>LXNI01000656.1_pt1 | contig 37852 bp, 29 predicted proteins | sample 809091 | NCBI WGS metagenome assembly LXNI01 (sample SAMN04870527, study PRJNA318959) | sponge metagenome | biome: 01000161; feature: marine sponge reef; material: water | host: Sarcotragus foetidus | place: Greece: Milos, Mediterranean Sea | collected 2013-05-29 | depth 5-7 m
CACGGGCCTCGCCCCTGGCATCCAGATCATCGTTCCGCATCGGACATCACTCCTTATATATATAGGAGTAATCCCAACTCATTGGCTCACCGATAGAAAGGTGGGGTCGGCGTAGCGCTTACAGCTCGTAGTGCTGCGACAGGATCGAAATCCCTTCCTGCACGGACCATCGCTGCAGCGAAAGGTCCGAATCCTGCCTGAGCTCGCCGTTGACGCTGAGCCAGATCCGGCCATTCACCGCATGGCCGTGGGTCGCGACCGGATGCAGGGGACCGCAGGGCGCGGAGTTGTCGAAGGACTTGCTGATCGCCCAGGGGCGCGACAGTTGCTGCGCGACCTGCTGCAGATCCTGCCGCGTCATGTCGAGACCGACGCCGTAGCCGAAGACGTGATCAAGCGCATCGGCAGGGTCGATGTCATTGCCGCCGCTGTGCAGCGCCACGACCATCTCGCCCTCGTAGCGAAGCGCGCTGGTCATCGGCGGATACGGGAATCCGTTCCGATAGTCGGTCACGGCATCGCGCGGCTTGATGAAGAAGAACGGCGGCGTCTCGTCCGGGTTGTCGCCGCTCTCGATCGCGTGGGCCCGGTAGTTGCGGCCGAGACAGTAGACGCGCCGAACCGGAAACCGCTGACTGGAACCGGCGATTTCCATCGAAACGACCCCCGGCGGGTCGATGACGTACTCCGGGGTCTGCCCCTGCGCAGTTGCCGAAACGCCGGCCGCCGTGGCCAGGGCGGCACTTCCGGTCAGAAACCGGCGCCGGCTCGCATAGTCCGTATCTTTCATGATCAGGCTCCCTTTCTTTCGCATGCAAATCAATCTGGTCCGCACAGGATGATAGTCGCAATCCCGAGCGATCGCTAAACGTCAGAGCACTTGGCCACGGGCTGCCAGCGGCCGACTACTGCCGCTCTTCGGCCACCTGCTCCTCGTAGATGGCCTCAAGGCGCTCTACTTCGGCAAGAAATCCTTCCGGGTCCACAAACGTGTCCGGACTGTACCCCTGGCCCGGCTCGTACTTGTCGTGCAAGCCGTACTGGCCGCCGTGGGCCGCAACCCAGACATCGATATCCATCGCCTTCTGGCTCGCGTAGGTCCGGGCGAAGTCCTCCGCGACACCGGGATAAGTCGGATCGACAACCAGCCGCTTGCCTTCGTTGATGGTACCCATGTTCGCCACCACTACGTTGTAGTCGCGGCCGTCTTCGGTTACTTGCATGGAGTAGCTGGAACTGCCCTCCGTATGGCCCGGATGATGGTGTACGCGCAAGCGAATGCCGCCCAGTTCGATGATCTCGCCGTCACTGATGATCCGGTCGACCTCCACCGGCTCGAACGACTCCCGGCCGCCGAAATGCGGATCGCTGAAACCGCCATCCTCCAGCACCCTGCCGTCGCCTTCCGTGGCCCACATCTCGGCCCCGGTGATCTCCTTGATTTCCGCAAGCGCAGCCGTATGGTCCCAGTGCGCCTGCATGGTCAGGAGGATCCTGACGTCCTCGAGGCGATAGCCCACCGATCCGATGTTCTCGTGGATGAGCGACGTGGAATCCTCCAATCCGGTGTTGATCAGGATGTGGCCCTCGTCCGACGTGATCAGGAATACGCCCAGGCCAGCGGTACCGACCGCGTACAGATTCCCGATGACGCGGTGCCCCGGGAACGGCTCGGCCCAATCCGCGGGCTGAGCCTGCGACCAGGCCGCGGGAGCAGCCAGCAGCAGCATGGCCGGGACCAGGCGAGCCAGACATGGGAAGGGTAGACGGGATAAATCGTTGGTTGCCATGGCTATCCTCCCGGGTAGCGCATTCATCTGACTGGCCCGCGCTTGCAAGGCTGATCGATCTTGATTCTAAGCGATCCTGAGCGCCGCCCGGCCCGTCACTTCGCCGTGCTCGACAAGTACGTGCAGTTCCTCGGCTTGTTCCATCGGCCGGATCTCGGTCACGATCGGCCAGACCTCGCCGCGGCTCATGAGGTCGTAGGTCTCGCGAATCTCCGTCGGCGTCACGTAGCGGCTACCGAGGATGGCGAGTTCCTTGTGGAGCAGTTCCCTTGCGCTCAGGCTGAACGCCTCGCCCGCGCCGCCGAGCGTCACCAGCCGGCCGCGCTTGCCGAGCGCACGGGCGCCGGCTTCGAGCGTGCTCTTGGCAGAAACGTAGTCGACGGCTGCGTCGACTCCCGCGCCGCCCGTCAGCTCCATGAGCGCTTCGACAACATCCACCGTGGACGCATCGACGACCTCGTCGGCCCCGGCATCGCGGCAGGCGTCGAATTTCGACGCTTTCGTATCCACCGCGATCACTCGCGCGCCGGCCCATCGCGCCATCATGACCTGGTGGATGCCGAGTCCGCCGCCCGCGCCGAACACGGCGACGGTCTCGCCCTCGCGGATCCTTGCGTGGCGCAGCACCTTGTAAGGCGTCGCGAGCGCATCCATTGCGACGCCCACATGCGCGGGCTGCCCCTGCCAGTCGAGCCCGTCCGGCAAGCGGATGAAGTTCCGCTCGGGCAGCTTGATGAACTCGGCATAACCGCCGTCGATCTCGCGGCCGACGAAACCGCCGAAGTTGTCGCACAGCGGCTGGAAGTCTTCAGCGCACATCCGGCAGTGGCCGCAGTTGAGATAGAAGTACGAAGTGACGATGTTGCCGACTTCCAGCGTCTTGACACCGGTGCCCACCTCGACGATCTCCGCGCAGATCTCGTGGCCGATGATGCGCGGAAACACGGCCGGCACGCGGCCCGCCTTGAAGTGCTGAATCGTAAGCCCGGAGCCGCAGGCAAAGACCCTGGCGACGGCCTCGCCCGGCCCCGCAACGGGATCGGGCACCTCGGTCAGATCGAACGGCGTGTCGGGCGCGTGCAGGACGAGTGCTTTCATGGGCCGTCTGTCGATCGACAGTCCTTGGCCTGGCGGATTCTTGCCCCGACTTCCGCCCCGACTTCCACCCCGACTTCCACCCCGACTTCCACCCCTTGCAGGAGAATTCTTGCCATTTCTAGAAGATCATCTGCGCGGCTTTGAGCAGCAGGGTCCGATTGACGCCGTCTGAGTGCAGGAACGCTGCGACGTCGCGTACGAGTTTCTCGATTCCCGTTTCCTTCATATATCCCGATCCGCCGTGCAGCTCAGCCGCCCGGGTCACGATCTTCCACGCCGCCTTTGACGCAAACACTTTCGGGAACGCAGACAGCGCCGGGTCCCAGCCGATCTCGCGGTTATCGGCCATCCAGGTGGCTTTACGGACGTAGGTGCGCGCGACATCGAGCAACATGTGCATCTCGGCCAATTCTGCCCTGATGCCATCGTGCTCGATCAACGGCTTGCCACCCTGCACGCGATTGCGGCACCACTCGAGCGCGCGCTCGTATGCCTCGGTAGCAGCGCCAAGCACGCTCGCCGCCGCATACGCGTTCGACGCGGGGAAGAAATCGACAAGCACCTGGAATCCGTTGCCGACCTTGCCGACGACCTGCCCGTCGGGCACGAAGCAGTCCTCGAAGATGAGCTCCGCGTTGTTCGCAAGGCGCTCGCCCATCTTGTCGTGCACGCGGCCGATCGTGAATCCCTCAAGCTCGCGATCGATGACGAAGCAGGTAGAGCCGTCGAAGAGCGAATTGTCCGGCGCGGTCTGGGCGAACAGCAGGTATACGCAGGCGCGATTGCCGTTGGAGATGAAACGCTTCATGCCGTTGATGCGCCAACCGCCGTCGACCTTCTCGGCGTTGGTGTGAAACGGCGCGTCCTGGCGGATGAAGTAGTTTGAGCCGGTCTCGGGTTCGCTGATGCCGATCGCGAGCACGCCGCGCGGGTCGTCGCGGAAGATCGGGATGAACTTCTCCTGCTGCTCGCGCGTCAACGCCGACTGGAGGATCTGCGCGATCTTCAATGTCTGCGCCATGACCACCGAGACGCCGATGTCGGCCTTGCCGAGTTCCTCGATAACCATCGCAGTCGTCACCGAGTCCGCGCCGCCGCCGCCCCAGTCTTCCGACAACGTCATCGTGCGCAACCCGAACTCGTCGGCCTTCTCGACGATCTCCCAGGAGAAGCTCTCTGCGGGGTCGGTACGAGCGTCGAGCCTGGCTGCGACCGGAGCGACGACCTCTGCATTGAAGCGGCGAACCGTGTCGAGCACGGCAGCCTGCTGCTTGTCGATGACGAAAGGTTCGGACATGGCGTTGCCCTGATTGTGCCGGCCGCCGGAAAGGTAGCACATTCGCTATTGGCAGCGGCCGCCCGGGCGCGTGATGTCCCTGCCGTTGCCCCGGCGGCACCCAGCCGACCGCAATCCCGGCAATATCGGGTCAGAAGCTCAGCGCGTTCCCCAGGACGGGATTGATCCCTCCGTGGAAATTGCCCTGGTCGCGCACGACCCGCGATTCGCCGTTCTCGTCGTAGTGCACCCACACGAGACCGTGGGCGTCGCCGTTGCCGGGCATGTCGATGATGTTCGTCAGTTCCCTGGACTCGGCGTCGTAGACGTAGATGCGGCCCTCGCCGTTGCTGGTGGCCCACATTTCCGTGCCGGTGGGATCAAGCAGCACATGGTCCACCTTGTAGGCGCCGTAGAGGGTTTCCGTCGCATGCCCGGTCTGGGTATCGATGATTGTGATGGTCCGGCCCAGGTGGTGAGCGCCTTCGCCCTTGTCCGCGACCCAGAGTTCGGTCTCGTCGATATTGAGCGACGCACCGTATGGACCGATACCCGTACCGTTGGTCCAGACAACCTCGCCCGATTCGATATTGATCTTGGCGGCGTTGGACAACGAATTGACGACGTACATGTTCTCCTTGGCCGAATCCACGACAAGCCAGTTGGGCCGATAGCCGGGGATGGGGTATTCGCGCAGCACCTCCCAGTTTTCCGGGTCGATCTGGGCGATCCAGAACGGGCGCAAGGCCGTGAACCGGCCCTGGTACATGCTCACGGCGGCAAACATGCCGGTTGCCCGTCCCGGAGCGTAACCGGCGGGCTCGACCAGCGCGTAGATGTATTCGTAATCCTTGTCGGCCCACGCGGTGTAGGCAAAGCCGCCCAGATCGACATCGCGGACTCCGCCTACGATCTCGTCGGTTTCCGGGTCCAGCAGAAAGACGCCCAGCCCGTCGGGGTCGCGGGCGAACATGTCGATGAGCACGTAATCCTCGAACGCCTGCGCATGATGTATCCGCCCGCCAATGGTGAACTGCTTGATGGGCTGCAGCGTGAGGGCGTCCGCCTTGATCAGCGTCGCCGAAGAATTCACCGTGGGCGTGTCGTCGGCCTGCCCGGGCCGCGCGCCGATGATGTAGACGTAGCGCCCGTCGGGCGACATCACCGTACCGTGGACCGTGGCGCGCAAGCTCTCCGGCAGCATGTAGCTGGCGATGATTTCCTTGGTCTCGGCATCGCCGACCACGATCTGGTTGCTCGTTGGCGGCACGTAGCCGTCAAATAGCACCGAAGGCGAACTGGTCGTGCCCACGTTCTCGTAGAAATAGGTCTTGCCAGGCTCGGGCGTGAACTTGGGCTCGCCTGGATCGAACGTCGCGATGACCTCGGTCTGGTAGTGGCTCGTGAGGCTGCCTTCCGCGGCCCGTCGCGTCCAGGTTTCCTGCACCGAGGAAAATGTCTCGATGGCCTCAACCTGCAGGTCCCGCGGCGTCTTGTTGAATTCCGCCTGCTGCGCCTGGTTAGCCTTCACGATTTCCAATGCCGTGCGCCAGTCTTCCACCAGGCCGAGTTCCAGCGGCAAGTCCGCCAGGGTGCGGATGTACATCGCAATCGCTTCGAGATCCGCATCGCTGGGATCCATCTCCGAAACGATCACGCCCATCATCGGGTTGCTTTCGAGCTGGTCGAAGATATCCACCGGCGACGGTCCGAAGTGAAGCGTGGGACCCACCAGCCCCTGGGCGTTCGCGCCATGGCAAACGTGGCAACCGATTTCCGAGTTGAACAGTTCGCCGCCACGAGCCACCAACTGCTCCACTGACTGGGCCGATGCAGCCCCGCCCAACAGCAAACCGATGACAATTCCCGGTAGGTAGTTACGTGCCATGCCCGTTGACTCCTCGTCTGCGTTCCGCTCGGTGGCCTCGCCCGGCGGCGAAGGGGCACCGATTATAGCCCAAGCCGCCGCGCGTCCTTGACAAACCATTGCGCTCGGCCGATTGAGCCCACCGCACCCTGAAAAATAGTATCGGCTCAAGGTGCGTACACGCGCCCATGCGACGGAGAAGCCATGAATTCGGTCAACAACAGCGCACAGCGCCCGCTTCGGAATGGCTGGTATCGAGCCATGATCCCGCTGGTCCTGGCGACGGGTCTGGAAACGGTTGGCGCCCAGTCCGCCGACCTCTTTTTCGAGGGCGTCCTGCTGGTCGAACCGGCGCCGCCGGTTGAGGAGATACTCCCGGCTACCGATAGAGCCGCAGGCAGCGCGCAAGGAGCCATGGGCATGGGCGCGGCGGGGAACAACGCCATGGGGGGCGGCGGACAAGGGGGCATGGGTGGAGGTGGGGCCGATCCTGCCGGGCCTGCTCCGGTGCAGTTCTTCCTGCCTGCACAGCGCCGATCCGAGGTCGCGCTGGTCATGATTCCCGGAGGCGGCCTGCCTTCCTGGAGCTATACCGCCACGCCGGACGGGCGTGAGGGCTGGGCGCAGCAATTCGCCCGCGCCGGCGTTCCCGTCTACCTGCTGAATCCCAACCTGCGCGGAACCATCGCCGTTGAGACCACCAATTGCCCCACCGACGAAGCCGCGCTGAACACCATCTATGTCGAGGGGGGCCGGGCTTTCCTCAGCCTCTGGGGCGACAACCTCGACCGGGGCGCGCCGAGCATGCTGACCCGCTACGCGTCCTGCCGACAGGCGAGCGAAACCATCTCGGCTGCAGGAGGCCGAGCGCAGACCATCCACCTGCCGGAGGACAGCGGTATCGCCGGCAATTCGCACCTGATGATGCAGGACAGGAACAATACCGAGATCGGCGGGATGATCCTTGAATGGCTTCGCGCGGAATTCGGCGGTTCCGGTTAGCGCTGTCCCGGATCGGGTCGCAAGTCCCGGAAAACGCGCCCCCCCGATCGCACGAAAGGGCCCTGACCCGCGGGCTGTCAGCCCAGCGTGTTTATGGGTCGGCCATCGAGCCACGCCCGGATGTTTTCGACGGCAGCCTGGAAAAAGACCCGATAATTCTCGACGGTGACAAAGCCCAGGTGCGGCGTGAGCACTGTATTGGGCACCTTGCGCAATGGATGGTCCATCGGCAAGGGCTCAACGTCGAATACATCCAGGCCGGCACCGCCGATTGCTCCGGTTTTCAGTGCCTCCACCATGGCCACCTCGTCGACGATGGGTCCTCGGGACGTGTTGACCAGCCAGGCCGTGTTTTTCATCAGCTCGAGTTCCGGGCGCGCAATGAGCGAACGGGTCCCGGCACCGAGACGCAGATGGATCGTCACCACATCCGACGTGCGCAGCAACTCGTCCTTGCCGGTGAAACGGGCGCGGGTACCTTCACAACGCTCGGGCGTCAGATTGGGGCTCCACGCGACGACCTCCATACCGAACGCATGACCGACCTCCGCCACCCGCTTGCCCAGTCGCCCCAACCCGACGATTCCGAGCGTCTTGCCCTCAAGGCCCAGACCGATCGTTGTCTGCCATTGCCCCAGGCGAGTTTTCCGTTCTTCCAGATTGATCTTTCGGGCCAGCGCAAGTATCAGCCCCCAGGTCAACTCCGCAGTGGGATGCCCCAGCGTCGGCGACCCGGAGACGACCACGCCCTGGCGGCGCGCCGCCGCCACGTCGATGGACGCGTTGCCCATCCCGGGGGTGAACAGGTGTTCCAGTCTGGGCAATCGCTTCAGCAGGGTTTCCGGAAAAGGCGTGCGCTCGCGCATCACGCAGATGATCTCGAAGTCCCGGAGCCTCTCGGCGACAGCGCGCTCGTCATCCAGATGATCGTTGAACACGGAGATTGCAACGTCCTCCGCGAGCGGCGACCAGTCGGTCATCTCAAGCGCCACATCCTGGTAATCGTCAATGATTGCGAGTCGTTTCATGAGCATTCAACGGGCGAAAATTGCAGTCCCCGGAGATTCGATAGCGGGTTTTCGGCACGAAGGCACGAACGCGCCCGATGTTATCATCGAGACGAGGAACACGTGGGTCCGAAATGGCGGGTGAAACAGTAACAGTTGCCGGACACAGGCGGATTTCAGGGCTCAGGTAGAGAGCGCGTAGCCATGCCGTATCTGCTTGGATTGCTTGGACTGATCGTCTCGGTCGTGATTCTGCTTCACCGACTGGCGGACGCCGGGATCGACCTGGGCGGGCTGAATCCCTTTCTCATGCGGCGCCGACGCGCCTGGCGCCAGAAGTTCGAGGCCAACCCGTTGTTCGGCCTCGACAATCCAATGGATGTGGCGGGCGTGCTCGCCGTCGGGGTCGCCAAGGCGGACGGCGACATGACCACGGAGCAGAAGCAGGCGCTGCTCACGAGCTTCGAGCGGACGTTCAGGATCGACGGCCGTGCAGCGGAGGAGTTACTCGCTTCCAGCGCGCACCTTGTGGGTGATGGGCGAATTCTCATGGACCAGGTCCACGACGTGATCGCCGGAAGCAAGGAACAATTCACCGACAGCCAGATCGAATCAACCTTGTCACTGCTGGAGGAAATTGCGGCAGTCGAAGGCGCCTCCGAACGGCAGCGGGAATTGATCTCTCAGGTAGAGGATGCCCTCCGCGGTCGTCCTGTGGCAGAAACCTGGCATTGAACATGGTTGGGGATGGCTGATCCAGGCGGGCACCCCGAAATTGAAACCGCCCACCAATCCCTGCAATATCGAACGAGGCACGAACGGAGGGGAACCCATGACTCGTTCATCCCTGCTCTTCATTTTCGGCCTCGCCTGCTGCAGCGCGTGGGCCCACCACAGCACGGTCGGAGTATTCGACACCAGCCAGACCATCGAGGTGACCGGAACGGTCGTGGCCGTCTCCTGGCGCAATCCTCACGGCCAAATCGTGCTCGCCGGCGACGATGGCAGGGAGTGGCACGCTGAAACCTCGTCGATCAGCGTACTGCGCAACCGCGGCGCGGCGGGTGACTCGATCAACGTCGGCGACCACATCACCATCGCCGGTTCACCGCCTGTTCGTGATGTTGCCGAAATCCTGGCTCGGAATGTGCTTCTGCCGAGCGGATACGAGTTCGATTTCGGCTCGGGCAATCCCTACTTCGCCGCGGGCAGGAGCGGCAACCTCGTCGGTCGGCTCACCGAAGAAGCCGACGTCTCCCAGGCCGTTGCCCAAGCCGACGGTATCTTCCGGGTGTGGAGCACGGTCATGGGCGATCCCGACTCGTTCCCGATGTTCAAGGGCGGCTATCCCATGACACCTGCAGCGGAAGCGGCGCTCGCTGCCTGGGATCCACTGGACAACGAGTTGCTGCTTTGCGGCACCAAGGCCATGCCATTGATCATGATCACGCCGTTCCCCATCGACTTCGTGCGCCAGGGCGACGACATCCTGATGCGGATCGAGGAATTCGATGCGCGGCGGATCATCCACATGGCCGACGACGCCGTCGCGCCAGCCGAACACACCCAGTTCGGCTTCTCGCGCGGCAGTTGGGAAGGTACGACGCTGGTTGTGGAGACCGACAGGATCCATGCTCATTACATGGACATGGACGGCGCGCCCCACAGCGATCAGATCACCCTGGTGGAGCGCTTTATCCCCAACGAGGACTACAGCCGCCTCGACTATCGCATCACGATCACCGACCCGGTCTATTACAGCGAGCCCTTCGAACTGACGCGCTATTTCATATGGCGGCCCGAGATGCGGGTGCATCCGTACGAGTGCCTGGAGCGCTACTGAGTCCTTGAACCGGTTCCGGCTGGTAGGATCGGGCCGCGAACGATTCAACTCGATTGCAGAATCAGTTGGCCTATAGCGTTCCGCGCTGGCGAAATCCTAACAGGCCCTACACGCTCGTGCGGGCTTGTTTCTTGCGGTTTCCCTCAACTAGAGTATGCTCTTAAGTGATTCTTATCATGTTTAAATATCTTTTTAGAGCATATGACAGCGAGAAACAGGCTTACGACGGCGCCTCCCTACGCCGTAGAGGATGCCTTGAGGCGCCTGGGCTCCAACCTCCGAACCGCCAGAATACGCAGAAAGCTGACGATCAGGGAGGTTGCCGAGAAGATTGGTACCGGTCCGCGTCCCGTGTCGGACGCCGAAAAGGGCAAGCCGTCGACCGGAGTCGCTGTCTATGTTGCTCTGCTCTGGACCTATCGCCTGTTACATCGGCTCGATGACGTTGCCGATTCGTCACTCGACAAGGAGGGGTTGGCCCTCGCGTTGCACAGGGAGCCGGTCCGTGCACGCCGATCGAACCTTCTGGACGGCGACTTCTAGTTGGTTCAATGAACGACGAGTGCTACGTATACATCGTTTTGCCTGGCAAGACGGAGTTCGTGACGGCCGCCCGGTTTGTATTGGCAACCGATCGACACGGTATTCCAACAGGCAGGTTCGTATATGGTCGAAGCTACCTCGCACGCCCTGACGCCGTTGCCATTGATCCAGTGGACCTCAGACTCACAACCGAAAATTTTGAGACCAGGCAACTTCGCGGCGTATTTGGCGCGTTGCGCGATGCGGGACCGGACTATTGGGGCCGGCTGGTCATCGAGCGACATACCGGGCAGGCAATGCCTGGCGAACTTGACTACCTGTTGTATGCACCGGATAACCGCACAGGCGCACTGAGTTTCGGATTGAATCGAGAGCCGCCGGCGCCTCGCAGAAGGATTGCGACAACGTTGGATTTGGGCGATCTGCAACGAATGGCCGACGCCATCATCGCCGACGATGAACTACCAATGGACCCTGATTCCGAGCAAGCAAGGCTATTGCTTTTAGCCGCCTCATCCATGGGCGGCGCCCGTCCGAAGGCCGTCGTTCAGGACAACAATGACTTGTGGATGGCGAAATTCAACCGGCCGGATGACCGTTGGAATCATGCGCGAGTAGAACACGCGATGCTCATTCTTGCCCGCGAATGCGGTCTGTCTGTGGCGGAAAGTCGCATCGATACCGTCGGTGGCCGCGACGTCTTGTTGGTCAAACGATTCGACCGCGAAAAAACAGACGAAGGTTTTCGTCGCGCCCGTTTCCTGAGCGCGCTTACATTATTGCGAGCGGATGACGCTCATCACGACCGGGACAAATGGTCATACGCCCTGGTTGCAGAAGAATTGCGGCGAATTTCGTCGCAACCGGAGCAGGATGCTCAAGAACTCTTTCGGCGCATGTGCTTTAACGCGTTGATATCCAATACTGACGATCATCCGCGCAACCATGCCGTCATCGCATTGAACACGGACTGGGGTCTCTCACCCGCCTACGATCTGACCCCATCCATGCCGGTGAGCATCGAACGTCGCGACCTTGCACTCATCTGCGGGGACATGGGCCGCTACGCTCATGCCGACAACCTGCTGTCGCAGCATACCCGGTTCCTGATCGACCGTGCCGATGCCGAAGCGGTGATTCGAACCATGGAACGGACGGTGCGTAACCGGTGGTATGCCATCGCCAAGGCCCAGGGGGTAACAGAGAAAGATTGCAACCGCATTTCAAGGGCGTTTGACTATCCCGGATTCCGGCTTGAAGTCGCCCGGTAGGTCAATTCCCGGTCTGGCGCGATTTTTCTCTAGTTCAGCCCCCGCCGCTCCAGCAGCGGCTCCACGTTTGGCTCCCTGCCGGCGAAGTCCCTGAACAGGCTCAATGCCTCCGCGCTGCCGCCCCTGGACAACAGCGTGTCCCGGAAGTGCTGGCCATTTTCACGCGTCATGCCGCCATTCGCCTTGAACCACTCCACGGTGTCGGCATCCAGCACTTCGCTCCAGATATAGGAGTAGTAGCCGGCCGAGTAGCCGCCCATGATGTGGGAGAAATAGGTCAGGCGGTAACGGGGCGGCACGGTGGCGAGATCGGCACCCGCCGCAGCCAGCGCGTCGGCTTCGAACTGCATCAATTCGTCCGCGGAGGGCACCTGGTCGGCGGTTAGCTGGTGCAGGGCCTGATCCGCGATGGACGCAGCCAGGTATTCGGTCGTCGCATAGCCCTGGTTGAATTGCTCCGCGGCCAGGACCCTGTCCAACAGGTCTTGCGGCATCGGCTCGTCGGTCTCGTAGTGCCGTGCGTAATTCGCCAGCACTTCAGGCCATGTGACCCACATCTCGTTTACCTGGGACGGGTATTCGACGAAGTCGCGCGGCACGCTCGTGCCGGCGAACGATGGATAGGTCACGTTGGAAAACATGCCGTGTAACGCATGCCCGAACTCGTGGAAGGTGGTGACGACCTCGTCGAACGTCAGCAATGTCGGTTCACCCTCGGGAGGCTCGGGGATATTGAGATGGTTCGCCACGACCGGCAGCTTGTCCTCCAGATGGGACTGGCTGACGTATGCGTTCATCCACGCGCCACCACGCTTGGACTCGCGCGCGTAGGGGTCGAATATGAACAGGCTCAACGTCGACCCATCATGATCGAATACCTCGAAAACGCGCACGTCTTCCTGGTAGACGGGCAGATCGAAGCGTTCCTCGAACGTGATCCCGAAAACCTGGGTGGCGGCGTAGAACACGCCATTCTCGAGCACGTTGTTCAGCTCCAGATAGGGCTGGAGCTGCGAGGCGTCGAAGTCGTACCGCTCCTGCCTGACCTTGTCCGTGTAGAAATCCCAGTCCCACGCCGCAACCTCGAAGCCGCCGCCCTCTGAGTCGATCATGGCCTGAAGGTCGGCCGCCTCGCGCTCCGCGTTGGCGACGGCCGGCGGCGTGAGTGAAGCCAGGCGTTCGTTCACGGCCGCGACAGTCTTTGCCGTCTGGTTGTCGAGAATGTAGTCAGCGTGGGTCTCGTAGCCCAGCAGCGCCGCTCGTTGTGCGCGCAACGTGACCGTGCGGCTCACAATCTCACGGTTGTCATACTCACCACCGCGGTTGCCCCGGCTCATGGAGGTGGCAAGCATCCGTTCACGCAGTTCGCGGTTCTCCAGCGCGGACATCAGCGGTTGCTGCGTGGTATTGACCATGGGGACAACGAACTTGCCGGTCAGATCCCTCGCTTCCGCCTCATCGGCCGCACCCTCGATCTGCGCCTCGGTCAGACCGGCGAGTTCTTCGCGCGTATCGACCACGGTGAAACTCTCGTTCACCTCATTCAGCACGTTTTGGCTGAACTGAGTCTGCAACTCCGCAATCTCCTGGTTGATGGCGCGAAGGGTCTCCTGCTGTTCTTCAGACAACTCGGCACCGGCGCGAACGAAATCGCGGTGGGATTCTTCCACCAGGCGCAGCGTTTCCGGGTCAAGGTCCAATGACTCCCGGTTGTCGTATAACGCCTTCACCCGCGCGAACAATTCCCCGTTCAACAGGATCTGGTCCTGGTGCGCCGCCAGCCTGGGCGCGATTTCCGCCTCGATCTCGTTGATCGCGTCGTTGGTATGGGCCGAGCGCAGAGCGTAAAAGACCCTGCTTACCCGATTCAGGATCTGGCCGGACCGCTCCAGCGGCACCAGCGTGTTCTCGACGGTGGGCGCTGCTTCCTGACTGACGATCGCGTCGACTTCCGCAAGATGCTCGGCCATGCCGGCTTCGAACGCCGGCAGGTAGTGACTGTCGTCGATCCGGTCGAAAGGCGGATAGCGCAGATAGAGCGGGCTTTCGACGAGGAATGGGTTGTCGCCTGACATGGTTGAGGGCTCCCCTCCGTCGGTCATCGATTCGGTGTCGGCTGCATCTGTACCGGAGGCGGACTCGGAATTGGCCACAGGCGCGTCCGTCTCTTGCTCGGCGCAGGCGAAAATCAGCAAAGTGGCCAGAAGCGGCGCAGCAGTGCGATTGAATTTGTTGTTCATATTTTGCTTCACCTCAGGTTGCGCTCTGTATCATGCGCTGTTCGTGCCGGGCGACCAAATATAAAGGATTTGACCTGTGCGATCATTGACGGTCGAGCAGAAAGGGAATTCTCATGATTGAGTTGCATACCGCCGCCACGCCCAACGGATGGAAAATTTCCATCATGCTGGAAGAATGCGGGCTGCCCTATACGGTGCACCCCGTCGATCTCACAGCCAACGAACAGAAATCACCCGAGTTTCTCGCCATGAATCCCAATGGCCGTATTCCGGTAATCGTGGACCGGGAGAACAACAGCCTCACGTTGTTCGAATCCGGCGCCATCCTCATCTATCTGGCGGAAAAGTCCGGGAAGCTCCTTTCCGGGGACGAAACAACCCGCTTGCTGCAGATACAGTGGCTGATGTTCCAGATGGGCGGGCTGGGCCCGATGATGGGCCAGGCCAACGTGTTCTTCCGCTACATGGAGGAAAGGATCCCCACCGCGATCAAGCGCTACCAGTCGGAATCACGCCGACTGCTGGAAGTCCTGGATGCTCGTCTCGCAGAAAGCGAATACCTCGCCGGAGATTACTCCATTGCCGATATCGCAAACTGGACATGGGCGCGGGGCTACCTCTGGCCCGGACTCTCCATAGACGGTCTGGACAACCTGCAGCGCTGGCTCTCGGCCATCGAGCAACGGCCGGCGGTTCAGAAGGGCGTCAGCATTCCAACGAGAGATATCTATGACATGGCGGTCGGTGCCGCGGGCGATCCGGAAGAATTCGCCCGGGAGGTGAGATCGATCATCAATACCGGGTCACGAGACTGAACCACGGGCGCGCGGGGGGCCTACTCCACGGCGCCGAAGCTGGAGCCAGCGTCGAGGCCGGAGCCGGCATTATGGACAGGCAGGCCACCGGCCCGCTACTGTTGCGATACTTGCAATTCGACTAGGGGAGAAAGGTCATGACCCCTGCTCAGCCCGCCGTGCTCGACCGGCCCGGCATGGACTATGAAGAGGAGCGGATCGAACTTGCCTGCGCATTGCGCTGGGCGGCCCGCCTCGACATGCACGAAGCGGTTGCCAACCACTTCAGCCTTGCTGTCAATGAAGTGGGGACCCGATTCCTGATGAACCCCATGGGCCGCCACTTCTCTCGCATCAGGGCAAGCGAGCTTCTGCTGCTCGATGCCGACGACGAAGAGACGATGACGCGGCCGGACGCTCCGGATCCCACGGCCTGGGCACTCCATGGCAGCATCCACCGGCGCGTGGCGCACGCGCGGTGCGTGCTGCATGTGCACTCAAGATATGCGTCAGTGCTTGGCTGCCTCGCCGATCCGACGCTTCCACCCGTCGACATCAACGCGATGCGATTCTGGGAAAGCGTGAGCATCGACGACGGCTTCGACGGCATGAGTCTCGACGACGAAGCCGAACGCATCGCTGGCGTGCTGGGCGACAAGCCGATTCTGCTCCTGCGCAACCATGGGGTGATGGTGATCGGCGAGACGGTCGCCCGGGCATTCGACGATCTCTACTATTTCGAGCGCGCCTGCTCGACCTACATCGCGGCCCTGCAAACCGGCCGTGAGCTACGCATCGTCTCCGACGAAGTGGCGGCGAAGACCGCCCAACAATGGCGCGACTATCCGGGTTTGGGAGAGGATCACTTTCGGGAGATGCAGGCTATCCTCGACCGGGAAGAACCCTCCTATCGCCGCTGAGTGTGCCGGTCCGCGGCGCTTGTCGAGCCTGTTGTCACACGTACGGCGCCAACACATCGGAAAGATTGATCTCCCATGACTTGGCAAGATGGCCAAGCGCGATGCTTTCGGCCCCTGCAAGTTCCGCGTCGGCGCCGGCGACGCGGAGCGACATGATGAGCGTCAACTCCCTCAGATCAGCATCGCTGATCAACGCGCCACAGTGATCGATGTAAGCCAGTTTGACTTCCTGGTCATTCATGGCCAGCACTGTTTCCGACGTTGATTCGGAGATATACGCGTACTCGTCGGAAACATCCGGGGCGTTGTAGGCAAAGGTCATTTCGCGGCAGATGTCCGCGTAGACTTTCCGTACCCGTTCCCTTTCGTCGGAAGCAAATTCTCCGTCAATACACGCTACAGCGACCGCGCACTGCAAGACTGCCTCGGGGGAGTCGCCTCCGTAACGGTGCTCCTCGAACAAACTTCCTTCCATGTCGCCCCTTTGCCGTTTGCCGACCCAATTTCCACGGACCTTTTCCGTGGGAATAGTCTATATTCTCCCGCGCGCTCGTGCTGCCTCTGCTGTCCACAGGTTTGTTATCGAGGCTTATTCAGAAGCAAGAGGCGGGCTCGGCATTTCTCCTGATGTTTCTGGCGTTACCATGGAAAAAATGATTGGATGGAAACGGGTGGATAATCGGAGGTTGTCTTGAGCGAAAGAGAAGCTGGCAGCGTGCACTGGAGCTTCTGGGTCGTCGGCGCTGTCGCGCTGGTGTGGAATGCGATGGGCGTCCTGAATCTCATCATGCAGATGAATCCGGATGTGCTAGCAACCTATCCGGAGTCGCATCAAACCATTGTTGCAAACCAAACGGGGTGGATCGCCGCAAGCGTTACGGTAGCCATTATCGGCGGCACTATCGGCTGCGTCCTGCTGCTGCTGAGGAAAGCGGGCGCAGTCTATCTGTTCTATGCGTCACTGATTGGAACGATCATCGTGGTTGCCCACACGCTGAGTTTGTCGATCGAACTGAGTGCCTCCGACATCGTGATGATTATTGTGATGCCGGTGGTGGTAGCGGCGCTGCTGGCTTGGTATTCGAGGTGGACCGCGATGAGGGCCTGGATTACCTGATCCCCGCCAGCGTCCTGGTGAGTTCAGTCACGAGAGGTTTCATGAACCAGGCCTTTTGCGGCATGACGTCGACCCGAACGCCGACTCCGCGAAGTTGCTCCGCAACGACCGGGCCGATCGCGGCGACGGTCATTTCGGCAAGCGCCGTATCGAGGGCTTGCCCCAGCCCGGAGCGGCGAGCGAGCTTGCGCAGACGATCCACCTGGGACTTGCTGGTGAAGGCGATGGCATCGATATCGCCCGCGCTCATTCTGCCGATGAGGTCCGTGACCTGTACGTCGTCGACTTCCGATGCATAGACATAGGGCGCGACGCAGTCGACTGTCCCGCTTCGAGGGGTGAGAAAGTTCATCAGGGTGTCGTTCGGGTCGCGGCCATAAAGCTGCACACCGACTCGGGCGTTCTCCAGCGTCAGACCGTTCAGTGTCTCGATCACGCCATCCGTTGTCGGTGCGGACGCAACGATCTCGGGCTTCAGACTCACTCTGCGGAGCGCCCGGCCGGGCTTCGGGCCTCGGGCGAGCTTGCGTGTTCGTGCCAGCGCGGCGATGAATTCATCCTTGAGCTCAGCGCGTGCAGCGAACTTCAGCAGGCGCTCCACGCCTTCCCCCGTATAGATGATGAGCAGATCCATCGGGTCGTCGATGAACCGGCGAATCCAACCGACGACGGAGTCGGCATCGGGCGAATCGAGGATCGCGACCATGGGGCATCGAACGACGCTTGCGCCGCGCCGTTCGAGCAGCTCCGCCAGGACGTTGAGCTGGCGTGTTTCGGGCAGGGCGACAACCGGACGCCCGTTCCCCGCTGCGGATTGATTCATGACGGTATCTCGGGGCGCTGGCTTGCGTGAGCGCCCGATATCAATGCATTGAGCTCAGGAATGCAAGAACCGCAGTTGGAACCGGCGTTCAGTTGCCTGCCGACCTCATCGACCGACATCAGTTGCCGGGTGCGAATCGCCTGGATGAGCGTGTCGCGCCCTACCGAGAAACAGGCGCAAACGACCGGGCCGCCGTTCGGCGCCGCGTCCACGGGGCGGCCCACGAGAATATTGTTCCTGTCGGTACTGCCGAGCGTTTCGTCTCCGAAGAGAGAGCCCAGCCATTCTCTGTCAGGCAGGTTGGGGTCGGACGCCACGAAGAGGCAGGCCTGCAATCGACGGTTCGTGAGCCGCGCGAACCGATGTCGTCCTGCGCCGGCGTCTGAGAACGCGATCCATTCGCCGCCTTCGCCGAGCGCAGCGCGCGCCCAGCCCTCCCAACTTTCCGGATGTGTCTCGCCGGCAAGTTCGTAGCGCCAGTAACCGTCGCCCCTGGCACGCACCCGATATGAACAGCCGCGAATCTCCAGCGAATTACGGGCAATCGCGAAGGCGTACCATGAAATCTGACACGGCCGCGCGGTAACCGGTGTGTGCTTGAGTTCCGGTTGTCCGGAATGCGGATCGGTTGCGCTCTTGATGAGCGCCCCGACGCGGCCGTGCACGGCGACCTGGTCTGTCCAGTGGATGGGCGCAAAAAGCTGGCCGGGTTGTACGTCTTCGGTCTGCTGCACTCGCGCAAGCATGTGGGCGCGGGGGCTTTCAAGTTTCGCCAGAGCCCCGTTCGTCAGACCCAGGGCGCTCGCATCCGCGGGGTGTACCTGGACGAAGGGCTCCACTCGATGACGCGACAGCCGCGCCGACTTGCCGGTGCGGGTCATGGTATGCCACTGGTCGCGCACCCGGCCGGTGTTCAGCACAAGGGGATAGCGCCTGGTGGGAAGCTCATCGGGTGAACGGGGTTGAGTCGCGACGAATCGGGCCCTTCCGGTCGGCGTATAAAAGCGCCCGTCGGCAAACATCCGCTTGTTGCCGGACCCGGCCGGAAGCGGCCAACGCACCGGCTGGAGTGTTTCGTACCCGTCGTCGCTGATCGCGGCCAGGGCGCCGATATCGAAATCACGCGACCCGTCGTTTTCGAATCCCGAAAGCCGCGCGTGTTCGCGAAATATCTCCACGGGGCTCTGGTACGCAAAGGCATCCGCAAACCCCATTCGCCGTGCAACCTGGGTGATGATCCACCAATCCGGTGCGGAATCGCCCGGAGCCTGCAAGAACGCGCGTTGCCTGGAAATGCACCGTTCGGAGTTGGTGACCGTTCCCGACTTTTCTCCCCAGGTCGCAGCAGGCAGCAGAATGTCCGCGCAGGCGGTCGTATCAGTCTCTCTGACGCAGTCCGAGACGACGACCAGATCGGCGCGGCGAAGGGCCGCTCGAACGCGGTCGGCATCCGGCATGCTCGCGACAGGATTGGTTGCCATGATCCAGACCGCACGAACCGTACCCTGTTCGATCGCGTCAAAGAGGTCCACGGCCTTGAGCCCCGGTTGGCTGGCGATGCTCGGCGACCCCCAGAATCGCTGTACCCGATTCACCTGTTCCGGCTCGAAATCCATGTGCGCGGCAAGCTGGTTGGCCAGTCCTCCGACTTCCCGTCCCCCCATGGCATTGGGTTGACCCGTGATCGAGAACGGACCGGCGCCCGGCTTGCCGATGCGGCCGGTGGCCAGATGCACGTTGATGATGCTGTTGACTTTGTCCGTGCCGCTTGAGGACTGATTCACTCCCTGGGAGAACAACGTCACCGTCCGCCGGCAGCGGGCGAAGGTCCGGTAGAATTGCGCAACCGCGCGCTCGGGCAACCCGCACCCGGTCGCCACGGATGGGATGGAGGGCGCTGTCTCCCTTGCGACCCGCATCGCAGGACCGATGCCCTCGGTATGGAGATCGAGGAATTCCCAGTCGAGCGCGTCCTCCCGGCGCAGATAGTTCAGCAGCCCGTTGAAGAGCAGGACATCCGTACCCGGGCGCAGTGGCAGGAACTGATCGGCCATGTCGCACGTCGCGGTGCGCCGCGGGTCGATCAACACGACTTCAAGCGCCGGATTGGCCGCCTTCGCATCGCCGATACGCTGATAGATGACAGGGTGGCACCAGGCGGTATTGGAGCCAACCAGGACGATGAGGTCGGCCTGTTCCAGGTCTTCGTAGGAGTTCGGCACCGTATCGCTGCCGAAGGCGCGCTTGTACCCCGCTACCGCCGAAGCCATGCACAGGCGCGAATTCGTGTCGATGTTGGCGCTGCCGATGAAGCCCTTCATGAGCTTGTTGGCGACGTAGTAGTCTTCGGTAAGAAGCTGACCCGAGACGTAGAAGGCCACCGCGTCCGGGCCACGCTCGTTGACGAGCCTCGAAAAGGTCGACGCGACTTCTGTCAGTGCCTCGTTCCAGCCTGTGCGCCGGCCGCGAACCTGTGGATGGAGCAGCCGGCCATCCATGTCCAGCGTTTCTCCCAGTGCGGCACCCTTTGAGCACAAGCGGCCGGAATTTGCGGGGTGCTGAGCGTCTCCCGCAATCTTGAAGCCGTCTGTCATGTGGCTGACGGACACTCCGCATCCCACCCCGCAGTACGGGCAGGTGGTTCGCGTCATGGGCGCGGTCATGTCGAATCGGTGAGTGGCTTGCGGCCGTTCCCGCGCAAGGGTCGGGTCCGCGTCGGTGCATCGACGTACACTCGCCCATCGGTGACCCGAACGACGAAACAGGGGACGAAGCCATCGTCAGGTCCGACGACCGCGCCTGTGCCCAGGTTGATCACCCAGTCGTGCAGGGGACAGGTCACCCTTGTCCCGTGGACGATTCCCTGGGAAAGGGGCCCGCCCCGATGCGGGCAGCTGTCCCGTAGCGCATAGACGCGATCCTCACTCGTTCTGAACAGCGCAATGTCGCGTTCTCCCATGCGCAGAACGCGCGCACCCCTTAAGGGGATGGCGTCGAGGGGCCCGGCATCCACCCAGCTCACGGCGCCCGCTCCCCGCTGTGCGTCAGCTTTCCGCCAGGCGCCCGATCACCGCTGAGTGCCCGCTCCCCGTCGAATTCGCCTCGGGCCTCCAACTGCGGCCGCAGGGGCGCGAATTCGCTTGCATCCTTGCCTGCCGCCCGCTCGGCCCAGGGATCCACCTGCGAGTATTTCTGCGACTCGAGGAAGCGTGCGTGCAACGCCTTGCGGCCGGCTTCGTCGTCGACGACCCGTTCGCGGGCGTAAGTCAAACCGACGCGCTCGATCCAGGGCGCCGTGCGTTCGAGGTACCGGGCTTCCTCCCGATAAAGCTGCAGGAACGCACCGCAGTACTCGAGTACCTCCTCCTCCGTATCGACCTTGCACAGAAAGTCCGTGGCCCGCACCTTGATTCCCCCGTTGCCGGCAACATGCAGTTCGTAGCCCGAATCCACGCACACGACGCCAAAGTCCTTGATCGTGGCCTCGGCGCAGTTGCGCGGGCATCCGGACACGGCCATTTTCACCTTGTGGGGATGCCACGAACCCCAGGTCATGCGTTCCATGCGAATGCCGAGGCCCGTCGAATCCTGCGTGCCGAAGCGGCACCACTCCTTGCCGACACAGGTCTTCACGGTTCGCAGCGCCTTGCCATAGGCGTGGCCGGATACCAGGCCTGCCGAGTTGAGGTCCTTCCAGACCTTCGGCAGGTCCTCCTTCCTTACGCCGAGCAGATCCAGCCGCTGCCCACCGGTGAACTTGACCGTAGGGACCTCGTACTTCTCGGCCACTTCAGCGATGGCCCGCAGCTCCCCGGGCGAGGTAACCCCGCCCCAGATCCGCGGGATCACGGAATACGTGCCGTCCCTCTGGATGTTGCCGTGGGCGCGCTCGTTGATGTAGCGCGACTGCTTGTCGTCCCGGTATTCCCCGGGCCAGGCGCAGAGCAGATAGAAGTTGAGCGCCGGGCGGCACTTGTGGCAGCCATCCGGTGTCTTCCACTCCAGAAATGCCATCGTCTCCGGGATGGTCTTGAGTTCGTACTCGGCGATGGTGCGGCGTACCTCCTCGGGCGTGTGGATCGTGCAAGGGCACATGGGCTTCTTCGCCGGCGCGTCGGAGTAATCGCCACCCAGCGTATTGGCGAGGAGTTGCTCGACCAGGCCGGTGCACGAGCCGCACGAGGACGAGGCCTTGGTATGAATTCGAACATCATCCAGCGTGAACAGGCTCTTGGCGACGATGGCCTCCACGATCTCGCCCTTGCATACACCGTTACAGCCGCAGATTTCCGAACTGTCGGGTAACCCGGTGACCGCGTCGACGCCTGCCGTTCCCGAATCGCCCAGATGCGCCCTGCCGAAGAGCAGGTTTTCGCGAACATCTGCAATGTTGGTACGGTCACGCATCAGCTCGTAGTACCAGGCGCCGTCCATGGTCTCGCCGTACAACACCGCCCCGCGGATCACGTTGTCCTTGACGACCAGCTTCTTGTAGATGCCTCGGGAAGCGTCCTGAAAGGAAAGGACCTCCGTGTCCTCATCGCCGATAAAGTCGCCGGCCGAGAACAGGTCGATGCCGGTCACCTTGAGCTTGGTCGACACCATGGAACCGGAATACCGCGATATTCCGAGTTCCGCCAGATGATTGGCCAGTACTCTGGCCTGATCGAACAGCGGAGCCACCAGGCCGTAGCAGTTGCCCCGGTGTTGCACGCACTCGCCAACCGCGTAGATTCGCGGGTCGTAGGTTTGCATGGTGTCGTTGACCAGCACACCGCGTTCGCACACCAGGCCCGCCTTCTCCGCCAGGGCGGTATTGGGACGAATTCCAACGGCCATCACGACCAGATCCGCGGGAATCTCGGTCCCGTCCCTGAACCGCACGGCTTCAACGCGGTGCCTTCCGGTGATTTCGGCCGTCTCTGCCGGCATCAGGAACCTGAGCCCGCGTTCGTCGAGGGAGCGTTTCAACAGTCCCGCGGCCGCCGGATCGAGCTGGCGTTCCATCAGCGTATCGAGCAGGTGCACGACCGACACGGTCATGCCGCGCTTCTGCAGACCGTAGGCGGCCTCGAGCCCGAGAAGGCCTCCGCCGATCACCACGGCGTTGCGAAACTGCCTTGATACGCCGACCATTTGCTCGACATCGCGGATGTCGCGATAGCTGACGACGCCCGGGAGGTCTGTTCCCGGCACGGGCAGTACGATGGGGGTCGATCCGGTCGCGAGAATCAACCGGTCATAGGGGGTTTCGCTGCCATCCTCGGCGATGACCCTGCATCTTGCGCGGTCTATCTCGACGACCTCTTGCCCCGAGCGCAGCGCGATGCCGTGTTCCGCGTACCATTCGGGCGAGTTCAACATGATCTCGTCCACCGTCTTCTCCGCGGCCAGCACCGGCGACAGCAGAATGCGGTTGTAGTTTCCGTAAGGCTCGGCTCCGAAGACGGTGATGTCGTACATCTCCGGCGCCAGCTCGAGCAGTTCCTCCACGGCGCGCATCCCGGCCATGCCGTTGCCGACCACCACGAGCTTGCGTTTGACCGACTGGCTCATCGTCCCTGACCTCCGGTGAATTGGGTACACAGAAACCACCAGCAAGGTTCGTGCCAAGCGCCGCAATCCCGCCACTACACCCGTGCGCCTCCGCCAGGGCACGTTCGGACAGGAGCATTGCGCCTTTTTTGGGTGCAGCCTTGCGGCCGATCGCACCATCGTTGCGCAAACTCATTCCTTGGGGCGACCGCCGCCGGGGGCTTTGCGCCGGAACTCGCGCCGCCCCCGGACTCCCGGGACATTTGGCACGTTTTCTGCAACGCGCACGGGGCAAGCTTGCGGACCCCCCCGTTGTCCGCTCGCGTCAAGGAGGTACGCAATGCAATCCGCTCCCAGGTTCACACTGCTTTCAATGAAGGGAAAGACAGGCGCCCTGCATGCCACGTGGTTCGCCTTCTTCCTGTCGTTCGTCGTCTGGTTCAACCATGCGCCGCTGATGGCAACGGTGCGCGACGCAATGAGCCTGTCGGATCAGGAAGTCGCCACGCTGCTGATGCTCAACGTTGCCCTGACCATTCCCGCGCGCATCGTCATCGGCATGCTCGTGGATCGCTACGGGCCCCGGCTGATGTACTCATTGGTGCTGGCGATATCGAGTTTCCTGTGCTTTGCCTACGCCATGGCCGACAGCTTCGAGGCGCTCGCGCTGACGCGCTTTCTCCTCGGTTTCGTCGGCGCGGGTTTCGTCATCGGGATCCGAATGATCGGCGAGTGGTTTCCGGCACGGGAAGTCGGTCTCGCCCAGGGAATCTACGGGGGCTGGGGCAACTTCGGCTCCGCCGCGGCAGCCATGACCCTGCCGACGCTGGCGCTGATCTACGGCGGAGAAAACGGCTGGCGCTACGCGATTGCGACAACGGGCGTCATCGCCCTTGTGTACTCGATCATTTACTACCGTTTTGTTCGTAACACCCCGAAGGGATCGACCTACTTCAGACCCGAGCGGACGGGCAGCATGGAGGTGACCAGCGTCCCGGACTTTTTCCTCTACCTTGTGATGAAGGTCCCGCTCGTCGCTACCCTGGCACTGATCGCATGGAAGCTCGGGCCCGGTAACCTGGGGTTGCTTTCCGCCGGCCTGTGCCAGGCGTTTTACCTTTTGTGCATCGCCGTCTACCTGTATCAGGCGTGGCACATCTACCGAATCAACGGGCATGTGTTCCGAAAGCCCGTGGCGGCAATTCATCGCTACGAGTTCAGACAGGTCGCGGTGCTGGACCTGGCGTACATGGTGACGTTCGGCTCCGAACTCGCGGTCGTCTCCATGCTGCCGTTGTACTTCAGGGACACCTTCGAACTCTCCACTGTCGCCGCAGGCCTTCTTGCCGCGAGCTTTGCATTCATGAACCTCGTGGCCCGGCCCAGCGGCGGGCTGATCTCCGATCGCATCGGACGCCGTATTTCCCTGATCCTGCTATTGACCGGACTTGCCACGGGTTACCTGATCATGTCGCAGATCAACGCCGCCTGGCCCCTGGCCCTGGCAGTGATGGCGACAATGTCGTGCTCGTTCTTTGTTCAGGCAGGCGAAGGGGCGGTATTCGCCATGGTGCCGCTTGTCAAACGGCGGATGACCGGCCAGGTCGCCGGCATGGTCGGCGCCTACGGGAACGTGGGTTCGGTGCTGTTTCTGACCGTGTTGTCCGTTGCCTCGCCAAAGCTGTTTTTTCTCGTGATCGCCGCAACCGCCCTTGTGACGGTGGTCGCCGTGGCGTTCTTCCTGGCGGAGCCGCGTGGCTCGACCGCCGAAATCCTGCCCGACGGCACGGTGCAAATGATCGAGGTAGAGTAGGTGCCATGATTGCGGGGACACCCAATGTGGACGTCCAGCGTATCGACGGTCGCGGACTTGAGCTCAGGGTCAGCCTGGCCACGGCCCGCGGCTCGAAACCGTGCAATGAAGACTATTTCGCCAGCCGCGTGCCGTCGCCGTCACTGCAGAAGACCAAGGGCGTAGCCATCGCGATCGCCGATGGGTTGAGCGGCAGCGTCTCGGGGCAGGAAGCCGCCGAACTGGCGGTACGCGGCTTCCTGGCGGACTATTTCTCCACGCCCGAGACCTGGAGTGTCCACACCTCGGTCAGCAAGGTGCTGGCGTCTCTCAACGGCTGGCTGTTTCGCGCCCAGAGCGACCGCGAATCCGCACGGGCAACGACGCTGAGCATTCTGATACTCAAGTCCAATACGGCCCATATCTTTCATGTCGGCGATTCGCGGGTGAGCCGGATTCGAGCAGGGCAGACGGACGTTCTGACACAGGCACATCGCGTGGTGCTCCCGGGCGGAGAGAGTTACCTGAATCGAGCCCTGGGCATCGAGCCGTTGCTTCAGGTCGACCACCGTCGGGTTTCGGTCGAGGTCGGCGACATCTTTGTCCTGAGTACGGATGGCGTCCACGATGCATTGCCGGAGACGCGTATTGCAGATCTCGTGCTGCAAACGGACGGCGACTTCGATGCCGCCGCTCAGCGCATTGTCGGAGTGGCGCTCGATGCCGACGGCCACGACAACACCTCATGCGTGGTGCTTCGCGTCGACTCGCTCCCCGATCAACTGGTGGATGAGTTCTACGGGCAACTGACCCGCCTGCCGTTTCCCCCCGACCTCGCTCCGGGCATGATCATCGACGGTTACCGCGTCAGGGAAGAGTTGCATGCCAGCAGCCGCAGTCACATCTACGTCGTCGAGGACACCGATGGGGGAGATGAACTGGCGCTGAAGGCGCCTTCGGTCAACTTCGAGGACGACCCCCGCTACATCCACCAGTTCATCACCGAGGAATGGGTCGGCCGCCGCGTGCACAGCCCTCACCTGGTGAGGATTCTGGACCGCAAGCGTCCCAGGACCTTTCTTTATTCGCTCATGGAGCATATCGAGGGACAAAGCCTCCGCCAGTGGATGGACGCCAATCCCGAACCGGCAATAGACGAAGTGCAACGCATGGCCACGGACCTTGCGGCCGCCCTGAATGCGCTGCATCGGCGCGAAGTCCTTCACCGCGATCTCAAACCCCAGAACATCATGATCGGGTCCGACGGAACCTTGAAGATTGTTGATTTCGGGTCGGTCGGAGTCGCCGCGCTTGAGGAGGTCGTCACACCGCTAAACCCGAATCACCTGGTTGGCACGCTGGATTACTCGGCCCCCGAGTTCCACGAGGGCCAGCCCGGGTCCGAGCGCTCGGATCTATATGCCCTGGCGACGATCGTCTACGAGATGCTCACGGGCAAGCTGCCCCGTGGGGCTCATACGTCGGCACAGACACGGCGGCGACCGCACTACGTCTCGATGCTGCACCACAATCCCATGGTGCCGATATGGATGGATGGCGCCGTGGAGAAGGCCGTCGCGCACGATCCGTCAGAGCGATATGCCGCCATCTCCGAGTTTATCTACGATCTGAAGCATCCGAACCCGAAGTTTGTATTGCGTGTTCCACAACCATTGCTGGAACGCAATCCCGTGGTTTTCTGGCGCGGCGTCAGCATCGGCCTGCTGCTGCTTTGCGTCTGGTTGCTCTACTTGCTCTCGCGATAGTCCGGATTACTCCGACGCGCTGAGCGTCTCCACGCCCAATTGGTTCAGCAGGAAGGCGAATTGCTCGGCCGTTTCGCGGTAGCGCTGAAATCGGCCCGACTGGCCGCCGTGCCCGGCTTCCATCTGCACACGGTAGACCAACAGGTTGTCATCGGTCTTGCGCGCGCGCAGGCGCGCAACGTACTTGCTCGGCTCCCAGTACTGAACCTGCGAGTCCCACAGGCCCGTGCTGACAAACATGGCGGGATAGTCTTTCGCCTCGAGTTGATCGTACGGCGAGTACGAGAGGATGTAATCGTAGTAGGCCTCGTCCTCCGGGTTGCCCCACTCGTCGTATTCATTGGTCGTCAGCGGAATGCTGGCGTCCAGCATCGTCGTGACGACATCCACGAAGGGTACTAGCGATACGATCAAGCGGTATTTTTCAGGCGCCATGTTGGCCACGGCCCCGACGAGCAAACCGCCGGCGCTGCCGCCCATCGCCGCCACCCGATCAGGCGCCGCGTAGCCCTGATCGACCAGGAAGTCCGTCACGTCGATGAAATCCGTAAACGTGTTGACCTTGTTCAGCAGCTTGCCGTCGTCGTACCAGGACCGGCCCATTTCCTGGCCGCCGCGAACGTGCGCCAGCGCGTAGACCATGCCTCGGTCGACGAGGCTCAGGACATTGCTGCTGAATCGCGGGTCGGTGCTGGAACCGTAGGAGCCGTAACCGTACTGCAGGAGCGCGGCGGTGCCGTCCCGTTCGAAGCCATTGCGGTAGAGCACGCTGACCGGAATTCGGGCGCCGTCGCGGGCCGTGGCCCAGAGTCTCTCGGTCACGTAGTCGTTCTTGTCGAAACCCCCGAGCACGGGCTGTTCCTTCAGGAGCGTGCGTTCGCCCGTCCGGACATTCAGTTCATAGGTGCTGGCCGGCGTGGTCATCGATGTGTAGGTATAGCGAAGCTGATCGGTGCCGGGCTCGGCATTGACCGACAGGGCCATGGTATAGGCCGTCTCATCGGCTTCGACGTAGCGGGTTTGGCCGTCTTGCTCCACGATACGAACGCGCGTGAGCCCGCCCGAACGCTCGCCCACTGCCATGAAGTCATCGAACAGCTCGAACCCGCTGATAAAGACGTCCGCATCGTGCCCGATGAGGTCGCGCCACTGGGAGCGGTCTCCCCAGACGTCATCGCCCACTTCCATCAACTTGAAGTTTTCGGCATTCCAGTTGGTGCGGATCACCCAGCGCGAGTCGTGGTGGTCCGCCGAGTACTCGAAGTCGCGTTCGCGCGGCGCGAGGATGCGAAACTCGCCAGGTGCGGCGGCCTCCGTGCAGCGCAACTCGTTCGATACGGTGCTGGCAAGACTGATGCAGATATATTTTTCCGAGCGCGTGGTACTCAGGCCCATATAGAAACTGTCGTCGAGTTCCTCGTAAACGATCGGGTCGCTGCCGGGCTCCCCGCCGTCCGGACCGCTGCCGGGCTCGCCGCCGTCCGGACCGCTGCCAGCCTCACCGCCGATCAGGTCGCTGCCGGCCTCGCCGCCCAGCGTGTGCGTCTTGACCCATCGCGTCAGAAGCGTTTCTGCATCGTTTACGACGTAGAACAGCGTCCTGTTGTCGGCGGCCCATGCAAGACTCGTCGAAACCCCGGGAATTTGAACCGACAACGTTTCATCGCCCCCGAGGTTCCTGACTCTCAATGTGTATTGCCGGCGCCCGACCGTGTCTTCAACGTAGGCCAACAGGGTTTGGTCCGGGCTGACCCGCCAGTTGCCGACCTGGTAGAAGTCGTGCCCTTCGGCCAGTTGATTGACGTCGAGCATGATCTCTTCCGGCGCGTCCATGTTGTCTCTGCGGCGCGCGTAGATCGGGTACTCCTGGCCCTCTTCGAATCGCGTGTAGTACCAGTAATCCTTGTACTTGTACGGTACGGAGCTGTCGTCCTGCTTGATTCGCCCGACCAGTTCCTCGTACAGGGCGGCTTGGGAATCGGCCAGCGGCGCCATGACCGCATCGGCATAGCCGTTCTCCGCTTCGAGGTACGCGAGCATGTCGGGGTCGGCGCGTTCATCGTCGCGCATCCAATAGTATTCGTCCTGGCGCGTCGCCCCGTGAGGCGCCGTCACGTCATGCGGACGCTCCTCCGCGACGGGCGGCGTGACCGGCGGCACGGAGTCGGCATCGAGCGGCAGCGCGGCCGCGGGAGTAGGGTTGGTGTCTTCGATCGGTGCATCTCCTGTTGGCCCGCCTCGCTCCCCGCAAGCGGCGAGCAGAAGGATAATCGACGCTGATGCAATGCCGCTGCGTGCGTTGCTGCCTGCGATATGTGTCGCGATTGCCTGCTGCATGACCGCCTAGCAGTTTTCGCTCCGGTCGTCGGGGCGAAAACTTCTAGTCTATCCCACGCGAAGGCTCCGATTGGCGCGAGGTTTATGCCTGCCTCGGGAACCGGCGCCGCCGCGGCCCTTGGCGCCGCGCCGCCGTCTGGCGGCGCCTCCGGAGGAGTTCTTGCGATGAGCCGGGCGTGGCGACGACGAGCGCCCACCCTGCCGGATCGGCTCAGCCTCGATTCGCGAATCGACCTCGAAACCCGGGATGATCTCTTTTTCGATCCTGCACTTGAGCAAGCTCTCGATCCCGCGCAACAGCTTCAACTCGTCGACGCAGACGAGCGACACGGCGTGGCCTTCCTGGCCCGCGCGGGCGGTACGCCCGATTCGGTGCACGTAGTCCTCGGGCACGTGCGGCAATTCGAAGTTGACGACATGCGGCAGACGCTCGATATCGAGGCCACGTGCGGCCACGTCGGTAGCGACCAGCACACGGAACTCGCCTTTCTTGAAGCCCGCGAGGGCCCTGGTCCGTGCACCCTGCGACTTGTTGCCGTGAATGGCTGTGGCCTCAAGCCCGTCTTTCGACAACTGCTTGGCAAGCCGGTTGGCGCCATGCTTGGTTCGCATGAACACCAGGACCTGCTGCCAGTTCCCGGAGTCGATCCGGTGCGAGAGCAGCTCGCGCTTGCGGTGCCTGTCGACCGGGTAGACGACCTGTTTCACGCGCTCCGCCGTGGTGTTGCGCGGCGATACCTGAATCTCGATGGGCGAGTTCAGGAGATTGCCGGCGAGTTGGCGAATTTCCTTTGAGAATGTCGCCGAGAACAACAGGTTCTGGCGCTGTTTCGGCAGGGCGTTCAGGATCTTGCGGATGTCGCGGATGAAGCCCATGTCGAGCATTCGATCCCCTTCGTCCAGAACGAGTATTCGAACGCCGGACAGGTCCACTGTTCCCTGCTGGACGTGGTCGAGCAGGCGGCCGGGGGTCGCGACGACGATGTCCACGCCCCGCTGCAGGGTGGTTATCTGCGGCCGTATGCGTACGCCGCCAAAGATGATGGCGCTCCTGGAGGCCATGTGGCGACCGTAGTCCTGCGCACTCTGGCCGATTTGCGCCGCCAGTTCGCGGGTGGGAGTGAGAATCAGCGCACACGGCCGCCGTCGCCGCTTGTCGAACGGCAAGTCGCTGAGCCGTTGCAGCAGCGGCAGCATGAAGCCGGCGGTCTTGCCCGTGCCGGTCTGTGCGCAGGCGAGAACATCCTCGCCCTTGAGCACAAGCGGAATGGCTTGCTGCTGAATTGGGGTTGCCTCCTTGTAACCGAGTTCGTCGATCGCACGAAGCAGTCTGGCCGAAAGGCCGAGTTCATTGAATAACATGTTTTGAATATCTCCGGGGGTGCCCGACCGGATCAGTCAATATGGATGGGCATATAGGCGCCGCTTCCGATACCGATTGAAGGAGTTTCGGTCCGGGCTGATGGATTCGGGTGGCTCCGGCAGGCAAAAACTGTCGCTGCTGCGGAGTGGTTAGCGCAGACCGATGTGCGCCAAGCGGGGCGGACTATAACAGAGGAAGCACCGCTGGTCGTAGTGTTATTGTACTTTCCGGTATTGGCCGTCAATTCGATGATCTGGAATTCGGACCTTGAAGGACCGTTTCCGGGCAGCGGTTGCCGAACACTCATTTCCTGGCTGCTGCTGGCAGGCGGCGCAATGACGATCATGAAGAACGGCCAGCAAGACACAGGGGAGGACAACACATGATCGATCATCAACTATCCCGGCGGGAATTCGTCGCGCTCGCGGGCGCCGGCCTGGTCGCCGCATCGCGAGTCGCGCCAGCCCAGTCGCCGCAGCGGGTATTCGCCTATGTCGGCTCGTGGACGCAGGGCCCGTTCGGCGTCGGCGGGGGCGGCGGGATCAGCGTCTTCTCGGTCAACCTGGACGATGGATCGCTCGAACCGGTCAGCCGGACCGGGCCGGAATACGACAACATGAATGCTGGGTATCTCTGCTTCTCTCCGGACGGCCGAACGCTGTACGCGACCAACGAAATCGCAAACCTGAACGATGAGCTTGGCGCGGGCGGCGGTATCTTGTCGTTTTCCATCGACCCGGATGACGGTTCGATCACGCACATGAACACGCAGCCGTCCATGGGCGTCAATCCAGCCTACGTCACCATCGATGCGACGGGCTCGCACGTTCTGACGTCCAACCACGGTTCCTATAACATGGCGGTTACCGTCGTCGAGCGCGACGGCGTTGCGGAGATTCAGAGGGTCTTCGACGACGGCACCGTGTCCATTTACCCGGTGCGCCCGGACGGGACCCTGGCGCCCGCCTCCGATGTGGCCGTTCTGGAGCGGATCGGCGGTGTCGACCCGCTTTCGCAGCTCAATCCCCACGCGCATTCGGTCAACTTCGACCCGGGCAACCGGTTCGTGCTCGTCTGCGACAAGGGTGCGGACCGGGTTTACGTATTCGAAGTGGACCTGTCGTCAGGCACGTTGTCGGAGCCGGCATTTATCTCGTCAGCGCCGGGATCGGCGCCGCGGCATTCAGTGTTTCATCCGCGACTGCCGTACGCTTTCGTCATTCTCGAGCGTATCCCGGGCGTGATGTCGCTGAATTTCGACGCGGATACCGGCGCGATCAGCGAAATTCACACAATTTCGACGCTGCCGGACGATTTCGAGGGACGGAACACCTGCGCCGACATTCGCGTTCACCCCAACGGCAGGTTCGTCTACGGCAGTAACCGCGGGCACGACAGCATCGCGATCTTCGCCCTGGACGAGTCCACCGGAAGGCTAAGCATGACCGGCCTCGTCCCGACCGAGGGCGCGACACCGCGCAACTTCAACTTCGATCCTTCCGGGCGCTACGTATTCGTTTGCAACCAGGGTTCGGACAGCGTCGTGACGTTCGAAGCCGACCCCGATGACGGGACGCTGACGCCGGTCGGCAACGTTGCGGACGTACTTAAACCGGCCTGCATCAAGTTTCTGGAAGTGTAGACGGCAGGCGCCGGTCTCGACCGTGCCGATCAGGCGTGGAGCGACGCGAGGTGGATGTCTGCGTCTCGTGGATGGAGCCGAACGACGTGCCCTCGTGACGAGAGTGAGTTGTCCTTGCCTTCAGATTACCCGTAGCACGCCGCGCATCAGGAGGTAGTGCCCCGGATAGGTGCAAACGTATTCGTAGAGTCCCGGCTCGGTGGGCGCGGTGAAATAGATCGTATCGGTTTGTCCCGGATCGACCAGCCTGGTGTAGTTCAGCACCTCCGGCATGTCCGGGACATAGTCTTTGCCCGGCCCGCGAATGCCCATCCTCAAGGCCGTCTCGCCGACATTGTCGGCCGCGCCTGGCGTCACCAGCAGGAAGTTGTGCGGCATGTCGTCCTGGTTGTCGAAAATCAGCTTGACTCGCTCGCCGGCCCGTACGGTCATTTCGGTGACGTCGTAGAGAAGGCCCGGCACGGTGCCGAGGGTGAGCACGGTGTCCGGCAGGCCCCAGTCCGCGGGTTGAACGGCGATGCGCCCGGATGTCGCCGCCTCACTGGACACGACATCCGATTGTCTGATTCCCGGAGAAACCGCGGCGGCCAGTACCGCCACCGGTTCCGGTTCGGGCACTGGCTCCACCGCCGGTTCGACGATGGTCATGGGCTCACCGCCAGGAATCTCGTTCAGCGTGTAGTAGGCCGAATTGTGCAGCGGCGGCTCGCCGTCGTCGGCTGCGTGGAGGCCGGTTAGCAGGATCTCGTGAATGTAGTGGCGGCGCGGGTTCTCGACGGCGAGGCGTACCCGGGAGCCGTCTTCGGACACGGCGGCGCCGAGTATGCGGTGCCTCTGGTCGTCGACCACCGGGCTGCCGTAAACCACGTGGTACTTGTAGGTGAAGCTGGTGATCTGGTAGTTGGCCAGGTTTGCGGCGGTCTCGCGCGACACGGGTTTCGTGAACTCGATCTCGAAGCCGTCCGGCATGGCGCGCACCGCCTTCATCTCGAAGGGGACATCGCCTCTCCAGACGACCCGCTCCAGGCCGAAATTCTCCCCTCCCGTCGATCCCCAGCCGCGGCTGGTCTGACCGACGTAGAGGCTGCCGTCGTGGCCCCAGGCCAGCCGCAGCACGCCGGAGGAGAAGCCGCTCAAGAACGGGAAGGCAGCGCCCTGGTAGACGCCGTTCACCTGCTCCAGGAAGACCCGGTTGACCGTGCTCTGTCCCTGGTCGCCGACCAGCAGGTGTCCGGCGTAGGGGCCGAAACGGCCGCCCGTGTCATCGACGAGAATCTCGGAAGAGGACGTGCCGAGGATGCCGTGGGGCAACCACACGGAGGGCAGCTTGAAATCAGGCAGCACGGCGGCGGCGGTGGCCAGCGTGATCAGTGGCTCGTCCTCGATGTTTCGAGGCTGCACGGGCGGCTGGTCGGCCCGCGGGAAGCGCGGCGCCACCAACTCGTACAACGCCTCGTGGGTCAATTCCACCGGTGACAGCGGATGACCGGACCAGTTCAGCCCGGCCGGATGACCGGCGAAATCGCCTCGCTCGAGGTGGGTGATGAACCCGGAGCCGACGTAGTCGCCCTGGTTCTCGGAATAGAAGAACTCGCCGTCGACCATGCCGTACCCCGCCGGTGAACGCAGCCCGGTGGCCCAGGGCTCGACGGTGCCATCCTCGTTGATGCGCAGCGCCCAGCCGCGCCAGTGCACAGGGCTCTCACCGCGCCACCAGCCCGTGTTGCCGATGCCGAAGGCGACGTTGAGCGTGACGAACATGCTGCCGTCGGGTGCGAATACCGGCCCGAAGGAGTATTCGTGGTAATGGCCGGAGAGGGGCCAGGAAAAGACGGTCTCGTAGAGATCGGCCTGGCCGTCTCCGTCGGTGTCCGAAATTTTCGTCAGTTCGCCTCGCTGCGCGGAATAGAAGGCGCCGTCCCGCCAGGCGAGCCCGAGCGCCTTGTGCAGGCCGCTGGCGAATAGCCGGAAGTGCGGCTCGGAATCCTCGCCGGCGGGGTTTTCCACGATGAACAGGTCGCCGCGCCGGGTGGCCACACCCAGGTTCCCGTTCGGCAGGGTCGCAAGACCACCCACCTCAAGTTCGATGTCGTCCGGTACCGGCAGGGGAGTGATCTGGTAGTAGTAATCGGCGGTACGGGGAAGGGGGGCCTGGCCGACGCCGACGGACGGCGTCCATGCCAGCAGTGCGCATGCGAACAGACCGATGCACGACATCGCCCCTTCCCGGGGCGGCATGCATCGCCGGTCGAATACCGGGGGACTCTTGTCTCGGACTGCTGGAGGCATCTTCAGAACAGGATCTCGTAGGTGAGGGCGTTGTCGACGCCGGGGGTTGCCAGGAGTTGCTCTCGTCCGTCCGAGTCGCGAACGAAGGTCCGGCCGGAGTCGCGCACGCGAATGTAGTAGCGCCGGTCATCCGCCGCGTACAAGCCGGGACCCACAAGCTCGAAGTCGTCGGCTTCGGCGAGCAGGACGTGCAGGTCAGGTATGGGCTCGCTGAACGTCAGCCGGCGTTCGAAGCGTTTACCGTCATGTACGCGGGGCTCATCTTCGATGCGGGCGCCCGCGAACTCGTACTGAAACGACGGGAGTCCCGCGGCGCTGACCTGATAACGCAGTGGTCGAAACCCGGATGTCCGGTAGGGATCGGGCCAGGGCTGGCCGTCGTCGGCCAATATTGCGACAAGTGGACGCATCGTCAGGAATTCTTCGGTGCCGCGGGTTAGCGAACTGCCGTCTCCACGCTGGTGCCACATGGGGGTGGTGTCCAGGAAGTCGCCGCGCCAGGCCCGCACGATGGTGCCCTGGTCGTAGTCCAGGGTGTAGTGCAGTTGCTGAGGCGAGCCGACATTGATGGCGTGCATCACACGCTGGCGTGTTCCGCCCTCGGGGCCGACATCGGCAAAACTGCGAAGGATCGTGTCGGAGTCGGCATCCACGAGTACGGGGTCGACCGGAGGCCGCCTGAGCCCGCCGGGCCGGTGCAGATCCATCCTGCGGAACCCGGGGCCTCCAACGCGCAGGGCCAGTGCGGGGGGTCTGCCCTGCTGCCAGTCCTGTGCGCCCTTCTTGAGGTAGCCGGCCTGGAAACGATGAGTTCCCGGGCCGAGGTTGACCGACGTGCTCCGGATGCCGCTTTCGTTGTAATGCTCTTCGGTGTCGAATACGGGCTGGCCGGCAATGTGCAGCCAACCGAAACCGATCTGGAAAAATTCGATCTCGAAGGATCCTCCGGATGCGACTTCGAGCGTGCCGTCGAACAGGATTGCAAATCCTTCGCGAACCCGGCTGACTTCGTGGGATAGAAGGCTGGTCTTGCCCTCGGCGTCGGCCGTGCGGTCCGCAAGGCCGTCGAATCCGTCCAGCGGCGATTCAACCGAGTCGTAGTAGACGCGATAGTCCAGATCAAGCGTCGGCGGGACCGAATCGTAGGGGATCAGGCGGAAATTGCGAAACGCCACCGGGCCATGGTCGCCCTGGATCATCAATGGGGCGGCGGCGACCTCGTCATCGCCGATCGCGCCGCCGGTCGGCCCGCTCACCTCCAGGTTCTCGTGGACAGGGACGCCGTTGATTTCCACGGACAGGAACCTGGCGTTCTGCACTTTGCGGCCGTCGCCGTCGAACCGGGGTGCCTGAAAGGCGATGCGAAGATCCTGCCAGAGCCCCGGCGCCTTGCAGGCGTTGAAACGCGGTGCGGCGCCTTCGTATTGGGTGCCGTCCGCGCGCCGCCGCTGGTAGATGCCGCCGCAGTCGGAGAATCTGGGCTGGGTTGCTCCCCAACTGTCGAGCAGTTGCAACTCGTAGCGGCCCTGCAGATAGATGCCGGAGTTCGATCCCCTGGCCATCATGAACTGGAGTTGGAGATCGGCGTCGCCGTGCTCGAACCGGCTCAGCAGGTTGTCCCGGGCTTCGGAGGTCGGGCTGTTGACGAGTATCCCGTCGCCTTCGACGGGTTCCATGCTGTGCTCTGTTTCGGGGTCAGCCTGTATGGCGCCGGCGGTCGACCAATTGGCCCCGGCCGGTTGATATGCCGACAGGCCGGCAAGATCGTGAGATTCGCCGGATTGTGCGAGCGCGCCCTGGACAGGCAGGAGCAGGGCCGCCAGGGCGCATGACATTCCCCTCTTGTTGAGCAAGCCTTTGTTCTCCGATAGCCCGGTGGCAGTGACGATTATCAATTATAGGCTCAGGTGCCCTTGCCACATGTGGACTACATACGTATTCATTGCGGCTTCCAACCAACGTCGCAGACCGCTAGTCCCATTCCTTCTCGATGCCGTGTCCCCGTTCCGGGTCCCCGTGCAGCGGAGTCACGAACCCGAGCAGGCACCCGTCCGAGCCGTCCCTGAGCCGGTGGCAGCGAACCCGGATGAGGTCGCCGGGCAGGACATCGTCGCGCTCGATGCCGTTGCCGCCAAGCGTCCCGGTGTTGGCGGCCTCCATGGCCCACAAGATGGACTCGCCGCCGTTCCCCTCGCCGGGAACCTCGAGGAAGATCCAGGAGTGCGGGTTGAGCCAGTGCACTTCCTGGACCGTCCCCTCAAGATGGGTGAAGTCGGAAAGCTCGTAGTTGCCGTGGGAATGATGCGCCCCACCGGGGAGGGGAAGGACGGCCAGGCAGAAGAGCAGGACGATGAGAGCCGGGATTCCGGGCTTCGTCGAACTCACCCATCGCTGCGGGCCTTGCCGGAGTGCCATGTCGGCGGATTGCGAGATACCTGAAGTCATCATCTGAGTCTGGGCGGTGGCGGAAAGCCGTTGACGTAAACGCGCTCGTAACGGATGGGGTTGCCGTCCGCGTCGAGGAACCGCATCGACTGCTGGAACAGCGCGGGGCCCGGCCTGCGCGGTGGCGCCGTGGCCTCAAGGACATACAGCCGGTCCTCGTGCATGTAGATAGCCGCGAACGTCCGGGAGCCGTCGGAATTGGTGAGCTGGAGGTGACGGCCCTCGACGAGGTCCACGAAGTTCCAGCCGAAGAACGTCGGCCGGACGTCGCGCTGGAGAAGCTGCCACGTCGCGTAGTCCATGGCGCCGCGGACGTCGACGATCCAGGACCCCACGCCGGTGGACAACGCGCCCGAGCAACCCGTATGAGCATCGGGCGGGCAGTTCCTTGCCCGCTCGGTGTGGATCCGCTCGGCGTCGGTGTAGTCGACCACGGTCACCGAGTACCGGCTCGAGCCGTCGTCCCAGGCGTGCACCCGGGCCGGGAGCTCGGCCTCGTACTCCGTCGTGTAGACGATATCTTCCACCGACGGCTCGCCGGGAAGATTGACGCTGAAGAAGTCGGAGGGGCTGGCGTACTCGACCCAGCCCTGGGCGCAGAGCGGTCCCGGAGCACACAGGATCAAGGTGACGGGAATCACTCGAACGAGGCGCATGGCATCTATCCTCCGATCGGGCCGGCACGCGCCCTGGCGATGGCCGGATCGCCGACATCCGGCCGATCGACGAGGCACAACGACCCGTCCGCAAAATCATACCGTATCGATCTGAGCTACGCAGACCACCTGCTCTTTCAGCCCCGAAACCACTATTCAGCACCCGAAGTGCGGCCGCCCCCACCTTACCGACGGGATAGAATCCGCTATGCTTCGATAGAGTTTTCTGTCCCTTGCGCGTTCCCAGGGAGGAATCAGGCATGAGCTTTCGGACCAAGTCGGCATTGATATTGGCAGTCGTCGTTGCGGCGGTCGGCGTCGGTCGCTCTCAGAGTCCGGGAACCGGCGGAGCTGATGCCCTGGACTCCGGGAATGTCGTTCCGCTCCGGGCGGTTCAGGACGGGGAGACCGGCTCGATCGCGATCTACCGCGAGGG
>LXNI01000657.1_pt1 | contig 37849 bp, 30 predicted proteins | sample 809091 | NCBI WGS metagenome assembly LXNI01 (sample SAMN04870527, study PRJNA318959) | sponge metagenome | biome: 01000161; feature: marine sponge reef; material: water | host: Sarcotragus foetidus | place: Greece: Milos, Mediterranean Sea | collected 2013-05-29 | depth 5-7 m
CTGGGTTTTCGGCGTTTCAGCGTGCGGGGGCTGAACAAGGTCCAGGGCGAGTGGGACCTGGTGTGCCTGGCGTTGAACGTCAAGCGCATGCAAGGGCTTCAGGCGACCGCGTGACGGGGATGGGGGTCCGATGACGGCGATTCGGTACCGCCATGGAGCCGGCCGGGGACCGATTCACGCCGCCCTGGGGCGCCGCACGGCGGTTTTCCGTTCCAATATCCGGCAAGACCGGCGCCAAGACGAAATTCCCACGGTCCCGGATCATTCGCCCGGACAAAAATCGTCCTACGGCGCACGCTCCTAGCGCTTACAAGGGAAGGCATCGAAGTATCTTGCGTTGACGGTATCGGCCGTGGTTCCTTGCTGGTACCTAATTGGCGGCGACAGCCCCTTCAGCGCGGCCGCCCGCGTGAGCCGCGCCACGCGCTTGCGTCCGATCCAGATCCCGTGATCGTCCGCAAGCTCCGCATGGATGCTCGGCGCACCGTACGCGCCGCCTGAACGGCGATGGATCGCGTGAATCTTCGCCGTCAGGGCGATGTCCTGGAGCGCTCGCTCCGACGGCGGACGCTTCAGCCACGCATAGAATACGCTGGCGGAGACCCCCAGCAGCCGCCTCATCACCCGAACCGGATAGGTGCCTGGTGCGCTTTTATGAACTCGAAGATCGCTTCGAATTCACCGCGGTCTCCTGTGCGAACCAGGCCGCGGCTTTTGCCAGGATCTCACGATTGAGCTTTAGCTGCCGATCGGCCTTGCGCAAGCACCGAAGCTCCTCGCGCTCAGCACTCGTCCGCCCCTCCTTACGCTTGCCCTCATCGCGATCGGCTTGCGCCACCCAGTTGATGATCGACTGGGCTGTCGGCTCCAACTCCAGCGACAACTGCACTGGCGTACGGCCGGCTCTAACCAGCGCGACCAATTGCTCGCGAAACTCCGGTGCGTAAGGTTTTCTTGTCTTTGGCAGCGTGGACTCCTTTCATCGTAAGGTTCAGGTGTCCATGAAAGCGGGTCAAAACCACTATTCCTGTATGGTTAACGCGACGCGCTCCTGTTGATAAGACGTCACAAAACGAGAATACTCAGAAGTGCCTTCAGTAAAACCTTTACAAAGATTTTCTACCAATCTCTCGGCCTTTTCAGGAACCAGACCGTCTTTCACTATTCGAGCTAGCGTCCTACCAACCAGTTCAATGGACTGAACCTCTTTCTCTTCGTCCATTCGCTTCCCATATTCTAATTCAACCACCGATCCGTAAGCGTTCCAGAGACGTTTGACTGACGCTTGATCTACTCCACCCAGTTTACCGCCTGTCAGCGCCATCGACCAAGCCAAATGTTCATTTGGCCTCGCCGCCACATCCGTTCGAAACCGAACTTTGTTCAACCAAATCCGCCACAATGCGGCCATTAGACCTGGATTGACTCTCCTTTGCACACACAAGCAGACCAAAATCACCGCAACATGATTTAGCATTTCAATATATGGTGAACGAAAGTCCCACAGACCCTCAACCATGCCAGCAAACGTTGACTCTTCTATTAGGTTGCCAATCTCCTCTGGATCTACTGTCGCGTCAACTTCGGAAGGGAAAACATTCAAGAAATGTCTGACCGCTATTGGCACCCCTCCCACATTCCACTTCCCCAGTTTTGCGATCCGACTCGCAGCATCCCTCGATGAGAGAATTTCTCTGGTCTCTGCCTCATTAAGCAAATCAAACGTACAGATACCCGGTTCTCCCTCCGTCTCTCCTTGTATGTACGACCTTATGCACACATCGTCAGAGAAACAAAAAAAGCTTCCCGAGGATACTAGTTGCACCATTTCCTCCAACTCTTCCAACAGGTCGGTCCCTCTCACTTGTTCCCTTGTAGTACTGGCGCCAGGTTGTACTATTAAATTCATTCTGTTCCTAAGTTCTTCAACTATTTTTTTCGCCTTGTACGAAAACCCAAGACCCAGCATCGGCACACTGAGGTTCTGCAACTTCACCAAAGTACATTTCGTAACCGCTATTCTATCGAACACTCCAAACAAGATTTCCCACAAATCCAGATCATCAATCACTATCAACGATACCAAATCCAACAGAGGAACACCCTGTATCGATCGGAGATCCCGCTGCTTCCCATTGACTTCCGAGCACATCATCAAATGGAACTCTTTCGAATCCCTATCGGAATTCTTGGCAATCTCCCACAAATGAAAAACGTTTCCTACATTCGGTAAGATATTCCTCGGTCTCCATTCGAATGGAATAGCAATACGTTGGCCATGAAGATCATTTACTACCTTACTTATCCTCTTCTTTCTTTCTTCGTCGAAACCGGAAATGCTTTCTAGTTGCCTCAAGATCGAAGACGGATCGGCAGACTTGGTGAGCTTTATTGGTCGCAGGACTTTTGATTCCGGAAATCGGTCAAAATACCTCTGTAGCCTGTCTTGAAATTGCTCTTTGTAACTTTCCTCCACTACTTGACCAATATCCAATGTTGCGATAAGAAACAGCTGCAGAAATATTCCTTCTTGAACCTCGTCCTCTTGCGATACCAGCTGACCATATCGCCACGCGATCTCGAAGATCTCCTCGTTAGATTTGTTGGACATCATCTTCAAGACGAAAAGAAGACGAAGCAGCTCCCTCTTTCCATCCGAATCCTCTTCACCTTGGAGCATTCTCGTTGCTATGGAAATAGCGTTATCAACGAAACCGCAGCGAATGGCTATGTTCGTATATACGTCTAGCGCTAAGGGTACGTGCTTCGCCCTTCGTACTAGCGGTTCAAGCATTTCCAATGCGGCAGCACTCTCTCCAGTGCACTCTAGAACAAGTGCTTTAATGGAAACCAACTCATCACGCGCACCGAATCGTTCGAGAGCATTATCCGCTAACGAATTTAGCTCCGGCCAATTTTCGAGGGTAAAATGCGCCTCCGCCAACCTCACGATATCCCTCAACTCCAGTTCTCGAAGGGTCCTAATCCTTTCAGCAACCTTGATAAAGTGATGAGCTTGTCCCCTCTCTCTCGTTTGCAGCTGTCGAAGTAATGTCCCTTGAAGAAGTTCACAATCCGGGTTGGATGCAAAATAGCCAAGCAACTCTTTTATTGCCTTTTCTCGCGTTAACGGAGAGTCTAAAGTTTCGATAAGAAATTTATATACTCCAAATTCACCGGCCCATTCGCTATTTGACGCGAGCAAGTCAGCAAATTTGGCTTCCTCGCCCGACTTGAGCAATTCGTGCGCAGCAACAGCTCCGATCACCAACAATTGGGGATCCAAGCTATCAATGCTGTTTGCGTCGTCAGCAATGTGCGTCGCCGCAACCTCCAATGCACGATCATTTTGTCCATCCTCCCAACAAAGGTATGCTTTGTGCAGATTCAGTTCTGGCGTCGTAGGCTGTCTATCAATCGCCTTCAGTGCTAATGGGATATTTCCCGACATCAAAGCCAATCGTTCCAAACACGCTTGAAGGGCAACCAGGTGCGGCCTGGTTTTCGCTGCCTCCCGCACGTTATTAAGAATATCGTCATACTTGCTCAACGATACTGCGACGATAGGCAGATACTCCGCCAAATGCTCAATCTCTAAAGGCCATCCCTCCCGGCGTAACAACTCAATCGCGGAAGTGCACTCCAACCAGCAATTTTTTAGCAGCTCTGAATCAATACCCGTCGGTCCAGTAAGGGGAACCCACATTTCCTCCGATCCATCCTGGAAATCCTCCAAAAGGATCTGAAAAATGGCTCTCCCTTTTAGGATATGTAACGTAGCCTTGTGTCTAGCAGGCAGCTTTGCATCGTTAAGGCCTTTGTCGCACTCCATATGCACTGAACGCCAATGACCACGTAGTGTATAAACAAGTGCTAAGGAGACATACCTGCTTTCTTGGGGCAACACCTCCAACACATCGATAGCGTCCTCATGTTTTCCCAACCCAGCAAGCAGTTTGGATTTTAGGCAGACTACTTCTCGCCGATCAGAACTGGGTAACAGCGCAATCAGTCTTGCAAAATACCTCTTGTATCGCCCACTTGGAATCTCCCGCATTTTTTCTTGAATCCAAGCCACAATAAATTTTGACTCATCTTGATACAGCCTATGTGCCCTCTTATAGTGAAAGGCTGCACGCCGAGAGTTGCCCCGAACTGAGAAAATCCTACCAAACAAGTATTGGTACTCTGCCTGCTCATGCAAACTTGCGCCAGCCAATTCACCGGAGATCTGTTCTAGCAATTCCTCAGCGAAAACATCGTCTCCCAACTTAAGATACTCTGTTGCAGCCCTCAACTTACCGGCAAAACTGTCCTCTGGAGCTTGAACCCAAGGAGTTGGTGAATCCGCTAACACCGAGTCCAGAAAAGTCCGCCCACCTGCCCTTATTCTTGTCGACAATTTTTTCGCTGACGCAGTTATCTCTAACGACTCGTCTTCACGTGCGACACTCGATATGGCATCAACTACTCCCTTTGACGCGTGAGTACGTCTAACAAGTTCGAGGCAATAGTCCGATACATCCAAGTTAGCACTAAACTTGTTCACCAACGGAACATGAATCGTATGGGTTTCTTGTTTGTCGTCGACGTATTCCGAATCTCCCTTCAATGATTTCAATACATCGTGAATCCAAACGTAGAAACCCTCTGCCTTCCTTGGATCTTCGTTTTTCGAGAGATCGAAAAATGTAAGCATTACCGGTTCGGTTACACTTTGAAAGTGATTAATAGTTCTTGATTTAAGTCGCACCGCAAGATATTTCTTGTTCTTCGTCAGAGTTGGGTTCTCGGTTCCTTTGACTTGCACGTAAAACGCACACCGATATTGCTTTCCGACTACTACTTGTACATGGTAGTCCAATCCCACATCCTCATCCCCCGATAGGTCATTGTCCCGCCATGAAATTGGCATTAGTGCCTGAAACGCCTTCTTCGCGTTTTGTCCAATTCTCTGACTTTCAGATTCCCTAGGAAATGGATGTTCACTACACATCAAATCGCCACTGACCAATCAAACAACCTACAACAGTCCGCTGTGCCCGGAGTCTGGGGCAGCAACACCGAGCTTTCGTAGTGCTGCTAACAATGCAGTACTACACAAGCAAAGTCTTCAAATACGCTTGGCGCGCTTGGCGCGCTTGGCGCGCTTGGCGCGCTTGGCGCGCTTGGCGCGAATCATAACGTGTTCACATGGTTTTGCCACACTGCTCTTCCGCGGTTTCGTCGAACGCCTGAGTGCGCGAGGCGTCCTTTACTCCGTCTTTCGCTTGAGGCGTATTCTTGCTCCCATACATTCGCCCGCCCACACCGGTTCAACCTTCTTTGCGAAGAGGGATGGGAAGAACTGCGAGGGCCAGCACATGAAGGACACGCCGCTTGACAGAGCAGTGGCTGACGATGATGCCGCGGTTCGAGCGCAGCGGTTAGGCGTGCATGCTATGTTGTTTAGCCGAGTCGCGGACTTAAAGCACGTTTTCCTTGCGGCGGCACAGGCTCGGACAAGCCGACGAGCAGACGTCGCCAAGTGCGGCGAAGGGCTCGGTGCGGTTCGTGGAGTTTCCGGATGCGTCCTCGGCGACACCGGCCGAGCAGGCGGAGTGAATTCTCTCGCCGTGGCCCGGTGCTCCGTATCTGTCCATCGCTGCACGCTCAAGATTCCGTTCCAATAGTGTGCGACATATTGGTTCCCTCCATCTGAATCCCAGAAAGCGTGCGGCGTCTATACTGAAGGCTTGCATTTTGGAACGCAGTTGGAGGGAACCATGACAGCAATGCAAAAGCTGATTGATAGACTTGAAGCCGAAGTCGTCGAAGCACACAAGCACAAGATGGGGGGCTCCGTGCCCGAGCACGTAGTGATGGAATCGGTCGCGGTGAGTCTTGCGGACATTTCTCGCACACTCAGGAAAATCGAAAAGAAAATACGCTGACAGACTCTCCTCAGTCTTTGGCGGACTAGGTTACCGAGGCCGGTCTGCTTCAGAAGTTTATCGAGCCGGGCTTTTTTCTCTCGCGTTGGCGTGTTCCTTGAGATCGTTCGAGAACCTCGACCCGCTCTCGATTGCGGGCCTATTGTTCACCAGAAACACGTTCTCGGGGCCGAGGTGCCCCAACCTGCTGGATTGAGAAACGCTGCGCGCCCGGCTGAACGGCATTTTCCGCAAGGCCGTGCGTACCAATCAGACCGCGCATCGATGACAGTCCTCGAGCATTGCGGCGCCGCACCGAACCGGCTCCACCCGGAATGAAACGTGTTTCCCAATACGAGCAGCACTACGACCGTCGCGTCTCTCGGTCGGCAACTGAATTCGACGAATTACCTGTGCACGCTTGGTTGACGGGGATCGCGCGGGTGCTATTTTCGCCTTACGGAACTCATTCAGATTTTGATTCTCATCTGCGGTGGAATCTACGCCGTTTGTTATACGCTCGCCTGGATCAGACCAAGGCTGTTCATTGACCTGGTTTGCGTGGCGAAAGATGTCTGGAAGGAAGACTGACGCAGTGTTGCTCAGCGTGCGCACAGGCGTGCGGCACCGAGTCTACTTGGGGCAGCAGTCCTGAATGCCGTTGACGTCATTCACGGCGTGCGTCGACAGCTCCCCGGACCGCATCCGCCAGGTTCGGGGACTGTCGCGTCGGGACTGGCCGGTAGAACGCCTGACCACTGACAGGAACGGCCGATATGCAACGCTCGGAACGATCACTGTTCGAGTCGGCGCTCGCGACCGGGTTCGACGCCTGTTCGAGAGTGGTCTGAGCCACGGCCGGACGCTGGAGCGGGCTGTCCGTCGGGAATCGAATCGCAGTGTTGTCGGAGGCGCAGGTTCTCTGAATCACAATGACTTATAAATGACTATTATAAATCATGGTCTTGTCGGTTCGAATCTTGTGTGGTCAAAAGCGCTATCTCGCCCCACGACCGACCCGGAGGGAGCAATCACTATTGCACGGACGTTATTGGAAACAGTGATCAAGAGAATCCTTGACGACGAGTCAGAGAATTACACGACCAAAGATGAGTTGCCAAGACTATATGGTACGGTGGCAAAAACCCGAGATCTGGCGCCAAATCAACACACGGAGAAGCCAGTGAGGGCAATCTTGGGTGGAGCGATGAACCTGGTAATTGGTATTGGCACCCTTCGCAATCGTCTGTCAGACGCCCACGGTCGCGGTGGCCCACTTCCCGTTAGACCTGCGGCGCGGCTCCACACTCGCAATTAAAAGGCGACCTTCTCTATTCCACGACTGGACCCGAGTTTGAACATGTCGAAGCTGCCTGCGGCAATTGTCGCGCATACCGTACCGCCACGAACGAAGTTATCCAACTACCCGGAACCGTACTTCAGCCGCATGGCTGGGCGGGAGAAGAAATCATTGGGCGATTGTTTTGGCCTGAAGAATTTCGGCGTGAACCTAACGTCGCTCGCGCCTGGCGGCGAATCGGCATTGATGCACACGCACAGCAGGCAGGATGAAATGATCTATGTGCTGGAGGGCGAACCGACGTTGGTGACCGAGTCCGGCGAATGGGTGCTTGAACCCGGGATGTGTGCAGGTTTTCCGGCAAAAGGCGAAGCGCACCATCTGGTCAACCGCACGAACCGCGATGTCGTGATTCTGGAGATTGGGGATCGGGCCCGAGGTGACGAGGTTATCTATCCTGTGGACGATCTGAGAGCCGTTATGAGAGACGACGGTCGGTGGATTTTCTCACAAGAGGATGGGACCCCTAACTAGCTTGGGAAGGGCTATCAGTGCCGAATCACGGCCCGACGGGGGTGTTTTTTCGAGATTCCAGCAGGGCGAGTAGCCCTCCGATGCAATGGGAATATAGTCTAGCGTTGACAGAAAGACCTGGAGCCAGGGACGCTTGGACAAAAAATGCTCCGGTCAACTGATCCGGGTACGGTGTAGGGTACTGAACGCAGGTGAATTGATCGACTATGGCTACGTCTGACCTTTATCGACACGGATGCAGGCCAGGCGATCGGGCGTGATTGCGGATACCACGGTTTCAGCGGCATCGGCTTCCATCTTCCGGAAGATGACGTCTATGTCGCGGTGCTGTCGAACAATGCAGGCAAGCAACCGAATCGGACCGAAGTCGCCAGGCAGGTTGCGTCAATGGTGCTCGGCATCCAGTAGGGTGGCGCACACGCCGGGCGGGATGCGAAACCCGCGTGCTCGCATGATGTCGGTCCGACGGTCTCAGTGAGGCTCGGGAAAGGCAGCGCGCGCCTGTTGCGGCGGTCCCGACCGGGGATGTACGCCGGGTATGCCGATTCGGCTGCGCAGAAGACCGCACTATACACCCGCAGAAAATGTGGCCGGGAACCAGTGTCCTGGTGGGCAACCGAATCCAGCCCTACGTGACAAGCCAGGACGTCACACACGGCGACTCGACGAGCACACCAACATTAATCGTGCACGATGCGCACCCTTGGCCATCTGTCCGTGTATTTCTTTTCGGCTATCCGCCGTTTGTAGGTTTCGGCGCTTACGCGTCTTGGGTTCCGCCGGACCACCATGGCGAACAGATCGTCCAGTCCCAGCGGTGCCGTGATCGCGATGGTGTCATCCTCGCGCAGGCCAACGGCGACCGTCAACGCCGTCTCCGGCCAAGTTGACGCGGCATCTCGTATTGAGCAAAGCGGCTCGACTTCATGGCCGAACACTTTGTGGAACCACAAGTGTACGGCAGCTTGATTCTTCACGTCCCAGGAAAATTCAGGTTCCAGCGCTTCCAGCCGCCTCTCATACCCTTCCTCCGAGCCTTCCGAGAGGTCATCGGGATTGAAATAAGGCACATCCACATCCGCCAGAAACGACGGCTCCGAATACCCGTGCAATGCATCCCACACAGCGTTTCGAATCGCGCCGCTGCCAATACATGCCGCGGGCGGCGCGACCGTGCGCACGGCGCGTAATGCACGCATGAGCCATGGCGTATTCTGGGTAATGCGCCTCAGTGACTGTTCAAGTTCTTCAGCCAAGCTCAATCACGTTGGTCGCCCATGAGCCTTATTTTCTTCGCATTCGGCCACTTCCGAGCTAATTCTCGAACCAGAGCGCGAGCCACTCCTAGTGGGCGCCATTCCGGCACGACAACGAGTTCGTTAATATTAAGGCTTGCGCCTTCGTCAGAACCTTTCATATCGCAATGACCAAGGCACATTACCCTGCTATCGCCAACGCCTCCAGGCACCCTCGGCCGCAAGTAGAAGACCGCAGATCAAGATCGCCCATAGCAGTGGTCTCGACGTGCCATGGACCCAAGCATCGATAATTCCCCACGCCGAAATTGCGACGATCAACGATCCCGCTATGATGGGATGCCACATGCTCTCAATTCTCAACGCAATGTGTCCAGGGTCGAAGGGATGTTCAAATCTTACACTGCGATCGGCGCTGGCCGAGAATTGCGGCTGAGCAAGCGCTACAGGGATGGGCCTTCCCGAGGGCCAGCATTCTAACCCCCACATGGTCTTGTCGGTCTATTTCGAACCGAGTCGATTTGACACAAGAATTGGGTATGCCGATGGCCGGACTCGAACCGGCACGGCTTGCGCCACTGCCCCCTCAAGACAGCGTGTCTACCAGTTCCACCACATCGGCATCGTGTTGAAGTAGTGCGATCCGCGAAAGCGTGACAGCGGAAGCCTACGGTTGGGCCGGTTCGTCGGCCGGAGGTTCATCGACGCTGGGCAACGACGGCAGTTCGGGAAGCTCCGAGGGAAGAGCGCTGGACTCGGGCTCGGATAGCGCCGGCTCCGGGACGGTTCCCAGCACCGACTCTTCTTCCAGAAGGCTCGTGGGCGCCGTGGTCTGTCCCGCAAGATACGCCAAGGACAGGCTGGTCACGAAAAACATGGTGGCCAGAACGCCCGTTGCTCTGGAAAAAAAGTTTGAGCTGCCGCGGGCGCCAAACACCGTGCCCGAGGCCCCGGCACCGAAGCCGGTGCCAGCCTCTGCGCCCTTGCCGCGCTGCAACAGCACCAGAACGATGATCATCAGCGCGACGAGCAGGTGTATGTAGAGCACTATGGATTGAATCGTCATTTGCCGATCTCGGCCCGCCTACGCCGCTGCTGCTTCGAAAATTTTAAGGAAGTCGGGCGCATCCAGCGATGCGCCGCCCACCAAACCACCGTCGATATCATCCATGGCGAGCAGTTCGCGGGCATTTGAGCCCTTCATGCTGCCGCCATACAGGATTCTCAGGCAGTCGGCGATTATACCATCCCGGCTGCGGACCAACCCGCGTATGAACGCGTGCACTTCCTGGGCCTGTTCCGGCGTTGCGGTGTGCCCCGTGCCGATCGCCCAGACGGGCTCGTAGGCGACGACTGCGTCGGCAAATGCCTGAACACCGGCAGCCGCAAGCACACTCTCCACCTGCCGCCCGACCACGTCCCGGGTCCTGCCCGCCTCTCGTTCCGACAGTAATTCACCGACACAGAGAATGGGGGTCAGGCCCTGCGCCTGGGCTGCGCCGAACTTGGCCGCCACGGTACGGTCGTCCTCGCCGAAGCAGGCGCGCCGCTCGGAATGCCCGACGATGACATACTCGCAGCCGAGGTCCTTGAGCATTCTTCCCGAGACTTCCCCGGTGTAGGCGCCCGAATCGGCGAATTCCGCGAGATTCTGGCCGCCCAGCCGGATGGGGCTGCCGGACAGCCACCGCCCCGTGGCCTGCACGTACACCGGTGGCGGACACACCAGCATCGATGCTGCGGACGTCTCGGCGACGCCCTCGCGCAACGCCGACACCAGCGCCTTGCACGAAGCCTGGGAGCCATGCATTTTCCAGTTTCCGGCGATCAGCGGCGTTCTTGCGGTCATGGTCCTGCAGTTGTGTGGTCAGCGATCAAAAAAACAAGCCGCTGGACGGCGGCGCGCAGAGCTTACGGGCCCGCGGCCAGGGAATCAATACGGCGACGCACGGATTCCGCAAGGCGCCGGGCGACGGAGGCAACGGTGCCTTCATCCTCGCCTTCAACCATGACGCGAATGAGCGGCTCGGTACCGGAGGCGCGAAGGACGATCCGGCCGCGTTGCCCCAGGGCGGATTCGGCTTCGACGACCGCGTCGCGAATGGTCGGTTCGCCGGTCACATCGACTGTGTCGGCAGCCTCTACGTTGACGATTCGCTGTGGGTAAACCGGCATGTCCTCGACAAGTTCCCTGAGGCTGGACCCGGTACGCCGCATCACAGCCAGCACCTGCAGCGCGGTGACGAGACCGTCGCCGGTGGTCGCCTTGTCGAGGCACAGCACGTGCCCCGAGGTCTCGCCGCCCAGTATGCCGCCGCTGGCCTTCAGCATCTCCAGGACATGGCGGTCGCCGACCCTTGCACGCCGAAACTCAACGCCAAGGTCGGCAAGCGCGGTTTCAAGGCCCAGATTGCTCATGACAGTGCCAACCACCGGGCCCCGGAGCGCGCCCTGCTCCAATCGGTCCCGGGCGAGGATGTAGAGCAGGCGATCGCCGTCGATCAACTCGCCGCTTTCGTCCACCATCATCACCCGGTCGCCGTCGCCGTCAAGGGCCAGGCCGGCGTGGGCGCGAACGCCTGTTACGGTGAGTTGGAGCAGGTCCGGCCGCGTGGCGCCGCAACCGTCATTGATGTTGCGCCCGTTGGGCGAACAGCCGACGGGCACCACCTCCGCCCCCAGATCCTCCATCACCCGCGGCGCGACCTTGTAGGCGGCGCCGTGGGAGGCGTCCACGACCAGCTTCAGGCCGCCGAAGCTCATGCCGTCGGGAATCGTTTGCTTGCAGTGCTCCTGGTAGTCCATCCGCGTGTAGGCGATATGCTCGGCCTGGCCCAGCGCCCTGGAAGAACGGGTTATCGCGGGCGAATCCAGTTGCTCCTCGATGGCCTCCTCGATCTCGTCCGAGAGCTTGGCGCCGGCACGGTCGAAGAGCTTGATGCCATTGTCGTAGTAGGGATTGTGAGAGGCGCTGATGACAATGCCGAAGTCGGCGCCCAGCTTCCTGGTGAGGAAGGCGATTGCCGGCGTCGGCAGCGGCCCGGTGAGCAGCACATCGACCCCGGAGGCCACGAATCCCGCCTCCATGGCCGACTCGAACATGTAGCCGGAGACCCGAGTGTCCTTGCCGATGAGCACCGAACCGCCGTCGGGGGCCAGCACACGTGCCGTGGCGCTGGCCAGCCGCAGCGCGAACTCCACGGTCATGGGCGGGCGGCCAACCTCCCCGCGAATTCCGTCAGTACCGAAATAGCGCTTGCCCCGCATGCGTCAACTACCTGTATCGCGGGAATCCATCATGAATCGCAGGAACGATGTGAGAAGTTCTTCGGCGCCCTGTTGGCTGTGGCGCTTGCCACGGACACGGGCCCAGAATTGCTAGTGCTGGCCCGCGGGACCGCCCAGCGGAGGCGTGCCCTTCTCCTCGGCCGTCTTGGGCTTGGCCGAAATGCCCTCGCCGGGCTCGGAGTCGTCCCAATCTTCCGGCGGGCTGGGCTCGCGGTTCTCCATGACTTCGCTGATCTGGTTCTCGTCGATGGTTTCGTACTTCATCAGCGCGTTAGCCATCAGGTGCAGCTTGTCCATCTCGCGCTCGAGGATACTCTTCGCATCGACGTAGCACACATCGACGAGTTTGCGCACCTCTTCATCGATGACGTGCGCGGTCACGTCGGAAACCTGCTTGTGACGGGTGACGCTGCGGCCGAGGAAGATTTCGCCGTCATCCTCGCTGTAGGTCAGCGGGCCCAGCCTGTCCGACAGACCCCACTTCGTCACCATGTTTCGCGCAATTTCCGTGGCGCGTTCGATGTCGTTGGATGCACCGGTGGTGACGTAATCCGCACCGTAAATGAGTTCCTCGGCGATGCGGCCGCCGAACAGGCTCTTCATCTGGCTCAGCAGGCGCTGCCTGGAGTAGCTGTAGCGGTCCTCTTCCGGCAGGAACATGGTCAGGCCCAGCGCCCTGCCTCGCGGAATGATGGTCACCTTGTAGACCGGGTCGTGCTCCGGGACATGCAACCCGACGACGGCGTGCCCGGCCTCGTGGTAGGCCGTGAGCCGCTTGTCGTCCTCGCTCATGACCATGGAGCGGCGCTCGGTGCCCATCATGATCTTGTCCTTGGCGTTTTCGAACTCTTCCATGCCGACGGTGCGCCGGTTGGCCCGGGCCGCCAGCAACGCCGCCTCGTTGACCAGATTGGCGAGGTCCGCGCCGGAAAATCCGGGCGTGCCGCGCGCGATCACCGACGGCCGCACGCTCTTGCCGATCGGCACCTTGCGCATGTGGACTTTCAGGATCTGCTCGCGGCCGCGCACGTCGGGCAGCGGCACCACCACCTGGCGGTCGAACCGCCCCGGGCGAAGCAGCGCCGGGTCGAGCACATCCGGACGGTTGGTGGCAGCGATGACGATCACGCCCTCGTTGCCCTCGAAGCCGTCCATCTCCACCAACAACTGGTTCAGGGTCTGCTCGCGCTCATCGTGCCCGCCGCCGAGACCGGCGCCGCGATGACGCCCCACGGCATCGATCTCGTCGATGAAGACGATGCACGGCGCTTGTTTCTTGGCCTGCTCGAACATGTCGCGCACACGCGATGCGCCGACACCCACGAACATTTCAACGAAGTCGGAGCCGGAGATGGTGAAAAACGGCACCTTGGCCTCGCCGGCGATGGCACGGGCCAGCAGCGTCTTGCCCGTCCCCGGCGAGCCCACCATGAGCACGCCCTTGGGAATCTTGCCGCCCAGGCGCTGGAACTTGGCGGGGTCCTTGAGGAACTCGACGATCTCGACGACTTCCTCCTTGGCTTCCTCGACGCCGGCCACGTCCGCAAAGGTGACGGTGACCTGGTCTTCGCCCAGGAGCCGGGCACGGCTCTTGCCGAACGACATGGCCCCTCGACCGCCGCCGGCCCCCTGCATCTGGCGCATGAAGTAGATCCACACGGCGATGAGCAGCAGGATCGGGAACGAGGAGACAAAGAGCTGCAACAGGAACGACTGCTGCTCGGGTGGCTGGGCCTGAATGCGTACGTCGTTCTCCTGCAGGGTGGTGATCAGCAGGGTGTTTTCGGTCTCCGGGTTATAGGTCACGAATTGATCGCCATTGCGATCGTATTCGATGGTATCGCCCGTAAATGTCACCGTTGACACCGAGCCGTCCTTGACCTGGGCGATGAATTCCGAATAGGGGACGGTCTCGACGCGTTGGTCCGCCGTTCCGAAACTGCGAACCACCGACGCCAGTACAACGGCGATGACGATCCAGAGAATCGCGTTCTTTATCAAGTCGTTCAAGCCCTTACCCCCTTCGGTATTCCTACCGAATACCGCAGGCGCCGCATATTTCGGACACTACTACATCCCATGGTTTCTCGCCAGCAAATACATCTCTCGGCTTTCCGGCCTCGATGCCTTCGGTTTGATGATTCGAACGCTCCCGAAACGCTCCCGCGTGCCGCTGACGAACGCTTCGAAGCCCTCGCCCTGAAAGAGTTTGACCAGGAAGCTTCCCTTGCGTTCGAGCACTTCGCAGGCAAATTCCAGGGCTTCCTCGGCCAGGTGCATCGCCCGTGGCTGGTCCACCGCGCGATTACCAGTGATATTGGGTGCCATGTCCGACATTACAAGGTCTGCCTGAGAGCCATCCAATGCGGCGACGAGCTGTTCCCTGACTGTGGAATCGGTAAAGTCTCCCTGTATGAATCGGACGCCCGGTATCGGGTCCATCTGCTGCAAGTCCACGGCCAACAGGCGTCCGGTGGATGCGACCCTGCCCACCGCGTATTGACTCCAGCCACCGGGACAGGCGCCAAGATCGACGCATACCATTCCCTTCCTGAACAACCGCGCCCCGGCATCGATCTGCTCAAGCTTGAACACCGATCGACTGCGCCAACCCTCCCGGCCGGCGCGAGCCACGAATGCATCCCTGCCCTGCTGGCGGCGCCAGTGGCCGGAATCTCCGGATCGACGGCTCAATCTGCTTCCCTCTCATCGTCGCTCAACATGACTCAATCCTGGCCGTGATGCACGCGGTGTTTCTGGCCGGTTTGGCCGGTTTTCGGCAGCCGCGCCATTTGCGCTGCATTGGAATCGGGATTACTTCCCGGAGGGCCAGCCCCGCAAATCGACAGCCCCTATACGTACTCTACGCCAACGATTTCGTACGACTGCCGGCCCTTGGGCGCGGCCACGTCAATGGTATCGCCTTCCCACTTGCCGATCAGCGCGCGCGCCAGGGGCGAACCGATGGATATCAGGCCCTGCTTGATGTCGGCCTCGTCCTCGCCGACGATCTGGTACTGCTTTTCGGCGTCGTCTTCGACGCTCACAAGATGCACAGTCGCCCCGAATACCACCTTGCCAGCGGCATTGACCTTCTCCACGTCGATGATGTGCGCCAGCGAGAGCTTGCCCTCGATGTCCCTGATACGCGCCTCCGCCAGCCCCTGCTGCTCCTTGGCGGCGTGGTATTCGGCGTTCTCACGCAGGTCGCCGTGCTCCCGCGCCGTGCCGATGGCCGCGCTGATCTGGGGGCGCTCGGCCTTGAGGCGCTGCAATTCCTCGCGCAGCAGGCGGGCGCCGCGGGCTGTCAGGGGTACCTTGTTCACTGGACGATCTCCCGATGCAGGTCTCGCAGTCGATTCACCACCACGTTGTCCATGTAGTCCAACGCCTCACAGGTGGCCGTAGCCGCGGGAAGCGTCGTGTAGTAGGTCACCTTCCGGTGCACCGCCGCCACCCGGATGGAGTGCGACTCCTTGATGGCCTGCTTGCCCTCGGTGGTATTGACGATCAGGCTGATCTCGTCGTTCTTGATCATGTCCACGACGTGGGGGCGGCCCTCCCTGACCTTGTTGATGCGCCGGCAGCGGACCCCGCCGTCGACCAGCGCCCGGGCCGTACCGCCGGTCGCCACGATTTCGAATCCGCGGTCAGTCAGGATATGGCCGAGCTCGACCGCCGCCGGTTTGTCCGGATCGCGAACGCTGATCAGGGCCGTCCCGCGGCGGGGCAAGGCCACTCCTGATGCCGCCTGGGCCTTGGCATAGGCTTCCCCGAAACTGCGCCCCGTCCCCATCACCTCGCCGGTGGACTTCATTTCAGGGCCGAGAATGGGGTCTGCCTCCGGGAACTTGATGAACGGGAAGACCGATTCCTTGACCGAGTAGTACGGCGGCCTGGCGTTGAACTTCACGCCCTGCTCTCGGAACGTGATCCCCGCCATGGCCTTGGCGGCGATCTTGGCGAACGGCTGACCGGTGGCCTTGGAGACGAACGGGATGGTGCGCGAGGCCCTCGGGTTGACTTCGAGCACGTAAATCGTGCCGTTGTGGATCGCGAATTGCGTGTTCATGATGCCGATCACGCCCAGGGCGCGGGCCATGGCGGCGACCTGTTCTTCGAGCGCCTGCTCCTGCTCCGCACTCAGCGTAAAGGGCGGCAGGCTGCAACCGGAATCGCCGGAGTGGATTCCTGCCTGTTCCACGTGCTCCATGATGCCGCCGACGATGACCTGCTCGCCGTCGCACACCGCATCCACGTCCACCTCCACCGCCAGGTCCAGGAACCGGTCCAGCAGCACCGGGCTCTCGTTGGACACGCTGACCGCCTCTCCCATGTACTGCCTGAGATCGTCCTCCTCGTAGACGATCTCCATGGCCCGCCCGCCCAGCACGTAGGAAGGCCGCACCACCAGCGGATAGCCCACTTCCCCGGCCATCCCGACCGCCTCTTCGGTGGTCCGCGCCGTGCGGTTCGCCGGCTGTTTCAAACCAAGTCGCTCGATGAGTTGCTGGAACCGCTCCCGGTCCTCGGCCAGGTCGATGGAATCGGGGCTCGTGCCGATGATCGGCACGCCCGCCGCCTCCAGCGGCCGGGCCAGCTTGAGCGGCGTCTGGCCGCCGTACTGCACGATCACCCCCAGCGGCTGCTCCCTGTCCACGATGGCAAGCACGTCTTCCAGGGTGAGCGGTTCGAAGTACAACCGGTCCGAGGTGTCGAAATCCGTGGACACGGTCTCCGGGTTGCAATTCACCATGATGGTCTCGAAACCGGCTTCCTTCAGCGCGAAGGAGGCGTGAACGCAGCAATAGTCGAATTCGATCCCCTGCCCGATCCGGTTCGGCCCTCCGCCCAGGATCATGATCTTTTGCGCCGTGGTGGGATCCGCTTCGCACTCGCTTTCGTAGGTGGAGTACAGGTAGGCGGTATGACTGACGAATTCCGCCGCGCAGGTGTCCACACGCTTAAAGACAGGCTTTAAGTTGTACTCATAACGCTTTGTCCGTACTTCGTTTTCACTCAAGCCAATCAAATCGCCAATGCGGCAATCGGAAAAGCCCTTGCGCTTCAGTTGCCACATGCGCTCGGACGTCAGACTGTCGGCGCCAGCGGCCCTCAGGCTTTCCTCATCCTCCACCAGGTCCCGAATCTGGGCCAGGAACCACGGGTCGATTCCCGTGAGTTCGGCCACTTCCTCAAGTTCGAATCCCTGCCGGAAGGCATCGCCGACATACCAGATGCGCTGTGCACCGGCCATGCGCAGTTCCCGTTGCAGCGCCTCTCGCTGCTCCCGCGTGCGCACCTCCCCGCAGACCGGATTGAGCCCGTCGGTGCCCGTTTCAAGCCCGCGCAAGGCCTTCTGCAGCGACTCCTGGAAGGTGCGCCCGATGGCCATGACCTCGCCCACGGACTTCATCTGCGTGGTGAGCCGGTCGTTGGCCTGGGGGAACTTCTCGAAGGTGAACCGGGGCACCTTGGTGACGACGTAGTCGATGCTGGGCTCGAAGGATGCAGGCGTTGCGCCGCCGGTGATCTCGTTTCGCAGCTCGTCCAGCGTATAGCCCACGGCCAGCTTCGCCGCCACCTTGGCGATGGGAAAGCCGGTGGCCTTGGAGGCCAGCGCGGAGGAACGCGACACGCGGGGGTTCATCTCGATGATGATCAGTCGGCCGTCTTCCGGATTGACGGCGAACTGCACGTTGGAGCCGCCGGTATCCACCCCGATCTTGCGCAGCACCGCGATGGAGGCGTTGCGCATCAACTGGTATTCCTTGTCGGTCAGGGTCTGCGACGGCGCCACGGTGATGGAATCGCCGGTGTGAATCCCCATGGGGTCGAGGTTCTCGATGGAACAGATGATGATGCAGTTGTCATTGTGGTCCCGGACCACCTCCATCTCGAATTCCTTCCATCCCAGGACGGATTCTTCCAGCAGGACTTCCGTGGTCGGGGACTGATCCAGGCCGCGGGAGACGATCTCCTCAAACTCCTCGCGGTTGTACGCGATTCCGCCGCCGCTGCCGCCCAGCGTGAACGACGGCCGCACGATGGTCGGGAACCCCACTTGAGCCTGGATCTCCCAGGCCCGCTCGAGGTCTTTGGCCACGTCCGCCTTCGGCACTTCCAGCCCGATTTCCCGCATGGCGTCACGGAAGCGTTGGCGATCTTCCGCCATGTCGATGGCGTCGCGGGAGGCGCCGATCAGTTCCACGCCGTATTTTTCCAGTACGCCGTGGCGAACGAGATCAAGCGCACAGTTCAGGCCCGTCTGCCCGCCCATGGTGGGCAGCAGTGCGTCGGGTCGCTCCTGCTCGATGATGCGCTCCAGGGTGCGCCAGTGAATCGGCTCGATGTAGATCGCATCCGCACTGGAGGGGTCGGTCATGATCGTGGCCGGGTTGGAATTGGCGAGGATGACCCGGTAACCCTCCTCCTGAAGCGCCTTGCAGGCCTGGGTGCCGGAATAGTCGAATTCACAGGCCTGCCCGATGACGATGGGCCCGGCTCCGATGATCAATACGCTTTCTATGTCGTTTCGGCGCGGCATCTATTTCGCCTTTCGCTCGCGCATGGCGCGGATGAAGCGTGCGAACAGCGGATCCACATCGTGAGGGCCAGGGCTCGCTTCGGGGTGTCCCTGAAACGAAAACGCCGGCCGGTCGGTGCGCTCGATGCCCTGCAACGACCCGTCGAAGAGCGAGCGGTGGGTGGTCCGCACATTGGCAGGCAGGGTGTCCTCGTCGACGGCGAAGCCGTGATTCTGGCTGGTGATCATGACTCGCCCGCTGTCCAGGTCCACCACCGGGTGATTGGCGCCGTGGTGCCCGAACTTCATCTTCACGGTCTGCGCGCCGCTGGCCAGCGCCAGGAGTTGATGCCCGAGGCAGATTCCGAACGTCGGCAGGCCCGATTCCACCAGCGTGGTGATCGCCTCGATCGCGTAGTCGCAGGGCTCGGGGTCCCCGGGCCCATTGGAAAGAAAGACGCCGTCAGCCCCCATTGCCAGAACGTCCTCCGCGGGCATTGCGGCCGGCAACACGCTGACGCGGCAACCCGAGTCGGCCAGCCGCCGCAGGATGTTGCGTTTGACGCCGTAGTCGTAAGCCGCCACATGCCAGGGCTTGGCACTGCCGGCTTTCTGGAATTTGGAACCACTGCCGCCCCGCGACTCGGTACTGCCGCCGCCCCGGGATTCGGCACCGCCGGCTTCCAGGGGCTGTTCGGGCCACAGACTGCCTTCATCCCACTGGTACGGCACGTCGGTGGTGACATCCTTCGCCAGATCCATCCCTTTCAGACCGGGGAATTGCCGGGCCGCGTGGATCGCCTTCTGTGGGTCCGCGCCGGGTCCGGCAAGGATGCATCCGCCCTGCGCACCCTTGTCGCGGATGATTCGAGTGAGTTGTCGTGTGTCGATATCGGCGATCGCGACCGTTTCACCACGGCGGAGGTAGTCGTCCAGGCTGCTCTCGGAACGCCAGTTGCTGACCGCCATGGAGAGGTCGCGAACGATGAGGCCTGCGGCGTAGATCTGCGGCGACTCGAAATCCGTGGCATTGGTGCCGGTGTTGCCGATATGGGGGTAGGTCAGGGTGACGATCTGGCGGAAATAGGAGGGGTCGTTGAGGATTTCCTGATAGCCGGTCATGGCGGTGTTGAAGACCACCTCGCCCACCGTCTGTCCGGAAACGCCGACGGAGCGGCCCTTGAAGACCGTACCATCCTCCAGCGCAAGTACCGCTGCCTCTGTCACCGCTGACTCCCAGGCGTTCCTGCCGGCACCGATACGCAATGTTCAGGTGAGTCCGGCACCGGTCCGCCCTACATAATCGAAGCGGGACAGCCGCAAGCCGCGCGACTCATCCCGCCAAATCTTCCAATACGCCTATTTTAAGCCGAGAACGTCCTCCATCGAATAGAGTCCCGGAGGCTGATCGACGACCCAACCGGCAGCGCGCAGTGCGCCGCGAGCGAAGACAGCGCGGTCCGCGGCCCGGTGCACCAGTTCGACACGTTCCTCGGCACCGGCGAAAAGCACGCTGTGATCGCCCACGATCCGCCCGGCACGAATCACCGAAAAGCCCACGGCGCCCCGCTCCCGGGCCCCGGTCTGGCCGTGGCGTGCATGCACGGCCACCTCGTCGAGAGGACGGCCCCGAGCCGCAGCGACGCGCTCCCCCAGTTCCAGTGCGGTACCCGAGGGCGCATCGACTTTCCCGGCATGGTGCGCATCCAGTATCTCGATGTCGTAGTCCTCATCCAGCGCCCCCGCCGCTCGTGCGACCAGGTCCTTGAAGACGGCCATCCCGATACTCATGTTGCGCGCGTAGACGATGGGGATGCGTTGGGCGCCGGACCGCAGCGCCGCGGTCTGATCGGTACCCAGGCCCGTCGTGCCGACGACCAGGGCCACGCCTTGCGCTGCGGCGGTAGCAACGTTGGCCCCGGTGGCCGACGGCAGGGTGAAGTCGATGGCGACCTGCGCGTTGTGCAGGCCGGCGCGGGCATCATCCGTCAACACGACTCCGGCCGCCGGCAGCCCATTCACCTCGCCCGCATCCCGTCCCAGTTCCGGGTCCGAGACCTCGGTGACGGCGCCCGCAAGCCGCATGCCGTCCGTGCCCGCAAGGCAACGGATCACGGCCCGGCCCATACGGCCCGAGGCGCCCACTACCGCGACATCAAGCACGGATCAGGCACTCAGCCGATCGAAGAACTGCCTGACTCCGTCGAGCCAGGAACGTGCCCTGGGGCTGTGGTGCGAACTGCTGGAGCGCAGCGATTCGTCAAACTGCCGCAACAGGTCCTTCTGGCCTTCCTTCAGATTCACCGGAGTCTCCACCTGGACCTTGCAGAACAGATCGCCGATACCCGTGCCGCGTACCGACCGCACGCCCTTGCCGCGTAACCTGAAAACTCGTCCGGATTGGGTCTCCGGCGGAATCCGAAGCACAACCTGGCCGCCGAGCGTGGGCACCTCCACCGAACTTCCCAGAACCGCATCCACGAAGCTGATCGGCACGTCGCAGCTCAGATTCTGGCCCTCCCTGGCAAAGATCGGATGGCGATCGACCGCGATGTCCACATAAAGATCGCCCGACGGGCCGCCGTTGCGTCCGGCTTCACCCTCTCCGGCCAGCCGAATCCGGTCACCCGTATCGACGCCGGCCGGCACCCGCACGGACAGCGTCTTGACCTTGCGAACCCGGCCCCGCCCGGCACACTCGCTGCACGGCGAGGCGATGATCGTACCCTGCCCCCGGCAGGTGGGACAAGTTTGCTGAATCGAGAAAAAACCCTGCTGAACACGGACCTGTCCACTGCCGCTGCACCGGCCGCAGGAGGAGCGCTGCGTGCCCGGCTCGGCCCCTGCGCCGCGGCACCGGCCGCATTCCACCTTGGTGGGTACGTCGATGTTGACGGAATCCCCGGCGACGGCCTGTTCCAGCGACAGGGCCAACTCGTACCGCAAGTCGGCGCCGCGAAATACCTGGGTTCGCCCGCGCCGGCCGGTATTCCCGAAAATGTCTCCGAAGACGTCGCCGAAAATGTCGCTGAACGCATCGGCGCCCGAACCGAAACCGCCGCCTGCCTGGCTGGCATCCACGCCCGCGTGGCCGAACTGATCGTAAGCCGCACGCTTTTCCGAATTGGACAGGATTTCGTAGGCTTCCTTGGCTTCCTTGAAGCTGGCTTCGGCCTGCTTGTCGTCGGGGTTGCGATCCGGATGGTATTTCATGGCCAAGCGCCGGTAAGCCTTCTTCAGATCGGCTTCCCCGGCATCTCTGCCGCAACCCAGGACCTCATAGTAGTCGCGCTTGGCCATGCCCCGTCCCTAGCGCCCCGCGGCAAGCGCCATGCTGCATCCGACGGGCGATGCATCCCACCGGGCTGCAATCGCCGGAGGATTATGCACGCCGCTGGTCTTCGCCGTTGCCCTTGACCTCCTCGAAATCCGCGTCCACGACGTTGTCGTCTTCGCCGCCACCGGCCTGCGACATCGATTCTTCGCCAGCCTGCGCCTGCTCCGCGTACATCTTCTGGGCAATCGGCGCCGTGGCTTCACTGAGGGCGTTGATCTTGGTTTCGATGGTTGCCTTGCTGTCACCGGAAACCGCCTCCTTGAGTTCGGACAGCGCCGCCTCGACGCGACCGCGCTCGTCGGCCTCCACTTTCTCACCCAGCTCAGTGAGCATCTTTTCGGTCGCGTGAACCAGGGCATCGCCCTGATTGCGTACCTCGACCAGTTCGCGGAACTCGCGATCTTCGGCCTCGTGGGCCTCGGCATCCGCAATCATACGCTCGATCTCATCGTCGTTGAGACCGGACGATGCCTTGATGACGATTTTCTGCTCCCTGCCCGTCGCCTTGTCCCTGGCCGAGACGTTCAGAATGCCGTTGGCATCGATGTCGAAGGTCACTTCGACCTGCGGCATCCCCCGAGGCGCAGGCGGAATTTCCGTGAGGTCGAACCGGCCCAGGGACTTGTTGTCCTGCGCACGCTGCCGCTCGCCCTGAAGCACATGGATCGTCACCGCGGTCTGGTGATCCTCGGCGGTGGAGAACACCTGGTTCGCCTTGGTGGGGATGGTGGTGTTCTTGTCGATCAGGCGCGTCATCACGCGGCCCAGGGTTTCGATACCCAGGGACAGCGGCGTCACGTCGAGCAGAAGCACGTCCTTCACGTCCCCGGAAAGCACGCCCGCCTGGATGGCCGCACCCACGGCGACCGCCTCGTCCGGATTGACGTCCTTGCGGGGCTCCTTGCCGAAGAAGTTTCGGACCTCTTCCTGGACTTTCGGCATGCGAATCTGCCCGCCCACGAGGATCACGTCGTCCACATCCGATACCTTCAACCCGGCATCCTTCAGCGCGATCCGGCAGGGATCCAGCGTGAGACTGACCAGGTCCTCGACCATGGATTCGAGCTTCGCCCGGGTGAGATTGATGTTCAGATGCTTCGGCCCGCTGGAATCCGCCGTGATATAGGGCAGATTGACCTCGGTCTGCTGCCGGGTGGACAGCTCGATCTTCGCCTTCTCCGAGGCTTCCTTGAGCCGCTGCATGGCCAGCGGATCCCTGCGGATATTGATGCCGCTTTCCTTCTCGAACTCCGAGGCCAGGTAGTCGATGATGCGCTTGTCGAAGTCCTCGCCGCCGAGGAAGGTGTTGCCGTTGGTCGCCAGCACCTCGAACTGGTGCTCGCCGTCGATCTCGGCAATCTCGATGATCGAAATGTCGAAGGTGCCGCCGCCCAGGTCGTATACCGCCACCTTGCGGTCGCCGCGGCGCTTGTCGAGCCCATACGCCAGCGCCGCCGCCGTGGGCTCGTTGATGATTCGCCTGACTTCCAGCCCGGCGATGCGCCCGGCATCCTTGGTGGCCTGGCGCTGGGAATCGTTGAAGTACGCCGGCACGGTGATGACGGCTTCGGTCACCGTCTCGCCCAGGTAGTCTTCCGCCGTCTGCTTCATCTTCGTCAGCACGCGCGCGGCCACCTCAGGTGGCGCCATGCGCTTGTCGCCGGCCTGGACCCAGGCGTCGCCGTTGTCCGCCTTGACGATCTTGTACGGGACCATCTCGACGTCCTTCTGCACCACGCCGTCGGTAAAACGGCGCCCGATCAGCCGCTTGATGGCGAACAGCGTGTTGGTGGGATTGGTCACCGCCTGGCGCTTCGCCGTCTGGCCGACCAGCACCTCGCCGTCCTTCGTGAACGCCACCACCGAGGGCGTCGTTCGATCCCCCTCGCTGTTCTCGATCACCCTCGCGCTGTCGCCGTCCATGACGGCAACGCAGGAATTGGTGGTTCCCAAGTCAATACCGATCACTCGTCCCATGATTTTCGATCTCCACACATGGTCAGTTACCCTGCCCTTCTACTTGCGGGCAGCATTCATACAATTCAAGGCATAACAGCGGGTTATTCGCCGTTTTCGGCAGGCTCCCCGGCGACGACCACCCGGGCCGCGCGCAGCAGCCGGTCGTGGATGGAATAACCTTTCTGGAACACTTCGATCACCGTGCCGGGTTCGGCATTGTCCGAGGGCGCTACCGCCATCGCCTCGTGCAGGGCCGGGTCGAAGGGTTCGCCGTGAGGATCCAGTTCCTTGATGCCGACCTGCTCCAGCGCCGAATTCATCAGGCGCATGGTGGCCCGCTTGCCGTCCAGCAGGGACTCCGCTGTGGCCTGCTCTGCGGAGGCGAGTCCCGCTTCCAGGCTGTCGATCACCGGCAGAAGCGCCTGTGCCAGCCGCTCCAGGCCGTAACGGCGCGCTTTTTCCACGTCACGCGCCGCGCGCTTGCGCACATTGTCCAGTTCCGCCACCGCGCGCAGGTATCGATCGTGGTTGGCCGCTGCCAGCTCCCGTATCGCCTGCAGTTCGGCAAGTTCGGCGTCTTCGGAATCCCCGCTATCCGCTCCCGCCTGTTCCGCCGCGTCGCTTCCGCCTTCCGAATCCTCGGAATCGGCGTCCGCCTTCAGCCTGTCATCACCATCCTGGACCATCAACTCCAAACCCTCCCATCGGGTACGCCCAAGGCCGCCGAGCGCGCTCGGGCGAGGCTGCCTGCGTGCGCGCGGCCAATGCTTACGAGATATGGGCGCTAGTTTCTGGAGTTCAAGGCGCTGCCGAGCAGCTTTGCAGTCACATCGACAATGGGAATCACGCGCTCGTAGGCCATTCGCGTCGGCCCTATGACGCCCAGCACACCCATGGTGTGGTCCTCCGCGACGTACGGCGCGGCCACCACGCTGCACTCGTCCAGAAGCCGGTAACCGGATTCCTTGCCGATGAAGATCTGCACGCCGTGAGCGTTAAGGGTCTTATCGAGAAGATGCAGGATGTCATGCTGTCGGGCGAACGCCTCGAACAACTGTTTCAGCTTAGATATGCCGCCCATGCCTTCCAGACCCATCAGGTTGGTTTCGCCGGCGACGACGAACTCGCCTTCGGACTCGGTGGCCGCAAACGCCTGCTGGGCCATCTCGATGGCGTTGAGCATCACCGAATTCATGCTTTCCCGGGTTTCCCGAAGCTGCTTGATCAGACGATCCCGCACGTCGTCGAGATCGCTCCCGCCGAACTGCTCTGTCAGGTAGTTCCCCGCCTTTCTGAGCTCATCTTCGCTGAAATTGCGCTGAACGTGCAGTATTTTGTTCTGAACGTCGCGATCATTGAGCACCACGATCGCCAGAATGCGCTTGTCGGAGAGCGGCAGGAACTCGATTTGCCTGAGCGCCGTCTGAGCACGCCTGGGTATCGTCACCACCCCTGCCAGTCTCGTCATGGCGGACAGCAGGTTGGACGCCGACAGAACCAGCGCCTGCGGATCGGAATCCCGCAGCGCGTCCTCGAACAATTGCACCTCGTTTTGCCTGGGCGGGCGCAATTGCACCAGCGTATCCACGAAGAACCGGTAGCCCTTGATGGTGGGCACACGGCCGGCGGAGGTATGCGGGGCGGAGATGAAGCCCATGTCTTCAAGGTCCGCCATGATGTTGCGGATGGTCGCCGGGCTGACATCGAGGCCCGACTCGCGCGACAGCGTGCGGGAGCCCACGGGGTGGCCCTTCCGAATGTAGCGGTTGACCAGAACCCGCAGCAGATGCTGAGCCCTGTCGTCAGGCACTTCCGCGAGCCGCGTCGCCTGCATGTCGCAAATCCTCGCTTTTCTTGATGAACGCTATCGAAAACAAGCTAGCAATCGCATCCGCAGACTGTCAAGAATTCTCGTGCGGGTTTTCTGGAGAATCTCCACCAAGCACCGCAGTGGCGACTCAAGTACAATTCCGGGCGGTCCAATCCCACACCCAATGACTACCGCATTCAAAAAGATCGGGCTCTTCTGGGGCCGCAGGAACAAGCTGGGCTCCGTGGAGCTGGCGCGGGATATCACGTCGCAGCTTGGCGATCACGGGCTGGACGTGTACGTCCCCGAGAAACGCGATTTGCCGGAAAACTTCGGCGCCTGCCGGATGGTGCCGGCGAAGCGGCTGGCCGCGCACGTGGACCTGATCATCGCCATCGGGGGCGACGGCACGATGCTCGACGCGGCCCGAGGCGCGGCCCTGCACGGCGTGCCGTTGCTGGGAGTCAACCGGGGACGGCTGGGCTTTCTGAACGACATCTCCCCCGATAACCTCTCGACGGCCATCGAGACCTTGCTGCAGGGCGACTACGTGGCCGAGAGCCGCCTGATGCTCGAAGCCCGGATATTCGGTGGATCGAAAGACAGGGGTCCCCTCCTCGCCCTGAACGACGTGGTCCTCAAAACCGTCGATACGGGCCACATGGAGGACTTCAGGACCGCCGTTGACGGCGACTACGTCAACACCCACGGAGGGGACGGTCTGATTGTGGCCACGGCGACCGGATCGACCGCCTACGCGCTGTCCTGCGGCGGACCCATCATTCAGCCCAACGTGGACGCACTGGTCATCGTGCCGATCGCACCGCATACGCTCTCCGACCGGCCACTGGTGGTGAGATCCTCGAGCACCATCCGGGTCACCGTGGACCTTCGCCCCGGCAGCAACGACGCTCAGGTCACCTGCGACGGAGACATCCTGGGAACCGTGGGCACAGACGAAGTCGTGGAAATTCGGGCCGCCTCGGAGACTGTGCAACTGCTCCACCCGCGGGGACAGAATTTCTACCAGCAATTGCGCTCCAAGCTGAACTGGGGACACACGAACCGGCCGCCCCGGCGCCGTAGCGGCAGTGACTAGCGGCCCGCGGCAAGAACGCATGGGGGCGACGCGCGGCCGTCAGTCGAAAGACTGATGCTGAGCCTGATCACAGTCAGGAATTACGCCGTCATCGACGAGGTCGACGTGGAGTTCCAGCCCGGCATGAGCGTGCTCACCGGTGAGACCGGCGCAGGCAAATCCATCCTGGTGGATGCCCTCGGCCTGGCGCTGGGCGATCGCGCCGATGCGGGCGCCGTACGGACAGGATGCCGCGAAGCCCGGATCAGCGTGCTGTTCGAATGCCCGCAGGGCCACCCGGCGCTGAACTGGCTCACCGAACGTGGGCTGGACCGCGACCGGACCTGCGTGTTGCGGCGCATCGTCAGCGCCAAAGGGCGGTCTCGCGCGTTCGTCAACAACCAGCCGGCAACGCTTCAGGACCTGCGCGCCGTGGGGTCCAGGCTGGTGAACATCCACGGCCAGGGCGCTCACCAGGCGTTGATGCAGGCCCAGGCCCAACGCGGCATCGTCGATCACCATGGCAATCACCTGGAACTGGCGAGGCAGGTTGCAGCGGCGTTTGGCGCCTGGCGATCCTGTCAGGAAGAATACGAGGCGCAGCGACAGCGCGGTGCGGATAGGGCATCGGAAATCGAACTGCTGAGATTCCAGGTCCGGGAACTGGAAAACCTGAACTACCGGGACGGAGAACTGGATACCCTCCAGGAAGAGCGCAGCCGGCTTGCGAATGTGGATCGCCTGGCCGGCAGCGTGGAGAGCGCCCTGAGCGGTCTATTCGAGCGCGATCACGGTTCGGCGCAGGAACTCATCGCCAAGGCACAACGGGAACTCTCGGACGCCAGGAATCTCGACCCCTCCCTGGGAGACGCCGCGGACCTGCTCTCGGAGGCCGAGATTCAGGTCCAGGAGGCCGTTCGCGGGCTGGCCAGCTACAGGGACCGGCTCGAACCCGACCCCCAGCGCCTGGATTGGGTGGAGTCGAGGCTGGCAACGATACGCAGCCTGGCCCTGCGCCACGGCGTCGAAGAAGCCGAACTCGGAACCGTGCTCGCAACGCTTCGCTCGCGAATTGCCGCACATGGAAACGCCGCGGAATCCCTGGAAGCGGCACGGCAGCGGGTCCGGCAATCCCGGGACGCCTACTTCAAGGCGGCGGAGGATCTCAGCTCGGCGCGCCTGCAAAGCGCTGCCTCCCTGGGCGAGTCGGTGGGAGCGCAGATGGCCGTTCTCGGGCTTCCCAAGGGACGGTTTCGCGCGAACATTCGCAGGAAGCCGAACGACAGGGCTGACGCCAGCGGCCTCGACCGGATCGAGTTCCAGGTTTCGCTGAACCCGGGACAGGCATTCGGGCCCTTGTCCCGGGTGGCCTCCGGCGGCGAACTGTCCCGCATCAGTCTGGCGCTGGAAGTGGTGGCGGCCGGCGCGACCACCATCCCCACGCTGGTCTTCGACGAAGTGGATTCCGGGATCGGGGGCGGCGTGGCGGAAATCGTCGGGCGACGGCTGGCCGACATCGCCACGCACAGGCAAGTCCTGTGCGTCACGCATCTGGCGCAGGTCGCAAGCCAGGGCCGGCAACACTACCGGGTGCTCAAGCAGTCCGGTGAGCAATCCACCCGAACCGGCGTTCGGTCCTTGAGCGAAGAGGAACGGGTGGAGGAACTGGCGCGGATGCTGGGCGGCGTGGAGATCACGGCTCGCACGCGAGCCCACGCAGAAGAGATGATCGAGCGCGCCGCCGACCCGCGCTGAGCCGCGTACGTCACGTTCGATCGGGCGAGATTGAGGGAGCACGGACTACCCCTCGTCACCGCAACGAGTATCAGGGGATGTCTGTCGTCGCGTCAGCCGGACTTCGGCCTGACGTAGAGCACCATGGTGTGGTCTTCGATCGTGTAGCCGTGGCGGTCCGCGATCTCGTGCTGGAGTTGTTCGATGCGATCGTCGACGAATTCCACGACCTTTCCGGTGTCCAGGCAAACCATGTGGTCGTGATGGTTGCGGTCGGCGAGTTCGAATACCGACGTGGCGCCTTCGAAGTTGTGCCGGTCGACCAGCCCCGCGCCTTCAAACTGCGCCAGCACGCGGTAGACCGTGGCAAGACCGAATTCGTGGCCATTATCGAGCAGCGCACGGTAGATGCCCTCGGCGCTCAGGTGGCGCTCCTCGCTGGTCTCCAGCACCTCAAGAATCTTGAGGCGCGGAGAGGTTACCTTGAGCCCTGCGTTGCGAAGGTCTTGTCCTTGCACGTTCTACGACCCTCTTCTGTAGGGTATTATTCGCGCCTCCCCTCGTGGGGAAGCAACCGTTACGGACAATTGGTCCGGCGCCGCCATGACCTGCGGCGCCAACGCGTCGAGATGCTTGCCGTGAATACGATTATAGCCCACCGCCGAGACGAACATGCCGCGTGACCGGCTGCTCCGGAGCCTGCGTGCGACGCCCGCGCTCGCCGTCATGGCGCTGGTCCTTACTGCTTGCGTGTACCGTATCGACATCCAGCAGGGCAACCTGCTTGACGAGGACGTCATCGATCAGGTCGAGCTGGGCATGACCCGCAGCCAGGTCCAGTTCCTGCTGGGTACGCCCATGATCTCGGACAGCTTTCACCAGGACCGCTGGGACTACACGTACTACTTTCGCCGAGGGCGCTCCCGCCAGATCGACCAACGGTGGTTCATCGTTTTCTTCCAGGACGACGAGGTGGTACGGATCGACCGTGACCCAACCGTATTTCCAATGCAGCGCTAGGAGGTCTCGCTCCGGTTGCCGGCGCGCTGGCCCATATGCCGTCCGGCGGCCACTGCACGGCGTCGCATTTCCCGGGGATCCAGGTGCAGCGGCCGGCAAATTTCAACCCGATCGCCGTCCTTTAGAACATGCTGTTGCTCGATTTCGTTGCCGAACAGCCCGAGCACCAGCGGTCGGGTAGCAATCTCCGCATGAGCTTCGGGCAGCCCGGAACGTTCCACCGCATCGCGAGCGGTCATTCCGTCCACGAACGGGATAGTTACGATCCATTGCTTTTGCGGCAGCGCGTAGACAATTTCAATCATCGGTGACGTGTCCATAGATGTCGTGCGCGCGGCTTACGAAGGCCGCCACCTGCGTGTACACCATCTCTTCAAACAACGAGGCGAACAGCATTTCCAACGGCGTTGTCGAAACCTCGAAGTCCAGCTTCAGTTCGACGGCGCAACCTCCATTGGCAGCCGCTGCAAAACCCCAGCTTCCGCTGAAGTCGCTGAAAGGGCCCGCGACCAGGTCCATCCTGATTTCGTCGGGCCGCGTCAGCGTGTTCCTGGTCGTAAAACTCTTGCGTATGCCGCCAACTCCGACTTCCACCGTGGCAACGACCTCGGTGTCGCTGAACCGCTTGACGGAACTGCCCCTGCACCAGTGCAGAAAGTCCGGGTAGGCGTCTACGTCGCTGACCAGATCGAACATCTGCTCCGGTGTATAGGGAACCCGATGCTGCCTGTGAACGCTTCTCAACCGGTCAGTCCCAGCCATGCGAGTACGCCAATGGCGTTCAGGAAGATCAGGATGACCGCAAGCGGGGCGACAAACCGGGACGCGAAGCGCCACAGCCGATAGGCGGTCGGATTCGCGAGCCGCAGCTCTCCTGCCGTGGAACGGCGGCTCATGATCCAGCCTGCAAATACGGCGATGGCAAAGCCGCCCGCAGGCAGGGTGATATTGCTGGTCAGGAAGTCCGCGCTGTCGAAGTACGTTCCCCATCCCAGGTTCAAGTCGGCCAGCACGTTGAACGACAGGACGCTGAGCAGGCCGAGCGCCCAGATCGCAGCACCGACCCCGATCGCGGCGGCCCGGCGCGACACGCCGCGGTGCTCGTTGATCCACGCCACCACGGGCTCGATCAGCGAAATGGCCGACGTCCAGGCGGCGAATGTCAGCAGCAGGAAGAATATCGTGCCGACAATCGTTCCGCCCGGGATGTTGCCGAATGCCAGCGGCAGTGTGACGAAGATCAGTCCCGGCCCTTCCGCCGGGTCCAGCCCGTTGGCAAACACGATGGGAAAAATGACCAGCCCGGTGATCAGGGCGATGCCGGTGTCCATGCAGACCACGATGACCGACGTCGTGCCGATGGAGACGTCGTCGGGCACGTATGCGCCATAGGCCATGACCGCGCCCATGCCGACACTCAACGTGAAGAAAGCGTGGCCCAGCGCCGTCAGAACCCCCGTTGGGGTGAGGTCTCCGAACCGCGGAGCGAACATGAAGAGCAGTCCCTCGACGAAATTGCCTTCGACGATGCTGTAACCGAGCAGCAACAGCAACAGCCCCAGCAGCACCGGCATCAGGGTCCGCACGGCACGCTCAAGCCCTTTCACCACACCCCGGACCACGACGAACACGGTCATTCCCATGAACAGGGTGTGCCAGAACGCCGATGTGACCCAGTTTCCCGTCAACCCACCGAAGATATCGCCTATCTGCTCCGGGCTTGCACCTGAAAATGCGCCGGAGCCACCCTGGAAGATGTACGCGACCGCCCAGCCGGCGACAACGCTGTAGTAGGAGAGAATGATGAAGCTGCCGCCAACGCCGAGCAGGCCCACCAGATACCAATTCTTGTTACCGCTCTCCTCCTCGCCCAAGAGTCCCATGGTCGCGACGGGGTTGCGCCTGCCGCGCCTTCCGATGAGAATCTCCGACATCATGATGGGCAGGCCCACGCCGAATACGCACACCAGGTAGACCAGCACGAACGCCCCCCCGCCATTCTCGCCCGCGATGTAAGGAAATTTCCATACGTTGCCCAGTCCGACGGCAGCGCCGGACAAGGCCAGGATAAAGGCAAGCCGGGATGTCCAGCTTCCCTGCGGCGAGCGGCGCCGGGCCTCGGATGTAGCCACTAGTAACTTCCCCCTTGGGCGTGTTATTTCCCGCCGATTCTAGGATCATTGTCCAGTGATGGCAAAACCAGTTAAACAAGTGCGCCCCAGTATTGCCAGAAACAAAAAGGCCGGTTTCAACTACTTTATCGAAGAGCGGTTCGAAGCCGGCCTCGCCCTGCAGGGCTGGGAAGTGAAGAGCCTCCGCGCCGGCAAGGCCCAGCTATCGGAGGCGTACGTGACCCTGAAGGACGGCGAAATCTGGCTGTTCGGCTCCCATGTCACACCGCTGAGTTCAGCCTCCACTCACGTCGACGCGGACCCTGCGCGCACCCGCAAGCTGCTGATGCACCGCAGGGAGATCGACCGGCTCACCGGCCTGGTGGAGCGGCGCGGGTTTACCCTGGTACCGCTTGAGCTGTATTGGAAGCAGGGTCGGGCGAAGCTGACCGTCGGGCTCGCCAAGGGGAAACGCAAACAGGACAAGCGCGCAGCCGAGAAGGACCGCGACTGGGCCCGCGACAAGGCGCGGCTACTGAAGCACAAGTCGCCGTGATTGCGCCGCGGCGAGTGGCGGACGCGAAATTCACGCAGGCATCACGCAGCCAGATGGTTACGGGTCGCGCGCGGCCCTGCTGCGGGCGCCCCTGCTGGCAGATACACAAAACAAACAGGTACACTAGACGCTGTGGGGGCGATCGGCTTCGACGTGGGCCGTGAAACCCTGTGTGCATGCCGAGGCGCAGAGCACCTCGTTAATCCATCTGCAAACCAATTAGTTGCCAACGAAGACAACTACGCACTAGCTGCCTAAAAACCAGCTTTTTGCCTTCCGACCGGTTCGTGCTTGTGCGTCCGGACCCGGGAGTCATCATCGCAAGCTCGCCGGAGGGTACGTTCGGGACCCAAAGGTCAAAACCTCACCGAACTGGCTTTGGGTTCTCCTCGTTCGCCAGGTGACCCAAAGTAAGAACAACGGCGGAATAAGCATGTAGAGCACCGGGCGGATCGCTTGCGGACGCGGGTTCGATTCCCGCCGCCTCCACCACATGATTTTATAACATATTGTTTTTTAAATAGTTTTTATTTTTTATCAATATGGTTATTACTTCCAGAATGCCAACTCAATTCGTTCAGTTAACACTGTGACACGGCACAGTTTCCTTCAATATCAGCGTAACTAACTGCTTATATCGAACAAAAGGAGCCTTGCCTCCCTATTGGTGCATTATTCGGGCTCCGCGTTCCGGGAATCTCCGATGATCCTCACGTGCGGGGAACGCCCTTGCTGCCTTGCGGTGCGCTGCGCGAGTCGCGCTTCAGAACTCACTTCAGTCTCCCGGACAACCTTCATCAGCGAGCTATAGAAAGCCTTTGCGCCGGGAGACAGTGTCGTGTGAGCGCGAATCATCAGGTGAAGTGTACTCGGGAGGGTCTCGTCCTGCTGATCGTTCAATTCCGGAACCGGCAACAGGACCAGCGGCGTTCTCAATTCCGACCGCGCAAGGTCCAGAAGCGGCGCCAGCCCGAGACGGTCGCTGTTGGCGACCACGGAATACATGACTTCAAAAGTGCTGGTGTCGATACAATCCGCACGAAATCCCTCTCCTTTCTCATCGAGGAACCGTTCCAGCCATTTGCGTTGAGGCGTGTGGGCGGGCGGTGTGATCCATTGGCACGCCGAGAGCTGCGAGGGTGTCACGGTTTCCAGGTTCGCCAACGGATGCCCCTCGCGCGCAAAGGCAAAGAACGGTGCTTCCATCAGGGGTAGAAACAGCACATCGGGATAGTCGGAATTCGCGTAACGCGTACCGACGATCACATCCAGATCGCCGGCGCGAAGAGCGGACTCGAGGCCTGGGAAGTCCCCGTCGCGAACGCTCAGGTGAAGCTGTGGATGATCCCTCAGGACGCAGTTGATGGCCATGGGGATAATGGTCTTGGTGGGTGGCAACGTACCGATCGCGACGCGCCCGCGAGGGACGCCATCGATGCTGTCGAGTTCGGCAATGCCGTGCCGGATCTCGGTGAACGCCAGTTTCAGATGTGTCAGCAGGGTCCTGGAGAAGGGCGTCGCTTCCAGGATTCCGATTGCGGATCGTTCAAATAACCGTACTCCGAGTTGTTCCTGGAGTTCATGCAGCGAGCGATAGATCGACTGGGCGGTAACCCCCAGACTGTCGGCGGCTCGCTTGGCGTCCTGGCACTCGTGCAACGCGATAAAGGCATCCAGGCGCCGATTGCTTGTCTCCATCCGGAATAACGGCAAATGAAGATCCAGATGCGGTTTCCCCGTCATGCTCAGATAGGCCGCGCGCGCCGATTCGAACTCCCTGGCGACACTACGAAGTCGCCGCAGCAACAGCCTGCCATGAGCGGTCGGCAGCATGCCCGATGGCGTGCGATCGAAAAGGGCAACGCCCAGGCTCTTCTCGACTTGCGAGACCGCCTTGGTGATGGCGGACTGGGACCGGGAGAACGCCGCGCTCGCGCCCGTGACGCTGCCCGTCTCGCCGACCAGCAACACCGCCTTGAGCTGTCTCAGGCTGAGTGAACGGGGATTGATCGACGCCATGTCCGGTCCTCATTTCGCCCTGTCGGGCACTCGCGACTTCGACGGCTTCGGTAAGCGCGAAGGCTCATTGTGTCGACGGGCTCGGCGTAAGGTAACCTTCCTCGCCGTATTCCGCCAGCAGGGTCGCAAGCGCTTCGCTGCTGACCCGGTAGCAGAACTCGCTGATGCCCTCGCACGGCGGCAGCGACTCGAAACGCGCACGGAAGGCGGCCGTTTCGCCCTGATCCAGGGATTCGATCTCGATGAAGAGTCTCGCCTCGTCGTCCGGCGTGGCGCCGTGTACCAGCACCGCTCTCCACCATGCCCGGTTGCGCTCGCGCAGCCGTTCGGCCGCGAAGGTGACTTTCTGACCGGCCTGCAGTGTCTTGGGAGACCAGCCGCGGCGCAACAGATAGACCGCCGGCCGTGTCTCGATGCCCCACACCTCCCCATCGCCGTTTCCACTGCCCGTATCGATAAACAGGCCCGAATGGGGATTGACCAGCCTGACCTCCGAAATCGTTCCCTCCCCGGTCACGAATCGATCGCCTTCGTCGGCCGCGAAAAAGTTGAAGCTGTGATGGGCGGGCGCCTCGGTCGTCAGGCCGAGAACCAGCAGCAACAAGGCATTTCCAAGGCGCATTCGACTCATTCGGGCCTCTCCGCCGACATCACAATATGGAGCAATTCCAGGGCGTCCATTCCCACTCGGGCCGCGACTCGAACCGGTTCCTGGACAAGACGAAAGGGCGCGTGTAAATGACCGGGTCCTCCAGCACAACCTCCATGTTCAGCGCCTCGTCGCCCGGTTCCTTCCAGTAACGCTCGGTGACGCGAGCCTGTTCGCTGTAGGGATTTCCCGTGTTGCCGACGCTGCCGCTAACAAGGCGCGAGGTTTCGACGATCAGGGCGTCTTCTTCCCAGTGGCCCGTGGAAAAACCGAGCCGTGTGTGCGGAAAGTCCGCGGGCGGGGGCCTGGCGGACATGCGAACCGTGCGGATCGTGTCCGTGCGCTGGTAGACGATATGGACCAGTTCCTCGTCTTGATGAATTCGCAGGAGATAGCGGCCGGGCGAGGTCACATCCGGCATGTGCGCGACTGTGCAGGTCGAGGCGTAGACTTCCTGATACGCGGCACGGTCGAAGGCCCGGGCGGCCGCCTCTCCCTGTTCGGTGTAGGGCACCTCGGTGCAATCGGTGTTCGTGTCCCCAACCCGGCACAGGCCGAGCGAGCCCGTTGTGCGAATCCCGCCGTCGTACTGCCCCGACAGGTCCGGGGGGGCATTCTGGGCCAATGCGGCCGGGGCAACGCTGCAGGCGATCAGTGCTGCGATATACTCCTGACCCTTCAATTCATCACACCTCCCGCCGGCAGCCCGTGGCTGCCAGCCATTGCGCTCACCCCAGCGGGTTGAAGAGATCCCAACCCTCCTCCTCGACGCAACCTGACGGCAACACCTGGTTGCCGGGCATGTAGATCCATGCTTTTTCACGGACTCGAGGCGCAGTATAGATCGCCGGATCGATGACCGTCTGCCGGTAGTCGAGCCGGCTGCCGTCGTCGTTCATTGCAAATCGCTCGATGATCTCCATACCTTCGGTCTGGAGCACCAGGCCGACGGCAGCGCTGCCCCGCCGCGGCAACGCGACGCCGGTGGTGCGGGCGATGAGCGTGTTTTCGTCTTCCCATTCCCCGACCGTATGGCCCAGCGGCGTCGGCGTCAGCGGGTCCGGAGTTTCTCCGCCCATGTGGATCACCCGCCGGGTGTCGTATTCCTCCATCTGCATGATGATCCGGTCGTCCTGTTGCGAGATTCGTACCGGGTTGGGATCGCTCAGGATCGAGGGCATGTGCTTGGGCGTGCAGCTTGAGTTACTCGCGATGATGGTCGGATCCAGCCTGTCGATAGCTTCGCGGATGGCCTGGGCCTCCTCAGTCAACTCCGGATCGGAGACGGTGCGAAACCCCTCGCCGCTGTCCGTCCAGGTCCTGAACAGCCCCAGCGATGGATCGCTGGCGGGATCGGGGGGACTGAACCCTCCAATGGTGTTGGTCGTCCAGTAGGCCCCGAATTCATCCAGCAGCACCTCGCGCCCGTCCGGCAGCAGCAGGTTCTTTCCGAACATCTGCGGGGTATCGTCCCTGGGGGGCAGGCCTGCAACCTTGACGGTCACCCCCAGGGGCAGAATTTCCTCCTGGCTCAGCCCCCACCGGGTCAGCCGCGAGACGGGCGAACTCTCAACCTGCCAGAGAACCTCTTCGCCGTTCCCGTCCTCGGTCCTGACCGTGAAGCGCAGGTGCGGATTCCGCCACAGCACGCGGGTGATTTCGCCTTCGATCTCACCCATCCGGTCCGTATGGTAGGGCGTCGGGGCGTGGTGCCCAAGCGCCGCCAAATGCACTGAAGCCAACGCAACGACGCCGGACAGCCCAAGCTTTGCGCCTTTCATCTTCGCTCCCCCTGTCGGTCAATGTTTTTTCGGCTCGGTCAGCGTCAGCCGCTTGTTCTGCTTCCGATTCCAGGCGTCACTCCGCCTCGTCCTGGATAGCGAAGTTCACGGCTCCGATCGGAAAACCGATCGGCCAGTTTTGCTGGTACCCCTCCGATCCCGGCGCACCCGGGCTCGGCTCCCGGTAGCGGTACAGGTAGTCCCACATGGAAATCACGTTGGCCCGCAGCCAGGGCCCGTAGTTCTCGTAGTCGGAGAAGTCGTCCATGGTGACGCGCTCGACAATCTGCTCGACGGTCGCGCCGGCGAGCATTTCGTCGTAAACGCGTTCCCTCAGCGCCATGGTCCACTCGCGGAAGTAGACGAAGGACTGCTGGTCGGCGAGACCCGCGTGGCCGGGGATGACGATGTCCACGTCATCCAGCTTCGACAACTCGTACAGCGCATCGATGACGCCGTCCACGTCGGAGTCGCGGAAGTCCGGAAGCCCCAGGGCCTTGCCCGAACGGACCATGTCGGTCGCTACCAGCACCCCCTCTTCGGGAAAGTGCACCTGGATCAGGTTGTCGCTGTGCGTCTTGCCGAAGTAGTAGAGCACGGCACGGTGGCCGCCGAGAAAGATCTCCATCTCGTCCTCGAACACCACGTCGGGGATGGATGTATTGCGATTCTCGCGGATGAGGTGCTCGCGGATGTTGCGATGGCCGATGGTCACCGCCGTGTCGTCGAAGACCTGCAGGCCGCAGATGTGCATCTCGTGGTCGTGGCTGAGAATGACGTACTTCACCGGGACGCCGAAGCGCCGGTCCAGTTCCTCCTTCAGCCACTCCATCCCGCCGCCGGTGCAGGTCGCATCCACCATGATGATGCCTTCGTCGGTCACCAGGAACGTATTCGACGTCGGGCCGCGCCGATACACGTTGTCGGTAATTTGGGTGATCGTGTCCGCGCCGGCCCCGCCCATGCCCTGGGCGAGGGC
>LXNI01000658.1_pt1 | contig 37848 bp, 39 predicted proteins | sample 809091 | NCBI WGS metagenome assembly LXNI01 (sample SAMN04870527, study PRJNA318959) | sponge metagenome | biome: 01000161; feature: marine sponge reef; material: water | host: Sarcotragus foetidus | place: Greece: Milos, Mediterranean Sea | collected 2013-05-29 | depth 5-7 m
GCGGCCGGTGTGACGGATCGGCTTTGGGATGTAGAGGACATTGTGCGGCTGGTGGACGAAGCGGCCCCGAGGCCCGGCCCGCGCGGCCCTTACAAGAAAAAGAATTCAAACTGACCCACTACCCGCGGGCGAGGTGAGGTTCGGCAAGCCGCCATATCTGTTATAGTCGCCTGATTCGCCGCAGCGGGAGCCCTGTGCCGTGACGATGCCTCTGGTCGGTATTTCGGCCTGCACCAAGACCTTTCACGCCTTTCCGGTGCATTCGGTCCATTCCCGCTTCGCCGAGGTCGTCGTCGAGGTGGTCGGCGCCGCCCCGCTGCTGATCCCGCCGGTCGGCGCGCAGGTGGATATTTCCGATCTCGTGTCGCGGTTCGACGGCCTTATCACCACCGGCAGCCCGTCCAATGTCCAGCCGCATCTCTATGGCCAGGAACCGGACCCCGAAAATACCAATTTCGACCCCGGGCGGGACGCCACCACCCTGCCCATGCTGCGCGAGGCGGCGCGCCAGGGCGTGCCGGTGCTGGCGATCTGCCGGGGCATACAGGAGCTGAATGTCGCCTTCGGCGGCACGCTCTACCAGTTCGTCCACAAGGTGCCGGGCTGCCAGGACCACCGCTCGATGAAGACCCGGCCGATGGGCGGGCGCGCCGCGCTCCGCCATGCGGTCACGCTCGCAGAAGGCGGTCTGTTGCGCCGCATCGCCGGCGGCCGCGCCATCGAGATGGTGAACTCCCTCCATGCCGAAGGAGTGGACCGGGTCGCGGACGGGTTCGTGGTCGAGGCGCTCTCGCCCGACGGCGTCGTCGAGGGGATTTCGCGCCCCGGCGGCGCCTTCTGCCTCGGCGTCCAGTGGCACCCGGAAACGCTCTATCAGACCAATGCCTTCGCGCGCGCCATCTTCACCGCTTTCGGGGAAGCGGTGAACGCCCACATGCTGGGCGCCGGCGCGGCGCAGGCGGCATGACGGCGGGAGCCGTCCGGCCGCCATCGCTCCCCGTATCCTTCGCCGAGAGGCTGGTCGTCGCCGCGGATGACGGGCTGGCGCTCAGCCTTTACCGGTTGCGCGCGGGCGAGCGCGGCGCGCCCGCCCTGCTCTGGGGCCATGCAAACGGCTTCCCGGCCGGCGGCTATGCGCCGTTGCTCCGCCTGCTGGCGCACGATTTCCGCGTCTATGCCTTTGATGCGCGCGGGCATGGCGGGTCCGGCCTGCCGGACGACAGGCCGGGTTTCGACCGCTATGCCGCGGATCTCGACCTGGTCTGCCGGGCGGCGCAGGCGGATGCGGACGGCGCGCCGCTCTACTATGCCTCGCACAGCTTCTGCGGCGTTGCGGCGCTCAGGCTCGCCGGCGTGTTCGGACGCGAGCCGTGGGAGGCCTTTACCGCCTTCGAGCCGCCGGTCTCGCCGCCGCTCGACCATCCGGGGCGGCGCCTTTCGATCCAGGAGTCGCGCAAGCTCTCCGCCATGGCGCTCCGGCGCCGGCCGCGCTGGGCCGATCCGGAAGCCTTCCGCCTGGCGCTTGCCGGACGGGGCGCCTATCGCGGCTTCGACCCGGAGGCGCTGGCCGGCCATTGCCGGGGGTCCCTGCATCCAACGGATGACGGCCACTGGCGGCTGGCCTGCCCCGGGCCGCTGGAGGCGCATAATTACGAGGCGGCGCTCGATCCCTCGACCTATGAGGGGCTGGCGCACATCGCCCGGCCGGTGACCTTCGTCGCCTCCGTGGACAGCGGCGCGGCCGGCAATCCGAGCTGGGCGGCGACGGTGCAGGCCGACTGCGCCCGGCGCACGCCTGGGGCGCGCTTGGCGGAATTTTCGGGCGCTGGCCACCTGGTGCCGTTCGAGGATCCGCCGCGCTGCGCGGCGCTGGTGCGGGACATGCTTGCCGGGCGCTGAAAAGTTTTTCGCGGAGTTTATGTTTCGGGACTTGTCAAGCGTGACAATCCGTCCTATATTCATTGTCAAGGACTGCAGGCGGCTTTCTCGCCGCCTTGGGACTCCCCCTCTCGTCCCGCAGTCTTCGACGCCCGAAGCGCCCGGTCTCCCCCCGATCGGGCGCTTCTCCTTTTGGCGGGACGGATGTGCGTCCCGCGGGATAAGCTCGCGGCAAGGCAGCGAACGGCGCCGGGGAGGCGCGTCCGGCATGGCTCAGATTCTCGTCGTCAATCCCAACAGCACCGAGGCGGTGACGGAGGCCATCGACCGGGCGGCGGCGCCGTTCCGCGTCGAGGGCGGGCCCGGGATCCGGGCCGCGACCAACCGCGCCGGGCCGCCCGGCATCCAGAGCCAGGGCGATGCCGACGGGGTGGTGCCGCAATTGCGCGAGATGGCGGCGGACGGCGGGGCGGACGCGCTGGTGCTCGCCTGCTTCTCCGACCCCGGCCTGCATGTGCTGCGCGAGGACACGGGCCGGCCGGTCATCGGCATTGCCGAGGCGGGGCTGCTGACGGCGCTCACCCTCGGCGAGCGGGTGGGCGTGCTCGCCATTCTCGCGCGCTCGGTGCCGCGGCATTTACGCTATGTCCGCCAGATGGGGCTCGGCGCGCGCTTTGCCGGCGACCGGCCGGTGGACCTCGAAGTGGTCGAGCTCTCCGACCCGGTGCGCACCCGCGCCCGCCTGCTGGAAACCGGGCGCGCGCTGCGCGACCGGGACGGGGCCGATGTGCTGGTGCTCGGCTGCGCCGGCATGGCCGACCAGCGCCCCGCGCTCGCCCAGGCCCTCGGCATGCCTGTTGTCGAGCCGGTCCAGGCCGCGCTCGGCATGGCCATGTCCGCCGTCATGCGGGGCTGGTGAGGACGGACCTTGCGGGCTTTCCGGGACGGGCGCCTGTATCGAACCGTTATGGTCCGCAACCCGTTCGCGCCCCGGGACATGCCGGCATAACCGGCGGCGGCGCTGCGACATGACAGCCTTATGCCCTGACAGGCCATAGGTCATGCGCGATGCACATGCCGATCATGACATTTCATGACACTTCCCGGGGGTGTGCCGACAACGATGCTGCATTGCATCCGCTGAAGCCCGGTCACGGGCCATCGGTTGCGAGCCGTGAATGGCGGCGCCATTCGGCGCGGCTACGGGGCGCGCGGATGAAAACGGCGGCCCCGGGCGGCGTCAGGGCCAGAGGGCGTCGAGGGGAAAGGAGACTGCCTCGAACGGCGGAACGGAAACCGGGACACTGCCCCTCAGCGCGGCGATGAGCGCCCATGCGCCGTCGCGCAACTCGAACGCCTCCAGATCGCGCGCCGCCGGATCGACGAACCAGAGATGGCCGACGCCCTCGCGCGCATAGATCGGGCGCTTGCCGTGGCGGTCCAGATCCCGGGTCGAGGGCGAGAGCACTTCGCAAACCCAGTCCGGCGCGAGGCTGAAATAGGCGGTGTCCGGAAAGTCCGGCATCCGCTCCCGCCGCCAGCCGGCGAGGTCGGGCACGAGAACGTCACTGCCCAGGTGCAATTCCGGTTCGTCCAGTATCCACCAGCCGCCGGGGCCGCCGCCATAGTCGAAGGGATCACCGATCTTGGCGCCGAGCGCAGAACTGGCGCGCGCATGACGCAGCGCCGGGCGTGGTTGCGTATGCAGCGCCCCGGCGACGATTTCCGCCACCATATGCGGCGGGGCCTCCAGCACATCGCGATAGGTCGCGCGGCGTCGGGACCGGAGCGTGGCTGCCTGCTGCCTGGTCATGTCGCGGGCCTCCCGGCGGCCTGGGCGAAGAGCATAGCATGACAGCGGGCAAACACGCCGGCTATATGTCCAGGCCCAGAAGCCGGAAGGTATTCTTGAGCAGGGGCGGCGCCGGCGCTTCGATTTCCAGGCGGCCCCGCCCGCGCGGATGATCGAGAGCAATGGCGCGGGCGTGGAGATGGAGGCGCGGCTCGAGGCCGATGCCCTCCAGGAAGGCCGCCCTGCCGCCATATTTGCCGTCGCCCAGGATGGGGCAGCCGATAGCGGCCAGATGCGCGCGGAGCTGGTGCGTGCGCCCGGTCAGCGGCCGCAGCGCGAGCCGGGCGGCGCGCTTGCCCGCGCGGGCGAGGGTCTCGTAATCGGTTACGGCGCGCTTGCCGTTCTCATCGACGGCAACCCGCTCGCCGCCCGGCCGTCCCCGCTTCGCCAGCGGCAACGCGATGCGCCCGGCCGGCGGGTCCGGCGCGCCGGCGGTCACCGCCCAGTAAAGCTTCTCCGCCTCGCGCGCCCGGAAGGCCGCCGTCAGCCGCGCCGCATCGGCCGCGCTCCGCGCCAGCAGCAGCACGCCGCTCGTATCCTTGTCGAGCCGATGAACGAGGCGCGGGCGCTCCGGCGCCTCGAACCACAGCGCCTCTAGCATCCCGTCGAGATGGCGCGCCGTGCCCTTGCCGCCCTGGACGGCGAGGCCGGCCGGCTTGTCGAGCGCGATCACCGCCTCGTCGAGATGCAGCACCCAGCCGCGCACTTCCTCGACCAGCCGGTCGGGCAATGGCGCCGGCCGGGCCTCCGGAGCCGGACCGGACGGCGGCAGCCGCACTGTGGATCCCGCTTCCAGCCGGTCGCCGGCCCGCGCGCGCCGTCCGTCCACGCGCACCTGGCCCGTGCGGAGCAATTTTTGCAGCCGGCTCTGCGGCAGGCCCAACAGGCGGCGCGCGACCCAGCGGTCGAGCCGCTGGCCTGCCTCATGGGCGGCGACCTCTTCCAAGCGAACGCCGGTCACAGCAGGAGTCGCGCGAGCCGGGTGCCGGCGAGGAAGGCGATGACGCCAAGCGCGACCGAGCCTGCCGTATAGAACGCAGCTCCGGCCCACGCGCCCCGTTCGGCCAGCCCGACCGCATCCAGCGTATAGGCGGAGAAGGTGGTGAAGCCGCCGAGGAAGCCGACGGTGAGGAAGGTCCGGAGTTCCGTCGAGAGCGAAAGCCCCTGCGCCAGCAAGGCCGCCACCAGCCCCATCGCCAGCGAGCCCAGCATATTGACGGCCATGGTGCCCGCCGGAAACTCCGGGCCCAGAAGCCTTGCGACCTGGCCCACCATGAACCAGCGCGCGAGCGCGCCCAGCGCGCCGCCGGCGGCGACTGCGATCCAGAGGCTCATCCCTGCCGCCGCCCGGCCCAGGCGGCCAGCCGCTCTGCGATCTCCGCCTCCGCGCCGCGCCCGTCGGGCCGGTAGAATTGCTGCCGCGCCATGCTGTCCGGGAAATAGTTGATGCCGGCGAAGGCGTCCGGCTCATTGTGGTCATAGGCATAGCCCTCGCTATAGCCCAGATCCTTCATCAGCCGGGTCGGCGCGTTCAGGCTGTGCAGGGGCGGCATGAGCGAGCCGGTCTCACGCGCCGAGCGCATGGCCTCGCCGAAGGCCGTGTAGGCGGCGTTGGATTTGGGCGCGGTCGCCAGATGCAGCACGGTCTGCGCCAGCGCGAGTTCGCCTTCCGGGCTGCCGAGCCGTTCATAGGCCTCCCAGCCGGCGAGCGCGGCGGGCAGGGCCGCCGGGGCCGCCAGGCCGACATCCTCGGACGCGAAGCGGACCAGGCGGCGGGCGATGTAGCGCGGGTCCTCGCCGCCATCGAGCATGCGCGCAAGCCAGTAGAGGGCGGCGTCGGGGTCCGAGCCGCGCAGCGATTTGTGCAGCGCGCTGATGAGGTTGTAGTGGCCCTCGCGGTCCTTGTCGTAAACCGGCGCGCGCCGCTGCGCGACCCGGGCAAGGCCGGCGGCGTCCAGCGCCGGCCCGCCGGCAACCTCTTCGGCGAGGTTGAGCAGATAGCGTCCATCGCCGTCCGCCAGCGCCTTGAGCGCTGTGCGCGCGCCGTCATCGAGCGGCAGCGGCGCGCCCAGGCTCGCCTCGGCGCGCCTGAGCAGCGTCTCGAGCCCGTCCTCGTCGAGCCGGCGCAGCACCATGACCTGCACGCGCGACAGCAGCGCGGCGTTCAGCTCGAAGGACGGGTTCTCCGTCGTCGCGCCGACCAGCACCACCGTGCCGGTTTCGACCCAGGGCAGGAAGCCGTCCTGCTGGGCGCGGTTGAAGCGGTGGATCTCGTCCACGAACAGCATGGTGCCGCGGCCGGCTTCGCGTCGGCTCTCGGCCTCGGCGAACACCTTGCGCAGGTCGGCCACGCCCGAGAAAACGGCCGAGAGCGCGGTGAAATGCAGGTTCGCCGCGCCCGCCAGCAGGCGCGCGATCGTGGTCTTGCCGCAGCCCGGCGGCCCCCAGAACACGATGGAGGCGAGCCGCCCGGCGGCGAGCATCCGCCCGACCGGGCCTTCCGGTCCGAGCACATGATCCTGCCCGACGACCTCGCCCAGCGACGCCGGCCGCAGCCGGTCGGCGAGCGGGCGGGGGGCTTCCTCTGCAAGCCCTGCGGCCTGGAACAGCGAGTCGGTCATCGGAAGATTGTGGTCAGCGAGCGCCCGCCGCGCCAGATCGAAATGCGCCACGGGCGCTCTCCGGTCCGCAGAATGGCCTCTGCGTCGGCCGTATTCGCCGGCTCCTGGCTGTCTATGCTGCGGAGCAGGTCTCCCCGCCGGAAGCCGTGGTGCGCGGCCGGCGAGCCGCGCGCCACATCCGCAATCAGCACGCCGGCATCGGGGCCGTTGAAGGCGAACTCCTCGATCACTGCCGGAGACAGGTTGACGATTTCGGCGCCGGCGAGCGGATGATGCCCGGAGAGCCGTCTCGGGTCGCGGGGCGGTATCTCCGGCGGCAGCTCCACCGGAACCGCAAGCGCGATCTCCGCGCCGCGCCGGAGGATCCCGAACTCAGCCCGACCGCCCGGCCGCAGCGTTGTCATGCGGAAGCGCAAGGCCGCCCGGTCGAGCACCGGATGGCCGTCTATGGAGAGGATCACATCGCCCCGCGCGCCGCCGGCGCGCGCGAACGGCCCGTCCGGGTTCATCGCCCTGACCAGCAGACCGCCCGGCCGCGCAAGGCCGAGCGCTTCGGCGAGGTCGGGCGTCACAGGCTGGCTTTCCACGCCCAGCCAGGGGCGCACGACGCGCCCGCCCTGCCGAGCGGTCTCGACCATGACGCGCACGAGATTGGACGGGATGGCGAAGCCGACGCCGTGCGAGCCGCCGCTGCGGGAGAAGATCGCCGTATTGACGCCGATGACCTCGCCGCCCAGATCGACCAGCGCGCCGCCCGAATTGCCGGGATTGATCGCGGCGTCGGTCTGGATGAAATAGCCGGGGCCGCGGACCGAGGGGCCCGTGCGCGCCAACGCCGAGACGATGCCGGACGTCACCGTCTGGCCGACGCCGAAGGGATTGCCGATCGCTAGCACGAGGTCGCCAACCTCGAGATCGTCCGAGTCGCCCAGCACGGCCGCCTGCAGCGTCTCGCCATCCAGCTCGACCCGGAGCAAGGCGAGGTCGCTGCGTTCGTCCGAGGCCACCACGCGCGCCGGAAATTCACGCCGGTCGGCCAGCACCACCTTGATCGCGCCCGCATTGTCGATCACGTGGTGGTTGGTGACGATCAGGCCGTCTTCGCCGACGACCACGCCGGAGCCGAGCGAATTCTGCGCCCGCTGGCGCCGCCGCTCGCCGAAATCGAAGAAGCGGCGGAAGAACGGGTCGTCGAGGAAGGGCACGCCCTCAAAGGGCGATCGGCGCTCGGTCCGCCGCCCGGAGGTGAAGATGTTGACGACCGCCGGACTGACAGCGCGCACGACCGGGGCGAAGGAGAGCTGCAATTGTTCGGTCGAGGCCGGAACGGCTGTGCGCGGCTCATGCGCCTCCGCCGGCGGGGCGGCCAGAAACAACGCCGCCGCAAGCCATCCGAATAGCGTCAGGCGGCGCATGCGGGCTATGGCAGCGCGTGCAATTCCTCGTCGGTGGGGAAGCGGCCGGTCGCCGTCTTGGAGAACAACAGCTCGCCGCCGCGCCGGATTTCGAACACGCCGTTCCGGCCCTTGACCAGCTCCACGGCAAGGCCGGTATTCGCCTGCAATATGTCCCTCGCACGGAGGGCGCGCGGCTCGTAGCTTCAAGCGGCGCAATATTCGATCGACAGGGTCCGCTCGGGCATGGGATTACGCCTCCTGGCGAGGGATGTGCCGGCATGGCGACCCCAACGGGGATCGAACCCGTGTCTCCACCTTGAAAGGGTGGTGTCCTAACCTCTAGACGATGGGGTCTCGCCGAGTTGCGCGGCATACCCCGTCCGGCCCGGTTTGGCAAGCAGCGCGTCCGGGCCTTGAGACCTGTTGCAGGCTTCCGGGGAAACCGGTCCCGCCCGCCGCGGCCTATTCCGCAGCGGCGGCGCCCATGATGATTTCGGTCTGGTCGTCCGGCACATAGAAATAGGAGCCGGGCCGGAAATCATAGCCGAGATCGCCCATCAGGCGGCGCTGGCGCGGCGTGGCGCGCTGCATCAGCGGATGCGCGCCGTTATAATCATAGGCGCGCATGAACATCTGCGAATAGTTGTAGAGCAGCGTCTTGCGCGCCCGGCCCGAAGCATTGGGCGCCGGCCCGTGCCAGAGCGCGTGGGAAAAGATGAAACAGTCGCCGGCCTTGCCTTCCAGATGCACCGCGCCCGGCGATTGCGGCGTCAGCGCCGGCTGGCGGTCCCAAGCGAAGGGGCGCATATGGCTGCCGGGGAACACGGTGAAATTGCCGGCATTGCGCCCTTCCACATCGGTGAGCAGATAGAGCGCCTTGACGGCGATGGGGCGGCTCGTTTCGGTCACCCGCACCTCGCGCTGGCCCTCGCCGCCATCCGTGTGGGTGAAGCCCTCGAAGCCGTCGCCGGATGCGCGCACGATCGCCTGCGACATGCTGAAGGCGAGATTCGGCCCCATGATATCGACAATGAGGTCGAACACCGGCGCATGGTCGATGAGATCGATGAAGGCCTGGTCATAGGCGAGCAGGTCGCGCCGGTCCATGAAGGCTTCGGGGTTCTGGTCCGCGCATTGCTCGACCCAGCCGTAATGGCCCCGCGGCAGCATGCCCGAGAGCGGCTCATAGCCCGGCCGCCGGCGAATCTCGTCGATCTTGTCCGCGAAAAAGGCCGCCCGGTCCGGCGAGAGCGCGCCCTCGACCAGCAGATAGCCGTCGATATTCCAGTTGCGGCGTTGTTCGGGAGTTAGTGTGTGCATCGGGAATGCTCCGTTGCGGCCTGTTTGCGCGGATTATTCGCCCCCGCGCGCCCGGTTTCAACTGCTTTCCGTCGCCGGCGACAGCAGGGCCGCCAGACAGGCCTCAGCGACCCGGCACGGTGGCGGGCCGCTCGGGAACATGGTGATGGCGACTTCCCGGAGCGGCATGTCTGGGTCGTCATTGGCGTATAACCATGTTTCGTCTGCAAGCGCCATGGCGCGCGGCAGGTTCTCCAGCGAACGCGCGAACCGGCGGCGCACATCCTCTTCCGGCACGTCGTGCCCGCCTGCCCTGACGCGGCATTCGATGCGGCGCAAATGAGCAGCGATGGACTCCAGCCGGATGTAATGCGACTCGACCCGATAGCCTGTCGCGCGGGCATGGCGCATCAGGCGCAGGACATCCCGGCCAGAAAGCGTCGTTTCCAACAGGATAGTCTCGCCTGCCGCCATCGCCGCACGGCGTTCCTGCGCGATGCGGCGGCCGGCGAGAACGGCAGCGCGAGCGGGACCGTCCGGCGCAATAGTCCGGGCTTCGGCGTCGGGATCGAAGAGTCGCGCGTGCCCAAAGCGCCCGGATTTCGTCAACGTGGACTTGCCGGCGCCGTTCGGCCCGGCAATGACGAACAAAACGGGTTGAGGCATAGCCGAAGGACTTCAGTCCTTGCGGCTTGGCGGCGGAGCTGGCTCGCCTTTCCGCGCCAAGACCACATCTCCGTTCTTGCCGCGGGCGACAAAGCAGCCATCGGCGCGGCGTCCGTAAAGCGTCGCGCCGGTTTCGATCTGCGCGGCGAGATCCTCCTTGACGCGCTCACGCCAGCCTTCGGCTCCGGGCGGCGGTTTCGGTAACGCCATGCGCTATGTTCCTTTTCTGTCGTCGGACCGCCACTATAGCAAATTGGGAGCATGGCACCTCGCGGCAACCGTCTCAGCCCCGCAGGCGAGCGGGCGAGCGGGCGGTGATGCGGTCGCGGAGGCTGGCGGGCAGGGCGTCAGCCTCCGGTTCCGCGCCGTCGCGCCCGCCGCAGGCCTCCGCCGCTTCAATGAGCGCCTCCGCATCGGCCGCTTCGAGCCTGGAGAAACGCAGCCGGCCGACGCCTGGCGCGTCGATCGCGGCATTGCACGGGTTCGGGCAGCCGGCGAGGCAGTTGACGGCGCGCACCTCCACCCCGGCGGGCAGGCGCGGATCGGCCTTGAGCAGCCGGCCGAGCGCCGCGCCCCGTGTTGGCGTGCCGGGGGGCGGCGCCGGCTCGTAGCGCGGGCAGGTTCGGCAGACCAGCAGGCGTATCGTCACCGGGCCGTCGATCTCCGCACGGCGCCTTCGGCTATGGCTCCTGCTTCTCGAAGGCGCCGACAGGTTCGTTGAACGCAAAGGCCGCGTCGTCGATCGGCCGGTTCGCCGCCACATTGAACAGCGTGATCCGGGTCGGCTGGCCGAGCGCGTCCACCGCCACCCATCCCGACAGTTTCAGCTTTCCGAGCTGCTCGGCGAAGCTGACGGCGATCCGCCCGTCCTCCGGCGCATCGGCGTCCACGGCCGTGAATACGAGCAGGCCCGGCGCGTGGTGAACATCGACAACCCGGAAGGGGCTGCCCGGCGCCAGCGACACCCTGTCCGCCAGCAGGAACCAGGCGGGCGTATCCTCCCAGTCGAGGCGGGTCGCCGTCCTGAGGTCGCGGTCGTAATAGATCAGCTCCCGCCCGGGCGACACCAGCAGGATCGGCGTCGGGGGGTCATATTCGAAGCGCATGCGTCCCGGACGCTTGACCTGCAGCCTGCCGGTCGAGGCCTCGCCCGACGAATCGATCTGCACGAAACGCGCCTCCAGCGTCGCTAGCCCATTGAGATAGGCCTCGGCGCGGGCGATGGCGGCGCGGTCATTCTCGTCGAACGCCGCGCTGGCGGCCGCGGCCGTCAGGGCGAGCGCAATCGAAAGCAGGCCTGCCGCAGCGGCCCGGAAGAGCTGGTCAATCGCCATGGTTGCCTATCAGCACCTCGCGTTTGTTCTGGTGGTTCGGTCCGCTGATGACGCCCTGCGTCTCCATTTCCTCGACAATGCGCGCGGCGCGGTTGTAGCCGATGCGCAGATGGCGCTGAATCAGGCTGACAGACACCTTGCGCTCGCGGGCGACAAAGGCCACGGCGCGGTCATAGAAATCGTCCTCGCCGGTTTCGTCCCCGATCTTGTCGAAGCCCGGAATCCCGGCGGCGACATCCTCGTCCTCGGTGATCGCGTCGAGATAGTCCGGCGCGCCCTGCGTCTTCAGATGGGCGACGACCTGTTCGACTTCCTCATCCGAGACGAAGGGGCCGTGGATGCGGGCGATGCGCCCGCCGCCGGCCATGAACAGCATGTCGCCCTGGCCGAGCAGCTGTTCCGCGCCGCCTTCGCCGAGAATGGTGCGGCTGTCGATCTTGGAAGTGACCTGGAAGCTGATCCGGGTCGGGAAGTTCGCCTTGATGGTGCCGGTGATGACATCGACGGAGGGGCGCTGGGTCGCCAGCAGCAGGTGGATGCCGGCCGCGCGCGCCATCTGCGCCAGACGCTGGATCGCGGTTTCGATGTCATTGCGCGCGACCAGCATCAGGTCCGCCAATTCGTCGATCACCACCACGATGAACGGCAGGGGCCGCATGTCGAGCGGCTGGTCCTCGAATTCCGGCGCGCCCGTCTCGGGGTCGTAGCCGGTCTGCACCCGGCGGGTCAGCGTCTCGCCCTGCTTGAGCGCCTCGGCGATGCGCGCATTGTAGCCGCCGATATTGCGCACGCCGAGCGTGGACATGGCCCGGTAGCGGTTCTCCATCTCGCGCACCGTCCATTTGAGCGCGACGACGGCCTTCCTGGGGTCGGTCACGACCGGGCTCAGCAGATGCGGAATCCCCTCATAGACCGACAGCTCCAGCATTTTCGGATCGACCATGATGAGCCGACAGCGCTCCGGCGGCAGCCTGTAGAGCAAAGAGAGGATCATGGTGTTGATGGCGACCGATTTGCCGGAGCCGGTGGTGCCGGCGATCAGCAGATGCGGCATCCGCTCCAGCTGGGCGACCATCGGGGCGCCGCCGATATCCTTGCCGAGAATCAGCGGCAGATCGGCCTTGGCGACTTCATAGGCGTCGGTCTCGATCAGCTCGCGCATGAACACGGTCTGGCGGATCCGGTTCGGCATTTCGATGCCGATGACCGTGCGGCCGGGCACGAGCGCCACGCGCACCGAGACCGCGGACATGTAGCGCGCGATATCGTCCGCAAGGCCGATGACGCGCGACGCCTTGATGCCGGCCTGCGGCTCGAACTCATAGAGCGTCACCACGGGGCCGGGACGCGTCGCCACCACGTGGCCGCCAATGCCGAAGTCTTCCAGCACCGACACCAGCAGGGCGGCATTGCGCTCCAGGGTCTCGTCGTCCGGCATGCCGCGCTCGGCGTTGGGCGGCGGCAATTGCAGCATCTCGGCCGGCGGCGGCATATAGCCGTCCTCCAGCGGCAGGCGGCGCTGCTGGATTGCCGGCCCGCGCTTCCGGCGCTGGGACGGGGGCGGCTCCTGGGGCGCGGGCGGCGGGGGCACAGCGGGCACTTCCTCCGCGTCGGTCGCCGCCATGTCCTCGTCTTCGACGCCGGCCTGGCGCAACACCGGCGCGGTGCGGCGCCGGGTGCGGCGCGCCGCCTCGGTCCGCCGGGCAAAGCCGGGAAGGCCGATGGACGGCGCCGGGATCAGGCCTGCAGCGCGGCGCAGCCCCCGCCCGGCCTTGAGCACGCCGGCGCCGATCCAGGCCCAGTCGTCGAGATCGAAACCGAACGCCCAGGCCGCAAGCACCACGCCGATTCCGAACATGGCGGCATGGACGATCCAGGCCGCGCTATCGAGCAGCAGCGCCGCCTGCTGGTGCAGCACTGTGCCGACGACGCCGCCCGACCAGTCGTGAAGCGGCCAGCTTTCGACCCCCTCGAGCGCCGCCAGCCCCGTGGCGAGGCATGGCAGGACGAGAACCAGCGCGCCCAGGCGCAGGGCGATGCGGCGGGTCGGCTTCAGCTTGAGCGCGCGGCATCCCCAGGCGATCGGGGCGAGCGCCGCGGCCGCCGCCGCCACTCCGAATCCGCGCACCAGCCAGTCCGCGATCCAGGCGCCGGCGCCGCCGAGCACGTTCGAGATTGGGTCGTCGGAGACGACATTAGCCGACGGATCGCCGGCATTATATGTGAGCAGCGCCAGCGCCAGCGCCAGACCGACGGCCAATTGCGCGCTGCCGAGCGTCCTCATGCCCATCTGGCGGAGCACGCGGCGCAGCCGGGGCGAGAACAATACCGGCCGTTCGGCCCGTATGGTTGCGCTGGTCATCGAACTGACTCCGAATAGCCAAATTCAGCGTGAATATACGGTTGTTTGCCAGCTTGCTCAAGTGTCAGTGGAAGCATCGCGAACCGCCTTTGACCGCGCCAGCCGGCTTTCCCGATAGGCGATATAGGTCGCCGAGGCGAAAATCACCGCGCCGCCGAGCCAGGACCAGGCGTCCGGCGTCTCGGCGAACAGGAAGAACCCGACCAGGCTCGCCCAGATGAGCCGCAGGAAGTCGAGCGGCAGCACCGCCGTGGACTCCGCGAGCTTCACGGCCTGGGCGAAGGCGAGGTGGCCGACCGTGCCGACAGCGCCGATGGCCGCGAACCAGAGATAGTGCTCCGGCGCCGGCCACTCCCAGACGAAGAGCGCCGGGATGAAGGTGATCGGGGTGAGGAACAGGCCCATATAGACGGTCTGCGTCACGCTCGATTCGGTCCGGGCCAGCACCTTGATGAGGGTGATCGCCAGGCCCCATGTGAGCGAGGAGGCGACGATCAGCAGGGCGCCCGCGCTGATCTCCGCGAAACCCGGGCGCAGCACCAGCAGCACGCCGGCGAAGCCCGCGACCAGCGCGGTGATCCGGCGCAGGCGGATGACCTCGCCCAGCAGGATCACGGCTAGCAGGCTGCCGAACAGCGGTGCGGAGAAGGACAGCGCCGTGACCTCGGCGAGCGGGATCATCGTGACCCCGGTGAAGAAGGCCAGCATCCCGCCCGCCTGCACCGCGCCTCTCAGCGCATGGAGAGGCAGCTTCCGCGTGCGCAGCGGCGCGATGCCGTGGCGCAGGAAGATCGGCGCGAGCGCGAGCAGGCCGAACAGGTTGCGGAAGAACGCGACCTCGAAGGGCGGCAGCGCCTCGCCCATCAGCCGCACCATGGTCTGCATCGTCGTGAAGCAGAGCGTGGTGACGATCATCAGGGACATGCCCTGGGCGGTCGGCGACAGGGCCTGGAACCGGGCGAGCATAGGGTCTTTCCGGGTGGCGGACCGCCAGCCCGCATTTCTCACCATGGTCATGGTCTGCGCGGTGCTGTCGGGCCGGCAAGGAAGGAAAGACGCGTAGCGCGATGCGGGGCATCGGGCAAGCGGCTTGACGCATCCTGCCGGCCCGACAGCGCCGCCGCTCCGGTCGAGACGCAGCCGGACCGCCAGGGAGTCGCAGCCGGGCCGGCCCCCCTGCGCTTGTGTCATGGAACGTCATGCGATGTCATGCGCGGAGCGCATATGTTGCGCCTTATTTCTTTATATGTTGCTATTTGTCGCTCTGTTCTGCGGGTCCTTTCGCCGCGTATCGCGTGCGCCTGACAGCGCCCGAGTGCGAGGTGAATTCGGGACCAAAAACCGAAGACGGCCCCGCCTGTGTGCTTCCTTCCTCCAGCGCCATATGGCCACGGATGTCCGGGAGATCAAGTTGTTCACATGAATTATTTCATAATTATGGACGCGCTCCGGAATCTGGTCCGCGACGGCGGCGCGGGCTCACGCTTCCGAATCGGTCAGCAGCTTGAGGCCGGCCGCGCCGATGACGATCATCGCGATCAGCGCGGCCTTCAACATGGACATCTTCTCGCCGAACAGGAACACGCCCGCCAGCACGACCAGAACCGTGCCGGCCCCGGCCCAGATCGCATAGGCGGCGCCGATCGGAAGGGTCCGCAGCGAGAGCGCCATGAAGAAGAAGCACACGCCGTAGGACAGAAGCGACAGAACGCCGATCCCGACCCGCTCGAAGCCATGGGAAAGCTTCAGCAGGCCGGTGCCGACGGTCTCGAGCAGGATGGCGAGCGCCAGATACGCCCAGGCCATCCCCTTATCCGCAGGCGGCGACCGCCCGGCGCGCCATGACGCCGACCAGATGCGCGCGATATTCCGCCGAGGCGTGGATATCCTCGTTCAGGTCGTCGGCCGAGGCGGTCATGCCGTCGAGCGCCGACGCCGAGAAGTCGTTTTCCAGCGCTGCTTCCATCGCCGTTTCGCGATAGACGCTCCCGGCTGCCCCGGTCACCGCGACGCGCACGCCGCCGCCCGTCAACCGGGCGACGAACACGCCGACAATGGCGTAGCGCGAGGCCGGGTTCGGGAATTTCATATAGGCCGCCGCCTCCGGCGCCGGGAAGCGCACGGCTGTCACGATCTCGCCATCGGCCAGCGCGGTCTCGAACAGGCCGGTGAAGAAGTCGTCCGCGGCGATCTCGCGCCGGTCGGTGCAGACCGTGGCGCCGAGGCCGACCAGGGCGGCCGGATAGTCGGCCGCGGGGTCGTTATTGGCGATCGAGCCGCCGATCGTGCCGCGATTGCGGACCTGCGGGTCGCCGATATGGCCGGCTACGGCCGCCAGCGCCGGAATCGCCGCCGCCACATCGGCGGACTTGGCGACCGTTTCATGCGTCGTCATCGCGCCGACCGTGACCGTGCCGCCCTCGATCCGGATGCCGCCGAGCTCGGCGACGCCCGCGAGATCGACCACATCGGAGGGCTGCGCAAGGCGCTGCTTCAGCGTCGGCAGCAGCGTCATGCCGCCGGCCATCAGCACCGCGTCCTCGCCGGCGGCGAGCCTGGCGGCGGCGTCCGCGAGAGAACCCGCCGCGTGATAGGTGAAGTCATGCATGGGAAGGAGGCTCCTTGGGCTCAGGCGGTCAACGCCTGCCAGACACGGACCGGGGTCGCCGGCATGTCGATTCGGGAGACGCCGCGCGCGCCGAGCGCGTGATGCACGGCGTTCATCACGGCTGCCGGGGCGGCAATCGCGCCCGCCTCGCCGCAGCCCTTTACGCCCAACGGGTTGTGCGGGCAGGGCGTGGTCCGGGTCGAGACGGCGAAGGACGGCACATCATCCGCGCGCGGCATGGTGTAGTCCATATAGGACCCGGTCGCGAGCTGGCCGTCCTCGCCATAGACGCAGCCTTCCAGCAGCGCCTGGCCGACGCCCTGGACGATGCCGCCATGCACCTGCCCCTCGACGATCATCGGGTTGATGACATTGCCGAAATCGTCGGACGCGGCGAAATTCACGATCTCCACCACGCCCGTATCGGGATCGATCTCGACCTCGCAGACATGGCAGCCGGCCGGGAAGGTGAAATTGGCCGGGTCGTAATAGGCGGTCTCGTCCAGCCCCGGCTCCAGCTCCTCGATCGGGTAGTTGTGCGGCACATAGGCGGTGAGCGCGACATCGCCGAAGCCGACCGACTTGTCCGTGCCGGCCACGGTGAACTGGCCGTCCGCGAACTCGATATCGGCTTCCGAGGCCTCCATCAGATGCGCGGCGATGCGCTTCGCCTTGGTCTCGACCTTGTCGAGCGCGCGGGAGAGCGCCGAGCCGCCGACGGCGAGCGAGCGCGAGCCGTATGTGCCCATGCCGAAGGGAATCTTCGAGGTGTCGCCATGGACGACCTCGACCGCGTCGATATCGACGCCGAGCCGCTCGGCGATGATCTGCGCGAAGGTCGTCTCATGCCCCTGGCCGTGGGAGTGGGTGCCGGTGAAGAAGGTGACCGAGCCTGTCGGATGCACCCGCACTTCGCCGCATTCATAGAGCCCGGCGCGCGCGCCGAGCGAGCCGACCACGGCCGAGGGCGCGATGCCGCAGGCCTCGATATAGGCCGAGAGGCCGATGCCGCGCAGCTTGCCGCGCGCTTCCGACTCCGCCTGGCGGGCCGCAAAGCCGTCATAGTCGGCTGCTGCGAGCGCGGCTGCCAGCGTGCCCTCATAGTCGCCGCTGTCATAGACCAGCGCCACCGGGGTCTGATACGGGAAGGCGTCCGACGGCACGAAATTGCGCCGGCGCAGCGCCGCCGGGTCCATGCCCATCTCGCGCGCCGCCGTCTCCACGATCCGCTCGACGACGAAGGTCGCCTCCGGCCGCCCGGCGCCGCGATAGGCGTCCACCGGCACGGTGTGGGTGAACACCGCCTGCACGCCGCACCAGATCTTCGGCGTGGTGTACTGGCCGGCGAGCAGGGTGGCGTAGAGATAGGTCGGCACGCAGGGCGCGAAAGTGGAGAGATAGGCGCCCATATTGGCCTTGGTATCGACCTTGAGGCCGAGGAAACGCCCGTCCGCATCGAGCGCGAGTTCGGCGGCCGTCACATGGTCGCGGCCATGCGCGTCGGTGACGAAGCTCTCCGAGCGCTCGGCGGTCCATTTGATCGGCCGCGCGATCTTGCCGGCCGCCCAGGTCAGGATCGCCTCTTCGGCATAGTGGAAGATCTTGGAGCCGAAGCCGCCGCCGACATCCGGCGCCACGACGCGCAGCCTGTGCTCGGGAAGCTGGAGCACGAAGGCGCCCATCAGGAGGCGGATGACATGCGGGTTCTGGCTGGTGGTGTAGAGCGTGTATTCGCGCGTCGCGCGATCATATTCGGCGACCGCCGCGCGCGGCTCCATCGCGTTCGGCACCAGGCGGTTGTTCACCAGCTCGATGCGCGTGACATGGTGTGCGCCGGCGAAGGCGGCGTCCACATCGGCCTTGTCGCCGATCTCCCAGTCATAGCAGAGATTGCCGGGCGCCTCGTCATGCACCAGCGGCGCACCGTCCGCCATCGCGGCCTCGATGGAGGCGGCGGCCGGCAGCGGCTCGTATTCGACCGCGACCGCCTCGGCCGCATCGCGCGCCTCGGCCGCGCTTGCCGCGATGACCACGGCCAGCTGGTCGCCGACATGGCGCACAGTGTCGGCCGCCAGCGGCGGATGCGCCGGCTCGACCATCGGGCCGTCCTTGCCGGTCACCTGCCAACCGCAGGGCAGGCCGCCCAGCCCGTCCGCGGCATAGTCGGCGCCGGTCAATATCTTCACGACGCCCGGCATCGCGGCCGCAGCGCTCGTGTCCACCGACGCGATGCGCGCATGGGCATGCGGCGAGCGCACGAACACGGCATGGGTCTGGCCCGGCCGGTCGATATCGTCCGTATAGGCGCCCTGGCCGGTGACGAAGCGGTAATCTTCCTTGCGCTTGACGGATGCGCCGATCCCGTCCTTCGGCATGGGTCAGCCTCCCTGGCCTGCGGCCATGGCGCGGGCGCCGGCCATGATCGATTTCACGATATTGTGGTAGCCGGTGCAGCGGCAGATATTGCCTTCCAGCCAGTCGCGCACCTGGCTCTCGCTCGGCGCGCCGTTGCGGTTCGCGAGGTCGAGCGCGCTCATGATCATGCCGGGCGTGCAGAAGCCGCATTGCAGGCCGTGATTGTCGCGGAACGCTTCCTGCATCGGGTGCAGCGTGTCGCCGTCGGCGATGCCTTCGATGGTCGTCACATCGGCGCCCGCGCACTGCACCGCCAGCATGGTGCAGCTCTTCGCCGAGGCGCCGTTCACATGGACCACGCAGGCGCCGCACTGGCTGGTGTCGCAGCCGACATGCGTGCCGGTCAGCCGTAAATGCTCGCGCAGGAATTGGACCAACAGCGTGCGCGCCTCGACGTCGCCCGAGACGGCCTCGCCATTGACGTTCATGTTGACGGTGGGCATGGGAACGCTTCCTCCTCGAGTTCCTGGGCGCGAGTGTTGTCCCGACATGGCGGCCGGGTCAAGCAGCATTAGCGCGCGGGCGCGGGGCGGGCACAGTTCGCGGACCTCATATTCAGGCTTTGATTTCCGCGGCGCCCCCGGATAAGCCGGTGGCCGCCATGCGATGCCGCTTCATGCAAGCTTTCGGCGCAACGCTTGCGCTCGCCACGGCGGTCGCGATGCCGGCGGGCGCGGCCGCTGACCGCGACCCGGAGGGGGCCCATTGGCTGCGTCTCGCCGTCGAGCGGCTGTGCCCGGGGCCGGGTCTCGCCGGCCTCGATGCGCAGGACGCCCTGCCCGGCAGCTGGTTGCTGGACGAGACCCGCCGGCCCGATGACGGGCGCCCCCGGCGAATCACCGTCCGCCTGCTGCTGCCGGGGGCGGACGAGCTTACCGTCGAGCGGCGGCAATTCGCCGGCAGATTGCGCCAGTTCCTGGTTTCCTATGCTGCACATGACGGGGAAGGCGCGCGGCCGTCCCTTCAGGCCATCGCCGACGGTGGGTGCGCGATCCGGTCCGGCCGGGCGATCCGGCGGGAGGGCGAAGCCTGGCGGTATCTCGACCAGCTTGAAGGCGATCTTGAGACGCTGAAATGGACCGAAACCCTGCAGGCCCCGTGGCCCGAGGGACGGGACCCCGGCGGCGTTCGGGTGGCTCTCGTGGATTCGGGGCTGGCCTATGACCTGCCGCTGTTCCGGGACCGGCTGGCCCGCGACAGCGCGGGCAGGCCGTTCGGCTACGACTATTGGGACCTCGATCCCTGGCCCTATGACGGGGACACCGCGCGCGGCCCCTTCCTGCCGATCCGCCACGGCACGGCGGTCGCATCGGTGCTCGCGCGGGAGGCGCCGGACGCCGCGCTCATTCCCTTGCGCTATCCGCGCCCGGACATGAGCCGCATGGCCGCTCTGGTCCGCCGGGCGGCCGAGGTCGGCGCCCGCATCCTCGCAATGCCGCTCGGCAGCCGCAATCTCGAGGACTGGCGCGCCTTCGAACGCGCGCTCGCCAGCCACGACATTCTGGCCATTGTCTCCGCCGGAAACGACAGCCGCGATATCGACGAGGACCCTGTCTTTCCGGCTGCGCTGCCGCTCGAAAACATGGTCGTGGTGACGTCGGCCGATGCTTTCGGGCGTCTCGCTCAAGGGTCCAATCGGGGCCGGGAGAGCGTGGATGTGATGCTGCCGGCGGAGAACCTCGAGGTCGTCGATTTTCGCGGCGCATCGGTGACCGCCTCCGGCTCCAGCTATGCGGTGCCGCGTCTCGCCGCCCTTGCCGCCCGGCTATTGGCGAGAGAACCAGGGCTGAGCGCTGCCGCGCTCAAGACCCGCATTCTGGCGCGCGCAACGCCGTCTCCCTATGAGCGGGACGGCGTCGTGGCCGCCGGCTGGATTCCGGACCCGCTTGCGGAGTGACCCGCTTCATCGTCGCTTGGGGGCGGGCGGCGCTGCGTCGATGAAGCGCCGGGCGGCCTCGGCCTGGCGCGGATCGACCATTTTGAGAGCCCGGTAAGCTGCCTCCGCCAGCTCCGGCGCGCCGCCCCAGACGCCGGACTGTATGGCGAACCGCAGGGCCTGCGGATCCTCGGGCGCCATGCCCATCAGCCGGCGCGCATGGTCCGTCATCTCCTCGAAGCGCCCGCCAAGCTGCAGCGACACCAGCAGCGATAGCCGCGCATTGATCGAATTCGGGACCTGCCCGGCCGCCTGCCCGTGCAGGGCGATGGCGCTGGTGAAATCGCCGGCCCGCGCAAGCAGCCGCCCGGCTTCCAGCAACTGGCCGTGATTCCCGGCCGCGGCGCAGGTCTCCTCCAGGCCGCGGCGTTCGGCGTCGTCGGCCGCGCGGCCCCGGAAGACGTCGATCCCGGCCGCACAGGCCGCGAAGGCCGCTCCCAGCCGGCGCGTGACCTCGCCGGCCTTCGGATCCGCGCGCAAGGTCAGGAGCGCCTGCACGCTCTCCATCGGGGCCGCCTCGAACCGCCCGTTGCCGCCGCCAATGGCAATCCCCGTCAGCCGGCCGGCTCCGTCCACGAGCGCGCCGCCGCTGACGCCGGGCTGCATGCGCGCGCGAATGTGGACCCGCCCGAGCGGCGCGCCTTCGGCCGGCCTTGCAATCAGCCCGCCGGGCTCGAAAACGCGCCCCTCCTTCCGGGCGATATCGATACCGACGGCGTAGAAGTCGCCATCCTCCGGGACGTCGCCTCCGAAGTCCGGAACAAACCCGCCCGGGGGCAGGCCGCGAACCTCGAGCAATGCCAGGTCGCCGGTATAGGCGGAGGCGACCACCTGCGCCTCCTTCGGCCCGTCAGGCGTGTGAATGACGGCGGTCCCCCGGTCCGCCACGACATGGCGGTTGGTGACCAGCAGCGCCGGTCCGATCCGCGTTGCGCTGGCGAGCGGATCGAAGCCGGAGACCGGGAAAACCGCCTGCCGGACGCGGCAGACCGGCGCCGGATGCGGGCAATCGCCCTCTGCCTCCGGTTCGTCCGCAGGCCCCGCGGCTCCCGGTTCGGACCCGAAAGAGAGCGGCACGACCAGTCGTCGGCCGCCGCGCAGCAATGCGATGTCCAGCGGCGCGCCGGGGTTGCGAATGACGGCGAAGGCAGCAATGGCGTCGCGGGGCGTGCGCACCCGGCGCGCGCCGATGCTCAGGATCGCATCGCCGGGCCGGATGCCGGCCCTGGCCGCCGGCCCGTCTTCGTCCACCTCGCGGACAATCGGCGCGGCCAGCCGGGCCAGCCGGTCGCGCCCGGCGGCCTCGAGTCTCCAGCCGGGCCGGGGATATGCGACCCTGCCGTCCGACATCAGCGCCTCGACAACGCGCATGAGCAGCGCGGTCGAGACGGCGAAATTCACGCCGATATCGGTGTCACCGCCGGAGGCGAAGATCGCCGACATCATGCCCGCCAGCCGGCCCTGCCGGTCCACCAGCGCGCCGCCCGACACGCCGGGATTCGCGGCCGCATCGGTCTGGACGAAATCCTCCACGGCGTTGAAGCCCGCGTCGGTCACGTGCAGCCGGGACACCACGCCGCATGTCACGGAAAGGCCAAGGCCGAATGCGTTGCCTATGGCGCAAACCGGCTGCGCCAATCGCGGCGCCGGCGCGGTCTCGATGGGCTGAAGCCGGGCCTCCACGCGCAACAGGGCGATGTCGCTCGCGGCGTCCTGCGCGGCCAGCCGCGCCGGCAGGATGCGCCCGTCGGCAAGGCGAATGTCGATCCGCCTTGCACGCTCCACGACATGCCAGGCGGTTGCGATCAAACCGGGTTTCACGACCACGCCGCTGCCTTCCGGGGCTGCGCCCGGGCGCGTTCCGGCGCCGGGCTGCGTGCGCCCCGGCCGGACGGGCAGCACCGAAACGACCGACTCCAGCGTCTCGGTCGGCAGCGCCTCGGCCGGTAGTGGCCGGGCGCCGGCAAGCGCGAGCAGCAGCGCCGTCGCGAGGAGGGCCTTTCGGCGCCTTGCGCGGCAGGCGTCCCGGCGCGCGATTGTGGAGATGTCGAGGCTCAATCCACGTCTTCCAGCATGCCCTTCGCCTGACGGCCGCGGCCGGGAAGCGCAGGTTCGGCGCATGATAGCCGATGGCGTGGTAGCATGACATGTCCGGCGCCGCCGGACAGGGGCCATCTATCGGTCGGTGCAAGCGGTCGCGCTGCATGGCCTCCGAGGGAATCGCAGGAAACGGAAGATCGGCATGACCGAAGCGATCAGGGAACCGGCCCCGGAGAGCGTGCGCCCCGGCGTGTTCCACTATATGCAACCGTCGGCGGCTTCGTCGCTCTACCGCAATGGCAGGGTGCTGACCCGCCGCGACCGGGACGGCAGCGACAGCGGCCGGGTCGGCGTCGATCTGGAAGAGCGCGAAATGCCGGTCCTCGACGCGCGCGGGCTGGCGCCGGGCGGCCAGCCGATGCTCGCCGCCAACGCTTTCGAACTGGTCCCGCGCCCCATGGCCGATCCCGGTCTCGACTTTCTGGACCATGACGCCGTGGTCGGCGCCTACTATCCCGAATGCGCCGAAATCGTGCGCGCGGCGACGGGGGCCGCAACCGTTGCGGCCTTCGACCACAATATCCGCTCGGCCAGCGGCAAGTCCGGCAAGCGGCGCATAGCCGGCGGCCAGCAGGTGCAGGGGCCGGCCCATCTGGTGCATGGCGACTACACGCTGACAAGCGCACCGCAGCGGCTCCGCGACCTTGCCCGTCCGCCGACCCTGAACGACACCTACCGCAAGGCGCTGCCCGAGGGCAGGACGCTGCTGGACGCGGACGCCGTGGAAGAGGCGGTGGAGCGCGGGCGCTTCGCGATCATCAATGTCTGGCGCAATATCGCCCGCGAGCCGGTGGCGACCCGGCCGCTCGCGCTTTGCGACGCCGCCAGCGTGCGCCCGGAAGAGCTGGTCGTCTTCGAAATCCATTACGGGGACCGGGTCGGCGAGAACTATTTCGCCAAGCACGATCCACGCCACCGCTGGGTTTACTGGTCCGCCATGACCCGTGAGGAGGCGCTGCTCATCAAGCAATGGGACTCGGCCGGCGAGCTTGCCCGCACGAAAGGCGCAAAGGCCGATGCGGAAGGCGCTGGACGGCCCTCGACGTTCAGCTTCCACAGCGCCTTCGAGGACCCCGCAACCCCGCCGGACGCCCCCGACCGCTGGAGCATCGAAGTCCGCTGCGCCGTGCTTTACGGGTGAAAGGCGCGGGCGGCGGGCGGCGGGCGGCCTCCCGCCGCCCTGGGGCTATAGCGTGAAATCGGCGCGGGTGTAGAGCGGAGCGAGGCGGATGCCCTCGCGGGCGAGATTGGCCTCCGCGCCCTCCAGCCGGTCCACCACGGTGTAGAGCGTTTCCACCCGGCAGCCGGCGGCGCGCGCGGCCTCGACCGCGATCATTGCCGAGCCGCCTGTGGTGGTCACATCCTCGAACAGCAGCGCCTCGCCGCCGTCGGGCAGATAGCCTTCGACGCGCCGTTCGGTACCATGGTCCTTGGTCTCCTTGCGCACGAAAAAGGCGCGGCGCGGGCGCGGTGTGGCCCGGCTCAGCGCGCAGACCGCCGCCACGATGGGCACCGCGCCCATGGCGATGCCGCCGATATGGTCCGCCGGCTCGCTTTCTATCCGCTCCAGGAACGCTTCGGCGATGAGCACGAGCCCCTCCGGGTCCAGCATTACCTGCTTCATGTCGAAGAAGTAGGCGGCGCCCGCCCCGGAGGCGAGGGTGAACTCTCCGGTGGAGAGCGCCCGCTCGGCGATCAGGGCGCGGAGTCGTTCGCGCATGGGGCCTCCTCCCTTTCCAGAATGGCGGCGTAGAACCCGTCCGAGCCGTCGCGGGCGGGCGAAATGCGGAGGTCGTCTGCGGCGCGCGCGAAACCGGGCGCAGTTTCGAGAAACCGCTCCACACGCGCCTCATTCTCGTCGCGGAGCAGGGAGCAGGTGGCATAGACCAGCCGGCCGCCGGGCTTCACCAGGCGCGCGGCGCTGTCCACTATGCGATCCTGCAGCGCCACCAGCTCCGCAAGGGCGGGGCCGTCGCGGGTCCAGCGCGCATCCGGGTTGCGCCGCCAGGAGCCGGTGCCTGTGCAGGGCGCATCGACCAGCACGCGGTCGAACTTGCCGCGCTGGCGGCGGACCCAGCGGTCGCGCTCGCTCTCCAGCAGGCGCCGCTCGATATTGTGCGCGCCGGCGCGGCGCATGCGCTCGGCCAGCCGCGCAAGGCGCTTGTCATGCACATCCGTGGCGACGACGCGGCCCTTGCCCTCCATGTCTGCGGCGAGCGCGAGGGCCTTGCCGCCGGCGCCCGCGCAGAAATCGACCACCTGCATGCCCGGCCCGGCGCCGACGGCATGCGCGATACGCTGCGAGCCGGCGTCCTGCACCTCCACAAGGCCCTCCCGGAAGGCGCGCATGCGGCCGAGCGCCGGGCGGCCCTCGCAGCGCAGCGCCCAGGGCGCGTCCTCCAGCGGCTCGGCGCGGACGCCTTCCCGGAACAACAGCCGCCGCGCCTCACGGCGCGTGGCCTTGAGCGCATTGACGCGGAGGTCCACCGGAGCGGGTTCGGCAAGCGCCTTCATTTCCTCGGCGAAGGCGCTGCCGAGACTCGCCCGGAGCCGGCTCTCGGCCCAGGCGGGGCATTCGGCGCGCACCGAGGCCGGCATGTCCGGCGGCTCCAGCGGCTCGCCGGCCAGCGCCATGAACAGGTCGAACTCCGCACTGTCGAGCGGGTGGGGCGCATATTTGCCGCGCCCGAACACGGCGCTCGGCTCCTGCAGGCGGTCCACCAGCAGCAGGCGGGCCAGCATGCGCGCGCGCGCTGTGGGTTGGACGCCCCGGCGGGCCAGATGCCAGTCCAGCCGCGCGCGCCGGCGCAACACCCCGAACACCCGCTCGGCCACCGCCTTGCGGTCGCTCGCGCCGATATGGCGGCGGGCGCGGAAGAAGCCGCCCAGCACCGCATCGGCCGGGCGGCCGGTCTCTTCGATGAGCTCCAGAGCCTCGATGGCCGCGCCGACGCGCGCCGCCGGCGTCACGGCCTCTGCTTCCTGAGATAGACATAGAGCGCGCCGTCGCCGCCATGCCGGGGCTGCGCCGGGGCCGTGTCCAGCACGCGCGCGGCATTGGGCGGGCGCGCGAGCCAGAGCGGCGCCTCCCGCCTGATGACGCCGGCCGCCATGCCGTCCCCGGAACGGCGGCCCTTGCCGGTGACGACAAGCACCAGCCGCCGCCCTGCCGCCTGGCTCTCGGCGATGAAGCGGGAGAGGCGGCGAAACGCTTCTTCCCGCGTCAGGCCGTGCAGGTCGATCCGGGCGTCGATGGGCAGCGCGCCGCGCCGGATACGCCGGGCTGTGCGTTTGTCGAGGCCGGCACCGGCCGGCGCGGGGCGGGGCGCCGCTTCACCCGGCCAGGAAGGGGGCGGCGGCGGCTCCGGCTCCCGTTTTGCCGTCGGCTCCGCCGGACGCGCTTCCGGGGGAGCGGAACGGCCGGGCAGCGGCCGGACGGTTCGCGTCATCCGGCGCCAGACTTCAAAATCGTCGGGGTCGGCGTTAACCGTCATCGGATGCCTCCGGAGCCCCGTCATCGACGAGCACGACATGCAGCCGGCGCGGCCCGTGCGCGCCCATGCGCAACTCCTGGCCGATGTCTGCGCTGCGCGAGGGCCCGGTTATCAGATTTACCGTCCGGGGCGGCGCGCCGCCCGCCGCGCGCAGCCGCGCCCAGAGATCCTCGTAAGCGCCCACAAGGTCGCGCGTGCTGACCAGCGCGACATGCGCCTCGGGCAGGAAATTGAGTGTCACCGGGCGCTCCGGCCCGGAGAGCATGGCGAGCGTGCCGGTCTCGGCGATCCCGGCGAAGCAGGGCGTCAGCGACACGCGGTCCTCCGGCTCAGCCCGGCGGCGCTCCAGGGTCAGCAGCGGGCGGCTGCTCCAGGGATAGCGGTCAAGCGCCCGGTCGGGCGAGGCGGCGAGGCGGGCCGGCAGGTTCTCGGCGGCGAGCCACGCGGCGATCGCCGCCGGCGCGTCTTCCGGGGATACCGGTTCCGAAACCGTGCAACCGGCCGCGCGCGCCTCGGCGGTGAAGCGGGCGAGGAGCTCGTCATTGGCGCGGGCCGGGCGCGGTCCCTGCGACCGGAGCGACAGCCATGCCGTTGCACCCTCGCGCGCGCCGCCCGTGGCCGCCTTTATCCGGGCCAGAATGGTGTCGCGCGCGCTCATCGCCGCCGCCCCAGATGGCGGGCGGCGAAGTCCGCCCAGTCGCCTTCGGGAGAATCGACGAGCGTGTCGTCGCGGCTCGGCAGGCGTAGCGTCAGCCCGCCCATGTTCCAGAGCCGTTGCCAGCAATCGGGGTCGGAGAGCGCATAGGCGAGCGCGCGGCGGCGCAGCCTCAGCATGAGCAGATACTGGAGACCGGTCGCCATCAGGATGAGAGCGGTTCCCGCCACCGCCAGCGCCCAGATCCAGCCGCCAAAATAGAGCGCCGCGAACACCGCGCCCATCGCGGCGAAGAAGGGGCCCGTGTTCTCCGCCCGGTTGAAGACCGGGGAGTCCGGCTCGTTCAGCCGGCGCAGGTCGATGCCGACCTCGACGGCGCGCGCGCCTTCCGCCGCCACGATGCGCTCATGCAGGGCCGTGCGCGACGCCATGGCCTCAGCGCCTCCGCCCCGCGCGCCAGAGGCTGGCGAAACTCCGGCCCTCGGACGCCGGGAAGTCGCGCGTGGCCGTCCAGCCGCCGGCGAAGGGCAACCGCCGCCAGGGCCTGCCCCGGCCCAGCGCTCTTGCGCCCAGGCCTGAAATGAGCCGGTACAGCACCGGACGCGCGGCGAAGAAGGCCCAGAAGCCGAGCCCGTAGCGGAATTTGGCCGGCGTGAGCCGGCGCTCGAATTCCCGCTCGCGCCAGTGGCGCATCATGCGCGGCAGCGGAATGCGGACGGGGCACACCTCCTCGCATTTGCCGCAGAAGGTGGAGGCATTGGGCAGGTGGCCCGCCTCCTCGACGCCGCGCAGGCCCGGCGTCAGCACCGCGCCCATCGGCCCCGGATAGACCCAGCCATAGGCGTGCCCGCCGATCTGCTTGTAAACCGGGCAGGCATTCATGCAGGCCGCGCAGCGTATGCAGCGCAGCATGTCCTGGAACGCGCCGCCGAGCATGTCCGCGCGCCCGTTGTCGAGCAGCACGACATGATACTCCTCCGGCCCGTCCAGGTCCTCCGCCCGGCGGGGGCCTGTGGAGAGCGTCGTATAGACGGTGAGCTCCTGCCCTGTGGCCGAGCGCGGCAGCACGCGCATGAACACCGAGAGATCCTCCAGGGTCGGGATCACCTTCTCGATGCCGGCGATGACGATATGGGCGCGGGGCAGGGTCTGCGAGAGGTCGCCATTGCCCTCATTGGTGAAGATCACCGAGGAGCCGGTCTCGGCGATCAGGAAATTGGCGCCCGTCATGCCGACATCGGCGCCGAGGAACTGCTCGCGCAGCACGGCCCGGGCCTCCGCCATGATCTCGCTGCCGTCCGAGAGCGAACGGTCCGCCGGCCGGTCGGTATGCGCCTGGCGGAAGGCCTCGGTCCACTGCCCGGTTGCGACATGGATCGCCGGCGCCACGATATGGCTCGGCGACTCGCCGCGAAGCTGGAGAATGTATTCGCCGAGGTCGGTCTCGACTGCGCGCACGCCATTTTCGGCGAGGAAATCGTTGAGGCCGATCTCTTCCGAGACCATCGATTTGCCCTTCGCCATGGTCTTGGCGCCGAGCCGGCGGCAGATGGCGAGGATCGCGTGGCGGGCGTCCTCGGCGGTGGCGCACCAGTGGACCTCGCCGCCGGCGGCGCGGCAATTCTCCTCGAAGCGCTCAAGATAGAAGTCCAGATGCGCGAGGCAGTGGTTCTTGATATCGCGCGCGCGGTCCCTGAGAGCCTCGAATTCCGGCAACCGGGAGGCCGCCTCGACCCGCTTTACCTGGAAGCCGCGGCTGAATTTGGCAAGCTCCTGCTGCAGCGGCTCGTCGGCGAGCGCGCGCGCGGCGCTGGCGCGGAAATTGGCGGGCCCGGCGAAGCTCATAGCGGCGGGACCTCGTCCGTCATGCCGGCCAGCACCTCCGCGACATGGCGCACCTCGACCGGGCTTCCCTCGCGCGCGAGCCGCCCGGCCATGTTCATCAGGCAGCCGAGATCGCCGGCCAGCAGCGCGCCAGCCCCGGTGCCCGTCACGGCGGCGGTCTTGTCCCGGACCATGGCGGTCGAAATGTCGGGATATTTGACGCAGAACGTGCCGCCGAAGCCGCAGCACACCTCGGCATCCGGCAATTCGGTTAGTTCAAGCCCCTCCACCTGCGCCAGCAGGGCGCGCGGCTGGTCCTTCACGCCGAGTTCGCGCAGCCCCGCGCAGCTGTCGTGATAGACGGCGGTCACCGGCCAGCGGGCCTGCACGTCCTCGAAGCCGCAGACATCGACCAGGAAGGAGGTCAGCTCCCACACCCGCTCGCCGAACCCCTCGTCGTCGTCCAGCAGCTCGGCATAGTGGCGGCGCAGCATGCCGGCGCAGGAGCCGGACGGTGCGACGATCCACTCATAGCCGCGAAAGGCGCGCACCGTCTTGCGCGCGATCCGGGCTGCGCGTCTGCGGTCGCCGCTGTTATAGGCCGGCTGCCCGCAGCAGGTCTGCGCGGCCGGAACCTCCACCCGGCAACCGGCGGCCTCCAGCAGACGCACGGACGCAAACGCGACCGAGGGCCGCAGGAGGTCGGCCAGGCAGGTGGCGAACAGGGCAACGGTCCGGGGCGTCGTGCCGGTCTCGGGACGCATGCGGCCAATTCTCCGAGCGGGCGGATAGCGGTGTTTTAGAACGGTTCCCCGGGAGGGGGAAGACGCCCGGCCCGCGCACGGCCATTGAAACCGGGCGCGGGGACAGGCAATACTCCGGCCCGAATTGCAGTTCAGGGAGAATATCGCATGCGCGAAGCCGTTATCGTCTCGACCGCCAGGACCGGACTCACCAAGTCTTTCCGGGGTGAATTCAACAACACTCACGGCGCGGCGATGGCCGGCCATGCGATCAAGCACGCCATCGAGCGCGCCGGCGTCGAGCCGGGCGAGGTCGAGGATGTGTTCATCGGCTGCGCCAATCCCGAGGGCGCAACCGGCACCAATATCGGCCGCAATGCCGCGCTCTGGGCCGGCTGCCCGGTCACCACGGCGGGCGCCACGGTCAACCGTTTCTGCTCCTCCGGCCTCCAGACGGTCGCCATGGCCGCGCAGGCCTGCATGGTCAACGGCGTGCCGGTCGCGGTCGGCGGCGGTGTCGAGCAGATCTCCCTAGTGCAACCCAATATGAACCGCACCCATATCACCGAGGAAAGCCTGCTGGAGCGCCATCCCGACCTCTGGATGGCGATGATCGACACAGCCGACACCGTGGCCGGGCGCTATGGCGTCACCCGCGAGAGCCAGGACGAATATTCGCTGCAGAGCCAGCTGCGCTGCGCTGCCGGCCAGCAGTCGGGCGCCTTTGACGACGAGATCGTGCCCTTCGAGACCACCATGCTGGTCACCGACCGCGGGACCGGTGAGGTCTCCGAGAAGCAGGTCGTCATCGACCGCGACACATGCAACCGGCCGACCACCACGCTGGAAGGGCTGGCGGGGCTGGAGCCGGTGCGCGGCGAGGGCAAGTGGATCACCGCCGGCAATGCGAGCCAGCTTTCCGACGGCGCCTCGGCCTGCCTGGTGATGGACTCCGCGGAGGCGGAGCGGCGCAATGTCGAGCCGCTCGGCATCTTCAAGGGCTTCGCGACCGCCGGCTGCGAGCCGGACGAGATGGGCATCGGCCCGGTCTATGCGATCCCGCGCCTGCTGGAGCGCAAGGGCCTGAAGATCGACGATATCGACCTCTGGGAGCTGAACGAGGCCTTCGCCTCGCAGGTAATCTACTGCCGCGACCGGCTCGGCATCCCGCAGGACAGGCTGAATGTGAACGGCGGCTCGATCGCCATCGGCCATCCGTTCGGCATGACCGGCTCGCGCCTGGTCGGCCACGCGCTGATCGAGGGCAAGCGCCGGGGCGCGAAGAATGTCGTCGTGACCATGTGCATCGGCGGCGGCCAGGGCGCGGCGGGCCTGTTCGAGGTCTGCTGACCGGGTCGCGTGCCGGGGACGCCGGCAGGGCCGTGGACGCAGCCCGCATCTTCGCCCGCCATGTCGCGGGCACGGATTTTGACGCCCTGCCGGCGGCGGCCGTCGAGGCCGTCAAGACCTTCACGCTCGATTCCTTCGGCGTGGCGGCAGCGGGCACGCGCGGGCCGTATGCGGCCGAGTGGCGCCGCCTGCTGGCCGGGCCGCCGGCCGAAGCGCGGGTCTGGGCCACGCCCGATGTGCTGGCGGCCTCGGCCGCCGCGGCGATCAACGCCTACCAGCTGCACAACTCGGAAAATGACTGCGTCCATGAGGGCGCGGTGGTGCACACCATGGCGGTGCTGTTCCCGGCCGCGATGGCGTTCGCCGAGCGCGAGGGCGGCGTTTCGGGGCGCCGGCTGATCGAGGCGGTCGCCGTCGGCTCGGACGTCGCCGCCGGGCTCGGCCTCGCCTCGAGGGCGGGGTTGCGCTTCTTCCGCCCCGCGACGGCCGGCACCTTCGGCGGAGCGGCGGCCTGCGCGAAGCTCGCCGGGTTCGGCGAGGAGGAGACCGCACGGGCCTTCGGCATCGCGCTCGGGCAGGTCTCCGGCACGATGCAGGCCCATAGCGAGGGCTCGCCGCTGCTCGGCATGCAGGTGGGCTTCGGCGCCCGCAACGCCATCGGCGCTGTCGATATGGCGCGGGCCGGCCTGCCGGGGCCGGAAGGCAGCATTGAGGGCGAACACGGCTATCTCGAACTCTTTGAGCGCGACTACGACATCCAGCCGGTGCTGGCCGATCTCGGCCGGGTCTGGCGCATCGCCGAGACGGCGCACAAGCCCTGGCCTAGCGGGCGCGCGACCCACGGCGTGGTCGAGGCGCTGCTGGCGCTCCGGGCGGAGCACGGCTTCGGCGCGCCGGAGGCGGCGGAAGTCACGCTCATCGTGACGCCGCTGGTGAACCATCTTGTCGGCCGCGAGGCCCATGCGAACATGGCCGTCAACGAGGCGCGGCTCTCGGCGCGCTGGGCGGCAGCGCGCATCCTGCTCGGCGGCAGTCTCGGCCATGAGGACTTCACGCCCGAAGCGCTGGCGGACGCCGAAAGCATCAAATTCGCCCGGCGCGTGCGGGTCGAGGTGGACAACAATCCTGACCCCAATGCGCTGGCGCCGGTTTCGGTCGAAATCGCGCTCCGGGACGGGCGGCGCCTTACGAAGCGCGTCGAGGACGTGCCCGGCGGCCCGGCCCGACCGCTTACCCGCGAGCAGCACCTCGCCAAGTTCCGGGGTAACTGGGCCTGGGCGGGGCTGGACGCAGGGGCCGGCGAGGCGCTGATCGAACTTGTGGCCCGGCTTGAGTCAGTCACGGAAGTGGGCCAGCTTTCGGCCCTCACGCAACCCGGAGGCAATGGGCAATGAAATGGGCCGTCTTCAGCCTGAGCCAGATGCCGGACCAGAGCCGGCGGGTCGAGGCGTTCGACGAGGACCTCGACTATTTCGTGAAGGCCGAGGCGCTCGGCTACGACACGGTCTGGCTGGCGGAGCACCTGTTCTCGACCTATGGCGTCGTCACCTCGACCCAGGTCTATGCCGCCGCGGTCGCCCAGCGCACGAAGCGGATCAAGATCGGCACGGCCGTGGTCGCCATCCCCTTCAACCATCCGCTCCGGACCGCCTCGGACTTCGCGCTGATCGACATACTCAGCCACGGACGCCTCCTGTTCGGCGTCGGCCGGGCCTACCAGCCGCATGAATTCACCGGCCTCGGCGTGCCGATGGCGGAAGCGCGCGAGATGATGAACGAGGGCGTCGATATCGTGCTGGACGCTTGGACGAAGGAGACGGTCAGACGGCCGGACGGCCGCCACTGGCCCATCCCCGACCCGGTGGAATGCCTGCCGAAGCCGCTCCAGCAGCCGCACCCGCCGGTCTATCAGGCGTCGATCTCGCCGGAGAGCTTCACCCAGGCGGCGGAGAAGGGCTTCCACCTGCAGCTGGCCTCGCCCTTCACCTACCGCACTTACCGGGAGGTGTGGGTCGAGAAGCTGGAGGAGAACCTGGCGACCTACGAGGCGGCCTGCGAAGCCAAGGGCCGCGACCCGAAAGCCGCCGAGCGCATGATGCTCATGCCCTATTTCTGTCACGAGGACGGGGCGGCGGCGCGCGAGATCTTCGGCGAGCGCGTGCAGTGGTTCTACAACAAGGTGGCCAGCAACCAGCTCTCGCAGACGGGCACGTTCGAGCCGGTCAAGGGCTATGAGCTGACCATGACCGAGGGGCTGAAGACCCGCGAGCTCGGCTACCTCAATTTCGAGAAGCTGCACGAGTTCGGCGCCTGCATCGCCGGCGACCCGGAGGAGTGCATTTCCCGGCTGCGCGAGCTGCGCGACCGGCTCGGCATCACCGAGTTCGCGCTGTGGAGCACGCTCGGCGGCCTGCCGATCGAGCATGTCGAGGCGTCCATGCGGATCACGATGGAGAAGGTGATCCCCTATGTGTGATCCGGCCTAATCCGGCCTGCCGGCGCGCATGTCGCCGGTCTCGCCGGGCGGGTTGCCGAAGGGCGCGAAAACGTCTTCGCCGCGCGTCTGCCGCCAGGCGTCGAGCGACCAGCGCACGGACGGGAAGGCGATCTCGTCCCAGGGAATCTCCTCCCAGCGCACCAGGCGGACATCGGTGCTTTCCGGGCCGGGCGCGATCTCCGGCGAGGCGAGGCGGGCGCGGAAGATAAGCTGCACCTGCGAGAGCCTCGGGATGGAGAAGACGGCGAGCAGCCGGTCGATCTCGATGGCGGCGCAGGCTTCCTCGACCGCCTCGCGGATGGCGCCGTCCTCCGGCGTCTCGTGGAGCTCCAGATAGCCCGCCGGCAGGGTCCAGAAGCCCTTGCGCGGCTCGATGGCGCGGCGGCAAATCAGCAGCCGGTCGCCGAGCGTTGCGACCGAACCCACCACAATCTTCGGGTTTTCATAGGCGACATGCCCGCAATCGGCGCAGACCAGCCGCTCCCGGTCGTCGCCCTCGGGCACGGTGCGGATGAAGGAAGCGCCGGTCATGGGGCGCGAGCATGGCGCGGCGGGCCGCCCTTGTCGAGGCCGGGGTGACGCCGGCCGGGCCGGTTTGCTACAGTCAGGCACCCGTTCCGGCGGGTGGCGGCAGGAGGGACCGGCTGTGGCGGACTATGACGGCCGCATTACCATCGAGCCCGGCAAGCGCGGCGGCCAGCCCTGTATCCGGGGCATGAGAATCACCGTCTACGATGTCCTCGACTATCTCGCCTCCGGCATGACGGTCCGGGAAATCCTCGACGACTTCCCGTATCTTGTCGAAGAGGATATTCGCGCCTGCCTTGCGTTTGCCGCGGACCGGGAACGCAGGCTGATGTCCCCCGCAGCCGAGTGAGGCTGCTTTTCGACCAGAACCTGTCGCCAAGGCTCGTGCAATTGCTTGCCGACCTCTATCCGGATTCGGCGCATGTTTTGGATGTTGGCCTAGAGAAAGCCGACGATCGCGCCGTTTGGACGTTCGCTATCGAAAATGGTTTCGCGATCGTTTCCAAGGACGGGGATTTCCGGCAATTGAGCTTCCTCGCCGGGGCGCCGCCGAAAGTCGTTTGGGTGCGTTTGGGCAACTGTTCGACGGCCGATATCGTCACGGCGCTGAGACGCCGCGCAGGCGATCTTCGCGATTTCGAAAAAGCCGAGGAAGCGGCCCTTCTGATTATCGATTGACGCGCCCGACCGCTACCCGGTCTCGCTTATGCTGGGCCGCGCCGCTACCTCCGCCCGCCAGCGCGCGAGATTGGCGCGGCCGTCGGCCGCGTCCATCTCGATGAACCTGGCGAAATCGACGGTGCAGTAAGCCGTGATGTCGGCGGTGGTGAAGCGCTCGCCGGCGAGAAACCGCGCCTCGCCGAGGCGGGTGTCGAGCCGGTCGAAATAGAGCACGGTCCGCTGGCGGCCGCGCTCGATCAACGCCGGGATCTGCGCGGACTCGCCGGGAATACCGGGCAGCGCGCGGCCGGCGAAGCGGCGCCTGGCGTTGCGGAAGGATTCGGCAACCGCGAACAGCCCCTCGAACTCGGACATCCGCTCCCACATCTCGACACGCGCCATCTCCAGCGCATCGGCGCCCATAAGCGGCGGCTCGGGATGCAGCGCCTCGAAATAGCGGCAGATCGCCATGGCTTCGGAAATCAGCGTGCCGTCGTCGAGCTCCAGCAGCGGCACCCGGCGATAGGGCGACTTTTCGAGGAAAGCGGGGTCGAGGGCGGGCTGGCTGGGGATGCCCACCTCCTCCATCGGCACGTCGATGCCCTTCTCGGCCAGGTAGAGGCACACCCGGCGCGGGTTCGGCGCGATATTCCAGACGTAGAGCTTCATCGGCGCCTGTCCTTCCTCTTGCGGACTGTCCGGGTCGGGGCCCGCGGCATCAGCCCCCCTCCAGATGGGGGGTAGGATCGACTGCCCGGCCTTGCCGCCTCAATTCGAAATGGAGTTGCGGCGTCGTCACCCGCCCGCTATTGCCGACCAGCGCAATCCTCTGGCCGCGCTGGACCTCGTCGCCCCGCCGGACCAGCAGGCGCTCATTGTGGGCATAGGCGGAGACCCAGCCCCCCTGATGCCTGATGAGCAGCAGGTTCCCGTAACCGGGCAGTTCATTGCCGGAATAGGCGACGCGTCCGGCCTCCGCCGAGTGGACCGCAACGCCGCGCGGCGCGGCTATGTTGATCCCGTCATTGTGCAGGCCGTCGGGCTGCGGCCCGAAACCCGCGACAACAGGGCCGGGCAGGGGGCGCACGAATCGTCCGGCGCGCGGCGGCAACGGCTTCAGGGCTGTCCGGACCGGCGCGGGCGGCGGTTTGTCGAGGGTTTGCGGCGCGGGCTTCGACGCCGGCACCGCAGCAGCGGCGCGCGTCCGGCCCGAGGCCGTTGCCGGCGCGCGCCGGGGCACCGGCACGACGCCGCCGGATCCCGCGGCCGCGGCACGGCCTGCCGGGCGCGCTTTGACCTGCGCAACCGGCGCCGGGCTCGGCACTGGCACCATCCCCGCGGCGGTCGCCGGCGCCAGCTTCGGAGCCGGGGCCGCCTTTGCAGGCGTGGCCGCGATTTCCTCAGGGGGCGGCTCCGTCCGCCTGGGGACGCGAAGCGTTGTCCCCTTGTAAATCGTATAGGGCTTCTTCAACCCGTTGAGGCGCACCAGCGCCGCGAGCGATACATCGTAGCGGCGCGAGATCGACCACAGCGAGTCGCCGGCGGCCACGACATGGTTGCGCGGCGCCGGCAATATCAGCGTCTGTCCTTCCCGCAGATGATAGGGCGCTTTCAGGCTGTTGCGCTCGATGATGTCGCGCATCGCGATGCCGTGGCGCCGCGCGATGAGATAGACGCTGTCCCCCCTCTGCACCCGGATCTGCCTGTCTTGCGCCGCCGCGTCTGTCTTCGGCGCCGGCGCCCGCCCGCCCGCTGCGTCAGGATCGCCGACTTCCACCCAGCCGCAGGCGCCAAGCAGCAGGGCCGCAAGGATGACGCAGACGCGCCTCATGCAGCCTCCGTCGGAGCCGGCTCGTCATAAGCGCCCACCAACGGGACAAAGGAAGTTTCGCGCAGGGCCTCGACCTGAATGCCGGATTCGGTTCGCGAGAGGCAAACCAGCCGCTGCATGCCGGCATATTCCCGGATCGGAACGAGCATCCGGCCGCCTTCGGCAAGTTGTTCGACCAGCGCCGTCGGCACATCATCCGCCGCGGCCGTGACCAGGATGCGGTCGAACTGGCCCGCCCGGGTCCAGCCGCGGACGCCGTCGCCGCAGCGCGTGGTGATATTGGCGAGTCCGAGCCGCTCGAACCGCGCCTCCGCCTCCGAGAGCAGCGGCCGGTGCCGCTCCATCGTATATACCCTGCGGCAGAGCCGGGTCAGCACGGCCGCCTGGTAGCCGGACCCGGTGCCGATCTCCAGCACGCGCATGCGCGGCCCCGGTGCCAGTATGGCCGTCATGAAGGCGACGATGCTCGGGCGGCTTATGGTTTGCCCATTGCCGATCGGCAAGGCCGTATCCTCATAGGCCCGGTCCCGAAACATCGCCGGAACGAAGGCGTCGCGCGGCGTGCGTTCGATGGCCGCGAGCACCGTCGCGTCGATAACCCCCGACCGGCGCAGCATCATCAACATCCGCGCGCGCGTGGCGCCCGGCGTCGGCGGCGCCCCTCCAGGCGGGACCGCTCCTCGACGCTTCCTATTCAAGACGTTCGCATCCACCCATATAGGGCCGGATCGCCGGCGGCAGCACAATCGACCCGTCCGCCTGCTGGCCGGCCTCCAGCAGCGCGATCAGCGTGCGCCCGACGGCCAGGCCGGATCCGTTCAGCGTATGCACGAAGCGCGTCGCCTTGCTTCCCGCAGGGCGAAAGCGCGCATTCATCCGGCGCGCCTGATAGTCGCCGCAATTGGAGCAGCTCGAAATTTCGCGGTAGGCGCCCTGCCCCGCCAGCCAGACTTCCAGATCATAGGTCTTGCGCGCGGCCGCGCCGATATCGCCCGCGCAGAGGATGACGCGGCGCCAGGGAAGCTCGAGGCGCTCCAATATCGCCTCCGCCGCCCGCGTCATCCGCTCATGCTCGGCGGCCGACGCATCGGGATGGGCGATCGAAACCATCTCGACTTTCTGGAACTGGTGCTGGCGGATCATGCCGCGCGTATCGCGCCCGGCCGAGCCGGCTTCCGAACGATAGCAGGGCGTGAAGGCGGCAAAGCGCAACGGCAATTCCTCCTCCGCCAGAATACGGCCAGCCGCCAGATTGGTCAGCGGCACTTCCGCCGTCGGGATCAGCCAGTGGCCGGTGTCGGTTCTGAACAGGTCCTGCTCGAATTTCGGCAATTGCCCGGTGCCGAACAGCGCCGGGCTGCGAACCAGCGTTGGCGGCGACACCTCCTCATAGCCGAACTCCTCCGTATGCGTATCCAGCATGAACTGGGCGAGCGCCCGCTCGAGGCGCGCCAGGGCGCCGCGCAGAACCACGAACCGGGCTCCGGACAAGACCGCCGCGCGCTCGAAATCCATCAGGCCCAGCGCCTCGCCGAGCTCGACATGATCCTTCGGCGTGAACTCGAATTCGGGGGGCGTCCCGGTCCGCCGGAGCTCGACATTGTCCGCCTCGTCCCTGCCGTCCGGCACATCGTCCGCCGGCGGGTTCGGCAGGCCTTCGAGCAGCGCGTCCAGCGCCGCGGCGGCCTGGCGCTCGGCTTCCTCCGCGGCCCGCTCCTCGTCCTTGAGGCGCGCGACCTCCGCGATCAGCGCTTCGGCCGGCTGGCCGGCCGCCTTGGCCTTGCCGATCTCGCGGGAG
>LXNI01000659.1_pt1 | contig 37844 bp, 34 predicted proteins | sample 809091 | NCBI WGS metagenome assembly LXNI01 (sample SAMN04870527, study PRJNA318959) | sponge metagenome | biome: 01000161; feature: marine sponge reef; material: water | host: Sarcotragus foetidus | place: Greece: Milos, Mediterranean Sea | collected 2013-05-29 | depth 5-7 m
TGACCGGGCTGGCCGGCGCGTCCACCAGCGGCGCGGGGCTGATCGTGCACCTGGCCCTGGCAACTTTGATCGGGGCGGCCGTCGGCCTGCAGTACCGGCACGAACCGGGAAGTTACGCGGCGCAGATCACGCTGGGCGTGACGTTTGGGCTGCTGGGATGGATTGTGGGGCCGCTGACGATCCGTCCGCTGGCCGAAGGGCAGGTTCCCGACTGGTCCATCGCGGTGGCGTCGGCGGGGTTTCCCAGCCTGATGGGACACATGCTGTACGGGGCGCTGACCACCGGCGGCTTGTATTGGGCCGTACACCGGTGGGGCGGCGGCGCCGTTTGGGTCCGTCCGGGCGAGCGCGCGGAGGGTCGCGTGCAGCGCATCGTGGTGCTGGGCGGCGGTTTCGGGGGGATGAGCGCGGCGCAGACGCTGGAGCGCATGACGCGGCGTCGTCGGGACCTGGACGTGACGCTGGTGAGCCAGAGCAACTTCCTGCTGTTTACGCCGATGCTGGCCGAAGTTGCTTCCAGCGCGCTGGAGGCGCAGCACATCGCGGCCCCGATTCGGGCGGCCTGTCCCTTCACTAATTTCATTCACGGTGACGTGGCTGGGATTGACACGGAACAGCGCGTGGTGACCGTGCGCAGCCGCCGCTCGGCCGAACCGCAAGCGGTGCCGTACGACCACCTGGTGCTGGCGATGGGGTCGGTGCCGAACTTCTACGGCCTGCCGGGATTGGCCGAGCACGCGATCACGCTGAAGACGCTGGAAGACGCCGTGGGGCTGCGGCACCGGGTGCTGTCGCAGTTGGAACGCGCCGACCATGAGACGGACCCTGTGCTGCGGCAACGGCTGCTGACGTTTGTGGTGGCCGGCGGCGGGTTCGCGGGCGCGGAGACGATTGCCGAGCTGTTCGACCTGGTATCGAGCGTGCGGCGGTATTTTCAGAACCTGGGACCGGCGGACGCGCGGTTCGTTCTGGTGCACTCGCGCGACCGCATCCTGCCGGAACTGAGCGCGGACCTGGGCGCCTATGCACTGGAGAAGCTGAGCGCGCGCGGGATTGAGTTTCGCCTGGGCCGCCGGGTCTCGGCAGCGGCCGAGGGGTCGGTGACGCTGGACGATGGGACGACGATTGCGTGCGAGACGTTCGTGTGGACGGCGGGAAACCAACCGAATCCAATCCTGCAGGACGTGGGCTGCGCGAAGAACCGGGCCGGCCAAGTGGTGGCGGAGGCGACGCTGCGGGCGCCTGACACGCCGGGGGTTTGGGCAGTTGGCGATGCGGCGCAGGTTCCGGACCTCACCAATGACGGCCGATCGTGCCCGCCGACCGCGCAGCACGCGCTGCGCCAAGGCAAGCGGGTGGCGCAGAACATCCTGGCGACGATCGACGGGCGGCCGTTGAAGCCATTCCGGTACCGGGCGAGCGGGTCGCTGGTGGGGCTGGGGCATCGAACGGCGGCGGCGGAGATTGGAGGGCACAAGTTTTCCGGTCTGCTGGCCTGGTTCATGTGGCGAACGATTTACCTCAGCAAGCTGCCGGGGCTGGAACGCAAGGCGCGGGTAGCGCTGGACTGGGCGCTGGACCTGGTGTTTCCGCGCGACATCGTGCTGACCGCAGAGGCGGAGGGGCGATTTGGAACCGACGACCGGCAGCCGATGCCCGGCACCCGGGAGCGTGACTCGTGATGCGGCGCAACGACCTGGTCGCCTGGCTGCTGGCCGGCGCCCTGGCCGGACAAGTTGGCGGGGTGGTGTACGGCCTGGTAATGCGGCACCTGGGCGTGATCGAGTCCATTGCCGCGCTGGTCCGGCTGCCGCCCTCGGCAGTGGGCGGCTGGATCGTGCACATGATTGTTGCAGGCGTCATCGGCGCGGGGTTTGCGGCGTTGATTCGACGCCAGGAGCACAGTGCGGGTGACCTGCTGTTCTGGGGTCTGATCTATGGGGCGGTGTGGTGGATCATCGGGCCGCTGACGCTGGCGCCGCTGCTGATCCGGCGCGAGGCGCTGGCGTGGGACCTGACCTCGGCGCAGGAGACCTTTCCGATGCTGCTGGGGCACCTGCAGTACGGGGTGACGACGAGCCTGGCGCTGCTGGCCTGGCGGCGGTCAGCGTTTGAGCGACCAACGGTGGGGGCCCTGGTACGCGGCGTCCTGGCGGGCGTGATCGGAGCAGCGCTTACCGGCAAAGCGCTGGTGGACCAGGGACTGCTTGGTCACTTTGTCGGAATCGGAAATCACGACCCATCGGGCGCGCTGTGGCTCGGGGTGCTGCTGACCGGCGCGGGAACCGGGTTGGCGTTCGCGGCGGTGGTCCCGACGGTGCGCGACAGCGCGGGCGCGGCGCTGGTTCGCGGGTTTGTCTTCGGATTCCTGGCCTGGATTCTGGTGCCCATGACGATCGTGGGCCTGGCCACCCGGGGCATGCTGCCCTGGGGGATGGGATTCGCGCACGACGCCTTTCCCGGCCTGCTGGCGTACCTGCTTTTTGGCGGAATCCTGGGGCTGGCCTACCAATGGCTGAGTGTGGGCTGGCGAGTCCTGTTCGCCGAGCCGACAGCCGACGAGGACGAGGGCTACGGCACGGAGGGGTTGCGGGCGTTAGGCCGCGGGTCGGCCGCCGGGATCGTCGGCGGACTTCTGTACACGGTCATGTTGGCGCGGCTTGGTTCGTTTGAGGGCATCGCCCAGTTGATGCGCGCCGACAACGCGGCGGTCGGAGTGTTCGTGCATGCATTGGTCTCGGTGATCTGGGGCGCGGTATATGGCCTGCTGTTTCGCCGACAGACGTACGGCACCGGATCAGCCGTGGGCTGGGGCGTTGCGTTCGGGTTCTTTATCTGGGTGGTGGGACCAACCACACTTTTCGCGGTGCTGACCGGGCACACGCCGGACTGGTCGGCGGACAGCACGGCCCCACGGACGGCATCGTTGGTCGGGCACCTGGTGTACGGCGCAGTGCTGGGCCTGGGCTTTCACTACTTGGAGTCGAGGCACAACCCCTGGTGGCAGCCGCGGCGCGCCCGACTCGAAGCGCGAGCGCGGCGCCGGCGCCGGCAGCTTCAGACCTCCGCGCCGGCGATCTGGGCGCTGGTTATGTTAATTGCCTTGTCTTTACCAATCATCTTTGGCGGCTCCGACGAGATGGGGCGGAACGCGATGCGGTCGGACGAGCAGCAGTCGGCGACAGGCGCGCCAACCGGGCCGCCGATGGACGACATGCAGCCGATGCGCTGAGTTGGCGCAGTACGGTCGACGACGACTCGCGCCGTCTAACGAAACAGCCGCAGGACTTCAAGAAGCCCTGCGGCTGCTTCATTCAATTCAACAGTGCCGAGTGGACTCCCGGCTGTCCGGTCTGCCCTACTCGGGGTAACCGACGGTGTTGGTGAGGGTGCCGTTGCCTTCCAGCTCGACTTCGGTAACGTCGCCGCTCTTCATGGGATCCGTGCTGCCGGAGGTGCCGGTGAAGATGGCGTCGCCCGCCTCGAGCGTCATGTACGTCGAGACGAAGCTGACGATCTGCTCGACGTTGAAGATCAGCTCGCTGGTATTAGTGTGCTGAACCACTTCGCCGTTGACGCGGGTCGTCATCTCCAGGTTGCCGTGGTTCAAGTGCGTGGTAACCCAGGGGCCGAAGGGCGAATACGTGTCGGCGCCCTTGCCGCGCCACCACTGGCTGTCCGGCTCGCCGTCGGTCTCGCCGTTCTGCCAGATGCGCTCGCTGATGTCATTGGCGGCGCAGACGCCGAGGACGTAGTCCTTGACTTCGTCCTCGCTGACCCTCGAACAGCGCTTGCCGATGATGACGGCCATCTCACCTTCGTAGTCGAGTCTCTTGCAGCCCTTGAGCCAGGCGATGGTTCCGCCGGGTTCCAGGACGGACGAGGGTGGCGCCAGGAATGGCTGCGGGCGCGAGAACGGCGGCGAGTCACCCATGTGGCTCAAGTAGTTGCCGGCCAGGTTGACGATCTTGGTTGGCGAGGTGGGCGTCAGGAGTTGGACGTCGGCGAGGGCCACCGTGTTGCCGGTGCGCTCCAGGTCGCCGAACAAGTCGCCCGAGATTTCGGCGATGGTGTCGCCTTCAACGATTCCGTGGTGGACTTCGCCGTCCACGCTGTAACGCGCAAGGTGCATGTTCTGCCTCCCAGTGCCGTACCGACAGTGACCGCGAAAGGATACCGCGCGGAGCCGGACCACCTGGTGTGGTTTCGCCGAACGTTGGGCGGTCCAGCCTCAGGAGGGGCGGATCAAACCGGCCAGGCGCCAATCTTGCGCAGGGTGGCGTAGATCTCCAGCTGTTGGCGCTCCAAGGTTTCCCACTGCGCGGCGAAGTCCACGTCGGACCAGTCAAAGAAGCCGCGGCCGGTTTTCAGCCCGAAGTGCCCTTCCTCAACCAGGCGGCGAAGCACATCGTGCCCGCTGTCGGCGTTGCACAGGTCGGGCCAGACGCTTTCCGTGCCACTCAGGGCGATTTCCAGGCCGGCCAGGTCGCGGTCGCGGATGACGCCCATCAGCGGCATGCGCGGAGAGAACGAGAACGCTGTCAGCTCATCGATGTCCTCGGCGGAGATGACACCCCGATCCACCAGGTCCAGCGCTTCACGAAAGAGGGCCTGCCGCAGCCGGTTGGCGACCTGGCCGGGCAGGTCAACGTTGATGCGTACCGGCCGCAGGCCAGCACCGCGCAGGAGCGACAGCACGGCCTCCACCGTCGCGTCGCTGGTCAGCTCGCCCTTGGTGACTTCGACCATCGGGCAGAGATAGGCCGGACGGAAGAAGTGGGTGGTGGTGAAACGATCGGGGCGACCGGTGGCATCGGCCATGAGGCGAATGGGGATGCTGGAAGTGTTGGAGGCGAGCAGCGTATCCGGGGACAGGTAGGGTGCCAGGTCCGCGTAGACCGCGCGCTTCACGTCCACGGACTCAGTAACGGCCTCAATGATGAGGGCCGACTGGCCGACGTCGGCCAGGTCGGTGGTGAAATGGAGGCGTGTTGGGACCGCCTCGGCCTGGTCTGGCGTGACCAGGCCGTACTCGATCATCAGCTCGAGGTTGCGGGCAACTTTGCTGCGCGCAGCGTCGAAGGCGGCGGGGTTGGCATCAAGGACGGTGACCTGGTGGCCGGCCAGCGCGAACACCTGGGCAATGCCATGCCCCATGAGACCGGCGCCAAGCACACCGATCGAGGCGCGTTCTTCAGCGATTGGAGCGATTCCCTGCGAACTGAGCGATCACACCATGCTAGGCGGGAAGCGAACCAGCGACAATGGTTCCGTCGTTTGGGCGCGGCACATCCGAAGTCTCAAGCGCCGCTCCGCATGGCACCACCCAGGCTGTCGGCAGCCGTCTGAATGGTAGGGTTGAATCTGGCCGGGGACGGCCAGTTCTTGGGGTATCGTCTAGTGGTAGGACGCGCGGCTCTGGACCGTGAAACGGTGGTTCGAATCCATCTACCCCAGCCCGTTTCGCCGAGGCGATCCAGTTGGCCTGACACCGGGCGTACGGCGCAAATGAGCACGTATCGCTCCTTGCCCCGAGGCGACTGATGGCCGGCAGGCTTACACCCAATGACGCCCTGCTGTTGGTTGACGTGCAGAACGACTTTTGCCCCGGCGGCGCGCTCGCTGTGGCTGATGGGGACGCGGTGGTTCCCGTGTTGAACCGCTGGATCGAAGCCGCCCGGCAGGGTGGCGCGAAGGTCTACGCCTCGCGCGATTGGCATCCGACCAACCACATCAGCTTTACGGCGCGCGGCGGTCTCTGGCCGCCACATTGCGTGCAGGACACGCCTGGCGCGGCGTTTCATTCAGACCTGGACTTGCCCAACAACGTGGTGGTCGTTACGAAAGCCGACGACGCCGAGCGCGAGGCCTATTCGGCCTTCGATAGCGGCGAACTGGCCGAGCATCTGCGCGTTGCAGGGATCGAGCGGCTGTGGGTCGGCGGGCTGGCAACCGACTATTGTGTGAAGGCGAGCGTCCTGGACGCGGCGGAACTCCCGGGGCTCGAAGTCCACGTCATCACTGACGCCATCCGGGCCGTGGACGCCGCGCCGGGCGACGGCGAGGCCGCCCTGGACGCCATGCAGGCGGCCGGCGCGATCCTGGAGCACTCCACGCCCGCATGACCTCCCGGGCGCAGGCGGCCGCGCCCGGCGACGCGCTGCTGACCGACTTGTATCAGCTCAGCATGATGCAAGCGTACTGGGAGCACGGCCTGACGGACACAGCGACTTTCGACCTGATCTGCCGCCGGTTGCCGCCAAACCGAAACCTGTTAATCGCCTGTGGGCTGGAAGCGGCGCTGGACTACCTGGAAGGTCTGACCGTTGCGCCGGCGGATCTTGAATTCCTGGACTCGCTCAATCGGTTTTCCAAAGACTTTCTCGATCGACTTGCGACGCTCAGGTTTCGGGGCGAGGTGCGCGCCGTGCCGGAAGGCACGCCGGTGTTTGGCAACGAACCGATCCTGGAAGTCACAGCCTCGCTGCCCGAGGCCCAGATCGTGGAGACCTACCTGCTCAGCGCGATCCATCACCAGACGATGGCCGCGTCCGCCGCCTACCGCCTGGTAGCCGCCGCCGAGGGCAAGCCGGTCGTGGACTTCGGCACGCGCCACGCGCAGGGCGCGGCCGCCGGCGTGGACACGGCGCGTGCGGCCTTCATTGCGGGCCTTGCCGCCACCTCGAACGTTGCCGCCGGGCGGCACTTCGGTGTGCCCGTCAGCGGCACGATGGCGCACAGCTATATCCAGGCGCATGAACGAGAGGCGGATGCGCTGGCCTCGTTCGTGGCCACGCACCCGGCAACAACTTTGTTGGTGGACACCTACGACACCAACCGGGGCGTGCAGAGGGTCATCGACCTGGCGACACAGCAGGGCGACTGTTTCGATGTGGCTGCCATACGCATCGATTCGGGCGACCTGGGGGCCAATGCGCGGCGGGCTCGAACAAAGTTGGACGCCGCTGGCCTTAGCTCGGTGCGAATCATTGTGAGCGGCGAGCTTGACGCGGCGGCCATCGCTGAATTGGTCGATGCCGACGCGCCGATCGACGGCTTCGGCGTTGGCACGGCGCTGGCCGTGTCCAGCGATGCGCCTTACCTGGACACCGCCTACAAATTGGCGGCGTACGCCGGCCAGGGACGGATGAAGCTGGCCGCGGCCAAGCGAACTTGGCCCGGTCGAAAGCAGGTGTTTCGTCAGGCCAAGAGCGACTTGGCGATACGGGACGTCATCAGTTTGGCTGACGAAGCGCTGGACGGGCGGCCACTACTGGAAACGGTCATGGTGGCCGGTCGAAGGATTGAGGAGGTCCGTCCAGGTCTGGACGAAATCCGTCAGCATGCGGAGCTGTCCCTGGCCGAACTCCCGGTAGGAATACGCGGCCTTGAACCGTCCGAGCCACCGTATCCCGTGGCGATTAGTGAAAGGCTTGACCACGCGGCACGCGAACTCGCGAGTCGTCTGCGGGTCAGGGCCTAGGCTTCGGTGTCGCCTTCCCCGGCAGCGATGGTCGGTTGGCGGGCGGCCAGCTCTCGGTCGAGGATCAGCAGGCCCGCGCCATCGTCGCCGGCAATCCGTAGCTGGCTCAGCAGCGTGCGCAGCGTGTCCTCTTCCTCGATCTGCTCGTTAACAAACCAGTCCATCATCGCCTTGGCTTGGTAGTCGCCGAGATCGACGGACTGGGCATACAGCGCGTTGACCGAGCGCGTGGTGCCCTGCTCAAGCCGTAGAGCTTCAGCTACGACCGACTGCGGATCGCTGTACTCGGTCTCCGCCTCGTCCAGTGCGCCCAACTCGATCGGGACATCGCGGGCTGCCAGGTGGTCGTAGATGCGCATGCCGTGGCCCCACTCTTCCTCGCTCTGGGCGCGCATCCAACCGGCGAAGCCGTCGAGGTCGAGCGTCTCGAAGTAGGCGGCCATGCCCAGGTAGACATAGGCCGCGCTGAATTCATGATTGATCTGGTCGTTCAGCGCCGTTGCCAGGCTCTTTCTCATGGTCGCCGTCGTCTCCTTCCGGTCGACATACGCTGCCTAGAGCAGCTTCCAAGTACTCTCATTAGGCGATCATACGATGAGATATAGCATTGGCTAAAAGTAATCGAAAGCCTTTGCTAACCTACATATATCAACCCGCTTATATCATCACTTGATACTAGTATGGCTGCGGTAAGTTGTCAATTATCTGCAGGTCGCTACTTGCCGATCCGTCCAAATCGACGCAGCCGCAGGGAGTTGGCGACGACGGACAGGTCACTGAACGCCATGGCGCCAGCGGCCAGCATGGGGTTGAGTTGAAGCCCCCATACGGGAAACAGCACGCCGGCCGCGACCGGTATCAGGGCCACGTTGTAGGCGAAGGCCCAGAACAGGTTCTGCCGGATCGTGCGCATGGTGGCGCGGCTGAGCCGGATCGCCGTTACGGCATCGCCCAGATCGCCGCGCACGAGGGTGATGTCACCGGCTTCCATGGCGATGTCGGTTCCCGTGCCCATCGCGATGCCCAGATCGGCCTGGGCAAGCGCGGGCGCATCGTTGATGCCGTCGCCGACGACAGCGACGCGATGCCCGGCGGTCTGCAATTCCCGCACGATGGCCGCCTTGTCGCCGGGCCGAACCTCCGCCCGCACTTCGTCCACCTCAACTTGCCGAGCTATGGCTCGGGCTGGCGCCTCACCGTCGCCGGTAACCATGAGTACGTGCAGACCCATGGCCCGCAGCTGCGCAATTGCCTCGGCGGCTTCCGGACGCGGCGTATCGGCCAGCGCCACCACGCCCGCCAGTTCACCGTCGATGGCGGCGTAAATGGGAGAACGGCCCTGGGCGGCCAGTTCCTTGCCGCGGTGTGCCGCGGCTTCGACCGACACGCCGGCGTTCGTCAGCAGATCGGCCGTACCCACGACGACCTGACGGTCGTTCACGACGGCGCGAACACCGCCACCAGTGACCGATCGGAAGTGGCCGGCCGGCGCCAACTCGATTCCACGTTCAAGCGCGCCTTGAACGATCGCCTGCCCGATTGGATGCTCGGAGTCACGCTCCGCCGACCCGACCAGGCGCAGAATCTCCGACTTCGGCTCGCCGTTCAGCGGAATGACATCCGTGACCTGGGGACGGCCGCCGGTGATGGTGCCGGTCTTGTCCATCACCACGGTGTCGACGCGCCCGGCCGTTTCCAACGCTTCCCCGCTGCGTACCAGGACCCCAAGTTCGGCGCCTTTGCCGACGCCGACCATGATCGCCGTAGGCGTGGCGATGCCAAGCGCGCACGGGCACGCGATGATCAGCACCGTGACCATGGCGACCAGCGCGTGGGTGAGCCGCGGGTCGGGTCCGACCGCCAGCCAGACGCCCAGGGTGAGCACGCCAATCACGATGACGGTCGGCACAAACCGGGCTGCTACCCAGTCCGCCAGCCGCTGCACGGGCGCTTTGGAGGTCTGGGCGCGTTCGACCAGCGCGATGATCTGCGCCAGCATCGAATCTGAACCGAGTCGCGTGGGGCGCACGCGCAGGCTGCCGGTGGTGTTGAGCGTCGCGCCGATCACCTCGTCGCCAATCTGCTTGTCTACGGGCACGCTCTCGCCGGTGATCATCGATTCGTCCAGTGCCGACAAGCCCTCGAGCACCCGGCCATCCACCGGAACCTTCTCGCCCGGGCGCACGACAACCACGTCGTCATGCCCTACGTCTTCGAGTGAGATCTCGAGCGGCTGACCGTCTCGCTCGACACGGGCCGTCCTGGCCTTGAGGTCCAGCAGACGCTGGATCGCGGCTGACACGCGCGCTCGCGCCCCCATCTCGAAATAGCGGCCAAGCAGAACCAGCCCGATGATGACCGCGGAGGCTTCGTAGTAGTAGACGTCAGCCCCCGCCACGCCGCTTAACAGGTCGGGCCAGACCGTGAGGATCAAGCTGTAGCCGTAGGCGGCGCTAGTCCCAACAGCAATCAGCGTGTCCATGTCCGCGCTGGCACGCCGGGCTGCAAGCCAGGCGCCCCGATAGAACGACCAGCCGGCCCAGAACTGCACCGGGGTGACCAGGACGAGAACGATCCAGGGGTTGCGCAGGACGTCCGGCGCCCACGGGATGAACTCGGCTGCCCCCCAGAACGCCAGGACCCCAACCGCAAGCGCGAAGGCGGCATGGAGGCCCAGCCAGCGACGTTCGCGCCGGCGGCGTTCCTCCAACCCTTCAGCCGCGTCAGCAGCGCCATCCGACGCCTCGGTGGGCCCGTCGGCTTCAAGTACGCCGAAGCCGGCACGCTCCACGGCCGTCTGCAGCGCGCCACGGTGAGCCTGGCCCAGGGCGTGACGAGCCAGGGCCTGGCCGGAGGCCAGATTCACGGATGCCTCAAGCACACCTGGAACTTCCGCAAGGGCGCTTTCGACCCGACCCACGCACGACGCGCAGTGCATGCCCTCGATCTGGAGCGTTTGCTCGGCAGCCGGCACTTCGTACCCCGCCGCCTTCACCGCGTCAGCGACGGCGGCCGTCTTGAGATCTCGATCAGCGCGGACGGCAAGCGTTTCGTCGGCAAGATTCACCGCCGCCTCGAAAACACCGTCCACTTCCGCGACGGCCTGCTCGACGCGGCCCACGCAGGCGACGCAGTGCATGCCTGTGACAGGGAGGGTCAAAGATCGCTCGGTGGCGACAGTCACGAGACCTCACCGTTTCCGTGCGCGTGTCTTGGGTTGTCGGTGGTACTCAGGGTGGCAGCGACGCGCTCAATGGCCTCGCCGGCCGAGGCCACGCGACGCAGGTGCCCTGTCCCCTTGAATACGTCCATCAATTCGGCGATGACCTGCTCGCGCTCGGCGGGATCGTCCGAGGCGATGGCGGTGGTCACGCAGGTTCGGAGGTGGCGTTCCAATACGCCGGCGTTGACCTTTTCGATAGCGCCCTGGATGGCCAGGGTCTGCTTGAGCACGTCGACGCAGTAGGCGTCGTCTTCGATCATTTTCTCAACCGCGCGGGCATGGCCCTGGATTGACTTCCAGCGGTTGAGGAGATTCCTCGTTTCCTGATCCATCGCTTGTCCTCGGGGAACACACCCACACTGACCCCACCCCAGGTGGGGTGGTCAATCAAGCTTACACCGCGCACATCCGAATCCAAATCCCGCGGGCAGCCGTCGCTAACGCTCCGGCCGCGCTATGTTGCAGGCAGCCCACCACGCCAGGAGTCACCGCCATGGAGTATCGCCGCTTGGGCCGCACGAATCTGCGCGTGTCGCTCGCCAGCCTGGGGACTGGCGGCCCCAGCAAGATGGGGCAGAACCGGGGAGCCACGCTCGACGAAGCCCGACATCTGACGCGGCGCGCGCTGGACCACGGGATCAACTTCTTCGACACGGCGGCCAGCTACGGCGACAGCGAGATCCTGCTCGGGCACGGCCTGGCCGGTGTGCCGCGCGACGCATTCATTGTGGCCACGAAGTACAGCCCGCTTGTCGACGACGAGCTGAAGAGTCCCGAAGACGTGCAGGCCTCGATTGATCGCAGCTTGGAGCGCCTGCGGCTCCATTACATCGACGTGCTTCAGGTGCACGGCCTGATGCCGGACCGGTACGACGAAGTCGTGGAGCGGCACCTTCCCGTACTCCTTGAGGCTCAACGAGCCGGCAAGGTCGGCTTTCTCGGCGTCACCGAGCAGGCCCACGCCGACGTGCACCACAAGACTTTCAAGCGCCTGGCCGCCGACGAACACTTCGACACGTTCATGGTCGGCTACAACCTGCTGCACCAGACGGCTGAGCAGGATGTCCTTCAAGCGGCCAAGGCCGCCGACATCGGACTGATCGTAATGATCGCCGTGCGCCGCGCGCTTGGAAACCCCGCACGTCTGCGTGAAGTGATTGCCGAACTCAAGGCCGACGGTCACCTGGCGGCCGACGCGCTGCCCGACGACGACCCGCTGGGCTGGCTGGTTCACGACAGCGTGGAATCAGTGCCGGAAGCGGCCTATCGCTACGTCCTGGAACCGAGTGCCATCTCAACCGTGCTGACGGGTACCGCCAACCCGGACCACCTGGACGAGAACGTGGCCGCCATGGCCCGCGGGCCGCTGCCGCCCGAGGACCGAGCACGGCTTCAAACAATCTTCGGCGGGCTGGCGCTGGGGCTCGGAAACTAACGGCGCTACACGCTCAGCCGGTTCAGTCGATGGCGCCGGTGGCTCGCATGACGGTTTCCTGCACGACGCGCTCGTGCTCGAGCGAGCGCTCCGGCGGCTGCTCCCCACGCAGCGTGCGGACAAACGCCTCCAGGCTGGCCACGTAGCGTGGCCGGGGCTCGAGCGTCATCGTCTGCTCGCCTTCAAGGAAGCCGTCGCGCGCGCTGTCGAGCGACAGCCGCACGGTCTGTGCGGGCTCCATGGGTTCCATGATGGCCCAGCCGCGCGAACCGTAGACCTCGTAGCGGCGCGGCCGCGGCGGAACCTCGAGCCCGGCGATATCCACAATCGCCAGGGCGCCCGGATACTCCAAGACGGCCACGCCGTTGTCCACGAAGCCGCTCTCGGGCCGCACGCGCTGCATGAACGGCGTCACCCGATCAGGCCGGCCCAGCGTCCAGACGACCTGGTCCAGCACGTGGCCACACAGGTCATAGAACACGCCGCCGGCAAAGCTGGCCAGCAACGGGTGCGTGGCCGGCTCCACGTAGGTGGACATGTGGGCGCGGATGGCGAAGACATCACCCAGCAAGCCGCCCCGGGCCCAATTCGCGATCCTCTGATAACCGTCGTGGTGCCGGAACATGTAGCCAAGCTGGATATAGAGGTCCTGCCTGGCAGCCGACGCCAGCACGCGTTCCCAGCGGGGCAGGTCGTGCCCGGCCGGCTTGTCCAGCAGCAAATTGCGTCCGGCCGCGATGACGGCCTCCGCCTGCTGGAGGTTCTCTGAGTTATCGCCTTCCGCAGCCACTGCATCGATGCTGGCGTCTTCCAGAACGGTGCTCAGACTGTCGAGCCAATTCGCCTGGTTCCAGGGCGCATCGCCGCTGGCCTCCAACTCACGCCGGCGCTCAGCGTCGTCCTCGAACAGGCCCACCACTTCGACATCCGGATTGTCGAGCATCACGCTCAGCCAGCCGGCCGCGTGGGGATGCTTGGTGCCCCACTGAACCATCCGCAGCGGTGAAGAGGTCACGGTGCCAGGCTCCTCTCGCAGCGTCTCAATGCGCAGTCAGTCGTCTGCAAGTAGCCTAACGCTCACATCGCCAACGTTCAGGCGCGGCGAAGGGGTTGGAGCGAACCACCGACGCTAATGAATGTCAGGACGCGTAGAGGATTCGACGTACGTGTTCGATTCGGCCGTCGGAGGTATAGCGCCAGACCCCCACGTAGCCCTGGCGCAGGTCACCGTTGGCGTCCCACGCCAGCGGACCCGATGCGCCCTGGTAGACGACCTGGCCACCATCAGCCAGCACATCGAGCGCGCGGGCCACGCCGTCCGGTCCGGCGGTGACGGCCTCACCAGACCCTGAAGTGACGGTGCGCAGATGGTCGCGAATCACGGTGCCGTTCGTACTGTTGCCTGCCTGGGCCGCCAGCGCGAGTGCAACGGCGGCGTCATAGACCTCCCGGCTGTAACTGCCGACCGGAGGCTCGCCATAGGCCTGGACATAGGACGTCACCCACGCTGGAGCGGGCTGTCCTGAGGCGGACGCTCCAACGCCATAGGAATCGGCCAACGCGTCCGCGCCGATCGCTTTGATCAGATCCAGGTTCCGCAGTGCGCCACTCCACAGAAACTGGTCATAGAGGCCAAGGTCCAGCGCCTCGCGGACTGCAATCACAGCCTCAGCCGGAAACAAGAGAACGACAAGCGCCTGGGCACCGTCGGCCGCGGATTCCCGCAGGGCGTCGGCCATGCTGCGCTGGCCAATCTCCACGGCCACCGACCGGAGAGACCCGTCCCAGGCGTCCGCAAACGCCTGGGCCAGTCCCTGGCCCCAGAGATCGTCGCGGTAGAGCACGCCCACGTTGTCAAGGCCACGCTCGCCGGCCAACTGCGCCAACGCCGGTCCGTGCGCCCGGTGGGACAACGTGGCGCGGAAAAAGAAGTCGTTGTCCGCGGCATCGGACAAGCGCGCGGTGCCCGCCGCCGGACTAATGAAGGGGACTCCGGTCGACCCCGCCACGCGCTCGGCCACCGGAATCGAGTTGACGCTGGTGCTGGGGCCCACAATTGCATGCACGGCTTCCTCGTCTATGAGGCGCCGCGCCTCGCTCACCGCCCGGTCCGGGTTCTGTTCGGTGTCCGCAACCACGGCTTCGACCGGGCGCCCAAACACGCCACCAGCCTGGTTGAGGTGGGCAATTGCCAAATGGAAGGCGCGCTGCCGGTCCTGCGCGTTCTGCGCCGACCCCTCGCTGATATAGGTCAGCAGGCCGAGCTTCAAGGCGTGGGCGGGTCGCGTCTCGCCGCAGGTGCCGAACATCATGAGGAGCAGAAGCGTCGCGAGGACACGACATGCCAGGGCAGGTTTTGATGCGACCGAAAGGCAAGCCCCGGCCCGGCCCGACACGGCGCGCCCGAGTAAAGCAGTTTGCGGCTGCGACATGGTCATTACCGGCCTAAAACAGGGTGCGGCCCGGGACATTGACCCGCGTGCGGTATAGCGATGTGCCCGCATTGATGAACAAGCTGCGCAGGTCGGCGTCGCCCCAGGTGAAGTTGGCGACGCCCTGGGACACGTGGATCACACCGAGGCAGGTCGCGTCCGGCGCGAACACCTGAACGCCGCCGGGGCCGGCCGTGTACAGGTTGCCCGCAGTGTCGATCTTCATCCCGTCCGCCAGGCCTTCCCGGTCACCGGTCAGTTCGGCCCAAACTCGCCCATTGGACAGCCCAGCGTCGTCGTCCACGTCAAACACCCGGATGTGGGCGCGCATCGTGTCGTTGATGAATAGCTGCCGTTCGTCCAGCGAGAACGTGAGTCCGTTGGGCTGGTCGAAGTCGTCGATCAGCAGCCTGAGTGTTCCGGTCTGGGGATCGAGCCGATACACGCCGCGGAAATCAAGCTCTGCGTCGCGGGCCACGCCGTAGTACTCCATGCGACCGAATGACGGATCGCTGAAATAGATCGAGCCGTCGCTCTTGACGATCACGTCGTTGGGGCTGTTCAGCTCCTTGCCGTCGTAGTGCGAGACCAGAACCGTTATGGAGCCGTCGCACTCCGTTCGTGTCACGCGGCTGGTCGCGTGCTCGCAGGTGACCAGCCGCCCCTGGCGGTCGTACGTGTTGCCGTTCGCCATATTGCTGGGCTGGCGGAAGACCTGGACCCCGTCCGCGGCCGTCCACGTGCGCATCACGTTGCCGGGCATGTCGCTGAAGATTAGGTGGCCTTCACCGTGGTTCCAGACCGCGCCTTCGGTGAAGTCGAAGCCCGAGGCGACTTCCTCAACTGGTGCGTCGTAGCCGACCACCTGCCGAAAGCGCTCGTCGCGAATCTCTACGTTCATGGCCGCTCCAGTTTCAAATGTGCCCGCGGAAGACCTTGCGGCTGGAAGGACATTGTGACGCCTCGGACGGTCTCGTTCACGGATTGGCGCGTGTTGGCAGACATTCCAAGCGCTCCAGCCATGCATCGAAATGTGGACAGGCCGCGCGGATAGCGCCCAGACCAATGGCTAGAACACCCTGTGTGCCCGCAAGAGGTTTCTGGTAGCCGGCGACGAGGCGTTCAATGCGTTTAGAGGGCGCAGTCTCGGGCGAGTCGTCGATTTCTTCTGGGTTGTCGAACTGGTCCCGAATTGCCTGAAGGTCGGAGGCAAGGTTGGGCCGCCCAATCGTGTCCGCAAAGCTACGGCAGTCGCTGAAGAGCATTGCTTCGAATTCGTGCATCATGAGGTACGGAACGAACCGCTCAGGGTTGAAGCTGCTGCCCATGAGTTGGCGGACATCCTCCAGCAACTCAGCCTCGACAGTTCTCGCCCGTTCGGGCAATGGTCGCTGCAGCGCTTGACTCCGGCCGGGCCCCCCTGATGGCAGGCCGTAGTAATCCACCATGGTCGTAACGAAGCATCCAGGATCGCCATGAAGGTTGTTCAAGATTTCCTTCCGGGCAGTCGGCCAGGGCCTTACTCCGCCACGACGAGTACGTTGTCGGGCATTTCCCAGCAGACGAGCGCTGACGTCGGTAAAGCTTCGGCTGTAAAGGTGCGGCGCAAGCACTAGGTTGACAAATGACTCTTCGGTCTGCCCCTCGACGTGGACGCGCAGCCGGATCGTAGGTCGCCTTCCGCGTCTACTCATGAGCGGGACGACCGCCCAATTCGTTCTTCTCCCAGAGTTGGCCCAGGCTGTAGTCCTCAAGCCACGCCGCGAGCCTCTCCGCATCGAGCTGAGAGAATTGCGTTTCCCCATTCACCCGGTCAGCCACCAGCACATCGTCCGGGTCGAAGTGGTCCAGCAGGATTGGGGACTGGGTGGCGAGGACTATCTGCGTCTCAACTGACGCTTGCTTGACGAGCGAGGCGAGAAGCGTGATTGCGTAGGGGTGTAGACCCAGTTCCGGCTCGTCCAGCAGAATGACCGCCGGACGCAGGCTTACCGGTTGCAGCAGCAGAGTAGCCAAGGCGATGAAACGCAAGGTTCCGTCCGAAAAGGACGCCGCGTCGAAATAGGCGTCGGACCCTCGATGTCGCCATTCCAGACGGATCTTGTCCTGGTTCAGCACCAGCGGCTTGAGCTGGAAGTCCTCAAAGAAAGGCGCGGCCAGCCGGACGGCGCCTTGGATTTGGGCGTACTCACTCCGGTTCTTGAGTCGCAGCCGGTACAGGAAAGCCGCTAGGTTGGCACCGTTGGGACGCAGGAATTGATTGTCATGTAAATCGACAGTCCGCTTGATCGGCGAACTGGAGCCAGTGTCGGGAAAGTGGTAGATGCGACAGTTTTCGAGTTGGTCATTCACGTTCTGAACAGGCGTGCTGACCGACGGATCGCTGATTCCAGCTTCAAGGTTTTGGCCTAGAGGCAACATTCCTTGCTTGGGACCGATCTCGAATAGAGTTCTGGGACTCTCGCCGGACCTTGACATTAAGCTCACGGTGCTCGGCTCGGATCTCGCTTTATCCCAAAAGGAGACCGTCTCCTTACTCGGGTAGAGTCCATCGGCATCTGTCGGAGCCAAAACGATCTCGTACTCACTTTGCTCTTGGCCGGCATCACCCCTAAACCCAACGCGAATTTCTAATCTCGCTGTCACCTTCGCCCCGAAGTGCAGAGTCCGATCGGCCCCGCCGATGCGACTCACATAGTCCTGAAGCCTTTCCGCGCGGATTGCCTGAAGAAACGCGAACATTTCGATGAAGTTTGACTTGCCCGACCCATTGGCACCGATGAGCACGTTAATGGGACGCAAGCGCAGCGTCTCAAGATGCTTGATGCTCTTGAATCCCTGGACGGTGATGTGTTCGATTGCTGGCATGCCGACCCCCGTCAATCGCTCAGCCTACCGCTCACCTGCGAGCAGTGGAGCAAGCGCGCGCCGCATCCCGATCCTGGTCGTCAGCCAGGCGGCTCAGCGGGTGGCACGACGGGCAGTGCTTCGTTCATGGCGCCGGAGCGGAAGCCTTGCAGGTCCAGCGTGACGTAGGTGAAGCCAATCGCTTTGAGACTCTCGATGATGCGCTGCCGGCGCTCGGAGTCCTGGGTGAAGCGGCCTAATTCGGATTCCGGCACTTCGATGCGGGCAATCGTGCCGTGGTGGCGGACACGCATTTCGCGGAAGCCTTCGGCGCGCAGCAACGCCTCGCCATCTTCAATCTGCCGCAGCTTTTTCACGGTGACCTGGCTGCCGTAAGCGACGCGTGAGGACAGACAGGCTACCGCTGGCTTGTCCCAGCTTGCGAGACCGAGGCGGCGCGATAGCTCGCGGACTTCGGCCTTCCGCAGGCCGGCTTCGACCAGCGGTGCGCGGGCCCCGCGTTCCCGGCTGGCGGCCATGCCGGGGCGGAAGTCACCCAGATCGTCAATAACCGGCCCGTAGAGCATGTGCTGAACGCCGCGCTCGGCAACGAATTCGCGCAGGCGGTCGAACAGCTCGGCCTTGCAGTGGAAGCAGCGGGAACTGTCGTTAGCGCGATAGGCCGGGTTGTCCAGCTCGCGGGTTTCGATGAACTCGTGGCGGATGCCAATCTGGGTGGCGAACCGCGCTGCATCGTCGCGTTCGGCCTTGGCCAGGCTGGGAGAAACGGCGGTGATGGCTAGCGCCCGGTCGCCCAGGGCATCGAATGCCATCTTGGCCAGAAACGTGCTGTCCACGCCCCCGGAGTACGCGACAACCGCATTCTCCAAGCCACCAAGCGTCTCCTGAAGGAACAGCGTTTTGGCCTCGAGCGAGGCCTCGAGATCTATGGACGGCTGGTAGACGGCTGTTGCCATGCCCAGATCCTACGCGGCCGGCTCGTCCGGCGGGTCGGATATGACCAGCGGTTCCTCGCTGATCGCGCCGCCGCGCAGCCAAAAGCAGCGCAGCACCGGCCGTTCGGGATTCATGAGCGAGACGATGATGAACCGGCTGTACTCGGAGTAGCCGGACTCAACGGCCTCGCGTACGTCCGTCGGCGAGGGGTACGCCTCGCTGCGTGGATGTGAGTGATAGAACGCCGAAATCTCCCAGCCATGGACGTCTTCAATATCGCGGGTGGCGTCGAGCATGTCGCGTGGGTCGATGGTGTAGTGCACCCGGCTCTGATCGGCGTTACGCGCGGGATATACCTTGAGCGCCATTTCCTCCTCGCCACCAACCAGGCCGCAGCATTCCAGTGGGGCCTCGGCACGGGCCTGGGCCACGATCTGGTCGTGTTGGTCCCGGGTCAGGTGGAATGGCATGGCCCAAAGATAAGCGATTGTGGCGAATGCGCAGAACGCCGCCGTCGCCTCATTCGTAATACGGTGGGGGCTTGACGGACAGATTTTTTCGCCGGCCCGGTCGCCCACGCGGTGACCGACAACATCGCTATGGCCGGCACCCCGGGCGGTGGAAGGATCAGCACCACCAATGCCCGTCATTCCTCAGGGCCTCTGGCGAGACCCCGACTTCGTAAGGCTGTGGGTTGGGGGCACGGTTTCAGCCTTCGGATCCCAGATCACCTTCCTGGCCCTACCGCTCACGGCTGTGTTGATGCTGGATGCCTCGCCCCTACAGATGGGCATCCTCGCGGCCATTGGCGGCCTCCCGTCGCTTGCCTTTGGGGTCGGCGTCGGAGTATGGGTCGACCGGCTCCGAAAACGCCCGGTGATGATCGCCGCGGACTACGGGCGTGCGCTTTTGCTGCTCTCCGTCCCAATTGCCGCGTGGTTGCAGGTACTCAGCATGGAGCACTTGTACGTCGTGGCCATCGGAACCGGCACGCTGCGGATGTTCTTTGGCGTCGCCAACCGATCAATCCTGCCCTCGCTCGTTTCACGCGGCGAATTGGTGGAAGCGAACAGCAGGCTCGCCATTGGCACCTCGGCCTCGCAAGTCGCCGGACCGGGCGTCGCCGGAGTCTTGATCCACCTGGTGACAGCCCCGGCTGCCCTGGTCGTCGACGCCGTGACCTTTGTGATCTCAGCCCTGGCGCTCCGAGGCATTCGAGGCGCGGAAGCTGAACCAGCGAAGCCGGCTGCCAACAGCAACTTCCTCAGCGAGGCCGGCGAAGGCTTAGGCGTGATCGGTCGAAACCCGATCCTTCTGGCAATCGCCGTGGCTGTCGGCGGAATCGCCGTGTTCAATGCGATGTTCGAAGCCGTGTGGCTCCTTTATGTCAACAAACAGCTCGAAGTCGAGCCGCTGGCCTTCGGCTTCCTATTCGCGGTGAGCAGTGTTGGGTTCATGGTCGGTGCCTTTGTCGCGGAACGCCTCATCCGGTGGTTGGGCACGGGTCCCGCCATGATCGTTGCAGTGGTCCTGGCCGCGCTGAGTGATCTGGTCACCCCGCTGGCCGGCGGGCCGCTGCTGGCCGTCGTCGTGCTTCTCACCACGTCAATGTTCCTGTTTGGGATCGGCGTCACGGTTTACGGTGTCTGCCAGGGCAGCCTTCGCCAGGCAACCACGCCGCTTCGGCTTCAGGGCCGCATGAACGGCGTCATGAACACGCTGGAGATGGGGCTGGTTCCAATCGGCGCACTGGTTGGCGGTCTCATGGGTGAAGTGCTCGGTATGCGGGCCACCTTGTTCGTGGCCGCTGGCTTCGAATTGGCGGTCGCCGCATGGCTCTTTCTGTCACCAATCCGGTTCCTGCGCGAGTTGCCGGAGCCTTCCGACTAGAACGCCTCACATTGTCGAACTTCGACCAGCGAGGCGCGGATTACGAGGGTTCGTGACGCCGGCCCATACCACGGAATGTCTTGACGCTCAATTTGGCCGATCCCTACAATGGGCTGCTAACGCGATTGATTCAATCCGCGTCAGTGCGCGTCCCGATCTACATACCCGGTACGCGGCGACTGACTGGCGGACCAGCCACGACCCCCTAAGAACGGCCGCAGCGTCCTGCTCGCGGCCAGCCGGGTCGAAAGGGACGAAAGTATGCCGAAAGACATCCTGCTGGATGTAGAGGCCCGATCGAAGCTGGTAAAGGGCATCGACGTGGTCGCAAACGCCGTCAAGACGACGCTGGGGCCAAAGGGCCGCAACGTGGCCTTGGGCAAGAAGTACTCCGGCCCCACGGTGACCCACGACGGCGTAACCGTGGCCAAGGACATTGACCTGGAAGACCCGTTTGAAGACATGGGCGCCCAGCTCATCAAGGAAGCCGCCAGCAAGACCAACGACATTGCTGGTGACGGCACCACCACCGCCACCGTGCTGGCGCAGGCCATCATCAAGGAAGGCCTGAAGAACGTCGCGGCCGGCGCTAACCCCATGATCATCAAGCGCGGCCTGGCCAAGGGCGTGGAAGCGGTAGTCGAGGAAGTGGGCGCTCAGGCCAAGCAGATCCGCAGCCAGGACGAGATCGCCCAGATCGCCTCAATCTCCGCCAACGACACGCAGATCGGCGAGCTGATCGGCGAGGTCATGGACAAGGTTGGCAAGGACGGCGCCATCACGGTCGAGGAGTCCAAGGGCCTCGAATTCGAGATCGAATACGTCGAGGGCATGAAGTTCGACCGTGGCTACATCTCGCCGTACTTCGTGTCTAACCAGGACCGCATGGAAGCCGTCATCGAAGACGCGCTGGTCCTTGTCACCGACAAGAAACTGTCGGCCGTGAGTGACATTCTCCCGACGCTGGAGAAAGTCACGCAGTCAGGCAAGAAGGACCTGGTCATCATCGCCGAGGACGTGGAAGGCGAAGGCTTGGCCACGCTGGTGGTGAACAAGCTGCGCGGCATCCTCAACTGCCTGGCCGTCAAGGCCCCCGGCTACGGTGACCGCCGCAAGGAAATGCTGCAGGACGTGGCCGTCGTCACTGGCGGCACCGTGATCTCCGAGGACATGGGTCGTCGCCTCGACGGCGTGATCCTCGAAGACCTGGGTCGCGCCCGCCGCGTGGTGGCCGACAAGGACAACACCACCATCGTCGAGGGTGGCGGCAAGGAAGCGGCCGTGCAGGCCCGCCTCAACCAGCTGAAGGGCCAGGTCGAGGAAGTCACCTCCGAGTACGACCGCGAGAAGCTGCAAGAGCGACTGGCCAAGCTGGCCGGCGGCGTTGCGGTCATTCGCGTCGGCGCAGCAACCGAGACTGAGCTCAAGGAGAAGAAGCACCGCGTGGAGGACGCCCTGTCCGCCACGCGGGCCGGCATTGAGGAAGGCATCGTGCCGGGCGGTGGTGTGGCGCTGCTCAACGCCGCCCACGTGCTGGAAGGCGTGGAAGCCGAGTGCACCGGCGACGAGATCGTCGGCGTTCGCGCCCTGCGACGCGCGCTCGAAGAGCCGCTGCGCTGGATCGCCTCCAACTCCGGCGCCGACGGCTCGGTCGTCGTCGAGGAAGTCCGCCGGCAGTCCGGCGCTAAGGGCACGAACTGGGGCTACCACGTGGTGAACGAGGAGTTCACCGACATGGTTGCCGCTGGCGTGATTGACCCTGCCAAGGTGACGCGCTCGGCTCTCGAGAACGCCGCTTCGATCGCCGGCATGATCCTCACAACCGAGGCTCTTATCGCCGACGTACCCGAGCAGGAAGAGGCTCCCGCACCGGCGATGGACTACTAGGTCCAAGGTCCGGAACGCTCAACCGCCCCGCCGGCGCAGGCCGGCGGGGCGGTTTGCATTTCGAAGAGAGTTGGCCTTTACGCCCGTCGCGACAGTTGATCGCACCCGGCCTCCGCCCCGACGCCCAGCCGACGCTCGACGAGTCCGCCCGCCACTCGGTCTCCGTGCTGATATGCGGGCCGCATACACGTCCGAGAAGCAAGCGGTGGCATCCACACGTCCCGTCGCCAATGGCTGCATTTCCTTAGAGTTGACTTCACTAAAAACAATCTTTTAGGTACCATAAACAGGCCGGCAGGCCGCATGAGGTGCGGGCCTGCCGGCCCTTGTCAGCGGGTATGCAGCGAAAGGGAGATCGATGCGCGCGCTGCGAATGCTTGCCGTCGCCGCCGTCGTGGCTGTCAGCGTCGCCTTCGTATTCGCGTGCGAAGCCACGTCTGACCAAACGGACGCGAATGCAAAGCTCCACTTGGGTCCGGTTACTCGCGAGGACGGACGACCGTTACGGGTCGTCGCAACAACGGGGCAAATCACGGACGCGGTACGGCGGGTGGGGGGAAACCGAGTTGAAGTTCATGGCCTCATGGGACCCGGGGTGGACCCACATCTGTACCGCGCAAGCGAAAGCGACATTACTCGGCTCGAAGCGGCGGACGCCGTGTTCTGGAACGGCCTGCACCTAGAGGCCGGAGTCTCTGGAGTCCTCGAACGGATCAGCGCACTCGGCGTCCATTCAGTCCGGGTGACTGACGACATTGACCGCCAACTCCTGCTGGCGCCGCCGGAATTCAATGGCGCCTACGATCCGCACGTCTGGTTCGACCTGGACCTCTGGTCGACTGCGGTCGGGACCATTCGCGACGCCCTGATCGCGATGGATCCTGAGGGTGCGGAGTCATACCAGGCCAACGCCGGCACCTTCATCTCCGAAGTCAAGGAGCTTGACTCTTATGTCAAGTCACGAGCATTGGAGATCGACGAGCGCGTGCGCGTCTTAGTCACCGCGCACGACGCGTTCAACTATTTCGCGAACCGCTACGGAATGGAAGTGCGCGGCCTGCAGGGCATTAGCACCGAGAGCGAGGCCAGCACGGCGGACGTACAACAGCTCGCGCAGTTCATCAGTGAACGCGGGGTCCCGGCAGTCTTCATCGAGTCGTCGGTCCCCGATCAAGGCGTCCGAGCCGTGATTGAAGCTGCGGCCGCTCGTGGGCACACCGTGATGATTGGCGGCGAGATTTTCTCGGACGCCATGGGCGCGCAGGGTACCGAGGAAGGCACTTACCTGGGCATGATTCGCCATAACATCGACACGATAGTCGAGGCGTTGGCGCGAACTTGAGGACCGGCTTCCGCCCTGGCGGCGCGCTCGCCATCCAGGCCACGGACCTTACGCTGGCCTATCAGCAGCGCCCCGTCCTTTGGGACGTCGACCTGGAAGTTCCCAAGGGCGTCCTGATGGCGATCGTCGGCCCCAACGGTGCAGGCAAGACCACCCTCCTACGAACCGTGTTGGGCTTGCTGCGACCCGCCGCCGGTGAGGTTTTGGTGTTCGGCCGACCCTACGCCGAACAGCGTCGACGCGTGGCCTACGTGCCCCAGCGTGGCAGCGTCGACTGGGACTTTCCAACCACCGCACTCGACATCGTGACCATGGGAACGTACGGCGGTCTGGGCTGGGTGCGGCGCCCCGGTGCGTCAGAGCGAACCCGCGCGAGCGCCGCACTGGCCGAGGTGGGCATGGAGTCCTACGCCGAACGCCAAATCAGCCAGCTCTCAGGCGGGCAGCAGCAGCGGGTCTTTCTGGCACGGGCGCTCGTGCAAGACGCCGACGTCTATCTCATGGATGAGCCGTTTCAGGGGGTTGACGCCACTACCGAACGCTCCATCGTGGATCTACTACGAGCCCTGCGGGCCGAGGGCAAGACGGTGGTGGCCGTTCACCACGACCTTCAGACCGTGGCGGAGTACTTCGACGAGGTAACGCTTCTAAACGTCCGGCGAATCGCCTCCGGGCCAGTGACTCGAGTATTTACCGAGGAAAACCTGCGCCGCACCTACGGCGGGCGTGTGGCCGGAATCGGCGGACGCAATGTTGGAGACGATCTGGATTGATCCCGGTGATCCGCGCTTCGAGTCCCGGATAGGAACAGATCTCGAGTGGATATCCTGGGCGGCCTCTTCCTGGACCACACGCTGCGCACTGTCGCGCTCGGGTCGGCCACGTTGGGTGTCGTGAGCGGCGCCCTTGGTGCCTTCGCGGTGCTCCGTCGGCAAGCCCTGCTGGGCGACGCGATGTCGCACGCAGCGCTGCCCGGCGTGGCCCTGGCGTTTTTGATTACCGGTAGCCGAGCGCCGTTGGTGCTGATGGTCGGCGCGGCCATCGCAGGCTGGTTGGCGGCCGTAGCCATTGTCAGCGTGGTCCGCGCGTCCCGCATCAAGACAGACACCGCCATGGCGCTGATTCTGAGTGTCTTCTTCGGCGCTGGGCTGGTAGTGCTGACCTTTATCCAGCGTCAGCCCGCCGCCGGGAAGGCCGGACTGGACCGATTTCTCTTTGGTCAGGCAGCCGCAATGCTTGAAAGCGATGTCGTCACAATGGCGGCCGTGGGCGCCCTCGGACTCCTCGGCCTGCTGATGCTCTGGAAGGAGTTCAAACTCCTGAGCTTCGACCCCGACTTTGCGGCCACGCTGGGCATGCCCACCCGTCGACTGGACATTCTTCTCACCAGCCTCCTGGTTGTCGCGATCGTCGTTGGACTAAAGACTGTCGGCGTAGTTCTGATGAGCGCCATGGTCGTGGCCCCCGGCGCGGCCGCCCGCCAGTGGACCAACCGCCTCGGCACGATGGTCACGCTCTCAGCGATCTTCGGTGCCTCGGCCGGTGTGTTGGGAGCATTGCTGAGTACCACGGCCGAGACGTCCACCGGTCCCACCATCGTGCTCGTGGCCACGGGCCTGGTGGCCGTGTCGTTCTTGCTCGCTCCCTCGCGAGGCATGGTCTGGGCCCGCATTCGTGCCTGGCGGAGCCAGCGGTTGCTGGCATTGGAAGTCGTCCTGGCCGATCTGGCGGCCCTGGCGGCCCAGCACGAGTCCGACGCAACGCATCCGCACGACGTGGGCGCCCTCCACGCGTTCCGCGGCCGCGCTGTCGTGGAACGCGCGCTGAAAGAATTGGCTGCGGACGGCTTGGCGCAGCGGCACGACTCGGGCGGTTGGTCGCTCACGGCGCAGGGCCTGGCTGAGGCGGCCCGGCTGGCACGCACCAGGCGTGCGCCCAGTGACGCGCCATGACGTCGGCACAGATCGATGTCCTTCTGGTGGCCATCGTGGTGGCCGCCGCCTGCGCGATACCGGGAACGTTTCTGGTGTTGCGGCGTATGGCCATGATGAGCGACGCCATCAGCCACACGGTCCTCCTCGGCATCGTGCTTGCGTTCTTCGTCGTCGCGGACCTTAACTCGCCGATACTGATCGCAGGCGCCGCCGTGGTTGGCTTGCTCACCGTCGTCTTGGTCGAAGCGGTCAGTCGTACTGGCCTCGTTCGCGAGGACACCGCCATCGGCCTGGTCTTCCCAGCCCTCTTTTCCATTGCCGTAATCCTGATATCCAGCCTGGCGGGTGATGTGCACCTGGACAGCGACGCGGTGCTCCTTGGCGAAATAGCCTTCGCGCCCTTCAACCGTTTCGCGCCCTTCGGCGTCGATTTGGGACCGATTGCACTCTGGGTCATGGGTGCCATCCTCTTCGTCAACCTTGCTTGCACGGCGATCTTCTTCAAGGAACTCAAGCTGGCCACTTTCGACCCCGCTCTAGCCGCCGCCCTTGGCTTCTCGCCGGCGCTCGTCCACTACGGGCTCATGGCGCTGGTCTCGGTTACCGCCGTCGGAGCCTTTGACGCCGTCGGGTCGATCTTGGTCGTGGCGCTCATGGTCGGCCCACCCGCCGCTGCCTACCTGCTTACCGACCACCTGCCTCGAATGTTGGGGCTAAGCGTCGTCATTGGCGCTACGTCAGCCGCCGGCGGGTATTGGCTCGCCAGGCTGCTTGACGCCAACATCGCCGGTGCCATGGCCACGGTCGTAGGCATCGCATTCATACTTGCCCTGCTGCTCGCGCCACGGCGGGGATTGGTCGCAACAGCCCGGCGGCGTCGCCGCCAGCGCTGGACCTTCGCCCGCCAAATGCTGCTGATCCACCTGGCGACCCACGAGGGCACGACCTCCGAACCCGACGAAAGCCATCCCGACCACATGCAACGCCACATGCGCTGGCCTGCCAAGTTCGCCGACCACGTAATCCAGACCGCCACCCAGCGCGGCCTCATCGTTCTCGAAGGCGAGCAACTCCGCCTCACTCCCGCGGGCCGACTGGCCGCCCAAGAAGCAGCCCTCCGTTAGCCACGCGCGGAAAGCAGCCGAAACGGGAGCGAGCAGCCAGCCCGCCTTAGGAATCCCTGATGAACACGCTGTCACTAACCGTCTGGCTGAGCGCCACTTCGTCGCTCCCAATCCGTACTACCAGTGGCCCGTCGAAGGGCAGGCGCCTGACCACCAGGGCCTGCGTGCCTGGCACCAGTTGTATTTCCGTCAAGTATTCCAAGACGGCCCGGTCACGGTCCCTTACGCGGACCACCACGAACTCCGTGCCGTCAGGCGCGGTGGTCAATTGTCGCGCGTCGTCGGCTTGCAGCGCGTCCAACGCCTCGTTCGGAATCGAGTCGCCGTGTGGGTCAGTCGTCGGATCTGAAACTTTGGCGGCAATCCGTCGCTCCATCTCCTCTGAAATGACGTGCTCCAGCCGATCCGCCTCTTCGTGCACCTCGTTCCAGTCATAGTCCAGGAATTCCACCAGGAAGCGCTCGATCAGCCGGTGGTGCCGGACCATCTCCAGCGCGTGGCGCTCACCCTCGCCAGTCAGCTGCGCCCCCTGGTAGCGCCGGTAGTCGACCAGCCCCTTCTGATGCAGCCGCTGCAACGCCACCGTCACCGCACCCTGCGTCAGCTTGAGTTCGACCGCGACTTCCCCGGTCCCAACGCGCCGCTCATGCCCGCCGGCGTCGTAAATAGCGCGCAGGTAGTCCTGGTCGCTGGCTGAAACGGGTGAGTCGGGCATTGAAACTTTGAAGTGCGTGGGGCCAGCAACCTAACAGGTTGGGGAGCGGCGTTGACTGGCTAGACTGCCAATGTGCACACACTTGAGCCCTTTCGTCGGTCTCGGGCGCGCCGCGCCCGCGCAATCTCGCGACGAACACTACTGGGCGTGTTGGTCGCAGCAACGCCGGCGCTGACCGGACTGCTCCCCGCCTGCGGATCCCCGCCAACCGACCCTGATATCAGCGTCTTCCTCGCAGTCAATGAAGTGCTGCCGGGACCGCATCGCTTCCCGTTCGTGGTGGTGGACGGCGAAAGTGCGGCGGTGACGGGCGCTCGAATCCAGGTGCGTTTCGTGCGGCTCATTGGTGAACGCGACGAGTTCCGCTTCGAAGCACCCGCTGAGGAATTCGTTGCCGGCGACAGCTACAACCACGTCCACGAAGACGGCCAGGTTCATGTCCACGACCTGGCCCGCTCCTACTACCACATTGCTGACGCCGACTTTGAAGAAGGCCTGTGGCGCGCCGACCTGGAGGTACAGCCGGCCAACGGCTCGGCCTTTTCGGCGTCTACGGTGTTCCAGGTCGGCCAGCGCACCTCAACCCCGCAAGTGGGAGACCCGGCGCCGCCCTCCCTCCACCCCACCATCAACGATGTCGCGACTCTCGACCTTCTGACCACCGCCGACCCGCCCCTTCCGGCCCTTTACGAACACACCGTCGCCGGCGCGCTCGCCAGCAACGAGCCGTTCGTGGTCGCGTTCAGCACGCCCGCCTTTTGCACCTCGGCCATGTGCGGACCGGTCACGGCCGTTGTGGGCGACCTGCACCGGCAGCTTGGCGACCGTGTGCGTTTCATCCACCTTGAGCCGTTCGACCTCCACATCGCGCGCAGCGAGGGTCGCCTCGTCTTCGGTCCCACGGCCAGCAAGTGGAACCTCGAAACCGAGCCCTGGGTCTTCGTGGTCAACGCGGCCGGCCGCGTGGCCGCGCGCTTCGAAGGCCTGGTCGGCGCGGCCGAACTCGAACCCGCCATCGCCACCGTGGCTGGCCCGCCCCTGAACTGATGCGTCGCTTCGCCCGCCTTCTGCCGGTGCTTGTGCTTCTTTTAGCGGCCATGGCAACGCCTGCGTTGGCCCACGGCGGCGACCTCGTCTACACCGGCGCCACCGGTCCCTACCAGGTCCGCGCCTTCGCCAACTGGGCCGAAGGCTGGCTCGACTACTCCGTCGACCTCCGCAACGTCTCCACCGGCGCGCGCATTCCCGGCGCGGAAGTGCGTGTTTCAGTCTTCGAGAATGGCGTCCAAATCGCCCAATACACCGCTTTTGAGTCGGGTTCCGTCTACGAGTTCGTTGAGGAAAGCCCTGAGGAAGTCCACTGGAACCTGGTGCTCGAAATCTCCAGTCCTCTCGGTCCAGCCAAGCTGACGCATGCTCTCGACCTCGCGCCCACCAACTGGGTCGTACCCAGCGTCCTGGTCATCGGCGGCTTCTTCGCCGCCGTCGCCGCCCACACTTGGTCCGCCCGCCGCCGCGCCCGCGCCTAGCTCCGCGCCGCCTCGGGCAAGGTCTGGATGAAGTTGATGATGTGCCAGGTATCCAACTCGCCATAGCGCTCGCCGAACGCGGGCATCCCCGTGCCCTCGATCCCATTGAAGACAAAGCCGAACAGCGCGTCGTCCGGATGCAGCGGCACGTGGATCACCAGGTCCAGCGGCGGCGGATCCAGCGTCGCCGCCAGCGGACCGTCGCCTCGACCCGCCAGCCCGTGGCAGCTCACGCACTCGGCCTCATAGATCTCCCGGCCCGCGGAAACAGACACGTCGTCCGGCGGAATCGGATTCACCGCCGACGGCACAACGCCCTGCTGTGGTCCGATGATCAACAAGCCTGCGCCTAGCAGAATGGCCACAAGCCCCGCCCCGGTCCCCGCCTGGCGCACCCGCGCAGCCCATCCCTGGTGTGCCAGCGTGGCCAGCGCCAGCACGAATCCCATCCCGGCCAGCGCCAGCCCCCAGAATCGCACCGCGACCGTCGCGTCCACTTCCGCCACGCCAACCGCCGTGGGCGATCCGATGTTCAGCCGCACCGGCACTCGCGCGTCGAACGCCCCCGGCTGCCGCACGATCGCCAGCACCTGCCATGCACCCGCAAGGGCAAAGACGTCGGTCTCCACCGCAAAAACTCCGTCGTCGTTTCGGACCGGACGCTCAACGGTCGTTCCCAAGTCCGTATCGAGATACCGAAGTTGCAGCTCGATGTCCGCATTCGCCGCCCGCTCCCCGTCACGCGACACGACATCGACCTCCAGCGTGTTCGGACCGGGCCGCCCCGGCGCCACCCGCACCCGAACTCTCGTGTCGCCGCTTGCGCCCACGCCCTCCACCGCCAGCGGCACGTCGTCGCTGACTTGCCGCGCCGGTTCCCGCTCCGTCAGAACACCCACCACGCCAAGCACGGCTGCCGCCAGCACGATCTCACCGACCACCAATGTCCGCAGCAGCTTGCGCGCCCGCGCCCCAGCCGCACCCGCCGCCGCCAGCCGCGGCCGCGTCCATCCCAGGTTCACCCCGCCCAGGGCCAGCAACGGCGCCACCAGCACCAACTTGATCATCAGCAGGAGTCCGTACTCCGTGGTCCCCAGCCGCTCCGGCTCCACCACCTGCAGCCACGCGCTGTACACCCCCGTCACCACGATCAGACCGACCGCTACGGTGGCGATGGCGGAGAACCGCGCCGCAACCTCAGTCAGCTCGGCCGACACAGACCCACTCGGCCTCGTCCGGCGCGCTTGCAAGACCACCAGCAGCAACACCGGCAAGCCGCCCACCCAGCCCCCCACCGCCAGCAGGTGAATCAGGTCGGCCGCCAACGCCGTCCCAACGTCGCTCAGCGCCGCCGCGTGACTGCCCAGCGAAACCGTCACCGCCATTGCCACGCCCGCCAGCGCCACCCCGCCGAACGCAACCACGCCGCGCCGCTCACCCGACGACGAACTGGCCTGATCGGCCAGCACGAGCCCCACGGCAAGAGCCGCGGTGCGCACAATCCACAGCACACCCCACTGACCCGCGCCAAACACCTCCCCAAACCCCGCCAGCAGCGAGTCCCCGCCCAGGATCAGGATCTGCGCTCCCAATAGCCCAATCTGACCCGCCAGCGCCAGCAACCCGCCGCCCAGCAACACCAGCGCCGTCCGCTGTTCAACGACCCGTCGCCGCTCCGGCTGAGACCCGCGCCGCTGCACCAGCACCTGCAACGGCCCGCCGATCAGCACTGCCACACCCACGGACAGCAGCCAGCGCGAAACTGCCGCCGCCGGGCTCGATTCGATCGACGCCACCGCCACCGCCACGTCCGCCGCCACCGGCTCGCCCACCCCGAAGGCGAACGACCCGCGAATCACGTGACCGTCCACCACGGACAACGTCCGCCAGACGACGACATAGGTGCCGTCAGCCAGCTCCGCCACCGGAACCAGCATGGCCGTTCGACTGGTGGGGTCAGGTTCCACCGGCCCCGTGGTTACCGGCTGCCCGTTGGAGTCCAGCACCTCCAGGCTGCTATAACCCGGATCTATCGCCTCACTGAACTCCGCGTACACCACCAGCGGCGCCGGATCCACCGCCGTCCCGGGGCTCGGCGACGCCCGCACCAGGTTCGCGTGCGCCCCGGCCGGCGCGGCAACCAGCGTCAGCGCCGTCAGCGCGGCTAGCACGGCCAGCGCCAGGCGCCCACGACGGAGCGCGAACGCCCGCCGCGAGCCGGCTCCGCTATGCGGCACGACGCCGACGGAACGCATACAGCGCCAGCCCAACTCCGGTCACGAGTCCCAGTCCGCCTACCGCCAGTCCGGCAACCGCAATAGTCAGCGCCGTGGCCGAAGCGTCCGCTGCATCTCGCGCCTGCTGCTGCGCGGCCGAAGCCACCCCGGCAATCTCGCGCGCGCTCGGCACCGGCCGCGGAAACTGAGCCTCCGTGGCCGACCGCACGTCATCGAACGTGCCCGCGCCCGAAGTAAACGTCTCGTCGATCGGCAGACCCTCGATCGTCCCCACAAACCTGAACCGATACGGCCCCGGCACAGTGGGGATGAACGGCGCCACGTAGCCGCCATCCTCGCCCGGCAGCGGCGACAGCGCCATCTGTCGCGCCACGCCCGAAGCCGACATGTCACCGGCCAGGTGCGTCACCTCCACCACCAGGCTGTTCGCCAGGCCCTTCACGCCAACCTGGGCCTGCTGGCCGGCCTCCATCTGCACTCCGTCGGCCGCACCGCCGTCCGGGACGTGAATCGTCGCTACCGCCTCGATCGTCTCGCCGGTGTGCGCGTACTCCTGGTGCATGTTCGTGTTCAACGTGACACGCACCTCGTTCATGCCCGGCGCCAGCTTCCCCAGGTGCAGATACGGACTGTAGATCCGCCCCAGCCGAACTCCGTTCACATACAAGTGAGGATGGCCTTCCCCTGCCACATTCGGGGCGTTGACCTTCTCCGGAGCCAGCGTGAATCCCTCCGGCATCACCATCACGTTTGCCCCGCCCACCGGGTCCGGCTCCAGGCTGATCTCCACCGACATCCCCGCCGGCGCCTCCACCTGCCCAACTTCCTTCGGCGCCGGCGGCATCTCCGGAACGCTGATATGCGTCACCGCTTGCACCGGCTGACCGCCGAACACGTACTCGCTGTGGCCATTTGTTTGCAGCGTCACCCGAATCTCACGCTCTCCAGGCGCAACACCCTTCAGGTGAAACCATTCGCCGTAGGCCCGGCCCACCTTCTCGCCGTCCACGTATACGTGCGCGTGCCCTTCGCCAATCACGTCCGCCTGGTTCACGTTCTCCGGAGCGAACACAAACCCGGTCGGCATGATCCGCACGTTGATCCCGTCGATCGGATCGACCACCGCCGTGACCGCAACCGACATCCCAGAAGTCTCTAGCGTCCCACCGTGCTCGTGACCGCCGTCCGAGGTACCGCCGGATCCGACCCCGTGCTGACCGTCGTCAGCCCGCGTCACCGACAGGTACACCCCGTTCGGCTGCCCTTCATAAGCCGGCTCCACCAGGAACCCAACGTCGAACGTGAAGCCATGAACCTCACGTCCCTCATGCGCCCACGCCACACCCGCGGAAGCCGCCAGCACGACCCCTACCAGGGCCAGCGCCAGCAGGCCGCGCCTCAGGCGCGGCAGTCGATTCCGGAAACCCATTCACAAACCTCGCAGCTTCGGCGCGTACCCGCGCGACACATTTCGCCGCCTCGGGTCTTGCACAATTTGCCCGCGCACGGGCGTGCGCGGATCCAGGCCATCTACTGCAAGGCCAGCCTGGGCGGCCGCCGCGGTGGCCCTGGCGCTATCAGGCGCACGCGCCGCAGGTCAAAGCCAACCCGCTCCAACATGCACGCCACCAGCACCACCGCCAGCACCGACGGAATCACCCCAACCGGAAACGGCGACGACTGCTCCGGAAACTCCCCCGTCGTCCCGTCGGCCTCTTCGTCCCCCGCCTCCGCCATCGTCCACGGCAAGTGAACGTGGTCGTGCCCCTCATGCCCACGCGGCGTAACCACCCCAAGCACTGGCGCCGCACTCGTCACCAACGACGGCGCCAGCAAGGCCACGACGGCCAATAGCAGGGTGGCTGCCGGCACAACTCGCCTGAGGGTCATACAGCCAGACTATCTGAAGCGAATATGCAAGGGTTCCGGCTTAGGGCAATAGCCGCGTCAACTTGCCTGGGGCTCCAGTCGGATTCTCCATCGGGCAGAATCCCGCCAGGCCCTCCACTCCACAACAGCAAAGGTCAGCCCCTTGAGCAATCCCCTCTACGCCTTCGGCGACGACGACACCGCCGCCGAACGCCATCGCATGCTCGCCTACATCTTCGCGCCGGAGATCAAGACCTTACTGGGCCGCGTACCGCCTGATCCCGGGCTGGTGATTGACCTCGGCTGCGGCCCCGGCTTCACCACCCGCCTCCTCGCCGACTCCCTCAACGCCCGGAAAACCGTCGGGCTCGACACATCTCAGGCCTTCCTGGACATTGCGAGGAGCGAGTCCAAAGAAGGCCTCGACTTCATCCACCATGACGTAACCCAGGCGCCCTTCCCCACCGGCGCCGTCGACGTCCTCTTCTGCCACCTGCTCCTGCCGCACCTTGCAGACCCGGCCGCCGCCCTTCGCACCTGGGGCTCCCAGCTACGACCGGCCGGCCTCCTCCTGGTCGACGAGGTCTCCGACATCCAGACCACCAATCCGACCTTCCGCACCTACCTCGACGGCGCCGAACAGATGCTCGACGGCATCGGCGGCGACCTCTACGTCGGCCGCCGCGTCGAACGCCTGGGCCGCGTCCCCGGCCTCCGCCGCATCTCCAGCCGCCTGGTCAAGCATCCCGTTGCCACCGCCGCCTGCGCCCGCATGTTCCGCCTCAACCTCAACGCCTGGGGCGCCAACCCCCACGCCAAACTCTCCGATCACGACCACGCCAACCTCGCCACCGACCTCGACAACCTCACCACCTCCACCGCCACCACCGACATCCACTGGCAAATGCGCCAGGTCATCTTCAAGGCCACCGTCGGCGGCTAATCGAAAGCGCCATGGCGGCACTCTGCTAGCCTGAATCTCAAAGGTCCCCTCCCGATGACAAGAGCCCACGGGGCCCTCTCCGGCAACGGAGTAGTCGGGAGGGTCATTCTTTCTTCGGCACACGAGCAGAATCGGCTCGTCGTCACGGCGCCTGCTTCTCGTGAAACTTGCGAGCGCCTAGACCCGGCCTGGCGCGACGCTGTGCGCTGCCCTTGACACCACTGCGCTAATCACTGCCACCGCCCGCGTATGATGCCCCACACCGCAACCGGCGCCACCCCATGAACCTCGATAGCCGCACCTGGGACGCCCGCTACGGCCGCGGCATCCTGGCGGAGCATGCGCCGCGGTTCACCGACTACATCGCCATCACCTCGCCCAGCGCCTGGGCCGTGGTGGAGCCTCTTCTGCCGCATCCGCCCCAAGCCCTCGAGTTCCAGCGCGGCATGGGTGAGGACTACCTTGAAGCCCTGATCCAGCGCCTGCCCGACGCCGAAGTCGTCCTCGCCATCGGCGGCGGCAACGCCCTCGACGTTGGCAAGGTCGCCGCCTGGAAGCTCGGCAAACCGCTGGTCATGATTCCCACCATCGTCTCCACCGGCGCCATCTTCCAGGCTCCCGTCGCCTTCCGCCGTCAGCCGGTCTGGCAGTTCTACTTCGACACCATCGCGCCCGAGTACCTCATTCTGGACTTCGACGTCATCGCCGCCGCGTCCCCGCATCTCAACCGCGCCGGCATGGGCGAGTGCATCTGCATCCTCGGCCACGTCGGGTCCTGGCATTGGTGGGCCGACAACCGCCCGGACGCCGTCCCCTGGGACCAGTCCGTGGCCGACGAGACGATGGCCTGGATTCGCCGCCGCTGCCGCGAATTCGCCGCCGGCCTGGACGCCGAGGGCCGCCCCAACGACGACGCGCTCCGCATCGCCAGCGAGGTCAACCGCGAGCGCTACGACGTCCCCACCCACGACCTTAAGGTCTCCCACAGCATCGACCACACCTTCGTCATGGCTTTCGAGTGGATTCAGGGCTACGAGCTCATCCACTCCGAGGTCGTCTCGCTCGGCGCCCTCATCAACGCCTACGTCTACGAATGGGGCTTCGACGAAACCAAGGCGCTGCTCGACACCTGCCGGGTGCGCTACCGCCCCGCCGACATCGGCTGCACCTGGGACGAGGTCAAGGCCGTGCTTGCCAACCTCAACGAACTCAACGACCGCCTCGGCCACGCCCAGAACTGGTTCCACCTGAATTCGCTCTCCGACGAGTCATTCCAACGGATGGCCGCCGCGATCGACGCGCGCTAGTCGACAGGCGCGCCATGCCTCACCGACGCCCGGCAGCGGCTAGGCCCCAATGGCGCCGGCGCCGCAAGACCACGACGAGCCCATCTCCGGTGCGCCGACCATGAACACGGTCCGCCTCGCCATCGTCGGCTGCGGCACCATCTCCCGGCTCAACGCCCCCGGCTACCTGGAACACCCGCAATGCCAGGTCGCCGCGCTCTGCGACCCCGCCCGCGAGCGCGCCGAGCAGCGCGCGGCCGAGTGGGGCATCAGCCCCCGCATCTACACCAGCTACGACCAGTTGCTGGACGACCCTGACATCGACGCCGTCGAGCTCCTCACCCCCACACCCCTTCACGCCAACCAGTCCATCGCCGCGCTCGAAGCCGGCAAGCACGTCTCCTGCCAGAAACCGATGGCCCGCAACTTGGAGGAAGCCGCCCGCGTTGCAGACGCCGCCACCCAGGCCGACACCTTCTATCGCGTAACCGAGAACTTTCTCTACTACCCGCCCCTGGTCAAGGCCAAGGAACTGATCGAGAGCGGCGTCATCGGCGACCCCAACATGATCCGCATGCGCGTCGTCGTCACCAGCGTGGAGGCCGAGTCCGAACGGCTCCCCTTGGCGCCCGATGCCCTCACTTGGCGCCGCGATCCCGTGCTCAATCCCGGCGGCCTGCTCTACGACGAAGGCGCCCACAAGTACGCCACCGCCATGTGGTGGGTCGGCGAGCCCGCCACCGTCAGCGCCACCGTCACGCGCACCGACGACTACATGGTCGATGCGCCTAGCGTCGTCGTCTGGAGATTCAAGGACGCCAATTGCCTGGCCGTCTTCGAGTACTCCAGCGCGCCCGAGATGCGCATCCGCGCGCCCTACTACGCCCTAGACGACTTCTTCGAGATCCAGGGCACCAAGGGCCTGATCTGGGTCACCCGCTGTAGCGGCGAAATGCTCGACCTCCCACCCGTCATGCTCCACACCGGCGCCGAAACCATCAGCTACCAGGTCCCCATGGACTGGATTGAAGGCTTCAAGGGCGCCGCTCGAGACTTCGTTGACGGCATCATCGCCGGTCGCCAGCCGCGCCTCGATGTCCACGCCTCGACCCGGGTCCTTCGGGCGTCCCTGGCCGCCTACGCCTCCGACGCCGCGCAGCGTCCCATCGATCCCAGTACCCTCAGCTGACGGCGGGAATTCCAGGAACGCGCAACGTGAAGGTCAAAGCTGTCGACTTCATCTGGACAATAGCCACCGACGTCGACGAGACGGCCCGCTTCTACCGCGACGTACTCGGCCTTCCTACCAGGGGCATCCAGGACGAGGATTGGCGCGAATTCCAGGCCGGCTCAACCACGCTGGCCGTCACCCCCGCCCACGTCGGGCTGCACCCCCCACGGGTGCTAATGGCGCTGGCTGTCGACGATGTCGACGCCGCACCCCAGGAGGCCCGCGAAGCCGGGGCCCAAGTGCTCCACGAAACCCGCGACACCCCCGCCTGCCGCAACGCCATGATCGCCGACCCCGACGGCAATCCCATCTGGCTCCACCAGCGCAAAGACGGCACCCACGGCTAACCGCAAACCCGAAAGGAGCCCCGAAATCTCATTGCAAACCATCTGGCCCCAAATCTGGGTCACCAACATGGAACGCTCGCTCGCGTTCTACCGCGACGGCCTCGGATTCGAGCTGGTCGCCTCCTGGGAAGGCCCCCACGGCATCGCCTGGTGCCGTCTGAAACGCGGCCCCGTCAGCTTGATGCTCCAGATCGCCGAAGGCGACCTTCCGCCGCCAGTCGAAGGCCAGGCCGCCGAGCTTTACATCCTCTGCGACGACGCCCGCGCCCTCCACGCCGAGTTTGTAGCCCGCGGCATCCAAGCCACCGATCCCCAACAGATGGTCTACGACATGCTCCAATTCCGAGTTACCGACCCCGACGGTTATCCCCTATGGTTCGAAAACCCGGCGTAATTCTCAGCCGTTGCTGGGGCGGTTGGCGTCGGCAACCCTCGGACCACCCACCCGTCTGACGGCAATCTCGCCAAATCATGTCTCTCGGAACAACGTCCCTCTGGCGGGGCGGCCGCCTGTTAGAGTCGCGTTCCGCCAGAGGGATCGTTGTCCGTCAACTTGGTACCACCGTCGTACGCCAGCCGGACGACCGGCACGGCCCCGACAAGACCGTCGGGCTCGGCTCAGAAGTTCCCTACGAGGCTTCGGGCGCCCCGTGCTCGCAGTTGAACTGCCAGGTAATCCCAAACTTGTCCGTGCAGGCCCCGAAGTAGGCGCCCCAGAACATGTCCGCCGGGGCCATTTGCACGGTCCCCCCTTCGGAGATCTTCGCGAAGAATTCGTCCGTCTGCTCGCGGCTCTCCGTCATGTAGGAAACCGAGAAGTTCGTGCCCTTCACGTGCGGAGGGCCAAACTCGGGCATCGCGTCGCTACCCATCAACACGCTCGACCCGATCGGGTACGACACGTGCATGATCTGGTCCTTCGCCTCCTCCGGTACTCCCATGTCCGGCGGACCGTCGCCAAACGTCTGCACGATCGAGAAGTCTCCGCCAAAAACCGACCGATAAAACTCAAACGCTTCGCGGCAGTTGCCGTCAAAGTTCAGATAGATGCTCAGCGACATCCGTGTCTCCCTGGAGCTAGCCGGCTGGCAACTGCGGTACCCGCCCGTACCGACCCGATACGAACCACGGCT
>LXNI01000660.1_pt1 | contig 37813 bp, 35 predicted proteins | sample 809091 | NCBI WGS metagenome assembly LXNI01 (sample SAMN04870527, study PRJNA318959) | sponge metagenome | biome: 01000161; feature: marine sponge reef; material: water | host: Sarcotragus foetidus | place: Greece: Milos, Mediterranean Sea | collected 2013-05-29 | depth 5-7 m
GATGTCGAACCGGTTTGGACGCCACGGCATCCAGGCTTCCCGATCCGCAAACTCGCCGAGGTCGTGGCCCGAGGTGAACGCCCGGCCGGTACCGGTGACGATCGTGCACCGCACCGCGGGGTCGGCATCGGAGGCGACGAGCGCATCTCCGATGCCCTGGTACATCTCATCGGTCATTGCATTGAGCTTGTCCGGCCGATTCAACGTGATCGTCGCCACGTGCCCGTCGACCTCGTAGGTCACCTCGTCCATGGCCAGCCCCTCTCAGCCTGTTGGCCGAATGCTTGCACGATGTGCACGCGGGTGACGACGGAGGGGGGCGCGGCTGCGAGAAAATCGTGCTGTGGCGACACGCGGCCGCTGTACGTTGGCCGTGTCCACCACGATTCCCGTGACGGCGAGAAGATCGCAGACCAACCGATGACCTGCTCTCACCGATGACAGCGACGCTGCGCGACCTGGTGATGTCCAAGGGCTACGTCGTGGCCGACGGCGCAATGGGCACGCAGCTGTTCGCCGCCGGGCTGTCGGCGGGCTGGTCGCCGGAGGAATGGAATCTCAGCCACCCCGACGAGATACGCGCCGTCCACCGGGGCTACCTGCAGGCCGGCGCAGACCTGATCGTGACCAACAGCTTCGGCGGCAACTGCTTCCGCCAGTCGCTGCACGGCTTCGAACACCGGGTAGGTGAGCTGAACCAAGCTGCCGCGCAGATCGGCCGGCTCGAAGCCGACGCGGAGACGGAGCGGTCAGGGCGGCCAGTGCTCGTGGCCGGATCCATGGGGCCCACCGGCGAGCTGCTCGCACCGCTCGGCACCATGGAGGCGGGTACGTGCGAAACCGCGTTCGCCGAGCAGGCCGCTGCGCTGGCCGCAGGCGGGGTCGATCTGCTGTGGATCGAGACGATGAGCGCTCTCGACGAGGTCGAGGCTGCCGTTCGAGGAGCACGCTCGGCGTGCGACCTGCCGATCGCCGCCACCATGAGCTTCGACACTGCCGGCCGCACGATGATGGGCGTCACCGGCAGGGAACTCGTTGAACGGCTGGGGGCGCTGGAGCTCGCTGCCCTCGGCGCCAACTGCGGGAACAACGTGCCCGACACCGAGGCGGCTGTCATCGTCATTGCCAACGTCGGCAGCGGCACGCTGACGGTGTCCAAGCCGAACGCGGGGGTGCCCCACTGGCACGGCGACGGACTGGTCTACGACGGCACACCCGAGTTGCTCGCCGCGCACGCACACCGCGCGCACATAGCGGGCGTCGATGTGATCGGCAGCTGCTGCGGCAGTTCACCGGCGCACACCGAGCGGATCGTTTCGGTACTCGCAGGTGATGAACCGCCGCCTTCCGTCGAGGTGGTCCTCAACCCAAAGACAGCCCTCGACGAACGCCTGGTGCGTCGCCGTCCCCGCCGACGCCGCAGCGGGGGTTGATCCCGACCAGATGCCGCCGCTCTCGCCTGACGGCTTCGAGCGATTGCCGTCGCCATGACGGCCAGCGCTGACTTGCAGCTGGACGACCCGTGGCAAGCCATCGAAGCCTGCTACGACGCCGGCTGGACCGACGGCCTGCCAGTGGTGCCGCCGACCGAGCCGCTGGTCGACGCCATGGTGGCCGGCGGCGTGTGGCAACCCGACGACGTTCTGCTGCGCGAGCCAGCGCGCGGCCTCGAGGTCACTGCCCACAAGGCCGCCGCCAATGCGGTCATGGCGGGATGCCTGCCCGAGTACTTCGGGGTTGTCGGCGCGGCCCTGATGGCGATCGGTGACCCATCGTTCGAGCTGCACGCCGTGTCGGCCAGCACTGGCGGCGCAGCCATCCTCATCGCGGTGAACGGTCCGATCCGAGACGAGATCGGCATCCACTACAAGGAGAACCTCTTCGGACCCGGCTTCCGGGCGAACGCCACCATCGGACGCGCCGTGCGGCTGGTGCTGCGGAACTGTCTCGCAGCAATCCCCGGGAAGCTCGACAAGAGCACCCAGGGCTGGGCCGGCAAGTACGCGATGTGTTTCGGGGAAGACGAAGCGACGAGCCCGTGGGAGCCGTACCACGTCTCGCTCGGCTACTCGCCCGACCAGAGCACGGTCACGGTGATGGCCGCCGAGTCGGGCCACAACGTGCTCAACCACGCATCGCCCGATCCCGAAGGACTGCTGGGCACGTTCGCCGACACGATGTCGGCATTTGGCTCGCTGAGCTCGGGACGCTCCTTGGTGGTCTTTGCCCCGGAGCATGCCCGCAAGCTCGGGGCGGCTGGCTGGAGCCGTGAACAAGTGCAGGAGTTCCTGTTCACCCACGCCACCCGCACCTACGCCGAGGTGAAACGCGGCGGCAAGGTCGAAGCGGCCGGCAACGTCACCGGCTTCCATCCCACCCAGTGGATGGAAACCGACCCGCAGGTGCAGCCGGGCGACGAGCACATCACCGTTCCCCGCGGCACGTGCCCTGGCGATATCGCGCTCATGGTCGCCGGCGGCGATGCCGGAGGCCACTCGTCCTTCTTCCCCACCTGGAGCCGGGACCGCAGCGTCCCGCTCATCACCCAGGAGATACTCACGCCATGACCATCACCCTGGTCAACCCGACCCTGCGAGGTGCCAAAGCTGGTGCCGCGCTCGCGCCGCGGCCGGACTCGCTCGAGGGCGCGGTCATCGGGCTGGTGAGCAACGGCAAGACCCACGCTCCCGGAATCCTGCAACGCGTGGCCCAAAACCTGATCGAGTCCCACGGTGCGAGCGAAGCGGTGTTGATGCTCAAGCCCACCGCCAACCTGCCGGCCGCTCCCGAGGAGGTGGAGGCACTGGCCGCCGACGTGACGGCAATCATCGCCGCCATCGGCGATTGAGGCAGCTGCTCGTCGAGCAGTGTGCTCGACGCCGTGCACTTCGAACAGCAAGGCGTGCCAGCCGCGGCCATCCTGACCGAACCATTCGCCGACACTGGCCAGGCAATCTCCGAGCTGCAGGGCTTCGACGACTACCAGTTCGCCACGGTCCCCCACCCGATCGGCAGCTTGACCGCGGACCAAGCGATGGCTGTGGCTGACGCGGTGACCCCGAAGGTGCTGGGCCTGCTCACCCGCGCCGACGTTCGTACTGCTCGCCAGCGCGACCTGATCCACGACGAGGCATCGGAACCGTCAGTGACCGGTTCCGCTGTCGCCGACATCGTCGAAGAATTTGCGGCCGTCCTGCGCGCGGATCGTGCCGACCTCACGGCGTCCGTTGCGGGACACCACATCACACTCCGCCTCCATATTCCCGACGAAGCCTGCGCTGAGTGCGTCCTGCCCGCGTCGATGCTTGTGCCGATGTTCGAACATCGCTTCGACGCGGCGCTCGGTTCTGGCTGGACCGTCCGCCTTGACGACCCTCGCGAGGCCGCCATCTAGGGTGAACCCATGAACGGTCAGCTGCTTGCGGGTACCACCAGGGGCGTCTTCGTCATTGACGACACCGGGGCCACACAGACGCTCGACGCTCGACATGTCCGCGACCTCGTGAAACTTGACGATCGCGTGCTCGCTGGTGCGGCCGGAGGTCTGTACACCAGTCTCGACGGCGGTCGCACGTGGTCTGGACCTCAGCTCGAGGGCTGCGACGTTTGGCAGATTCGCGCCGCGCCCGGTGGGCGGCTCTACGCCAGCACGGAACCGGCCGCACTATTCCGCAGCGACGACCTGGGAGCGACATGGGCGGAGATTTCTTCGTTCGCCAGCCTTCCTGAGGCGGCGCAGTGGTGCGTGCCCATCGAGCCTCCCCAACCTGGTCGCGCCCGTGCCCTCGTCATCGACGAGCACGATCCCGACCGCATCTGGGTGGGGGTCGAGGTCGGCGGGGTGGCCCGCAGCACCGACGGCGGCGAGAGCTGGACGGTCGATTTGCCCGGTGGCAATCCCGACATCCACATGATGTTCGCCCACCCCGCCGAGCCCGGTGTGCTGTTCATCAGCACCGGCTACGGCCGCTTCGACGGTGTCGCCGAAGAACTTGAAGGCAACGCCGGCGTGTTCCGCTCCGACGACTACGGCGAGACATGGGACTACGCCTGGAAGGGCGTCGTGCCGCGCTACTCGCGCCCGCTGTGCATCGACCGCCGCGACCCCTACAGCGTCACCGTCGCCAGCGCCCCCACCGCGTTCTCGCACTACAAAGACGATGGCGGGGCCAACGCAGCCCTGTACCGGTCGGACGACCACGGCCAGTCGTGGCGGTCGCTCTGTGACGAAGCCCATTCGCCGTCGCCCGTCAATTTTCACGGCCTGATCGCCGACCCGGCCAACGTGGGCGGCGTCCTCGTCGGCACCGACACCGGCGAGGTGTGGCAGGTGTCCGAAGATGCCCAGTGGATCGAGCTCGGGTCCGGGTTACCTCTCGTCTGGTCGCTGGCGGTGGTCTGAGGAGCCGCGGACACAAAGAACCTTGAAGGCGCAACGCATGGAAGATCGCTACGGCCTCAAGCTCAGCACCTCATCGGAGGCCGCCCGTGACGCCTATGTCGAGGGAATTGATCGGATGCTCGACGCCGATGCCGGGGCCGAAGAGTGCCTGTCGACGGCGATCGACGCCGACTCGGGGTTCGCCCTTCCTCATGCCGCCATGGCCCGCCACCATCAGCTCTACGTGCGGCCTGCCGAAGCTCGCGCCTCTGCGGAGGCTGCCGTCCGGCTGAGCGAAGGTGCCACCGCGAGGGAACAGCAGCACGTCGAGATTGTCCGCCTGCTAGTGGCCGGCAAGGTTCCCCAAGCACTCGATCTCATCGGGCAGCACGTCTCCGAGCACCCCCGCGACGCGTTCGCCCTGTCCCCCGCATGCGGCGTGTTCGGTGCCATCGGCTTCAGCGGCCGTATCGGCAGGGAAGCCGAGCTGCTCGCATTCCTCGAACCGCTCGCCACCCACTACGGCGACGACTGGTGGTTCGCGACCGTGCATGCGTTCGCGCTCATCGAGACCGGCCGCTGGGACCGGGGCCGAGAGCTGGCCGAGCGCTCGTTGGCACAACGACCGACCAATCCCCATGGCGCGCACACGCTGATCCACGCACTCTTCGAGGCCGGCGACGACGAAGAAGCGGTCGATTTCCTCGATGGCTGGCTGCCCAGCTCCGACCGGGCGAGCGTGCTGCACTGCCACATCTGGTGGCACTACGCGCTGGCGCTGCTCGCGGTCGAGCGCTCCGACGCCGCGTGGGAGGCCTTCAGCCAGAATTGCCTGCCCGGCACGACGACCAGCCCGCCGATCACCGTGTTCTCCGATTCCTCGTCGTTCATGTGGCGCACAGAGCTGGCGGGCAACCCGCTCGATCGAGACATCTGGGAGTCGGTGCGCGAGTTCTACGAGACAAACTTCCCCCAGCCCATCGTGTTCGTCGATGCCCATGTCGGCCTTCTCTACGCCGCGCTTGGAGAGACCGAGCAGCTGCAGTCCACCATCTCGCTGCTGCAAGAGCTCGGCGAGGCCGGCCGTCTGCCCGCAGAGACCACCGGGGCGACACTGGCGCGGGCTTATGGCGCGTTCGTCGACCAGAAGTGGTCGGCGGTCATCGACGTTCTTGAGCCGCTGATCCCCCAGGTCGTTCGCATCGGCGGCAGCCGGGCCCAGCGCGACCTGATGACCAACACGCTGCTCGCCGCATACGTGAACGACGACCGCCTCACCGAGGCGCGGGCATTCTGCGAGCGCGTCGTCGACCGCCGCCCCACGCGCCCGGTGGCCGGTTTCGAACTGTGCTGATCGACGTTCGCGGGATCGCTGCCCGGTAGCACTCAGAACCCGTGCCAACCCTCCTGGGCTGACGACTGCCGGATCCACAGTTCCATCTGCGCGGTGTCAAACTGGCCCTCGGCGATGTCGACCCAACGCGCATCAGGGTCCTTGCCTGAGCCGGGCGGTTCGGGAGACAGCACTGCGCCGTTCAGAAACGTCACCTTGACGTAGCGGGTGAACGCATGGCAGCTCGCAAACCAGCCGCGCCCGGAAACGCCATAGAAGGGCGAATTCCACCGCACCGCTTTACGCACGTCGGGCACGGTGCGCTCGATCAGGTCATCCAGCTGACGAGCAATGACGCCCTTCCAATTCGGCATCGCCTCGATGTACGCCTGCACCGGGGCATCGCCGTCGCCCTTGGGGATCTGCGGATTGCCGCCCGCGAGCAGCTTCGGCGACTGCGAAGAATCCATGGCGGACGAGAGCGGCCTGCTGAGCGTCAGCCGTCGCGACGCCGTCGGCCCAAATCGGCAGCGACAGCAATGCCGACGGCAATGCCTGCCGCTACACCAATACCCATGTTGCCGATGAGCGCGCCGAGGCCTACTCCACCTCCAGCTCCAATGGCGACGCCGAGACCGAGGCCTCTATCTACGCGCACGTCGTGCTCCTCCCATCGGGCAGCGCACTGCTGGTTCTTGGCAATCCAGTGGAGCTGACGGGACTCGAACCCGTGACCCCCTGCTTGCAAAGCCTAAAGAACGGCCCTCGTCTGGCCGCGCTGCGACCTGACGCTAGCTTTCGCGACGCTCGCCGAGCTCTCGACCAGCCCGCAAAGTTCCTGAAGGAGCACCTGTGACCCTGAACGCCACCGGGCAGTCGATGCCACGCTCGGCAAGCGACGACGGACCCGCACTCGAAGGCATCAGGGTGATCGAGCTGGCGATGTATGTGCAGGGGCCGATCGCTGGACTGGCGCTCGGCAGCCTCGGTGCCGACGTGGTCAAGATCGAGCAGGTCGGGCAGGCCGACGTCATGCGCAGCCTCCACAGCGCGTTCGGAGTCACATTCGACGAGCGAGGCCAGGAGTGGGTGTACGGATCGCTCAACCGCAACAAGCGGTCGGTAGCGCTCGACCTCCTATCCGAATCCGCCCGACCGGTGTTCGAGCGCCTGATTCGCGAGGCCGATGTGTTCATCACGAATCTCCGCGCCGGCGCTCTGGACCGCTACGGGGCCGGCCCCGACACCCTGATGGAGATCAATCCTCGCCTCGTGTACTGCCGGGGCGGAGGGTTCGGCTTCACCGGGGAGCTGGCGCAGGACGTATGTCAGGACACCGTGGGCATGGCCTACGCGGGATTCATGGACAGCATCGCACCGACGGAGGAACCCACCTACCCCCCTGGGTCGTTGAGCGACGTTCTCACCGGCACGCACATGGCCTCCGCGGTGCTGGCAGGCCTCGTGAAGCGTTCGATCACCGGAAAGGGATACGTGGTCGGGACCTCACAGACCCAGTCGCTGCTCTGGCTTCAGAACCAGGCTGTCGGCGTGGCTGCGAATCTCGGTACCCGGCTCGAACGTTTCTCGCCTGGCGAAACGACGAATCCGCTCTTCACGATCTATGGGACGTCCGATGGTTGGATCGCTGTCGCAGCGTTGCACCCGCCACAGTGGCCGGCGTTGGCCGAGGCGGCGGGACTCGATCACTTGCTCAGGGATCCGCGTTTCGCCGACATCGACTCTGTTCGGGAGAATCGATCGGAGTTCCGAGCCATTGCGGTGCCCCACTTTCGCAAACACCCCACAGACCACTGGTTCAGGACTCTGCGAGGCTGTGGTGCCTGGGTGGCGCCCGTCAACCGACTCGAGGATCTCGCCAACGATCCGGGGATCCTGGAGAATGAATACCTCGTCACGTTCGATGACGGTTTCGTGGGCCCGCCCACGCCATTCGATGTCGGAGACCACCGCGGTGTTCGCGGAGCCACTGCCTCGTACGGCGAGCACACCGACGAGGTGCTGGCCGAGCTCGGTTACACCGAGGACGAGCTGCTGCTGCTGAGGATCGACAATGCCATCTGGTGACCCAGCACCATGGAGTCGGTGACCATGCGTTTCGAGGCTGCCGATGAACGAGCGGCCATCTCCGACGTGGTGCGGTCGATCGTCGACATGAATCGAAACACGGTCTAGGAGTACGCATGCCCCTTTCACCCGAATCTGTCGCTTTCGTGGAGGCCGTCAAGCGGGCCATGCCACTCGCGTTGAGCGAGATGCCGCTGGACACCACGCGCGAGGTGATGCGCAAGACCGCCCTCCCACCGACCACCGAGATCTTCCAGCGGTTCGATGTGCAGGTGCCGACGCGAGCGGGCGCGGCGACCGTGCGGGTGTACCGCCCGAGCGAGGCCACCGACCTGCCGGTGCTGATGTACCTGCACGGAGGCGGTTTTGCGCTCGGCGATCTCGACATGCACGACGAGTACCTGCGCAACCTCGCCAACGCTGCCGGCATCGTGATTGTCTCGGTCGACTACCGACTCGCACCTGAGCATCCGTATCCGGCGGGTCTCGACGACTGCGTAGATGTCTGGGGCTGGCTGCAGACCGGTTCCGCCGAAATTCCCGGCGACGTGAGCCGGCTCGGCGTCGGCGGCGACAGCGCGGGAGGCTCGCTGTCGTTCGCCTTGGCGTTGCGCGCCCGCGACGAAGGTCTCGGCGTGCCCAAGGTGGTGGTGACCGCGTACGGGACCACCGAGATGCGCGTCTCCAATCCCGAACTCGGTGCGGAGGGACTCCTGACAAACGGGGACTGCCGTTGGTTCTGGGACATGTACACGTCCGACCCGGCCCAACGCGCTGAGCCGTACTGCAGCCCCGCCGCGGCAACGGACCTGTCGAATCTCGGTGCGAATCTGGTGATCACTGCCGAGTACGACCCGACTCGGGACGCGACCGAGGACTACGCACGGCGCCTCAAGTCAGCCGGCAACCCGGTCACGCTGACCCGCTACGACGGCGAGCTGCACGGATTCTTCACGATCCTCAGACTGTCCGAGGCGCGCCGTGCGCTTGATCAAACCGTTGCGTTCCTCCATGAGCACCTGTGAACGCAGAGGGAGAATGAGCGAGACAATCAGCCACCACGAGGTCATCGTCATCGGTGCCGCCGTCGGCACCACGGTGATCCGCGCCGAGTCCGAAGCCAAGCCGGATCCGGTTCGAGGCGCGGTCCCGTTCATGGGTGAGCAGGATGGCTTCGAGAACTCCCTCCTCTGGCACTTGTTCAAAGCGGGCAAACTCAGCGTTACAGGGCGATGGTCCAGTCGCCGAGGGGGACAAGCGTTGCCATGAAGGTCGGAATCGTCACCAGCTCGTTCCATTCCGCCGACTGGGAGCGAATCAACACAGCGGGCTGGTCGCGCGCCCCCAGCCCATCGGACGCAGACGTGATCGGGGAGACGATCGCGCTGGGTCGACTTGCCGAGCCGTTGGGCTTCGACTCGATCTGGATCGGCGAACACTTCGGCACGGCGTATTCCATGTGGCCCGACGTGATGCAGTCGATGGCCTTCTGGGCAGGAGAAACCGAGCGAGTGTCGCTGGGCTCGTGCGTCAACGTCCTGCCCTGGTGGCACCCGGTGACCCTTGCGGCCAAGGCGGCGATGCTCGACATCATGCTCGAGGGCAGGGACTACACCTGGGGCGTCGGCCGAGGAATCGCCCCGACGGAGTACGCCGAATTGGGCATCGATCGCAACGAGGCGCGCGGGCGCTTCGACGAGGCGCTGGAGGTGATCCGGCTCGGGCTGAGTCAGGAGCGCTTCTCCTACAACGGAAAGTACTTCCAGATTCCCGAGGCTTCGATCCGCCCTCAGCCCCGTGACGCAGAGGCGCTGCTCGCTCGCATGGCCTGCGCCTTCACCACCACGGCGTCGATGGAGGTGGCCGCGCAGCATGGCCTCGGGCAGCTCCTCGTGACGGCAGGCACGCTCGACGACATGGTCGACAAGGTGCGCACCTACAACACGCTCCTACACGAGGGTGGACACGAACCGAACCAGCCGACGATCCTTTTGTGGCTGTACTGCACCGAGGACCCCGACGAGGTCGCCGCAGGCAATGCTTACTTCGACCAATACAGCGTCGAGGTCGCGATGCACTACGGCTTGACCGACCCCAGCAACTTCGATGGCATCAACGGATATGAGGCGTATCTGAAGCTGGCCAAGCAAGCCGCCGCCGCAGGCGACACGTTCCGATTGGTGCAAGGCGCAGCCGGTTCCAGTGCGGTCACTCAGCCCATAGGTACCCCCGAGCAGATCATCCGCAGAATGCGCCGTCTTCAAGAGGCCACCAGCTGCAAGGAGATCATTCTGGTGCCGCAGTACTCCGGCATGCCCTTCGAGAAGGCCGAGGCGAGCGTGCGCTTGTTCGCCGACAAGGTGCTGCCCGTGCTGCAGGCCGACTCGGCGCCCATCCACGAGGCCAGCCTGCCCGTCACCATCTGACTGGACTTCCCGGAGTGGAGCTGACGGGACTCGAACCCGTGACCCCCTGCTTGCAAAGCAGGTGCTCTTGCCATCTGAGCTACAGCCCCAAGGAGTCGAAGGGCTGTGAGGGTACCGCCCAGCACGCCACGCGAATCCGCACGAACGCAGCGCAACCGGCGGAGTAAGGCAGGCTTGGGGCCTGGTGTCTGACACGTCGAAGCTGAGCGAGCTGGGGCAACCGGAGGACGCGGCGGCGCCGTGGTCAATTGCGGCAGCGGCGTTTGCTGCCAACTTCGTGACGTTCGGGATCCTCTTCTCGTTCGGTGTGTTCCTGACGCCGATTGCGGACGACCTCGGCACCACCACCGGACCCGTGGCCGCCCTGTTCTCGACTGCGGTGTGCACCTACTACGCCGGTGGCGCCATCGGGGGTCGCATCGGCGACCGCTTCGGGGCCCGGCTGCTGATCGCGGTCGCGGCGCTGGCAATGTCGGCGGGTCTTCTGCTAACCGCCATTTCCGACGCGCTGTGGCAGACCTACGCCGCCTTCGGGGTCCTCGTCGGACTCGCGACCGGTTTCTGCTACCCGTCGATGATCGGCCTGATCGGCCGGAGCTTCAGCGAGCGACGTCGTCCTGCAGCGATGGGCTTTCTGCTCGCCGGCGTCGGAGCCGGGACGCTGGTCATGCCCTTGGCAAGCCACGCGTTGATCTCCAGGCTGGGCTGGCGCCAGACCTACGCCGTGCTGGCTGCCGTGGCGTTCGTCGCCATCGGCTGGGCAGCCACGCGCGGCGACCGGGTGCGAATGCCGTCTGCGGGTCTCATCCGCGTCACCAGGCTGGTGCGCTCGCGTCGATTCCTGCTGTTCTTTGCAGCAGTCGTAGCAATTGGGCCAGGCTTCTATGCCCCAGTTGCGTTCTACAACGATTATGCGGTCGAGCGTGGCGTCGCGCCGGCTTTGGCCGCCGCCCTGATCGGCATCTCGGGCGCCACCAGCGTGGTCGCCCGCCTGGCCTGCGGTGCACTGGGGGACCGCGTCGATCCGATGCGGTTGTGCCGAGCAGCATTCGCCGCCATGGCTGCCGCTCTGGCAATCTGGTGGGTCTCTGATGGGAACCCCGCAGTGCTCATCGTCAGCGCCGTTGCCCACGGCATCGGCTGGGCGGTATGGGTCACCGCCACGCCCTCGGTGCTCGCCGGCTGGTACGGCGTGGAGAATCTGGGCGGCGTGATCGGCATCTACTACACGGGCCTAGGCGTAGGCGCGCTCGCCGGCCCGGCCGTCTGCGGCTTCATCATCGACGCTTCCGGGTTCGGCCCCGCCATCGGGCTCGTCACCGTCACGAGCCTCATCGCGCTCGGACTGCTCGCCCTGCCGATGCGCGAAGCAGTTGCACGCTCAGGCTGATTCCCGGCTGCGGCCGACGAAGCGGTGGCACAACTTGGTCATAGGCTCCACCGGGTGAGCAGCATCTGGCAGGTCTCTCGCTTGCTGAAGGCGTCGTATAGCGACTCAAACCTTCGACACCGGGTAGCGCAGCTCAACGGACGGCTCGACAAGACGCTGACGCCCCACGACAGCGCGAATTCCGACCACGCCGAGACAGCACGCGAGTACTACGACATCTGCAGCCATCTCATGATTTACGGCTGGGGTGAATCCCTGCACTTCGCACCGCTGACTGCCTCAGAAAGCCTGGAAGACTCCAAGCTCCGCCATCAGCGATTGATGATCGACAAGCTGGACCTGCACGGGGGGATGTCCGTCATCGACGTCGGGTGCGGCATCGGCGGACCGATGCGGACGGTGGTTCGAGAATCAGGCGTCAGGGTCACCGGCATCAACAGCAGCGAAGTCCAACTGGCCAGGGCAAGGTCATTGACCGCCGCAGCAGGCCTCAGCGACATGATCGACTACGTGGAAACCAGCTTCATGGACATGGGTGCCATCGAAGACAGCACGTACGACCGCGCCTACGCGATCGAATCGACATGTCACGCGCCCGACAAGGTCGGCGCATTCACCGAGATCGCGCGCGTGCTCAAGCCCGGCGCCCTGCTGTGGGGTCAGGAAATGTGCCTGACGGACACGTTCGATCCTGACAACGCCCAGCACCAAGACATCAAACAAGAACTCATGCGCGGGATTGCGCTGCGCAAGATCGCAACGTTCGCAGAAGTCAACGCAGCACTCGAGTCGGCAGGATTCGAGGTCATCGAAGGCTCCGACCGCGGCACTGCAGAAAATGGCTCGACCACTCCGTGGTATCAGCCCATGGAGGCGCGCAGCGGAACCCGCAGCAGCACCTTGAGAGGAACACCCCTGGGTCGACGGCTCGCAATCGGGTCCGCACGCGTTGGCGAAACATTGAGGGTGCTGCCCAGGGGCACCGCCGAGATCGCCAAGCTGCTGGATCGCACTGCCGAGGCCTACGTCGCCGGCGGCAAGACAGGAATCTTCACGCCGCTGTACTGCTTCGTGGCCCGCAAACCGCTTTGAGACCCTCCCGGCGAAACGGCGACAATCGGGCACGTCTGCTAGGAAACCCCGCATGAACATGCCTGCCATTTCGCTGGCGGCCGTACGCGGCCGCCGCGAGCGCACCCTGGAAATCGCCGCTGAGATCGAACAACGAGGATTCAGCGGCATCTACTGCCCCTCCATGGGCGACCCGGTGGCGCTGTGCCAGTCCATTGCCCACGTCACCAACGAGATCCACTTCGGCACTTCGGTGCAGCCGATCTACTTCCGCAACCCCGTCGACATGGCCTCGACCGCGGCGTTTATCCATGAGGTTTCGGGCGGACGCTTCTGGCTGGGCATCGGCGTGACGCACGGCCCGGTGCACCAGCGCCTCGGTATCACGCCCGGCAAGCCGCTCGCCGACATCCGCGAGTACATCGCTGCCATGGAGGCGGCATCGCAGCAGCACGGTGAGCTCCCCCCGATCGTGCTGGCCACGCTGCGCCAGCGCATGGCCGAGCTGTCGGCCGAGATCAGCTCCGGGGCGGTCTGGGCGAACGCGAGCTGCAACGACTTCGCTAACTCGGTGGCGCACCTCGGCGACGCCGCGAACCGTGACGACTTCTTCGTGGGAAACATGATCCCGACCGTCATCGACGATGACCGCTCTGCGGGCGCGGCCCGCAACCGAAAGACGCTGTCGGGCTACGTGGCGCTGCCGAACTACCGGAACTACTGGAAGCAGGCCGGCTGGGTCGACGAAATGGAGGCGGTCGAGACGGCCGTTGCGGCCGGCGACGGCGACGCTCTGAACCGGGCGATGACCGATGACTGGCTGTCGAATGCGACGCTGTACGGATCCGCCAGCGAAGTCCGCGACGGCGTCGAAGCCTGGTTCGACGCCGGCTGCAAGACACCGATCCTGGTGCCGTCGAGCACGAGCGGGGGCCAGCTCAAGGCGCTTGAAGAGCTGTTCGACACCTTCGCCTGACAGCCCGCGTACTCGCGAACGAGGCGAGAGGCGCCGTTACGATCCCAGCCATGCATATTGAGCTGTTCGGATTCGACACCACGCCTGAGCGCTTCGAGGCCAGCATCCGCGAGGCCTCCGAACAAGGCTTCGGGCGTTACTGGACGCCGCAGATCTTCGGCCACGACGCACTCACCACCATTGCGGTCGCTGCCCGTGACGTGCCTGGCATTCGCGTCGGCACGTCGGTGGTGCCGACCTACCCGCGGCATCCGATGATGCTGGCCCAGCAGGCCCTGACGACCCAGGCGATCATCGGCGGTCGCCTCGATCTCGGCATCGGCCCGTCGCACAAGCCGGTCGTGGAGGGCATGTGGGGCTACTCGTTCGACCGGCCGATCGCCCACATGCGCGACTACCTGACCATCTTGACCAAGCTGCTCACCGATCGGCGCGTGTCCCACGGCGGCGACGCCGTCGTCGGCCGCGGCGAGATCACTCCCCCGCCGGCCGACCCGCCGCCGGTGTTCGTAGCAGCGCTGGGCAGCCAGTTGCTGCGGCTGACCGGTCGCATGGCCGACGGCACCATCACCTGGATGACCGGGCCGGCGACATTGCGGGATCACACTGCGCCGACCATCAACGAGGCCGCTACCGAGGCCGGCCGCCCGGCACCGCAGGTGGTGGCCGGTTTCCCGGTGTGCGTGACCGACGATGTCGACACGGCCCGCGAGCGCGCCGCCAGGGACCTGGTGGTGTACGGGACGCTGCCGAGCTACCGGGCGATGATCGACCGGGAGGGCCTGAGCGGGCCCGAAGACATCGCCATCATCGGCAGCGCTGCTGAGGTCGGCGACCGCATCAACGCACTGGCCGACTGCGGGGTGACCTCGTTCGCCGGCTCCGCATTCGGCACCCTCGACGAGCAGGCGGCCACCCGCGAGACGCTGATCAGCTTGCTCAGCTGATCACCGGCGGCTGGGCTGGTCGCCGGTGATCAGCCGTTCGTCTCGGCGCCGTGCGTTTCCGGGTCGCCGATCTCGGGATCAGCATTGCCGCCGTCAGAGTCAGCGTCGCCGGACTCGGTCTCCTCGATAGAACCGCGGCGCAGGCCCACCAGCACCGCTGCCAGCGCTGCAAGACCGACCACGGTGCTGGTCCACACGTTGATACGAACGCCCCACAGCTCGTTGGCGCTGTCGATGCGCAGCAGCTCGATCCACAGCCGTCCAGCGGTGTAGCCCAACACGTACATCGCAAACAGGTAGCCGGTGCGCAGGCGCGGCAGCACCTTGGGCACCACCCACACGAGCGTCGCCGCCAGGCACAGATTCCACAGGGCCTCATAGGCGAACGTCGGATGGAACGTCTCTTCGAGGCCGTAGCCGGCCACACGGTGTGCCTGGTCGATCTCGAGCCCCCACGGAAGATCCGTCGGCCGGCCGTAGAGCTCCTGGTTGAACCAGTTCCCGAGCCGGCCGATGGCCTGGGCCACCGCCAACGCGGGCGCCAGCGCGTCGAGCATCGTGCCGGTGCTGTGCCCGCCCCGGCGCAGCATCCACACCGCAACCAGCACGCCCACCGAGATGCCGCCCCAGATGCCCAGGCCGCCCTGCCAGATCTTCACCGCATCGCCGAGGTTGTCCTGGTAGCGGTCGAAGTCGGTGATGACGTGATACAGCCGGGCCCCGATCAGCCCAGACGGCACCGCCCAAACAGCAATGGTGCCGACCAGGTCATGGGAGCGAGCCCGGTATGCATCGTCTCGGTCTGCGATCGCCCGGCACCAGCGGCGGCTGGTGATCCACAACGCAACCAGCACCGAGAGGCCGATGGCAACGCCATAGGCTCGAATGTCGAGTGGTCCGAGCGAGACAGAGCTGCGCGATGGGCTCGGAATCGATGCGAGCGCCCCGGCAACCGACGAGAGAGAATCTGCAGCCATGACGCAGCAACCCTACGCACAGTGGCTGGCAACAGAAGGCGCGCGACTCGACGAGATCGCGACCAGGGCCGAGGCCAATCCCGACGACTGGCAGCGAGCCATTCCTCGTTGCGAGGGATGGGATCTGGAGGGTCTGATCGGTCACTGCGCGGGGGTGTGGACTTTCGTCGGTTCAAGCATCGCTGCTGGCGGGCCCGTCGAGCGCGACTCCATCGTCCAGCCCGACTGCTCGCTGTCGCAATGGCATGCCGATGCCCTCGCCCGCATCACCGACGTGCTCGCCGACCGCGACCCCAGCGAGCCGTCATGGAGCTTCCACCCGCACAACCAGACCATCGGTTTCTGGCAGCGCCGCATGGCCAACGAAGCGGTGATGCACCGCTGGGACGCCCAAGCTGCCTATGGCCCCACGCCCGCACCGATCGAACCCGCTGCCGCCATCGATGGCATCGATGAGCTCTTCGACTTCTTCCTGCCGGTGCGCCAGCCAGACGTCTTCGCCGGCAACGGGCAGACGCTTCACCTGCATGCCACCGACGCCGACGGGGAATGGGTGATCACCCGCACGCAAAGCGGCATCGAGGTCGAGCATGCGCATCGCAAGTGCGACGTCGCCGCACGGGGGCCGGCGCAGAGTTTGCTGTTGTTCGTGTGGGGCCGCGGTGGCACCGAACAGCTCGAGACGTTCGGGGACGACAGCCTGCTGGCCGATTGGCAGCGCGAAGTACGGATCTGACCGAGCGACCGCTGCGGAGGCGGCAGGACCCTCTGCTCCAGCGATCCAGCCGGTCGCAACGTCGCAGAGTCTCCTGCCGCCTCCGGAGCTATGAATCCTGTGTCTTCCGCCGAGGCGCTACAGGCGGGCGCCCTCGTAGGCGGCAGCGCGGACGCCGCGCTGGGCCAGCTCTGCGAGCCAGGGCAACGGGTCGTCGAGCATGCCCAGCCCCCACGCGCCTGTGGGCAACTCGTCGGCCAGCGCCCAGCCTGCAGCAGTCGCTGCCACCGCGGCAGCAGCGGCGCTCGGATGATCGATCACACCGAGCACGTCGGTGCAGTGGCGGCCGTCTCGCAGGCCGCGCAGCTCCACACGCACTCCCCCTGGGCCGCCTTCGGGATGCGGCGGCCGCAGCATCGGCAGCATCGCAGTGAGGCGATCGCGCCGGGTGCCTGCCACACGGGCGGTCACCCGTTCGACGTCACCGAAGGCGGGCACGAGCAGCAGCGCATCTGCCAGCGCTGCCCGGTAGCAGTCATGCGCGCCGAGCGGATCGGGAAACCACACCAGCTCACGGCCCGAACCGCCGCGTCGGCGACGCCATTGCCCGTCGCGCCAGTCGACCGAAGTGCCGGTGCGGGCGCGATGCAACTGGCGCTGGCAGGCGGGACCACCAGTGCCGACCCGGGCGATGTGCACCTCGGTCACCACGTCGAACTGGGCAGCACCGTGACGCGCCAGCAGGCAGCTGTACCCCGGCGAGAAACCCGCTCCGACCACGACTGACCGCCGGGCGTTTGTGGCCCGCTTGTTCATCGCGAGCAACTGCTCGACGTCGGCCACGGCACCCGACAGCGACACCACGTGCGAGCGCCGCTCGAGGGCCTTCTCGGTCAGCGCAGCGTGGCCCCCGCTCGGCAGGCTCAGCACCACCACGTCAGCTTCGGGCAGCGCACCGGGCTCAAGCACCTCCACGTCCACGTCGAGCAATTGTGACGCAAGGCCCCGCAGGCGAGAGGTGTGGCGCGACCCCAGCACCAAGCGATCCACGTCGGGCCGCGACGCAAGCTGCCGGGCGATGCGCTGCCCCACAGCACCCGCGCCGATGACCGCAACGGTGCTCATGGGTTCAGGCTCATGTCAGCTCACCGCAAGCCAGGACCGGCCAGCTCGCGCCAGCTGCCCTCGCGGCGCGGCACGTCTTGGGAGGGTCGCAGGCGCAGGACGATGGTGACCAGCCCGCCGACGACGACCGCCAGCAGGGCACGGCGAAGGAAGCTCACCATGACTGCTGCGGGCCCTCTTGTGGGGCTAGCTGGAATCGAACCAACGACCTCACCCTTATCAGGGGTGCGCTCTAACCGACTGAGCTATAGCCCCGCGAAGCCGCACACACTACAGCCAGGCCACCGCAGCGACCAAGCCGGTATCGGCGCGCTCCCACAAGCTCTGGCATCTCTGGCGGCTGGCTTGGAGGTCTAGCGGGCGGGGGGGCGGCGGTCGTCTTCGAGCACAGTGACCCGCACGCCGCCGGTGAGATCACTGATCAGGTTGAACATGATCGCCATCACCACGTTGAAGGCGACGCCGACGACAGCAACGATGAGGCCGACGATTCGGGCACGCCCGAAGATCACCGCTCCGTCGATCGTCCAGCTCTCATAGGAGCCGACCTCGGTGATGAACGACTCCACCTTGTCGACCAGGCCTGACCGCTGGGCCGCGTTCCACAGCAGCACCCCGGCCGCCAGCACAGCCACATACAGGCAGGCGTACAGCAGCACCGACACCTTGAAGACCGACCAAGGGTCGATATGACGCAGGATCCGGTGCGTTCGGCGCACCCGGGCCCGACGCTGGCTCAGCCATGCCCATCGCACCGGCGGGGCTTGCGGATCGTGGGGCAGCGGCGCCTGCTGGCCAGGTGACGGGTGGAGCGGCGGAGCCTGTGCGGCGTGCGGCGGCGCGGGCGGGATCTGGGGCGGGACGGGCGCGCGGCTCGTCGGGGTGATGCCTAACGCTTCCGCGAACAGCTCGTCGGTGGGAGTCGGTCCGCTTTGCTCCGGCGTCGGCGGCCCCTGACCGGATGTCGGATCGGCCACGCTTCGCAGTGTAGGAGTCAGTCGCCAGGCCGCCCGTTCGCCCCCGAAACCGGTGGCAGTGATGACGACGCCGACGCCGAGGCGCGCTGACCGTCAACCTCTGCGACGACTTCCACCAACACTTCGCTGCTGTTGACGTGCGATTCGAAGGCGAGCAGCGTCCCGCCCGCATCGTTCACGGCAGACAACGCCACGGAACTGTCCGGCGGCACACCTTCGGCGATGGCATGCAGGTCGGCTGCTGCGAGCGTCGCCAGCGCGGCTGCGTCGGCTGCGGCCTGCGCCCGTGAGCTTGCGAGCGCCGCCTGACCCCAGCGCGCCACCAACCCCACGCTGATGAGCAACGCCAGGGCCATGAGCGCCACCGGCAGTGCCGCCTGCCCGCGCTGGCTCGGTATCGCCGGTGCTGCATCTGTCGGCATTGGCTGACGCTATGACGTCGGACTCGCCTCGCCTGCAGAGTTTTCGCGAAGCGTGCCGTCGACTTCGCTGGCTTCGCTGGCGTCTGCATCATCGGATTCGTCGGCGTCGGGAATGTCCGGCAGCTCGACCGGCGCGATTGCCACAACCTGCTCGCCGTCCTCAAGGGCCATCGCCCGCACGCCGGAGGCCGTGCGGCTCTGGCGCGAGATGTCGGAGACTCGTGTGCGAATCAACACGCCACTCGACGACACCAGCAGCACCTCGTCGTCTGCGTCCACAAGACGAGCCCCCACTACCTGGGTGTCGGCGCCGGGCAGTTTCGCTGCTATTACACCCAAGCCCCCGCGTCCCTTGCGCCCAAACTCCTCGTCGGACGTCCGCTTGGCAGCGCCACCGCTCGTCACCACGAGCAAGTCTCGTGCCTCGTTGGGGTGAAGTACGTCCGCGGCGGCCACAGTGTCGCCCTCGCGCGGCCGCATCGCCCACACGCCCGCAGCGCTGCGACCCATCGAGCGCACTTCGCTCTCGGCGAAGCGGATGGCGCGACCATTACGAGACACGACGAGCACGTCGTCGTCACCGGAGGTCTCGAGCACCCGTACCAGCTCGTCACCTTCTCGCAAACTCAGAGCGATCAAGCCGTTCGAGCGGATGTTCTCGTAGGCACTGATCGGCGTCTTCTTGGCGAGTCCTTGCCGGGTTATGAACATCAGGTACCGGTCCGCAGGGAATTCCCGGGCTTCCACCACCGTTTCGACGCGTTCGTCGGGGGCGAGCTGCAGCAAGTTCACCAGTGCCGTGCCCCGCGCGGTGCGGTTGGTGAGCGGCACCTCGTAGGCCTTCAGCCGGTGTACCCGGCCGCGGTTGGTGAAACACAGCAGCCAAGCGTGCGCCGTCGTCAGCAGGACGCGGACTACCACGTCGTCGTCTTTGAGCCGCGCACCCTGCACGCCGCGACCGCCGCGACCCTGGGTGCGGAACATGTCGGGCGAGGTGGCCTTCACATAGCCCTCGCGGGTGAAGGTCACCACTAATGGTTCGTCCTCGATGAGATCTTCCGCGTCCATCTCGCCGGGATCGGTGACGATCTCGGTGCGCCGAGGCATGGCATGGTCGGCGCGCAGCGCGCTCAACTCATCGATGATGACCTGCCGCAGCCGTGTGTCGTCGCCGAGGATTGCTTCGAGCTCGACGATCACCTGCGTCAACTCAGCCAACTCGTCACTCAGCCGTGTGCGGCCCAGCCGGGTCAGACGGCTGAGCTGCATGTCCAAGATGTGATTGGCCTGCTCAGCGCTGAACGACATCGGCTCCGCGCACAGGCCTTCCAGCGCCGCCGCCCGATCTTCGCTGGCGCGGATCAAGGCGATGATCTCGTCGATCAGGTCGAGCGCGCGCAGCAGGCCTTCCACGATGTGGGCCCGGGCCCGGGCCTCGTCAAGCCGGTACTGGCTGCGCCGCGTGACCACCTCGATCTGGTGGTCGACGTAGGCGACCAGGGCATCTCTGAGGTTGAGCGTGCGGGGCACACCGTCGACCAGCGCCACCATGTTCACGGCAAAGCTCGACTGCAGCGGCGTGTGCTTCCACAGGTTGTTCAGCACCACGTTCGCCGGCGCCGAGGGCCGCAGCTCGATCACGAAGCGGGTGACGCCCTTGGCCGACTCGTTGCGCAACTCGGTGATGCCCTCGATGACCTTGCGATTCACCGCGTCGGCGATCTTGCGCTCGATATTCTCGATCGAGGTCTGGTAGGGGATCTCGGTAACCACGATGCTTGTCCGCTTGCGGTGCTCGACGATCTCGGCTCGAGCCCGCAGCTTCACCGAGCCACGGCCGGTCGTCAGAGCTTCACGAGCGCCGGCGCGCCCAAGCATCCGCCCACCGGTGGGAAAGTCGGGCCCACGCACGAACTCCATCAGGTCTTCGACGGTGGCCTCGGGGTGGGAGATGAGATGGATCGTGGCGTCGACGATCTCGCCGAGGTTGTGCGTGGGGATGTTGGTGGCCATGCCCACCGCGATGCCCTGGCTGCCGTTGACCAGCAGGTTCGGAAAGCGAGACGGCATCACCATCGGCTCGGTACGGGAACCGTCGAAATTGGAGGCGAAATCCACCGTCTCCTCGTCGATGCCCTCGGCCATCGTCATGGCCAAATTGGTCAGACGGCACTCGGTGTAGCGGTAGGCGGCCGGCGGGTCAGACGGCGAGCCGAAGTTGCCGTGCGGGTCGATCAGGGTGTTGGCCAGGCTGAATGACTGGCCCATCCGCACCAGCGCGTCGTAGATCGATCCGTCGCCGTGGGGGTGGTAGTTGGCGATGACGTCGCCGACCACGGTGGCGCACTTCTTGTGCGGACGGTCTGGGCGCAGGCCGGTGTCGAACATCGACCACAGGATCCGGCGATGCACCGGCTTGAGGCCGTCACGGGCATCGGGCAGCGCCCGCGAGGTGATGACCGACATGGCGTAGTCGAGGAACGACTGCTCCATCTCGGTCTGAATCTCGACATCCACCACGCCGACGGCGCCGCTCCCGGGGGACGGGCCGGGGTCGGGTTCGTCGTTGCTCATATCGCTCCCAGCCGGATCCGTCTGACCGTCAGCTCAGACGTCGAGGAAGCGGACGTCGCTGGCGTTGTTCTGGATGAAGCCCCGGCGGGCGTCCACGTCGTCGCCCATGAGGATGCTGAAGATGAGATCGGCCGTGGCGGCCTCTTCGAGCGTGACACGAAGCAAGGTCCGGCTGGCCGGATCCATGGTGGTGTCCCACAGCTCTTGGGCATCCATCTCGCCGAGGCCCTTGAGGCGCTGGAATTCGTTGCGGTGGTTGGGCCGCTGTTCGAGGAACGCTGCCTTTGCTCGGTCGTCCTTGAGGTAGACGGAGTCTGTGCCGACCTTGGTGGAGTACAGCGGCGGCTGAGCGATGTACACGCAGCCCCCCGACAGCAGCGCACGCATGCGATGGAAGAAGAACGTCAGCAGCAGGGTGCGGATGTGGCTGCCGTCGACGTCGGCATCGCACAGCAGGATCACCTTGTGATAGCGCACCTTGGCGACGTCGAAGCCCCCCTCGCCGGTCGCACCGTCAACACCTCCGCCGATTGCCGAGATGAGCGCACCGATCTCGTTGTTGTCGAAGATGCGCTCGGGCCGGCTGCGCTGGACGTTGAGGATCTTGCCCCGGATGGGCAGGATCGCCATGGTGGCGGGATCGCGAGCCTCCTTGGCCGATCCTCCCGCTGAATCGCCCTCCACGATGTACAGCTCTGATTCGGCGGGGTCGCCCGACGAGCAGTCGGTGAGCTTGCCGGGCAGGCCAGCGCCCCCGAGTGCCGACTTGCGGACGGTATTGCGGGCCTTTTGCGCGGCGACGCGGGCCCGGCGGGCGTCGACGGCCTTGCCAAGGACCAGCTTGGCCTCGCTGGGGTGCTCTTCGAGCCATTCGCCCAGGCCGCTGTAGGCCGACTTCTGCACCAGGCTGCGCATGGCAGTGTTGCCCAGCTTGGCCTTGGTCTGGCCTTCGAACTGCGGTGATTCCATGCGGACGCTCACCACCGCGGTGAGGCCCTCACGGATGTCATCGCCCTGCAGGTTGCCGTCGTCGGGTCGCAGCATCTTGCGATCCTTGGCGTAGGCGTTCACTGCCGAGGTCAGCGCCGAGCGGAACCCCTCGGTGTGCATACCGCCCTCGATGGTGTTGATGCCGTTCGCGAAGCTGTGGATGCCGTCGGTGTTGAAGCCGGTGTTCCACTGGAAGGCGATCTCCACCTCGTCGCCGTCTTCGACAGCGGTGAGATAGCCGACGTCGTCGAACAGCGTCTCGGAGGTCTCGTTGAGGTGCCGTACGAAGTCGCGAATGCCACCCGGGTAGCAGTACTCGTGGCGGACCGGCTCGGGCCGGCGCTCGTCGATGAAGCCGATACGCAGGCCGGCGTTCAGGAACGCCATCATCTGCAGCCGCTCGGTCAGCGTCTGGGCGCGGAACTCGACGTGGTCGAACACGGTTGGGTCGGGCTTGAACGTGATGGTGGTGCCGGTGTTCTCATCGGGTGATGGACCGGTATCGGTCAGATCGCCAACGGGCTCGCCACCGTCACGGAACTGCAGCTTCCAGCGACGGCCTTCACGGTCGATGATCGCTTCCAGCTCAGACGACAAGGCGTTCACCACCGACACGCCGACGCCGTGCAGCCCGCCGGACACCTTGTAGCCGGCGCCGCCGAACTTGCCGCCGGCGTGGAGCACCGTGAGGACGACTTCGGCCGCCGACTTGTCGGGATACTGCGGATGGGCTTCGACAGGAATTCCGCGGCCGTTGTCGGTCACGCTGCACGTGCCGTCGGCTCGCAAGGTCACCTCGATCGAGCTGCAGTGCCCTGCCATGGCTTCATCGACGGCGTTGTCGACCACCTCGTACACGAGGTGGTGCAGCCCGGCTGGACCGGTCGAACCGATGAACATGCCCGGTCGCTCACGCACGGGCTCGAGGCCTTCGAGCACGGTGATGGCATCGGCGTTGTAGTCGCCGACGACGGTGTTGCCGGGTGCGTCTGCGCCTTCCGCTCCTGCCGCTGAACTAGGTGCCAGGGCGGTGTCGGTCACGGCTCACCAGTCTACTGGAGAGTGCGCCTTTTTCGGCGCAGGATCAGCCGTTCGCAGAGTGCTAAAACCGCAGGTCAACAGCGCTTTTCTGAGTCAAGTCGCAGGTTGGACGCGCAAGCGGAGCTCAGCGATCGTCGCGGCACCCGATTCGGCGTTCAGCGCAGCCAGAATCCGGCTGGAGTGATAGCGCAACTCTGTCGCCCAGGCAGGGTCGTCTACCACGACGGTCAGCCGGCCGGCGTCGAGCCGCTCGGGCTGTGAGTGGGCCGCTATCGCCTCCCCGACCGCCTCGGTCCAACGCTCGTTGAGGTCCATCGCGCGACCTCGAGAACCGAAGCCGGCGGTGACCGCCCGGATCGAATCACTGATCGGCCGTGGCTCCCGGCCACCCGTTGTGCGACGGCGTCTCTTCATCGGGTCAACATGCTCGCACGCCCAACCTCACCGAGCGCGCGGACAGCTCAGACTCGCCGCTCAGCCGCTCAGCGTTACGCGGGCACCACTTCGCCGTCGCGAATGTGGACGTGGCTGTGCCCTTCGATCCCAGGCGGCACATGTCCGGTAGCCGAGGTCACCACGATCTGCGCGGCAGGAAGGCAGCCGACGAGCCGCAGGGCCCTGCCCTCATCGAGTTCGGAGAACACGTCGTCTAGCAAGACGACCGGCTCGACCTGGCTGATCTGGGCTGTGCAGCGATGCTGCGCCAGCCTCAACGCCAGGGCGATGCTGCGCTGCTCGCCTTGGGAAGCGTGCGTGCGCGCGGGCAGGCCATCGAGGCAGACCGTCATGTCGTCGCGGTGCGGGCCCACGGTTGTCGTGCCGCGCCGCAGATCGTCGCGCCGAGCCTGCGCCAACGCTTCAGCGAGCGTGTGATGGCGCCACTCGGCCGCGTAGGACAGACGCAGATCCGCGGCAGAACCCGCGAGCTGGTCGTAGGCGGCCCCCGCCGGCGCCGTCAACGCCGAACACAGGGCCTCGCGCCGGCGCGCAATGATCTCGCCGGCGGTCGCGAGCTGGGCGTCCCACACATCGAGGGTCGTCATGGCCTCGGCGTCGGGACGGTGACCGGCCTGCTTCAAGAGATTGTTGCGCTGCCGCAGGATCCGTTCGAAATCAAGCCGCGTCGCTCGATACTCGCGGTCGGTGATGGTCAGCACGCTGTCGAGCAGCTCGCGGCGCACCGACGGCGCGCCCGCTGCGATCGACAGGTCTGCGGGGCAGAACACCACGGTGCTGACGACCTCGGCAAGATCGCGCAGTGAGCGCACCCGCTGTCCGTTCACCTGGGCGCGAGACCGACCGCCTGCAGCAATCTCCATCTCCACCAGGTGCGCCCGGCGATCCCGCCGAACCTCGGCACGCACGAAAGCCCGCTCGCAGCCGGAGCGCACGAGCGTCTCCGCGCTCGCCCCGCGGAACGAGCCCGAACCGTCCAGCAGGGCGATCGCCTCGAGCAGGTTGGTCTTGCCATGCCCGTTCGGACCGACCACGAGCGTCCGTTGCGCGTCGAGCGACAGCTTCGTCGCCCGGTGGTTGCGAAAGTTCTCGATGCTCAGCCAAGCAACGATCACGACACCCGCACGGGCATCAGCAGGTACAAGAACTCGCCCTGCCCAGGCGTCCGCAGCACCGCTGGCTTCAGCGCATCGAGCCGCACGAGCTCGACGGTGTCGCCGCCAGCCGCCTCGAGGCCTTCGATGAGGTAGTCGGGATTGAACGCCACGGTGGTGGGCTCTCCCTCGTAGGCAGCATCGATTTCTTCGCTCGCGCTGCCCACGTCTTGGCTGATGACCGTGAGTTCGATGCTGTCAGAGCGCAACTCCATGCGCAGGGGTGCATTCGTGTCGCGGGCCAGCAGCCGGAGCCGGCGGGCGCCGTCGAGCAACGCGCCGCGGTCTACCTCGAGGCGGTTGTCGTGAGAGTCGGGAATCAGCGGTTCGTAGCTGGGAAAGTCGCCAGCGATGAGGCGGCAGGTCACCTGCGCCGAGGCGGAATCGTCGGTGACCTCGAAAGTGACTTCCCGCTCCCCCAAGCGCATAGTGACGTCTTTGCTCGGGTCGAGGATCCGGCCCAGCTCCTCAAGCGCGCGTGAGGGCACGAGCACTTGCTGGCCCGGCTCGAGCACCTGTGCCTCGGGGAGGTCTCGCAGGGCGAGGCGATAGGAATCGGTGGCTACCAATCGCAGACCATCGCCCCGGGCGGCCATGAGGACGCCGGTCAAGATCGGGCGGGCGTCATCGGAGCTTGCCGCGCGAACCACCTGCCGGAAGGCCTGCGCGAGGTCGACAGCAGGCACCGTGACATCATCTCCGGCGGGCTGGGGCAAGGTCGGGAAGTCGGCAGTCGGCAGGGTCCGCACCGAGAACTGCGCTCGTGCGCTCGTGATCTGGGCCTCGTCATCGGTCACCTGCAGTTCGACCTCGCCCGGCGGCAGCGCACGCGCGATATCGGTCAGCAGTCGAGCCGGCACGACGGTCTCTCCGGGAGCCTCCACCGCGGTGCGCAGACGTGTGCGCACCGTCAGGTCGAGGTCGGTGCCAGTGACAGCGAGACCTTCCTCATCGGCGCGCAGATGCAAGCCGGTCAGCACGAACAGGCCACCACCACGCGCATTGACCCCTCGACTGGCCAAGGCCAGCTGCTCTACCAATGCGTCTCGTTCAATGCGCAATTTCACAGGCGGTTCTCCTTGGCCATACCGGACCGATGAGACAGACAATCCTCAAAGAGAAGGTTGATAGTTATTCAATAGTGGTTGTAGGGGCTGTGAATTGTGGATGACTGGCCGTTGTCGCAGATCAGCCCAACGAAGGCTGTCAACAGTCTTGCTTGCCGCGTCCACAGCTACACCCTCCATTTTCTCGCGTCGCCGACTCCGCGGTGGATAATCGCAACTTTTCCCGAGGTCTGTCGAGAACTTTTCCACTCGTTGTCCACAGCGTGTGGAGACACCCTAGATCCAGCCGTCGACCGCACAGCGGACAGCAGTCGTCGAGTCGGCCTCAGGCAGCCCGGACGTGAGCGATCAGCTGGGCGACTTGGTCGTAAACCTTGCGTTCTGCAGGCAGGAGACTGTTGATCTTCTTGACGGCATGCATCACGGTGGTGTGATCGCGGCCGCCGAAGACGCTGGCGATGGCGGGATAACTCAAGTCGGTGAGTTCCCTCATGACATACATGCTGATCTGGCGGGCCTTTACGAGGCCCTGCTGGCGGCCCTGGCTGGTGAGCTGGCTGATGCTGTAACCGAACATGTCGGAAGTCATCTGCAGGATCCGGTCGGTGGTGATCGGTTTCTCCTGCGGCTCGCGGACATCGCTGAGAATCTGCTGGGCCATCTCAAGGGTGACCAGACTGCGCGTGAGGCTGGCGTACGCCGTGACCCGTACCAGCGCACCCTCAAGTTCACGGATGTTGTTCGTGATGATGTGGGCGATGTGCTCGAGCACCTCGTCGGGCACATGGCCGTGCTCGGTCTTCTTGCGCAGGATGGCCACCCGGGTCTCCAGATCGGGTGGCTGGATGTCGGTAATCAGGCCCCACTCGAAGCGGCTGCGCAGTCGATCCGACAGCGTGGCGATGCTGCGGGGCGGGCGGTCTGAGGAGATGACAATCTGCCGGCCCGCGACGTGCAGCGAGTTGAAGGTATGGAACAGCTCTTCCTGTAAGCCTTCTTTGCCCTCCATGAACTGGATGTCGTCGAGCAGCAAGACGTCGAGCTCGCGGTAGCGCCGCTTGAACGCCGGCGTGGTGTTCGTGCGGATGGCCTCGATGAACTCCGAGAGGAACGTCTCGGTGGAGACGTACCGCACACGATGCTCCGGCAGCGTGGATCGCAGAAAGTTCACTATGGCCTGGAGCAAATGGGTCTTGCCGAGCCCGGTGCTTCCGTGAATGAACAGCGGGTTGTAAGCAACGCCTGGCGTCTCAGCGACCGCAAGCGCCGCGGCCTGGGCGAACCGGTTGCTGCTGCCGGTGACGAAGCTCTCGAAGGTGTACCGGGGGTTGGTGATGTCGACGCCGGAGACCCGGCGCGACGGTGTGGTGACCTCGGGTGATGTGGCGGCCGTGTCCGTTGCTGTGGAGGCGCCGGCCGGCGGTGCCTGGGCCGCGCCGGCGGCTGGGTGCCATGCCTCGGCGTCGTTGCTGAGTGGGGCATCGTCGTCATCGACGATGGCATCGAGGTCGTGCGGCTCGGCATCGGTGCCGTTGGCGTTGTCGAGCTCGCTGAGCTCGGGACGGGTCTCGATCTCGTAGGTCTGCGGGCGTACGGGCAGCTGCTCGAAGGCGGCGTGCAGCATGGGGATGTATCGCCTCTGGATGCGATCGCGGATCATGTTGCTCGGCGCGATCAGTACGGCAAGCTCGCCGTCGACGTGCAGCGCCTGCAGGTGCCGGAAGTAACCCAGCCACAGCGCGTCGGACACCGTGGTTCGCAAGATCTCGCGGCACTGCGACCACAGCTCGTCGGTGTTTGCGCGTGTGCTTCCCGCCGTCGCCCCGGCCTGCGAGGTCACCTGAGGGGCCTCGAATGATTCCGATGATGCCGAAATGTCGTGTTGGCCGTGGGGTCCGTCGGCTGCGGGTTCCGCCTGCGGAGAACTCACTACGACAACCTCGTTCGCCTGCGGCCGATGTGTGCCCGGGGAACGTGTTGTTCGCCTTCGAGTCACCAAGCGGCATCCGGTGGTCGGAACCTATGGCCGCGCTCCCCCTGTCGCAAGCGCGTCTTTGTGGACCTCTGCCAAGCGGGAGTTGACCGGCGTTCGACAGTACGCCGACAGGCGCAAAACGCCCGCATAACCAGCGGATGCCATCGAAAATTGCTGCATTGACGCGCGCCATGTCCGCAGGTCCACAGCGACCGTCGCGAGCGATTGCGCGCGGATGGCGTGCGCCCCTCGCGCGCGAAATACGCGCGTCCAGACAGACGCGCCGACTGCACCGAACCCCGGTGCCGCCCCGCATCAGCACCCCTAGGCTGTCAGTGCTCTCGGGCCAAGGTCCGGGCACGCTCCGGCCGTCGCACCGCAATTCGCGGAACTGCCCGCGGCCTGAACCCTCCAGGAGGCTGCAGCGTGAAGCGCACATTTCAACCGCACAACCGCAGACGGGCACGCCGGCACGGCTTTCGCCATCGCATGTCCACCCGCGCAGGCAGGGCGATTGTGAACTCTCGCCGACGCAAGGGCCGGCAACGGCTGAGCGCCTGATCGATTCGTGCCGCAGCAGGGCCGACTTCGCAGCGCTGCGCCGCGGTCGTCGATTCGACAGCGAGCTGCTGTGGATGGCCTTCGCGGCCGACCGCGGCTTGCAGCGGCCGCGTGTGGCGTTCGCGCTCAGCCGCCATCTGGGAACAGCAGTGATGCGCAATCGGATTCGCAGGCGTCTGCGAGCGCTCTTGCGCGAGTTCGCGGGCGACTTGGCGCCCGGACGCTACCTCTTCGGCACTCGCGCAGCGGCGTCGGCGGTGGCCTATCGACGAGCTCGAGCCGAGTTGGTGGAGCTGCTGTCGGCGGCGGGGGCGCTGAACGGTCCGCCGAGCCCGCTGAAATGAGGTCTGGGTCCATCGGACGAGCACTGATTGCCGCGGTCAAGCTGTATCGAGCGCTCCCCCGCTCGCGCTTGCCGTCGTGCCGGTTTGATCCGACGTGCTCGCAGTACGCACTGGACGCCGTACGCATGTGGGGTGCGGGGCGCGGAAGCTGGCTGGCCCTGCGGCGCATCTGCCGCTGCCATCCCTGGGGCGGCTGGGGCTACGACCCGGTTCCACAGCACAGCGACCAGGTTCACTGGGCCGGGCATGCCCTTGCCGCAACTGAATCAGGGATGCGCTGATGTTTGATTGGGCTGATCCGATATTTGACGGCATCGCCGCCGTGTTGGCGTGGTTCTACTCGCTGCTGCCCGACTACACGTTCGCCATTTGCATGCTGACTCTGGCAATCATGCTGGTGTTCACCCCGCTCACACTGCGGGGCGCCAAGTCGATGACCAAGATGCAGGCCCTGCAGCCGGAGATGGCGCAGCTGCGCAAGCGACACTCTGGCGACCGTCAAGCGCTCAACGAAGAAATGATGAAGCTATACCAGTCCCATGGGGTGAGCCCCTTGGGCGGCTGCTTGCCGAACCTGGTTCAGATTCCGATCTTCATTGTGCTGTACCGCGTTATCTGGAATCTGCGCATTCCCGAAGACAACCCGGTCGACAACCCGTTTCCCAGGAACCTGAGTCCTGAATCGGCGATGTACCAAGACATCGTCGCTGCCGGCGGCGAGATGCAGTCCTTGGGGATGGATCTGTCCGAGGCGGCGAAGGACGTCATCCAAGCTGACTTCGTCGAGGGGTTGCCGTACCTGGGACTCGTCGCGGTCACCTTCGTGCTGGCCTGGCTCCAGCAACGCCAGATGGCGAGGCGGCGTGGCAATTCGGCCATGCCGAATCGCCAGATGGAAATCATGATGAAGTACCTGCCGTTCATGCTGCCGGTCTTCAGCTTCTTCGTGCCCGCAGCACTGGTGCCCTACTTCATCGTGTCCAGCATTTACCGGATGCTGACCCAGGCCTTCATCCACGCCACGATGAAGCCGCCGAAACCGCTGGTGGAGAGCGATTCCGACGGCGGCGTCATCGAAGCCGAGACAGTCCCCGAGCCTGAGCCCGAGGTGCCGCGGCAGGTGCCGAATCAGCGTTCCCGCAAGGCACTCGACGCCGAAGCGGCGCGCCGGGCTGAGCGTGAGCGCCGCAGCGCGGAGCGTCGGGCAGACTCACGAGACCCCGCGAGCGAGCCTGCCCCGCAGCCGGCCCCGACCGAGCCTGTGGAACCGCCAGCAGTCCGCCGGACTCGCTCGTCGGATGAACGAGTGGCCGACGCTCGCAAGAGCGCGCGTCGTGGCGCGAGATCGTCGAGTCGCGATCAGGCCGGGGGGCGGGGCCGCAAGCGCAGGCGTGCTGAACCGGAGCCAGAGACCAAGCCCATCCAGAGTCGTCGCACCTCAGGCGACGGCAAGACCCGTAATCGCCGCAAACGATGAGCGTGCCGGCGACTGCTGTGGAGAATTAGGGCGCTCGATCATGGAGTGGATCGTGGTGACCGGCAACACCGTCACCGAAGCACGGGATCGTGCCCTCGATGTGCTGTCGGTGGCGGCCGAAGACGCGGACATCGAGATCCTCGCTGAGCCGGCCCGTTCCCGGTTTGGGCTCCGGCACCACCCTGCTCGCGTACGCGTGCGAGTCCGCCCGACCGGTCCGCCGCCGCGAGTGGGCGACCAGCGACGAGATCGTCGACGTTCCCGTCGGCGATCCGGTGGCGGGCAGCAGAAGGGGCAGCGAGGCAAGGGCGGAGGCAAGGGCGGAGGCCAGGGCCAGAACCGAGGCGGCCGGTCCGGCCGTCGTCGCTCCCGGTCTTCGGGGCGCGCCGGCGCGCCAAAGCCGTCGGGCTCGAATTCCTGAACTGGATGCTCTAGCGGGGCTGGTGGCCTCAAACAGTCGGCTCGTGCCGCCGCTCCGTGATGACCACCTTGATCCTCTTGGTCGGTGACATCGACGGGAACGGATTGATCTTCAGCTTGCGATTGGGCTTCTTCAGCTCGAAGGTGAAGTGGTGAGCCAGCAACAGCACACTGGCGACTAGCTGCAGCTCGACGAGGCGCTGGCCCATGCAATTGTGGGTGCCCAGCCCGAACGGTGCATAGCCCGGTGAACGATGCTCGCCACGCGCTGGCAGGTAGCGGTCGATGTCGAAGGTATGAGGATCGGAAAAGACCTCGTCCAGGTAGTGCGAGGCTGTGGTGGCGACAAAAACTCGTGCACCGATGGGGAGTTCATAATCTTCGACCACGCATGAGTTCATCACCGTGCGGATCGAACCAGGAATCGTTGGATACAGTCGAAGACACTCTTTCAAGAAGCGCTCGGTGACGTCGATGTCGTCGGAGTTCAGCAGATCCCACCTCGGCTGGTCATGTCCGAATACAGCGTCGGCTTCCTCCTGGATTCGACGGTAGATGTCGGGGTGCGTCATGAGGGAGTGCAAGATAAAGCCGAGTTCATCGCCCACGTACATCGCGGCGAGCACTGGTGCTGACAACGCGAACTTCAGATTTGATTCCGGCAGGAACACCGGGTCGCTGTTGTGAAGCGCGAGCAGATCATCTGCGTGATCTCGCGGGCATCCGGTGCGCTGACCTGACGTATGGGAACGCTGGATCCGGTCGACCACTTTGACGATGGACTTCGCTTTTCGTCTCATCCCGGGTGTGTGCAGTAGGAACTTGGGCAATACTCTCGCCACATGTGTGCTCAATGCACGCTGCTTATAGGCGATGATGTCGTCGACAACGTCTTGCGAGTCGACGTTGACCAGTAACGGCGAGAGCTGTGCATTGGAAAAATGGTGACACATCTGCACAAGCTTGAACGCGTCACCCTCATGCCAACCTGAAATATAGGCCATTGCGTCGGCGTGTACTTTGTCCAATTGGCGCTCAAGATTTGCCCGGGAATAGCTAGAGCGTAAGGCTTTACGCATACGAAAATGTTCAGCGCCATCTAGTGCCGGCAGCAGGCCAGATGCATGATATGCCGCCTCGATACCCCGGAAATAATCGCGTGAACGCATGTACATCCGGCCGTAACGATGGACCCATCGATTGGTCTTGGGGCCCGCCAAGACATACATGTCCGGGAGCATTCCGAAGGGCGGTTTGATGTGGAATATGGGCCCGAGGTGTTGTTGGAGATCAGCAAAGTAAGCGGGCAGGTTGCCTCGAAGGGCATGGCGATTAAAGATCATTCGCCGCAGCGGCACGACTGGAATTTTCTTAGTGAACGCGGCGTGTCGAAGCGACGGGCCGGCAAGATTGTGCTCAACCGCGTTGGCGATGGCCTGACCGATCAGATCCATCTGTCGGAGGAGCTGGATCCGAACCTCGGCTTCATCATCAAGGTCGAAGATGAAGCGTAAGACATCGCAGGTACTGGCGAGACCGATGATGATGACGTCTCGCGGACTCGGGATTGCGCCGCCAAATATTGATTTGCCGATGCGAGTCTTGATGAATCCGACAGCGGTGTCGTCGTCACCGCCATTGATGTAATCGCTGTGCCGGATAGCCGTAGACAGCGTCCAGAAGTTGCCATCGTGGTACTCGAGCATGCCGGTATTGGTCAGCCGATCCAATGTCAGATCAATCATCATCTCAGCATTAGGTGCCAGCCGTTCGACCCAATACTGGGCGTCCTTCGGATCACCCTCAGCACTGATGTGGTGGAGCGCGAAGTCCAGAGCAGGGTCGCCGGTGGGCGTCTTGTCCAGCAGGATCAACTGCTCCATATCGGTGTCGATACGTGCTTGCAGAGATAATTCGGCGAGCGCGGCACCCGCCATGGCGCAGTTCAGGTGCCAACCAGGAACCTGATGAAAATAACCGGTCTCCTCATTGAGGAGCATCAGAATGAGTTCTTCGGGAAGGCTGAGCGTCGGCACGACGGCCGTCGCCGCCGTATCGACGGTTGCGCTAGACATCTCGGGAGGAGGGTTCTGGGGCATACGTGTCGCTCGCGATGTCGGCAAGGGTACAGCCTCCCGGTTCGGCGAACGCAATGAAACAGTTATCCTGCCGGAGCCCAAAGCTACTGAGGAAGACACGACCGTTGGCTTCGGGTGAGGTGAGTGGAGCCGTGCCGATCGGACCGAAGGGGGTGACGAACAATAGTTCGCCACCACCGTTTCCCGAGGGTTGGTACTTCCTGACGACTCGGCGCGCGGTCGAGCGGTCGAAGCTCATCTCCAAGACGTGGATGGGCGAGAACATCGTCATCTGGTGCGACGAGCGTGGCCAAATCTGCGTCGCTGCATCAGTGTGTCCCCACCTCGGCTCGCAGCTGGGTCCAGATGCTGGGGGGCGAGTCGTCAATGGCCGACTCGTCTGTCCGTTTCATGGCTTCGAATATGACGCCGATGGGCAATGTGTCGCCACCCCGTCGGCGGCCCCTGCCCGCTCTGCAACGTTGAGCGTGTTCGAAACGTCCGAGATCAACGGGATGCTCTTCGCCTGGTGGGGTCTGGACGGGCGCCCGCCGCAATGGCAACTTCCCGACGCGCCGTCCGCAGGCGCTGGGTGGAGCGATATCGAGGTCCGGACGCTGCAGTTCCCCGGCCATCCCCAGGAGACGAGCGAGAACTCCGTCGACATTGCGCACCTGAGCTATATCCACGGCTACGGCAACGTGACGAACGAGACGCCAGTGACGATCCAGGGCCCGTATCTCGAGAGCCGATTCGGGTTCTCGACCGACCGCAAGATCGCCAAGGTTGTCGGGATGCACCTCGAGGTGGAGGCAGTCGCGAGAGTCAGTGGGCTGGGCTACTCGTATGTCGAATTCACCGAACTCACGATTGGCATGGATGCCCGGCTGTGGGTATTGGCCACACCGGTGGACGGCAGGCTGATCGATTTGTCCATCGTTTCGCAGGTTCGCGAGATACGAAATCCGAAGCGTCCCATCGCCGGCTTGGCCTTTCTGCCGCGGCAGATGCGAGCACCCGTCATGAACAAGATCGTTTCGAGCCTGCAGGTTCACGATGTCAAGCAGGATGTGGTCATCTGGAGCCGCAAGCAGTACGTGCCGCGACCGCGACTGGTTCGTTCCGACGGCGAAGTGATGAAGTACCGAGCGTATTGCGCCCAGTTCTACCCGGAACCGGGTGCGTGCCAGTCGACGGCTCGGTGAGAATGGTCCGATCAGAGGAGAGGTAGATGACAGGCGAGACAACGACAGCAGAACAGCAGACCATGGTGCAGGAATTCCTGGACGGCTTGGTTGCCGCCTTCGGCATCGAGGCCAAGGCTGTGCCGGTCGCCGCAGATGACGACAGCTTCGAGATCAATCTTGAAGGCGAGAACGAAGCGTTGGGCCTGCTCATCGGCCCGCGCGGCCGTCATGTGGTTGCGCTCCAGGAGGTCGCGAAGACCATGCTCCAGCGCAGGCTGCCGGGTATTCGCCGTGCGCGGGTCCGGGTGGACGTCGGTGGCTATCGGCAGCGACGCCGCGAGGCGCTCGAGGCGTACGTTCGGGAGCTCGCTGGAGCCGTGCTGGAACGCGGAACCGAACGCGGGCTCGAGGCGATGAATGCGGCCGATCGGAAGGTGGTGCACGACACCATCAATGACATCGATGGCGTCGACACCATCTCAGTGGGCGATGAACCGCGCCGTCGTGTGGTGCTGGTGCCCTCGAGTCCGGCGGACGAGGGCTAGTCCCGCACACCGATCCATCCAGCTCAATAGAGGGGGTGTTTCCGGATCTGCTTCCAGGTTCGGGGATACGTCGAGTCTCGTGTTGTTTGGCGCACGATCTCCGCAAACGTGGGTGCGTAACCGATCATCTGCACGAAGCGCATGCCGATCCGGGCAAGTGGCTCCGCCGGCCAGCGCGCCTCGTCGGTTCCGGGTGGCTCGCTGACGATGAGCCTGCCGCCAGGTTTCAGCAGGCCGGCACTGCATTCGGCGACCGCAGCCGGGGGACCGAATGCTCGGCTCACAACGCCGTCGTAGGAATGACGATGCGCGGGAAGATGCGCGATATCCGTTACATCTCCGAGCGCGACAGCGACGTGACTCACGAGTTCGAGGTCGTGAACAGCGGTCTCGAGGAAGTCGACCCGCCGCTGAGACCGATCCAGCAGCACGAACTCCACGTCGGGTCGAGCGCGGGCGATCACTAGTCCCGGCACTCCCCCGCCGCTGCCGAGATCGCACCAGCGTTGACCGGGCATCGGACGAGCGGCTGCATTGTGGGCTCGCGCGTGATCGACGTGGGTCAGGAGATCACCCGGGCCCAGAAAACCCTGGAATTGACTGTGGCCCAGCACGGCGAGCAGGTCGGCGTCCGCTGTTGACATGGCGCGATCCACCGTATCTCAGGTGTTTCACGTGAAACATTGCCAAGAAACGGATCTCGCGTCGGTCCGCGACTGGCGTACGCTGAAATCCAATCGCCTGATCATCAGTTGTCAGTGGATGGAGGCTGCATGGGTCGGATCATCGCGGTGACGAACCAGAAGGGCGGTGTCGGCAAGACCACGACAGCCGTCAATCTGTGTGCGGCTCTCGCCGACACCGGTCAGAAGACCCTGCTCGTTGACATGGACCCGCAAGGCAACGCGGCAACTGGAGCTGGCATCGACCCCCGAGCCTTCGAAATCTCGATGTACCAAGTGCTGCTCGGCTCGGCCGAGATCACCGACTGCATCCGAGCGACGAACATTGAGAACTTTGCCGTCGCACCCGCACGGTTGGAGATGTCTGGCGCGGAGATCGAACTCGTGACTGCCTTCAGTCGCGAGTTGAAGCTCCGGCATGCGCTCGCCCCGATCGCTGACGACTATGACTACATCTTCATCGACTGCCCGCCGTCGCTCGGCTTGCTGACCGTCAATGCGCTCAGCGCGGCAGTTGAGATCTTGGTGCCGGTCCAGTGCGAGTACTACGCACTCGAGGGCCTCGGCCAGCTCTTGCACAATGTGGAAATGGTGCGCGAAGGCTTGAATCCTGCTCTCGTCATCACTGCCATCGTCATGGTCATGCACGACGCCAGGACTCGGCTCGCCGCTGAAGTGGTCGCCGATGTGCGGCGGCACTTCGGCGAGCGTGTGTGCCGAGTGGTGATCCCGCGGACCGTGCGCCTGTCTGAAGCCCCCAGCGTGGGTCAGCCGGTGACGGTGTACGCACCGAACAGCCGCGGCGCCGTGGCGTACCAGGAGCTCGCCCGGGAGATCCATGAGCGCGGCGATCCACACCCGCCTGCGCCACCTCGGGAGGCGACGAACCACGCTGCAGCGGGGGAGTTCGCCACGCCGCAGAGCTTCGAAGGAGCAGCCACATGAAGGCTCAGCGAGGACTCGGACGGGGACTCGGTGCACTGATTCCCACCGGCCAATCGGCCTACCGCGAAGTGCCCCTGTCGGCAGTCGAAGTCAATCCGTTGCAGCCCCGGCAGCACTTCGATGCTGCGGCCCTCGAGGCTCTTGCAGATTCGATTCGCCAGATCGGGGTGCTGCAGCCGATCGTCGTACGCGAGACGGGCATTGTCGGGCAATTTGAGATCATCGCTGGCGAGCGCCGCTGGCGAGCGGCGCGCAGCGCCGGGTTGGACACGATTCCGGTCGTCGTTCGAGCTGTCGATGACGAGTCGAGCCTTACTCACGCCCTCATCGAGAACGTTCATCGGGCAGATCTCAACCCGCTGGAGGAAGCGGCGGCGTACCGCCAACTGATCGATGATTTCGGCGTCACCCACGATGAATTGGGACGCCGCATGGGCCGCAGCCGCGCGGCGGTCACCAACTCGCTCCGTCTCCTGTCGTTGCCGTTGACGGTGCAGCGCTATCTCATGGACGGAGAGCTCTCGGCCGGCCACGCCCGTGCGCTGCTCGGCTGTGATGATCTCATCGAGCTCGAAGTGCTGGCCGAGCGAGCCGTAGACGAAGGATGGTCGGTTCGGACGGTCGAGGATGCGGTTCGGTCCCTCAGTGTCGAACCCGAGACCGAGCGCGAGCCGTCACCGGTGCTGCCGAGCGATGAGGTCGTCGATGTGCCGTCTGCCGGCACAGATCGTCCAGCAGCGGTGTTGGAAGTCGAATCCGCCCTCGCCGATGCCCTGGCGACCTCGGTCGAGGTGCAGATCGGGCGTCGCGGGGGACAGATTGTTATCAGATTTGCCGATATGGATGATCTTGGTCGGCTCTACGAGTCGCTGAGCACCAACATTCAAGTATCCATCGAAGGTTGAGCGCTGCGCGCGCACGAACTTAAACCTTGTGTCCAACAAGCCTGCCAGCCGGTGTTCGCAGCCTCAATCTGAACTTGTTGTCCACTAACTGTGGATAACTTGGGGAGAAGCACGCGATTGCTGGAACCGGTGGTCAGACTGCGGGATCGTCGGCGAGCAGGTCGCGTGTCGAGCCGGCAACCACGTCGGCCACCTCCCGGCTGCGAGCGAGCAGAGCGTCAATGCGCTCAAACCGGCACAGCACCGCGGGCATGGCGCTCTCGCGCAGCATCGGCAGCCCCATGCCGTTGGTCGGGATGGCACCGAACATTGGTTCGAGTTTGCCGGCAATATCGGCTGCGAGCTTGCGACCTGCGCGGCTCACAAAGTGACGGCCCTGGAAGTAGCTGACCGACGGCGCGGCGGGCTTCACCTCGAAACCGATGTAGACGGCTGCGCCGAAGCGGTTGACCTGCGCGGCTTGCGTCGACCAGTCCGGATGATGAACGGTGAGCACCTCGGCGCCATTGCGCCCGATCTCGCGCCGCACCGAGGCGGTGACGGGTTCGAGTCCGCCGGCTTCACCCACCGCGATGCGATGTCC
>LXNI01000661.1_pt1 | contig 37802 bp, 33 predicted proteins | sample 809091 | NCBI WGS metagenome assembly LXNI01 (sample SAMN04870527, study PRJNA318959) | sponge metagenome | biome: 01000161; feature: marine sponge reef; material: water | host: Sarcotragus foetidus | place: Greece: Milos, Mediterranean Sea | collected 2013-05-29 | depth 5-7 m
GTACACATCCGTATCCCCGTATACGTTGTCGCCGATCCCGTTCAGCATCGGATCGTCTTCGTAGAGATAGTTGATCACGCCGCGCGTCCCTTCCACGGCATGGCGTCCATGGTGACTGATCCAGGTTTCTCCGAGTACCTGCCTGCCCCATCCCCCTTCCCATCCGGGCACCTCGCTCCTCGTATCGTATCGTATGAACGGGTGGTCTCTATCCTCGAAAAGGAAGGCGTGCGTGGACGTCCGCAGGCCGATGATCGGCTTGCCCGAATTGGTGAACGCCTCGATATGCCGCATCTGCTCTTCCGGGAGATCGCGAAAGCGCGTGAAGAGAATCATCATATCCGCTTCCTCGAGCAGGTGCAGTCCGGGGATGCCATGCAGGTATTCCGGGTCGATCTCCCCGCTCTCCGGGTCTATGGCGTAAAGCGTCGTCGTTTTGAAGCCGTGCCGGAACGTCAGGATGCGGGCCAACTGGGTGAGCGCCTCTTCGGAGCGGTATTCTTCGTCTCCGGTTACGAGAACGATGTGCTTGCCCTGGCCGGGCCCCTCGGCGCCTTCGTATACGACCCAGGGCGTGTCGTCCTGGGATTGCGCGGCAACGAATGCCGGGGGGCTCGCGGCAAGCAATAGGCCCAGGGCAAAAAGCAAAAAGAATCGTGGAATCATGACGGAAAGATGCTGTTCGGTGATATGTTTATGCGACGCGACCTGTCTGCAAAGTGACTTATCCTATACTACGTCAGGAGGCGAACGAACGCAATACGACGAAAGCAAGCGCATGGCGATGGCATTCGCCCGGTAAATATGCGCGGACCTCCCTGTGCGGGTTGATCTCCACCTACCCGGACCGCCTTGCCCGCCTGCGCGCCCAGCCCAGCGCCAGACTCGCGCCGATCGCCAGCACGGCCGCCACGAAGTTGAACAACATATCGACAGGATCGAACACGCGGTTCGGAAGAAACGCCTGGATACCTTCGTCGAGCACGCCGATCAGCGACGCCGTCAGCAGGGCCAGCAGGGCGGGTGCTGGGACGCGGCGCCCCTGGCTCGCTCTTTCCAGCAGCGCTTCATAGATCAGAACAGCCACCACGCTGTATTCGACGAGGTGGGAGCGCTCGGTCACGGCCGTCATCCGAACGAACACCATGAGATAGGCGGCCGCCACGCCCAGCGCAACGCTGATTTCGGTCCCGCTTGGGCGCAGCTTCAACCCTTGGGTCACGACGGCCCCCAGCACCAGGAAGCAGCCGAGAAGGAAAAAAACTGCGTTCCAGTTGCTGCTCGGCAATAGCGCAGCCAGCTTCTGCGCCACGCCGAAAGACAGGTAGACCGCCCCCAGGACGACAAGCGTCCAGCCCCAAAGGCGCCGTTCCCGATTGGAGGAAAAAAGAGACATGGGCGCTTATATCGAGCCTCCTGCTCAGTTCCCGGGCACCTTGTGTACGGTAAGGTAAACGGCTTCTTTCAGGACGCCGCCCTCGGCGGACGGAACCTGCATGCGCACCAGCATCTGGTCCGCCGGTTGCATGTCCGGCAGGACAAGGCGTACGCGCCGGCCATCCGCGTGCACGGCCTCCACAGGCACGGCGTCACGCCCCCGCTCTTCGGGATTCTCCACGGACCAGTCGTAAGAGCCGTACCGGCGCTGCCATTTGTAATCCCATCGGGTTACGTCGTAGCGGGAAGTATCTGAAGCAGCGGCTGCATCCACCGGGAAATTGAAGGTGAACTCGACGCCGTCGGATGTTATACGGGTTTCGGTTACGTATTGCCCCTCGCCCCCCCTGTACCGGATACGGTCGAGATGCGCATACCGCGTGGCGAATCCATCGTCCCAGCCTGTCAGGCCCGTCAGGTAAATCTGCCCGTCCGCGGGGTTGACGCGCACGCGCTGCGTACCGGCGTCGAACTGGAAAGGCAGCGCCGCCGCCGCAGCCTGCGTCACGCCATCCACCTCGTCGAACATCAAATAATACGCCCAGCCCTTACCGAAGCTGGTGTTGAGCATCCGATCCCCCAGCGGCCCCCAGTTCGCGTCCGTCCATATGCCCCCGCCCGGAGAATTGTCGAATTCCTGGGGGAGCCATATCACCGGCTCGGTGAAGGAATCCGGTACGGCGGCGGTATCGATCACCGCCGACCACTCTCCCTCGGGAATAGCTACGTCCAGGCCGTCGGGAGACCACCCGCGTTCGGCGAAGTTGTTCACGTACCCGTAAAATTTACCGGGTTCCACAAGATTGATTTCGTTTGCCGGGGTCCAGTTTCCCTGATTGTCGGTGACGAACACGCGCCCGTCCGGCGCCACGGTAAGTCCGTTCGGCGTACGGAATCCGGTAGCGATCGTCCCGCCTGTTCCGTCCGGAGCGACCCGGACCAGATCGCCCGGCGTGGCGTTGTTCGTATACTGCCCGGACTTGGCGTAATAAAGATTGCCTTCCGCATCGGCCTGGAGCCCGAAGGCAAACGAATGGAAAAAGTCCGATACGTCCTTGTCCGCATAGAACGTTTCGTAGTAGTCGGTCTCCATATCTCCGTTCAGGTCGCGTAACCGCACAATCCGGTCGCGCGCCGAGACATAGATAGCGCCGTTGACCACCTCGACTCCCATCGGCTCGTACAGCCCCGTAGCGATGCGCCGCCACGTAACTTTATCGAGCGCATCGTCCAAGCCATCGGCTACCCACACATCGCCGAGATAGGTGGTCAGCACCATGCGCCCGTCCGGGAAAAACGCAAGCGCGGTGGGGCGTATCCAGCTGTTCCACGGATTGACGAACGGCAACCCGATCTTGTCCACCGTATAGGGATAATCTTCCGGCAGATCGACCAGTTTCTCCGGGGTGTCCCGGTCCTCGTCCTCGTAATACATCGGATCGTAATGAGCGCGGGGTACGTCCCGCTCGCCCCCGGTTACGATCGTTTCCGACCATTGGGAAGGACCGCCTTCCGTCATGGCCGCAAGATCGGGGATATCCCCGGCGGATATTTGCTCGATAGCGCCATGGCCCTGCGCTCCCGCGCGCCGGCGAACCTGCACCGTACGCGCGACGTCGCTGGCGGGAATATGCAGGAAGACTTCTCCGCCTTCCCCGGACGAGGTCATCCCTTCGACGTCTCCGGTTACCTCCGCCACCACTCCCTGCCCGACCGCCAGACGGTGCTCCTGCTCCGCTGGGCCAATCTGCAAGGTGTGCACGAGCACCAGATCGTCTCCGTCGCGCGTTGCCGCGGGCCATTCCAGTACGTCGCGACCGAGGATAGAGTAAGACAATACCACCTCCTTGCCATGCCGGTAATGTCCACGGAACGTCATTACCTCCGCCGGGAGTGGGGCGCGGGGTGAGGTTTCCGCATCGAGCGCGGCGTATTCGGCGGGGTATTCCCAGCGCCACACAGCGAGCCCCTCCAACTCCTGTCCGGAAATAACCGGCTTGCCCTCGCCCCGATATTGCGCGAACTTCGTTTCGGAAAGGTCCAGCGTACCCTCCCAGGCAGCGGCGAGACGCATACGCAGCACGTTGTAGCTCAGATAGACATCTTCGTCCAGCGCAACGGTAAGCGCATCGCTGGTCCTGCCGTCCAGCTGGGAATACATGACATTCCCGTAATCTCCCGGGTGCTCGACAGCCCAGCGCATTCCGGCTTCCTGAAGCCCCTCCGCTGCGGCTTCGGCCACATCCTGGCCCGCTTCGTCTCCGGCGGGCAACCCGGCGAGATACTCCTCCGTGACCTCGAAATACTGCCCGGGATTTTTCGGCTTGACGAGTTCCTCGCGAATGTACTGGATTACGTAATACCTCTCTTCCGGCGTCAACCAGCTCTGAGCGGCCATCTGCCCCTTCCCGTAGGTAACGGTCTGCCACATGGCGTAGGGGTCGTTGCCGTACCGCAACGTATCCGCATCGAACGACCGGGCGAAAGGCAAAAGCGCTCCCCCGTCTACCCCATGACAGGCAGCGCACGCCCGCATATATATATCCCGCCCCGCTTCAAGGGTCTCCGCATCAAGACTGCGCAGGATGGCGGCATGATCGTCGTTTGCGGCAGGGCGCTCCCCATCGCTTTCGACATCCCCCGCCATAAAGCCGGCCAATACCCATACGGAAAGCGCAAGAAGCACCGTGAACAATACACCTGACTTGTGAACAAAACGACGGAATCGCATGGGAGACAAGAAGTTGTTTGGAACGGGCCGAGGGACGTGCATGGAAAAATCGTCGGCAGCTACGCTACTCTTCGTCGTAAGCCACCACCTCCATCACGCCTTTCATCGTAATCCAGTGGGCGGGAAACGTACAGATGTAGGGATAATTTCCTTCCTGCTCGGGGGCCGTAAACCGGAGCCGGGCCGATTCGCCCTCCTGAAGCATCCTGGTGGCGTACATCACGGCAGGCGAATCGGGGATAAACTCTTTCTCGAAGGCATCCGGGTCCGTCGCCATGGCGTCCGCCGCCCTGCCCACCAGCTCTCCGGCGCCGGGGCGTACGATCACGAGGTTGTGCGGGAGTACATCCGCATTCCGCAAAACGATTTCCACCTGCTGCCCGGGCGCTACCCGAAACGCCGTCACGTCATATATCATTTGCGCCTCGACCGTCGCGATTTCGACGATACGGGTCTGCAGCACCCTGAGCGCTTCCGTGAATGCCGAGGAATCGTCCAGACGGGCAGCGGCTTTCTCCGCAAGGGAAACCAGGTCCCGGAACCAGGCGCTGTGCCGGTCTTCGACGGGTATTTTGCGGGCCTCCCCGATGAGTCGTTCTGCAATGATGGCGTAATCGTGTGCGCCCCATGCCTCTACGGGAACAGCATCCGCCGCCGCCGCCAGCACGGGATCGATCCGCCCGGCTTCTATGCGCCCGGCGAAAAATGCAAAGGTTTCGGCAGGCGCCACCCCCAATCCCGCCAGCACCTCCACGGCTGCATCCCGCCACGCGGCGTCCTCCCAGGCATCCATGCGCCGCAGCATCGCTTCGTGCAGTTGCAGGCGCACATCCTCCGAAGGAATGCGGAGCCCGCCCCGCAAGGCGGATATCATGTGCCCGAAATATTCCTCCATGTCCGGATCCCGTTCCACCGGATTGGCGATCAGGTCTTCTATATCGGCTAACACCTCTTCAGGGCTTGCAAGAAGCATCCACGCAGCATTCCCCGTCCCCCGGGCAGCCTCGGTACTTCCGTCCATCGCCAACTCTAACAGCCTGTACATAATCATGTGCATGTACTCGACCGCCTCATCCGGTGAGCGTAGAACCTCCATCCACCCTTCCGGGAGTTCTTGCGCAAATGCGCGCAACGCCTCCATCGGCTCCCCCAGCAAAAGCACGCTCAATGCTTCCGCAGCCTCTTCGGAGATATCCTCTTCCGCAAGCGCATCTATAATGGCTTCGGCGCGCGCGCGATCAGCCTCAGCCGGTGCAGCATCGGGCGAAACGTCAGACTGCGCCGAGGCGTCCTCCGCAAGCCGCGCCACCGCCTGCGCCCGGTGCGCCTCTTCGAATCCTTCCTCGCGCAGCACGGATTCGTATATTTCCCGGGCAAATACGGCCCCTTTCAGGACAGAAGGATCGGCCCGGCGCAACAAGTATAAGGTCCCTTCCGTAGACAATGAGGGGGCGCTTTGCGCTATCTCCGGCTCCCACCTCGGCTTCAAGGCCCGGATGGTCTCGTTGAGGCCGTAGTCGAGGTAATAATCCATCTCATGGTCGAGGGCCTCCAGCGCATAAAACGCCGCCTCCGCCGAATCCATGTAACTCAGCGCCACCACAGCCTCCAGCCGCACCAGCGGATGCGGATCCCGAGCCTGCCGGGCAAGCAGCGCAAGCGGATCGGCAATATCCCGGCGCCAGTGACGCAGCACGCGGGTGGCGGCTGCGCGGGCGCGGTGATCGTCCGCCTCGAGCAGTTGCTCCAGCAGCCCGGCGTCGATCAGGTGGTGCGTCTGATGCACCCACAGCGCCTCCAGCAAATAATGCTCGTAGTGCTCCCCGTTCGGGTCCAGGCCATCGATCCACGTCCCGAGCGCCTCCTGCACCGCGTCCGCGTCGTGCAAACGCAATTCCCGGCGCACGCGATAGCGCACCTGATCTTCGTACGTTTTCAGCAGATCCAGTAACTCGCCGATCGGACGCCCCGCAATCTCCGGCGGCGTCAACAGCGGACTTCCTTCGTACGTAATCCGCCAGATTCTGCCGTGCGTCTTGTCGCGGCGGGCGTCCCGAATGGAGTACTGCATATGCCCGACCAGCGGATTGAACCAGTCCACGATATACAACGCCCCATCCGGGCCGAATTGCATATCGACCGGGCGGAAATTGATGTCGGTGGACGTAAGCAGCGGCTCGATTTCCTCGCCCGCAAACCCGGACCCTTCCGGATGGACGCGGTGCTGCTTGATCCCGTGAAATCCAATGACGTTGTTGTACAGAAAATCGCCCTGGACCTCCTCGGGGAAATGGCGGCTGCTCACGAATTCCGATCCGGCGGTGGGACGTACGATCGTCGTGAATACCTTCATGCGGGGATGCTTTTCCGGATACGGCAGGTACCCGGTCAGCGGAAGCCCGAAATAGTTGTTTCCGTTGGAGGCGTCTGAAATAAAGTTCTGCCCCCAGCGGTCGAATTCGTGCCCCCAGGGATTGGCGAACCGGTAGCTCACGTAGCGTTCGAGGCGATGACTCCGGGGCTCGTACCGGAACACCCCGGCATACTGCATGCGCACGGGCCCATAGGGCGTTTCCACCTGCGAATGATGGAAGGTGCCCTCCTGAAAATAAAGCGCGCCGCCAGGACCCCATACGAAACTGTGGATAGCGTGATGGCTGTCCTCCGTACCGAAACCGTGCAGCAGCACGCGCCGCTCGTCGGCCACATCGTCCCCGTCCGTATCGCGCAGAAAAATAAGATTGGGAGGCTGCGACACATATACGCCGCCATCCCCCAGTTCGAAGCCCACAGGCTGGTACAACCCGCCGGCGAACACGGTATGTTTGTCCGCGCTCCCGTCCCCGTCGGTATCTTCAAGAATGATGAGTTGGTCGTCGGGATCGACCCCCGGCTCCTGGTGCGGATAGGCAGGCATGGTAATGACCCAGAGCCGACCGCGCGCATCGAAGGTCATCGCCACAGGATTGCCGATGGGAAAATCCTGCTCCGAGGCGAACAGATTCACCGCATAACCTTCCGCCATCTTCAGATGCTGCCGGGCTACCTCCGTATCCACGGTGGCCATATCCATGACCCCGCCCCGATTGGGCTCGGTGGCTTCCACAGACTGGTCGAGGGCCGAGCGTTCCTGGGCATGTACGCCGGGCAAAAACACGCTGCCGGACGAAAAGCAGCAAAACAGGGCGAAAAACACGAACGCCGAGCGGCGCGACAAGAAACGGGAATGCACGAGGCTATTTCGCTTGATCATAAGGATACTCTGATTAAATCCGCGAAGTTCAGAGGCTGAAAGGGGTACGCTGGCAAGGAATGACGAAGCAATGTGGCAGGCCCCACATAATGAGGAATGACGCAGCCAGCGTGCCCCTCTCTGCCTCCCGAAGGGCGCTTCACGCACGAACGTGAAGCGCTGATCAAAGTGGATTTAATCAGAGTATCCATAAATAACTCCTTACCTGTCTTCGGCGGGCGGAAAGATCTCGGGGCCGACAACGGTCCGGGCGAATGCTTGAATCTCACCCTCTTCACGAACCACCATCGCATCCAGCGTATCCATTTCGGAAGGGAAATTCACCACCCCGAAAGGTCGTCGACGACGCCCGTACACATACTCGCCGTTGACGGGACGGTACCTGTAGAAAAACTGCTTGTTCTTATAGGCAATCATTGCCCGCAGGCGCTCGAAGCCGCTATCGTCCGGGGTCGCTTCTATCGCTTTTGCGGAAGCCTCCTGCAACGCGGCGTCGGACATTTCCGTGATCCCGAATCCCCGAAGCAGCAATCCGGCCATGACAACGTGGCCATAGGCATTGAAATGCATGCCATTGAATGTCAGGGGGCGATCCGATTCCTGCATGATCGCGCGGGTCGGAGCGAAAAGATCCGTAAAGCCCACATCCAGTTCCTCCGCTACTTCCCGCATGGCCTCGGCATACAGCGCCAGATCGCGGTTTCTCTGCGCAATATCCACAGAAACGCCCGGCGCTTCTTCCTGCGCGGCCGGGGAAACCAGCATGACCCTCGGCGGGGCGATGGCATTGAACCGCTGCGAGCGGATATCGACAATCAGGTCCCGCAAAGCATCCCGGTATGCATCCAGCCCCTCGGGGCCGGCAAACGATTCGTTCGCTCCAAAAAACATCAGCACCACATCCGGCTGCTGGTGGGCCAGATGCACCTCCAGCGAACCGAAATTGAGCGGGCGGGGACGTAACGTCACCTCGTCGCCGCTCCATGCGAGATTTCGAAACGTCAGGGCGCTGTCAGGATATTGCGCAGTAAGCAGCGCCTCGAAATACCCGAAATGCTGCATGCGCTCGGCGGAGGCGCCCCCGACAATCGCCACATGGTTGCCCGCGGCAAACCATGTCTCGCCGTCCATAAGCGGCTGAGCGGAGGCGCGCGCTGCCGGGTACAGCATAGCCCCGGCGAGGAAAAACATCCTGAGACAGCGCATCGTACCCCGCAGAAACGTCTTGCCGCGGGGATGCGAAAGAAATACCGGCAAAACCAATTTAAAACCCCATATCATGTCATGGAAAACGGATCGTTCATCGGGATAGCAGTATAGGATACTCTGATCAAGTCTGCAAAGATCAAAGGCTGAAAGGGGTGCGCTGGCAAGGAATGTGACGAAGCGGCGTGGCAGACAAAGCCCGATATTCAACGCCCTGTATCCGTATACGCCTTGCGCCGAATCATCGGCAAGGCTTCGGGACCATAATTGAACAGCAGATCAAGCGCGGACATTTCCGGAAAGAATCCTTCGAAGTTCTGCCGGTACCTGAGTTCTTCGAGATGTACGACGGCGCCGACCCGGGTCAGGCGCCGATCCGCTTCCGCCGTATCCGCCGCCGAAAGAAAAGCGCCGCCTGTCAACGCATGAATGTCGCGGACCGTGGAGGGGCTGCCCTCCGCCTCCGAAGCGCGGACAAGCGGGGTTTCGATACCGAACAATTCGGCAACCTTTTGCACGGAGGCGCACGTAAGCGCGCCAAGGCAATCCCACTCCCGCTCGAAAAACGGGATCAGTTCCGGCTCGTAAAACTCGAAAAACGGCGTGGTCCGGTAATTGTATGCGAGCGCCCGCCAGTGTTTGCGTATCCAGCGAAACGGCCCCCGGATCTCGATTTCCCGGATGGATCGGCCCGGCCCCCCTGCCGCCAGCGGTATGCTCAACCACTGCCCTCCCGAAGGAGTGCGCACCAGCGTCCGGTTCTGACGCGACTGCCGACTATACGATAATGTATCTGCCAACACTACCCTGTCGGCAGCGTCCATGAGCGCCACAAAAAGCGGGCGCGGCCAGTATTCGGGCGGGCGTACGGCGACAAGCGGACGCATGGCCGGCACTTATTTCAACAGCACCATGCTTTGCGTTTTGTGCCAGACGTCCGTCGTCAGGCGGTAAAAATACACGCCGCTTCGCACCGAGTGACCGCGCGCATCCTTCCCATCCCAACGCACCTGGTAGCGCCCTGGCGCCTGCGACGTATTGACCAGGCGCCGCACCTCTCGGCCCGCTACGTCATACACCGTCAGGGTCACATGGACTTGCTGCGGCAACGCATAGAGAATTTCCGTCGCCGGATTGAAGGGATTCGGATAATTTCCTTCCAATGCGAAGTCCGTTGGCACCGTGGCGTCCGCATCTTCCACGCCCGTCACCGTGCCGGTATCGTTAATAAGCACCGGAAGGTCATCGATGGCCACCATGTTGTAGCCTCCGCCCGACGCTTGATGCGTGATCGTAACCGTATCGTCATCCATATCGGCATCCCGCAACGCCGTCAACGTAACCGTCTGCGGAAGATGCCAAACGGACGTAGTGAACCGCAACCTCTCCGATGACACCGAAAGTTTATCCGGGTCACTGCTCGTCGGAGTGATGGTTACCGTATTCAAGGGAAATGCGTCCAGGCCTAACGTGTAGGTAATGCTTTCCCCTTCGTCGACGACAAGCATCGAGTCCGATACCGTCACGCCGCGCGCTTCGTCGTCCCATATCGTCGCATTGACGCTGCTGACAGGAACATCGACGTAGTCGCCTCCGACCGGAATGTGGTCGATCGTAAACCTTTCAGAAACGGCATTGTCATCCTGCAGAGAGGTCACCGTGACGGTATGCGGGGTATTCCAGTGTAACAACAGATTGCCCGACGAAGGGGCGCCCGGCACAAATTCCAAAACCGAAGGAGAAACGGTTGCGGCCGCAGCGTTCGTCGACTGCACGACAATGAACACTTTCTCTGAAGGATTCGTCTCGAGTTTTATGGTATACGTACTCGTTTGTCCCTCATGCATAATCAGGTTCGTCCTCGAGACGGTCGCCGCAGGACCGGGAACGAACGGATCCGGATCGACGACAAGCACCTCGACCTCGGAAACGATCACATCGTCGTAACCCCCTCCGCTCGCCGTGTGACTTATCGTAACATTTTCGTCATTCCCATCGCTGTCGTCCACGGCGACAACGGTGAGTATCTGCGGTTCAAACCAATTGTCCTGGGTAAATTCCAGCACCTTCTGCGGAAAATCTCTCATGGCGGCCGGGTCGTCATTCATGAATTTCACGGCGAGCGTGTCGCTACTCGCCGCAATGACCGACACCGTGGCCGAAGGAATCGTGGCAAGGCTCAGCGAGTACTCGGCGGACAAACCGTCGTTCGTGCCATCGCTTTCCACGGTGATGAGGCTCGTCTTGCTGATGTTTACGCCATGAACGGGAGCGCCGGCGTCGGAAACGGTCACGGTAACGGTTCCGCCTTCCGTATTGCAATCCGGCCCGATCACTGCATGCGCGATCGAAATCATACCGCCAATAGCGTCCGCATCCGGCTGAACGGCTACCCGGAACTTCTTCAGAGCAACTCCATCGATCGGGCCTTCGAACTGCACCAGTTTCGGCGAAATACTCACCATGACATTCGGATCGGAACTCAAGACCGTGGGAACCACGTACACGCTCTCTCCCTGCGGCAGCGGCGTCAACCTGAGAAAGGCTTCATATTCGCCGAACACATCGGATTCGCTCAACGACAAGGAAGTTGGCGTCACCCCTGCGCATGCCTGGTCCTGTCCCTTTACGACCTGCGCCGGAAAAAAGGCAAAAACGCCAAGGAGAATGCAGGTTGCAAAACGCCGCGACAACGAATGTGTTTGCAATGCGTCGGAAAACGGAATAAGGTTCTTCATGGTCTTGCGTAATATGCCCATATGAGTACAATGCAGGTTTCCGGAATCGAAACGCTATACCTCGCGCAAATGCGCGAAAAACAGCGCGAATCCGGAAATCCTTGTTAAAAACCTCCTGAACCCCAGGTAAGAACCGGAAACAGGTTGAAAATGATTCCGGGAATCCGGAATCGCACAGGTCGGGACTTTAGGGGGCACACTGGAAAATACAAACAAAATAACAAAAAAGAGGGGAAAAGGAACTACGCTTTATTCGTATGTTATTTGGGGACATTTCCCCGTGTTTCCTGTCAGAATTCCTCGATTCGCAGCGTGAAACCCTTTCCCGTCGAAACGGGCGATACGATCGGCGTCGTCGCACCGGCAAGCGCCCCCCCGGACATGGCCGGATTCCGGGAGGGCATCGCGCAACTCGAACGCCGGGGCTACCGGGTGGAGCTGGGGAGATCCACGTTCGCAGAACATGGTTACCTCTCCGGAACGGACGCCGAACGACTCGACGAATTGAATGGTTTTCTCCGGCGGGACGACATAAAGATGCTCATCGCCGTACGCGGCGGATATGGATGCTTGCGCCTGTTGCCGCACCTCGATTACGAAGCGGCCAGGGCGCATCCCAAACTGCTTGTCGGATACAGCGACGTCACGGCGCTGCATCTTGCCCTGTGGCGGCATGCCGGTTTGCCCGGCATTTCAGGACCCATGATCGCCGTGGACTGGCCCGATCCTGACCCCGCCTCGGAAGCGCTGTTCTGGGCGATCGCCCGGGGAGAAACCTGCGAGTCCCTGGTCGGTCCGGCCGGGGAAACCCTCCAGCCGCTCCGCGCGGGAACCGCAGAAGGCCCCCTTCTTGGCGGAAACCTCTCCACGATCGTCCGGCTGCTGGGCACACCCTATCTGCCCTCGTTCGAACAGGCTATCCTGTTCGTGGAAGATGTGAACGAACCTCCCTATCGCATTGACGCCATGTTGGCCCAGTTGCGCCTTGCAGGCGCTTTCGACAAACTGGGAGGGCTTGTTCTGGGAAGTTTCACCCGGTCGCAACCTGAACCCGACAAGCCCTGCAAATCGCCCTCGCCCGGCGAGATTTTCCGTGAATATTTTTCCGAAGCAGGCTTTCCTGTGGCCGAAGGACTCGTCTACGGTCATTTTCCGGTGAAAAATTCGCTTCCTATTGGCGGACGCGCCCGTCTTCAGGTAACTTCCGACATGGCGCAGCTCGGTCTCGTCGAATCCATTGTTTCTCCCCCCTTGTAAAGCCATGCGCCTGCAAGCTTCATGACGCGATCCCGTCTCGGCGTAGCCGTCTTCGCCTCCGGGCGCGGCTCGAATTTTCAAGCTATTCTGGACCAGACAGACAAACCGGACCCTGACTTCAAGGTGGTCTGTTGCGTATCGGACCGGCGCAATGCGGGCGCGCTTGACCTCGCTGCCGAACGAGGCATTCCTGCGGCGATCCTCCATCCGCGGGATTTTCCGACCGAAGAGGACTATAGTCGGATACTGCTCGAAAAATTGCGCACGTACGGCGCCGACTTCATCGCACTGGCCGGATTTCTGAAAAAAATTCCTGTAGGGGTCATCGAGCAGTTCAAGCAGCGCATCGTCAATGTGCATCCGTCGCTCTTGCCTGCCTTTGGCGGCCCGGGCATGTACGGACGGCGGGTACATGAGGCGGTCGTAGCATACGGCGTCCACTGGACGGGGGCGTCTGTGCATCTCGTAGAGGAAGTCTACGATACCGGTCCCATCGTTCTGCAGGAAGCCGTGCCTGTCCTGCCCGAAGATACTCCGGACGACGTCGCTGCACGCGTGCTTGCCGTGGAACACCGCCTCCTTCCCGAAGCATTGCGGTTGTTTGCGCAGGGCCGAGTGACATTCGAGGGCCGCCGGGTGCGTATCGCTGCATTGCAAACCGACTGATTTTCCGAAAACCCACTGATCTCGCCAACCCGATGATTTCCGTAAAGGACCTGCCTCCGCCCGACGATATTTTTCCTGTGCGCAGGGCCCTGCTCTCCGTGTTCGACAAAACCGGACTCATCCCTTTTGCGAAACGCTTGCACGAACAGGACATCCAGCTGATCTCCACGGGAGGTACTTGCCGCAGTCTGCGGGAAGCCGGATTGCCGGTTACCGATGTCTCCGACGTGACGGGATATCCCGAAATACTCGATGGGCGCGTCAAAACGCTGCATCCCGCCATACACGGCGGCCTGCTGGCCCGGCGGAACGACCCGGAAGACATGAACGCGCTGCACGCGCTCTCCATTACCCCGATCGATCTCGTCGTGGTGAATCTGTATCCCTTTGAAGAAGTCACATCGAAAGACGTTACAGAGGCCGAAGCCATAGAGAATATCGATATCGGCGGCCCGACAATGATTCGCGCCGCCGCAAAAAATTATTTTTACACCGGGGTTGTCACCTCGCCGGCGCAATATGAGGCGGTGGCCGACGAATTGATCGAGCAAGGCGGCGGGCTTTCCATAACGACGCGCCGGACGCTCGCCCAGGAAGCATTCCAGCGCACCGGAACGTACGACCAGGCCATTGAAGCCTGGTTCGCACAGCAGAGCAAGTCAGACAACGACGATCATGTATCCGCTCTGCCCGAAAGACTGCATACCGGCCTGCCGAAAAAACGCTCGCTCCGATATGGCGAAAATCCTCATCAGCAAGCAGCATTATATGGCGAAGCCGGGGATGCCTGGACGCAAATCCATGGCAAGGAGTTGTCTTTCAACAATCTCATAGACCTCGACGCGGCGTTGGGCCTCATCGGCGAATTCGACCCGGATACGCCGGCTTGCGCGATCCTGAAGCATACCAACCCGTGCGGCGTAGCCGTAGCCGACACGCTGGAAAACGCCTGGACCAGGGCGTTCGCCACCGACCGGCAATCGCCGTTCGGGGGCATTGTGATCGTCAACCGCCCTCTTGATCGGACCACCGCAGAGGCTATCGATAGCATTTTTACGGAAATTATTATCGCGCCGGAATTCGAAGCGGGCGTTACGACGCTACTGGAGCAGAAAAAAAATCGCCGCCTGATCCGTTCGGACGCCGCCGTACTCAAGACGCCGGCGCTCGACATACGCAGCGTCTTCGGCAATCTGCTCGTGCAAACGGCAAACGCCCCTCTTCCCTCCCCGGAAGTTATGCGCAATCATCTGCAGGTAGTGACCGAACGCGCTCCTGACGAGCGCGAATGGCAAGATCTCGATTTTGCCTGGCGGGTCGTCAAGCATGTCAAGAGTAATGCGATCGTCTACGCCTGCAACCGGCGTACGCTCGGTATTGGCGCCGGACAGATGAGCCGCATCGACGCTTCGGAAATCGCGGTAATGAAAGGGGGGAAATCGGAACTCGACTTCACAAATGCAGTGATAGCATCGGATGCTTTCTTTCCATTTGCCGACGGACTGGTCACAGCGGCCAAAAGCGGGGCCCGGGCCGTTATTCAGCCTGGCGGCTCCCGGCGAGACGACGAAGTAATCGCTGCAGCGAACGAAAACGGCATGGCGATGGTATGTACAGGAGTACGCCATTTTCGCCATTAGCCGCCCGGTGCAAACCGGGGGGGCGGGCGAATCTATTCTCCGGCGCGCTCGTTTACGATCCGCAGCATATATGGCCACACTGCTTCGTCATTCCTTGCCAGCGCACCCTTCTCAGCCTCTGAACTTCGCGGACTTAATCAGAGTATCTATAATGATTACCGGCGGTTCTTCTTAACCGTGCTTCTGAAAACGCAATGGGTTTTTTGAATTTTTCTTCGGACGTCGCCATTGATCTCGGCACGGCGAACACGCTCATTTATATCAAGGAGCAGGGCATCGTGCTCAACGAGCCCAGCATCGTGGCCGTGAACCGGACCACGGGGAAGGCTATGGCGATCGGATACGATGCGCAGAGAATGCATGAGCGCACGCATAAGCAAATAGAAACCATCCGCCCTCTCAAGGATGGCGTTATCGCCGATTTCGAGATTGCCGAGCAGCTTATCCGGGGACTGATTCGCAAGGTGAAGACGGGCTGGCTCTCGTCTATCCATAACATGGTTGTCTGCGTACCCAGCGGCATCACCGAGGTGGAAAAGCGGGCCGTGCGCGACTCGGCGGAGCACGCGGGCGCACGGAAGGTGTACCTCATCGACGAACCGATGGCTGCAGCCATTGGAATCGGGCTGGACGTGAACGAGCCGGTCGGCAATATGATTGTGGACATCGGCGGGGGCACCACGGAAATTGCGGTCATTACGCTTTCGGGTATCGTGATCAATGAGTCCATACGCATCGGGGGCAATGAACTCGACAACGCCATCGTGCAGTATTTCAAACGGAATCACAACCTGCTTATCGGCCAGCGAACCGCCGAGCGCATGAAATGCGAAGTGGGAAGCGCCCGCGAACTCGATCCGGAACTGGAAATCGCAGTGCGGGGACGGGATCTGGTAAGCGGTATCCCCAAAGTGCGCAATATTTCTTCGGAAGACATCCGCGAAGCATTGCGCGACCGGATTGAATTGATCATCGCAGCCATCCTGCGTTGCCTCGAGCGCACGCCGCCGGAACTCGGCGCCGATGTATTGGAACGCGGCATTATGCTGACAGGCGGAGGCGCTATGCTGAAAGGCCTCGACAGCTTGATCCGAAGCCGTGTGGAACTGCCCGTGCATCAATCGGAAAACCCATTATACGCTGTAGCGCAGGGTACCGGGAAAGTGCTTGAAAACCTGAAGGATTACCACAATGTCCTTACATGAATACCCGTCTTCTGGCTCATATTCGGGATGGGGCGTTTCTCGGCACGCTTCTCATTATTGCCGGGCTCGTCATGCTGACCTCGAACCGGGGTATTGTACGCAGCATGCAGATCGGAGCGCTTGAAACCACGGCGTGGCTGGAAGCGCGCTACGCCCGCGTGGCCCAAAATTTCAATGCAATCTCCGAAAACAGCGCCTTGCGCGAGGAGAATATCCGGCTCTCCAGTCAGATAGCGCGTTCCCGCGAAGCGCTGGTCGAAAACGAGCGGCTCCGTAATCTTCTCGGATATCGCAATGAAGCCACGTACAACCTGCTCCCCGCCCGGATCATCAACAAGGATATTACCGGGCAATGGAACTACCTTACGCTCGACGTAGGCGAGGCAGACAGCGTGGCGACGCACATGGCCGTCATAAACGAACGCGGCATTATCGGGTACACCGCCCTGGTGAGCAAACATTATTCGAAGGTAATGCCTTACGTCAATACGGAAATATATATATCTGCAAAAATCCATCCGTTGCAGGCGTATGGAATCGTTCGCTGGGATGGGGTGCGGACGAATCGACTGCATCTGGATTCTATCGTCAAAACGGAACCCGTCGAAACGGGCCAATCCGTCGTGACTGCCGGGTACAGCAACATCTTTCCGGCGGGCCTTCCCATCGGCTCCATAGATTCCATCGCGGTCAGGCCCGGACGGGATGAACTTACTATATTCGTCCGCCCCGCCGCATCCATATCGACGGCAGAGCATGTCTTTGTGGTGCGAGAACGACCGGACCCGGAGCGCGTCGAATTCGAACAACAGGACATCCGTTAACCCCCCTCGCCATTCCTTGTCGGCCTGCCCGATAGAACTATGGGCGCAAAACGTTTCGTCATCCTCCTGTTTCTGTGCTCCGCAGCGAGCGGCGTCACGGCAGCGTATGCCCAACCGGAAAGCGAGGGCGTTCGCCGCCTCCGCAGCCCCATTGATCGCCTGCTTGACGCAGAGCCGTTCGAGAGCGGGTTCTGGGGCGTACATATTGTAGATATCGCAAGCAGACGCGTTCTCTATGCTCGTAACGCCGGTAAATCTTTCGTACCTGCCTCGAACGCCAAGCTGTATACCACGGCTGCCGCCTTGGATCTGCTGGGACCGGACTATCGCTTCGAAACCAGTCTGTACATCGACGGAACCGTTGACGACGAGGGCGTGCTCGACGGCAATGTAATCGTGCGCGGCGGGGCCGATCCCACGTTGGGCGGGCATTATCTGAGCGATTCGGGCGACTGGGACGAAGACATCGACGCCCTCGGCGTCTTCCGCGACTGGGCGGATTCGCTGCGCGCCGCCGGCATACGCCGCATTACAGGCGACCTCATAGGCGACGACGACATAATCGACGACGTCCCGCTGGGCGTAAACTGGTCATGGGACGATGAAACCTGGTATTATTCCGCACAGCTTGGAGGACTGGCGTTCCACGACAATGTCATTCACATGTACGTGGACGGGCGCACGCCCGGCATGCCTGCCAATCTGACCTGGGAGCCGCTGAACACAGACTACGTACAGGTTATTAATCGGACGCTCACTACAGAACCGGGCACAGCCCTGAAAGAAGGGTACCGCCGCCAGCGCGGCACGAACACGATCGAGGTCACCACGCGCGTCCCCCCGGGGTTCAGTGAACTTGAGGAAATCACGGTCGAAAACCCGACCAGGTACGCGATGTATGTGCTGCGAGAAGCCCTGCTCCGATCGGGAATCGCCGTGGCGGGCGATCCTGTGGACGTAGACGCCTTGTCCATCAAACCCGCATACGAAACGCCGGCATATCGCCGCGTAGCGACCCATCGTTCGGCGCCGCTCCCGGAAATCGCTTCCCTGATCAACAAACCAAGCCAGAACCTGTACGCCGATCTTCTGATGAAAATGCTTGGGGCGGCGCTTCCGCAAGAAAACAGCGAGCTCGACCCCGGATCGGCAGCCATGGGTATCGAAACAGCGATGGGCGCGTTCGCCCGGGCCGGCGTCGACACGAGCGCTATCCGGCTGGTGGACGGGTCGGGATTGTCGCGCCTGAACCTTATTGCGCCGGAGATGACCACTGCGCTCCTGTCCTTCATGTGGACGCACCCGGACGCAAGGGTGCGCGATGCGTTTTACGATTCACTGCCCGTCGCAGGAGAAAACGGATCGTTGAAGCACCGTATGCGACAAGGACGGGCGACAGGAAATATGCGCGGCAAAACAGGCACCTTAACCTTTGCGAGCAGTTTGAGCGGATATGTCCGGGCCAATGACGGGCGCATGCTTGCCTTTGCCATTATGTCCAATCACCATACCTCGGGCTCTCGCGACATCCGCAGAGCACAGGATGCTATCGTGGAATTGCTGGCGAGATTCGAGTAATTGCATGTGAAGTGCAGGTCTGCCGCCCCGACGCCGGCGTAGCTTCGCCAGAACCTTTTAGGGATATTCACGTCTATAAACGCAATAGTCAGGATACTTTGATCAGAACCGCCTCGTCGTTCGTTGCCAGCGCACCCCTCGCAGCCTCTGAACTTCGCGGACATAATCGGAGTATCCTGTATACTCGTGTTTATCAGGAATGAAAAGAACATTGTTTCGAGGAGCGAACGAAGAACGATTTAGATGACGCCTGCGAATGTTTCCGCATACCCCGATATGCATGGAACGACTGTTCTGGGATTACGGCACCGTGGAAAGGTAGTACTCGGTTCCGACGGACAGGCCACCATGAACAATGTCGTCGTAAAGCACCAGGCACAAAAGGTGCGTACGCTCTACGACGGCAAAATACTTGCAGGGTTTGCAGGCGCTACCGCCGACGCTTTCACGTTATTCGAACGCTTCGAGGAAAAACTTAAACAGTACGGAGGAAACGTAACCCGCTCGGCCGTCGAGCTTGCCAAAGACTGGCGCACAGACCGCTACTTGCGCCGGCTCGAGGCGTTGCTTGCCGTCGGCGCTCCCGAACGGCTATTGCTGATAAGCGGTACAGGGGACGTTATCGAACCGGACGACGAGATTGTCGCCATAGGATCAGGCGGAGCCTACGCGCTTGCCGCTGCCCGCGCCACCCTGCTCCACGCCAACCATCTCGAAGCCCGAAACATTGTTGAACAAGCGCTTCGCATTGCCGCCGACATTTGCATTTACACGAACGATCGCTTGTCTGTGCTGGAAATAGACGCAACAGACGCCGAGTAAACGGCAAGCGGGCGGACCGCGCCCGGATACAACACGAAATTCCGCCAATATCTTTAATAACAAACAAACTGTTAATGCCATGTCCTATACGCCAACAAAAAGCAAAACCGCCCAGGATACAGGGAGCACCGTACTTTTTGTCGACTACGACGATCTGCACCGGAGTCTGACCCGGCTCACCCGCAATGAAAATGCATCCGTGAAGGTGATTTCGGAAATGATCGATGCACTCCGGAATAACGTTCCGGAAGAAAAGGGACCCATCGCAGAAACACGTGCATACGGTGATTTCGCATCCCTGCACAGTGCTGGAGACCAGGCAAAAAACATGCTCTATATGAAGGGGATCGAAACCCGCTATGCACCGAGTGCAAACCGGGACAGCACGATCGAACTGCAGATTGGCATAGACGCCATGGAATTGCTGCACAGCCGGCCTGACGTTACCCGTCTCGTACTGCTCAGCGGGCAGCGCATGTATCTTCCGCTTGTACAGGTTTTCAGTAAATACGACCGCGACATCCTGGTTGCGAACCTTACGGACGCCGCTTCTCCGGAGCATGGCTTTTCCGGAGGAAGCGACTGGTTCCTGTCGGCCCGGGAATTGCTGAGCGCTTCGGCCCGGGAGTTTCTGAATGCGCCGGTTCCGACCACAGCGCCCCGGCCGAAAATGCCCCCGGTCCCGCGCAGGCCCCGTATTGCCCCGGCGCCGGTCGAACGCAGGCCCCGTCCAGCCCCGGTTGCCCCTGCAGAATCCCTCGAAGAAATCGACGATCCGATTCTCGTGCGCACCCTGGAAATCATCGACGATCACTTCGGACAATATGACGAAGTGTACCTCACGCCGTTGCTTCGGAAACTCTCCGATCTCGTGGACGAACGCCGGTACGACCCGAAGAATCTCATCAGCGATCTCGAGGAACGACAAGCCGTGCGGCTTGAAAAACGCAGCGGCTTCCCGCACGACTACACCGTGCTCATCCTCGACGAGCAGCATCCGACCGTCGCCCGTATCCTGTCCGGAAGGCAAAGAAGCGAAAATCTTCAGGACCCGGCCAGTGCATCTTCTCCCTGGTACTACGACGAAGACGAGACGTCCGAAGACGCCGAGAACGGTATCCGGATGAATGTCGACAAGGACGAGGAATCCGGGGAATACGAAGAGGATACGTTCGACTACGACGAATACGACCGGGATATCGGCGCCAGTGCGTAACGGCTCGAAAAAACGGGCATAGTGCGTGAAATCCGAACCCTGATTATGTGCAGCATGACGACACCGATCTGTAAACCCGATGAAATGACCCCGCGTGAAATCGTGGCGGAGCTCGACAAGTATATCGTCGGGCAGAAAGACGCCAAGAAAAACGTGGCGATCGCGCTGAGAAATCGCTGGAGAAGAAGGAATGCATCGGAGGAAATGCGCGACGAAATCATCCCGAACAACATCCTGATGATCGGCCCGACAGGCGTCGGGAAAACCGAAATCGCGCGGCGTCTTTCAAGGCTTGCAGGGGCTCCCTTCATCAAGGTGGAAGCCACAAAATTCACGGAAGTCGGCTACGTAGGGCGCGATGTAGACAGCATGATCCGGGATCTGGTCGATATCGCTATCAATATGGTTCGGGAGGAACAAACCGAGATTTTGAAGGAACGCGCCCAGGAACTGGCTCAGGAGCGCATCCTGGATATTCTTGTTCCGCCCATACAGAAACCGGGAGCTGCCGCCATCGAAACCGGCTTTGCCGTACAGCGGCCCGAAAGCAACGGAGAAAACGCCGCCGAAAGCGGGGACGACTCGACAAGCCGAACACGCGAAAAATTCCGGAAAAAACTTTCGGCAGGCGAATTGGAGGACCGGGAAGTCGAGGTGGAAGTGTCGGGGGACAACGCACCCATGCTGCAGGTCTTCGGCCCCATGGGCATGGAGGAGATGGGGATGAATCTCCAGGATATTTTCGGTGAAATAGGAAACCGGCAACGGAAAAAGCGCAGGGTACGAATCGCTGAAGCCCGTACGCTTCTGTCGAAGGAGGAAGCGCAGAAGCTGATCGACATGGACAAGGTGAAGAAAGAGGCCCTCGAGCGCGTGGAAAACTCCGGCATCGTTTTCATCGACGAAATCGACAAGGTGGCGGGGCGAGGCGCAAAAAGCAGCGGCCCGGATGTCTCCCGGGAAGGCGTGCAGCGAGACCTGCTCCCGATGGTGGAAGGATCGAACGTAACCACGAAGCACGGTATGGTTAAAACGGACCATATCCTCTTCATCGCAGGCGGGGCCTTTCATGTCTCCAAACCCAGCGATCTCATCCCGGAAATGCAGGGCCGTTTCCCGATCCGGGTCGACTTGCAAAGTTTGGGAGAAGAAGATTTCTACCGGATCCTCACCGAGCCGAAGAATGCGCTCCTGAAGCAATACGCAGCGCTCCTTGCTTCGGAAAACGTACGTATCGAATTCACGGACGGCGCGGTGCGACGCATCGCAGCCGTTGCGGCGCAAGTGAACGACGACGTGGAAAACATAGGCGCGCGCCGGCTGCACACCATTCTGACCACGTTGCTCGAAGATATCCTGTTCGATACCCCCAACGATCGCCGGACGGAAATCGTCATCGACGAAGAGATGGTGAACGAAACATTGAACTCGGTGATCGAAAACCGGGACCTTAGCCAGTATATTCTATAAGATACTCCGGTTACGTCCGCGAAGCTCGGAGGCTGAGAGAGGTGTGCTGGCAAGGAATGACGAAGCAGCGGGCAGGAAACGACGTGCAAATCGGCGCCCTTGCGGGGAAACATAACCCTCATCGTATTCCATGAACCGCGTCTGCCCGGACCACGCCGCCCCTGTACAGGATAACGAAGCGGAACGCTGGAAGGCGCTGCAGACCGCTTCCGCCTCCCATGCGCCGTTTTGCCGTCTCGATTACGTGCGCGCCGTAGCTTCCGCAGCAGGGTTGCATCCCGGTATCCACATCGTTTCGGATAACGGGCAATATCCGGCAGGCGCAGCAGTTACATGGAAACAGCGCGGCCCCTGGCGCGAAGCCATCGTGCCCCCCTTCACCCCATTTTCCGCGCTGATTCTGCGCGATGCTCTGAATCCGGCCGATATTCATTCCCGGACAACCCCGCTTGAATCCCTGCTTGCCGAACTCGAAGCCGGATACGATCGGATTCACATGCACCTGGACCCGGAACACACCGATGTACGCCCTGCGCAATGGAGGGGATGGACCGTGCGCCCGCTATATACCTACCGGCTGAGTACCGCCGACGGTCCGGAAACCTGGTCGAAAGGCGCCGCCCGTACCTTTCGTAATGGAAAGGACGACTACGACCTGCTCGAAGGAAACGGGATCGGCGGCGCCACAGCCCTGTTGGCTGCGGCAAGCTACGCCCGGCAGCGCCGCAAAATGCCGCTGGCCAAGGATGCGCTCGAAGCGCTTGTGCGAACCGCCGAAAGCGCCGGGATGGCTTCTTCCTTTGCCGTCCGGCGCCGCGACAGCGGAGACATACAAGCCGGCGTCGTCGTGCTGCATGCAAACCGAAAGGGGTATTACTGGGTGGTCGGCAGCGTCCCGGGACCGGCCATGACGGTACTCGTCGGCAAAATGCTTCCGAGACTGCATGCTTCCGGGATCGAAGAATTCGACCTGATGGGGGCCAACACGCCGACCATCGCCGAATTCAAACGACGCTTCGGGGCCAGGCTCACGCCATACTACCGCATCGGGTTCTGCAGGAAGCCCATGCTGAAATGGCTCTGTACGCTTCGGGAAATGAGGGGGTAACGTCATCGTACAACCGATGCATATCCCGACTTTCCGGACAGATCGGCATACTACGAACGATCGCCGTCGGCGCAGCGTGGCGTCCCGTCCCCCGTTCTTTGTACTCGCTGGCGCTTTGCTTTTTTATTATGTGCGCTTCGGATACGATTATGCCCACAGCGATCAGGACGAATTCATTCCGTATCTGCTTCACCGGTTGGATCCGGCGCTGTTTGCCGAAGACTGGCTCGTACGCATTCAAGCCACCGAATTCAGCGTACGCACCTGGTTCGTATGGCTTGTGCAGGCCTTTTCCGCGATCATGCCCATCTGGCTTGCGGTATGGGGCCTGTATGCGGCTTGCTGGCTGTGCATTGCATGGACCGTATGGAAAATCGCCTGGTGCTTCACCGAGGATCGCCTCGTAGCTTCAGGGGCGGTGTTCGTAACGCTTGTCGCCACCCCGGTATGGACCCTCGGAGGCAACGATCTGGTGCATGGCATGCTCGTCCCCAGCATGGCCGGCTGGGCGATCGGAGGCCTTGCTGTATATCTTTTTCTGAAAGCGCGCCCGCTTGCAGCGGCCGTACTGCTTGGCGTTGCCTGCTGGATGCACCCGCTTGTGGGACTTCAGCTTGCCGCTCTCTTGTGCATGGTCCAGTTACTGGCCTGGCGGGAGCGCGAACGCCCTTTGCGCAGCCTTGTCGCATTTTTCCTCGTCTTTGCGGCTTGCGCCCTGCCGACGCTCGGGCCGATTTTCTATCAGCAGGTTCTTGCCGCGACGCCGCAGGAAACGGACCCCTCGCTATTCTACATTCTGGCGGAATTCCGGAATCCGCATCACTATCTGCCCGGATCGTTCCATCCTAAAAGAATGTTGGGGTTCGCCCTGATCGCCGGCGCCGGGCTTGCGGCCCTTGCATGGCGCCCGGTCCGGCAACAACTCCACCACAGGAAATTTCTTGTGCGCATCCTCGTTGCCATAGCCGTATTCTGCATAACGGGATGGATTTTCACGGAGATCGTTCCCGTGCTGGCGATTGCAAAGTTGCAACTGTTCAAGACTACCGTGCTGGCGAAAGCATTGCTGATCATTGTGGCAGGAAGTGCGGCAAATGCCTTGCTGCCCCATGGAATCCGCCGGATGCTGCATGGAGGTTTGCGCCACGGACGCATCGGGGCGATCGCGGTCGCCGCAGCCTGGGCCGTCGCCATGGCGCTCACCCTGCCCGAAAACGGATATCTGCACAACCGCATAGGTCCCTGGCAGCGAGCCGCGGCCCCAATAGGCGCCGTGCAGGAATGGGTAAAGACGCACACGCCGCGCGATGCAGTATTTGCAACGCCTCCCTCCTTGTCCAGCTTCCGGTCGGAGGCGCAGCGGGCCATCGTAGTGAATCACAAGGCGATCCCGTTCACGGACCGGCATATGATTACCTGGTTCGAACGCCTGACCGATCTGGCGCCGGTCGGTCGGCCGGAACGCGGGGCGCCGGACTTGCTCTACAGACTGGACGCCGCCTTCGAGTCGCTCACCGAGCGCCAGCTTGGCGAACTCGGGCAACAGTACACATTCCGCTATGTCCTCCGGAGCACGCCGCTGCCCGAACCGCTCTTTGCGTTCCGGCAGGCATTCGCCGCGGAAAATCTGTTTGTGTATGAACGTTTGGGCCACTCGGATACATCCGGGCAGCCCAACCACCCGGATGAATCGGAATCCCGCCAGGGACGTTCTCCGTCTCCCGCAGATTCGAACGGATCGATATGAAGAACTTACGGACCCGGATCGGAAAGCTGTATGCGCGGGAAGGATTCCGCGGGCCGGTAATGACCCTGCTTTCCGGTACGGCGGTCACCTTCGTCATCTCGTATCTGGCGCTTCCGGTGCTCACCCGCTTATTCACAACCCAGGCCTTTGGGATCTCCGATTATTTCGTAACGATCGTAAGTGTCCTGACGGCGCTTGCCTCCTTGCGCTACGAAGAAGCCGTCATGCTGCCCGAACGCGACCAAAAGGCGCGCTCCGTCCTGTGGTTGGCGGGAATCCTCGCGATAGGCGTCACGGCCATGGTAGCCGTGGCCTCGCTATGGAGCCGGGAACTTACCTCCCTGCTGGGCGCCCCTGAAGAGATAGCTGTCTGGTTGTGGCTGGTTGCGCCTGCGTTGCTGCTGATACGGTTCGGAAAACTCGCCGAGGCATGGCTCACGCGCAAACGGGCGTTTCGGACGATTACCGGCGCGGAAGCAACCAACAAGATAACCATCATTTCAAGCCGCATCGGCCTTGGCGCTGGCACGACCCTCGGCGCAGGCGGATTGATTGGAGGATTCATAGCCGGACAGGCATTGGGGGCGGCGTATTTCGGGGCGGCGCTCCTGCGGCGCGCCAGGGCGCTTCGCATCCAACGCCCTTCGATGAGCGAACTCCGATCCGTGGCCCGGCGCTACCGGCGGTTTCCCCTGTACGCCATGCCTTCCTCTCTACTGAATACCGTATTGGGCCGCCTGCCGGTGCTCCTGCTCCCGGTCTATTTCGGATGGGAAGTAACAGGCCTGTACGGACGCGCCTTCGCCGCGCTGGCGATCCCCTTGAGTCTCATCGGAACGGCGGTAGCGCAGGTTTTTTTCGTGGACGGCGCAACAGCGCACCGGGAAAACCGACTGGCCGGTTTTACGGAAAGCGTGCATGCGCGTCTGGTCATGATCGGTATGTTTCCCTGCATGCTGCTTATGGCTGCCGGGCCGGAATTGTTTGCTTTCGTCTTCGGTTCCGGCTGGCGCACGGCCGGTACCTACGAACAATACCTTGCCTGCTGGTTCTTTCTGAACGCCGTAGCTTCCCCGCTCACGCGACTCTTCGACATTCTCGAGCTGCAACGCGCGGAATTGGGAATCAGTATCGGATCGTTCCTGCTTCTCGCGGCAGCGCTTTTTTGGGGCGGAAGTACAGGCAACGTCCTGCTTACGATGGGCCTGATGGCCGGCGCCGGGGCATTCGCGCGCATCCTCCAGCTCGCCGCAATGCTGAAGTTTGCGGGAGTGTCCCTGCGGCGCGCCGGAAGCGCCTATATTCGCTATGCCCTTATCGCACTGCCCCCGGTGGCTTGTGTCTGGCTGATCCGGGGCGTATGGCCTGGGTGGGCGGTTGCCCTGACAGCGATCGCGGCGGGCGCAGCCTATTTAGGCTTTGTCGTATGGCGGGAAAGAATCTGGCCGGGTGCAAACGGAACCCCGGAGACGGGCCAGAGCGACGGGAACGAACAATAATCAGGTGCATGGTACTCCGACCAAAACCGCTTCGCTCAGCGCTTCGCGTTCGCGAGGAAAGGGTATGGATACCCTGTCCGTTACAAAATAGAGCGAAACGTAGGCGGCAAGCCGTTCCCCTCGGAATGCACAGCCTCCGGGCTTTCGGCGGCGTCGGACTGCGCGCCATTGCAATGCATGTCGAATGCATGTACAAGATCGGCGGCTATCGCACTGGCGCTGCGCCCCTCGATATGGCGACGCTCCATGACATACACCGGCTCGCCTTCCTTCAGCAGGGCAAAGAACGGCGACGAGGGAGGAATGCCCACAAGATACTCGCGCAGGCGCTCGGTGGCTTCGAGGTCCTGACCGGCAAACACGGTTACTTTCCGGTCGGGTTGCGCAGGATTACGGAGCGCCATGGCTATCGCAGGACGAGCGCTTGAAGCCGCACAGCCGCATACCGTGTTGATGACGACAAGCGTAGTTCCCTGCTTGCTTTCCTCAAGAGATTGCTCGACCGCCTCTGCATCGAGCAATTCTTCGACGCCCAGTTGCACGAGTTCCTGCCGCATGGGCGTTACAAGGGCTTCGGGATAAGGCATGATACCGCAAGGTTGGATGGATCGATATAAGGATACCGGCGCAGCAGACTGCTCGCGTATGCACTGCAAAATACATATGCCGTATTTTCAGGATACAGGTACCTGTATGCCTTGCCTTTGATCCCGCAACGCATGAAAACGCCAGGCGACGCAGGAAGTGTTTCCATAGGCGGTTTTCCCCCGCCATTTTCAGGACATTTTCTCGAATTTGAGTAAAAAAGGTGCGAAAAAGGTATAGAAATGGTATAAAAAAGGTATAGAAATTACTCAAAATGGATTATGCCCCCACACGCCGGAAATGCCGTTATGAGGAATTCTCCGAAGAATCGTAGATTCTGTTTTCCCTTAGGGATGCTCTGATCAAGTCCGCAAAGCTCAGAGGCTACCCCTGATTTCAACGATGCAAGCATGTCGTCCTTTATGCGTGAAAGTAAAGCGCTGATCGAAGTGGACTTGATCAGAGTATCCGTAACGGGGGTAATGCTTTTCCTGCTTGTCTCCGGGTGCGCATCGTCCGGGGCAACAAACAAACCGGGGGCCGTTGAAACGCGCATTCGCTCCGAGTACGCCCGCTGGCGAGGAACCCCGTATCTGCTGGGCGGCACGACGAGAAGGGGAATCGATTGTTCGGCATTCGTGCAGCACGTATACGCCGACGCCTTCGGGGTCGATATTCCACGCTCCACCGCGGATCAGGTCCGGGAAGGGCGCCGGGTGCAGCCGGCGCAACTGAAGGCTGGAGATCTTGTGTTTTTCCGGCCGCCAGGCGCCTCGCGACATGTGGGCGTCTATCTGGGAAACGGGACCTTCGCGCACGCTTCCACATCGCAAGGCGTTACCCTGTCTTCCATGGATGAGGCATACTGGCAATCCGCCTATTGGACCTCTCGCCGTGTGCTCGACAACCCGGGCGGTCGTACCCGGACAACGCGGGATAAAAATCAGGACAAACCCGAACGGAAGCCTGCAAAGAGACCGGGCTGGTGATCGGAGGCGATCGGAACAGATCATGCCGGATATACGTTTATCGGACCTCTCTGAGGTCGTTTTTTGCGTATTTCCGCGACCCGTACGCCTACCGTACCATTCCCCGCATTGTCACCTGTCCGGTCCAACATCTCTTCGTCAATCATTCGGAACGCGTATCTCCACGCAGGGCTCAAATATCGTATATCTGACCGAGGAGGGGCTTGACAAGCTCAGGAAAGAGTTGCGCTTTCTGAAGACAAAAGAGCGCACCCGTATTTCCAGATCGATTCAGGAAGCACGGGAAAAGGGCGACCTGTCTGAAAATGCAGAGTATGACGCCGCAAAGGAAGCACAGGGGCTTCTCGAGGCGCGGATCGCCAAAATGGAAACGACGGTTTCGCAGGCCCGCCTTGTGGACGAGAAGCAGGTAGACCCGGAGAAGGCATATATTCTGTCGAACGTTCGCGTAAAAAATCATGGAACGGGTTCCGAGCGAACCTTCCAGTTGGTTTCAGCGGCGGAGGCGGATATCCGAACGGGAAAAATCTCTGTGACAAGCCCGATCGGGAGCGCGCTTCTTGGGAAAGCTCCCGGCGACGTCATAGAAGTTGACGTACCTGCGGGTCAGGTGAAAATGGAAGTCCTGGAAATAAGCCGGTAATGCGCGGCCCGCTTCCGGGCTTATATGCGCCGCACACCCACCGTCAGGTCCTGCAAATCCGTTCCCTTCGCCACAAGCCGGTCGCCGTCTTCCACGGCCGCAACGCCCTCCGGCGTACCCGTATAGATCAGGTCGCCCGGCATCAGTGTAAAGATGGACGAGGCATACGCAACGAGTTCGTCCACCCCGAATAGCATGCGGGAAACATTCCCCTGCTGCCGCAGCGCCCCATTGACGTGCAGGGAAATACAGAGGCGCCGGGGATCGGCCATGTCGCGGGCAGGCGTGAAGGCGCCCAATGGGGCAAAGGTATCGAATCCCTTGGCAACCGACCAGGGCAGGCCGCGTTGTTTGGCCTCGGCCTGCAGGTCCCGAGCCGTCATATCGATTCCGAGCGCGTACCCCTCCACGTGCTCCAGTGCGTCGGACACGGGAATGTTTTTGCCCCTTTTCCCAATGACGGCAACCAGCTCCACCTCATGATGCACCTCCTGCGAGGCAGGCGGCAGCAGCACTTCCCCCCCATCCCCGATCAGGGCGGTCGGAGGTTTTAGAAAAATTACCGGCGCCACAGGTATGTCGCTCTGCATTTCGGCAGCGTGCGCGGCATAATTGCGCCCGATGCACAGTACTTTTCCCGGCCGGATATTCAGGCCGGATATCGGCAGATGTATGTCCATGACATGCTTATCAGGAGGCTTTTCCGCACAGGAGCAGGATGGCTTTTCCGCACAGGAGCAGGATGGCGTATTCTATGCGGAACACGAAATTTTTTGCTTTGTTATATTGTGCTGCACATTCAATGCGGCAGCCGAAAGGTGGAAGAAAAGCACTGCTAAGGCAGGCTCCGAAAACACCTTCAACGCCGCAGCCATGAATCCGTTGTCTTAAGGATACTCTCGCGTCGGTACCCAATCCAGCGCCCAAAAGAAGAGAAAAGAATATGTACGCCATCGTAGAAATTTCCGGCAAGCAATTTTCAGTCCGCGAAAAAGATCGACTGATCGTCCCGCATCTGGAAGGAAATGCGAACGACTCCGTTACATTGGACCGTGTACTCTTGATAGCCGGAAACGATGAGGTACAGATCGGAACGCCGGTCGTACCCGACGTCTCGGTCAAGGCAACGATCCTTGAGCATGTCAAGGGCGATAAAATACTTGTCTTCCGCAAGAAAAGGCGCAAGCGGTTCAAGGTAAAGCGCGGGCATCGCCAGCCCTATACGCGTATTGAAATCGGGGCGCTTTCCTTCGGCGAAGAGGAGGAAAAGAAACCCGCCGCAAAGGCAGCAGCCGCGAAGAAGCCCGCTGCAAAAGCAACGGCTGCGAAGGCAACGACCGCGAAGAAACCCGCTGCAAAGGCAACGGCCGCGAAGAAGCCCGCTGCAAAGGCAACGACCGCAAAGAAGCCCGCTGCAAAGGCAACGACCGCGAAGAAACCCGCCGCAAAGGCAGCAGCCGCGAAGAAGCCCGCTGCAAAGAAACCCGCTGCAAAGGCGACCGCTGCAAAGGCAACCGCTGCGAAGAAGCCCGCTGCAAAGGCAACTGCTGCGAAGAAGCCCGCCCCCGAGCCCGCTGCAGAAAGTATACCTCCCGAAAACGAAGCCTCTTCCTGAAATTCCGCTCCGACAGAGCGTTTTTCACCACTAAACAGTAAAAACCGTCATGGCGCATAAAAAAGGCGTAGGTTCCACAAAGAACGGCCGTGACTCGAACCCCAAAATGCTGGGGGTGAAAGTCTATGCAGGCCAATCCATCCAGGCTGGCGGCATTATCATACGGCAGCGCGGAACCCGGTTTCACCCTGGCCGCAATGTAGGGCACGGCGGCGACGACACGTTGTTCGCCAAATCAAACGGAACCGTACGCTTCTCGCGCGGCCGGGCCGGACGACGGTTCGTGCATGTGGATCTCGGCGAGGAATGATTGCGCTGAACGCATGGCGCATCGACGCGCACCGTTCACGAACCCCATGTCAGCGGATCGATCCGGAAAATATTCCTGAGCGCCGCAAACAATTCCGGATGTCTCCTCGCCATGAGATCGGGGCGTTCGAAAAAATTCTCCACGGCTACGGCGAACAATTCCGCCGGATTTTGGGCTGCGTAACGCCGTAACATGGATCGCCCTATGCGTACGCGCCGTATCTCCTTGCGCACCAGTTCCCGCCAGGCCGCCGCAGACTCCGAAGCAATGAGGGACGGCGCCCCGTTGGCGAAATTGTTTTCGTAATCGAGCAGGTGGGCCATTTCGTGAAGCACTACGTTATGGCCGTCCCCCGGATTCTCCCATCCCTGGCGAACGGGTTCCACGGAAAGAATCACCGGTCCCTGCGAATGCGCCATTCCTTCGAATTCCCCTTCTTCGCCGGCTGTATACTCATCGTCGAAGCGGTCCGGATACAATAGGATCGTGCAGCGCGAAGGCCATTCCCAATCCGGGCGGCCATGCAGAAGAAGCGCGGCGCCGGCGGCTACCGCCGCCCTGAGCTCGTCGGTAACCTCCACGCCGGACACGCCTTCGAACGTCCATTCGGAAAGGACGATTTTCATATCGTTTTCGAACCGCTCCCGTTCGACGTACCGATAAAAAGGGAAATCCGTCCTCAGCCACCCGGCCACAGCCGGGGGCAACGGCTTGCGCAGGGCCAGGAAGCGACGCAATGGATACCGGGCCCGCCAGCCTGCCACAAGAATAAACGTTGCTACGCCGAACACCCATCCCGCCGACGTGGACGGCTCGGTCGCGATACCTGCGCCGGCGCCTGTCACCCCCGCCAGCATCAGCGAAAACACCACGGTTTTCCGATTCGTTACTTGCACGATTCTGTATCCTTATCGAACAAAACAGCTGCGGAGTAGTGAAAGAGGGTTTGTAGTACCGATCCGGCAAACCTACTCATGGATAGTATCTTCAACGAGGTGATCTGATGGGCACAATGAACAAGATGCGCGAGAACACAGGCATCGTCCTGTGGATTCTGGTGTTCGCGTTCGGAGTAATATGGGTGCTCCAGGATTCCGGCGGCCTGGACGCCGTCGGCGTCGGTACCGGGGTAGACATTGCGGTCGTGGATGGAGATCCCGTCCCCTATCAGACATATGTCCAGACAGTACAGCAACAGGCACAGCAATATCAGGATCAGACGGGGGAAACGATGCCCCCGCAGCTGCTGGAGCAACAGCGGGACCTCATTTTCCAGTCTCTGGTCGAAAACAAGTTACGCGAACATGAGATGAATCGCCTGGGCATATCGGTTACCGGCGAGGAAATCTACGAAATGGTGACGGGCGACAATCCGCATCAGATCATCCGCACGTATTTCAGCGATGAACAAGGTAATGTGGATCGGGCTCTTCTTCAAAATTTCATCGACAATCCGGACGCCAGCGAAGACTGGATTCAGATCGAGAATTATCTCCGCTCGGAGCGCCGGCGTGAGAAAATGGACAACCTCATTGCGGCAACGGTGCAGATCACCGATCGCAACGTAGAGGAAGAATACCGGCGCCGTAACCTGAGCGTGAATGTGGAATGGGCAGGATTGGCGTACGCATCCATTCCGAATGACTCCGTGGAGGTTTCGGAGCGTGACCTGAGGAGATTTTACGACGATCACCGGGACGAGTACGCCCGCAATCGCGCGTTCGACATAGCGTACGTTTCTCAGTCCAAATTGCCCTCCGCGGAAGATTCCACTGCGGTCTTTGCAGAACTCGAACGCATGAAGGACAGTTTTGCGGCTGCGGAAGACGATTCGTTGTTTCTCGTTCGGAATATATCCCGGCGGCCCTTCTCCGACGCCTGGTTTGGCGCCGGCGACCTCGATACGGAGATCGCCTCCGCGGTTTTCCCGAACCCGGAACAGGGGTCGGTGCTGGGACCGGTCGCTGTAGGCAGCGAAGCGCACCTTGTCAAGGTCAGAGACATACGACTGGCGGAAGACGTTACCGTGCGCGCATCGCATATATTGCTGCGCACCTCCGACGAGGACGAAAACATACGCAATCAATTGGTCGGGATACGCGACCGCATCCAGTCGGGGGAAGTGGATTTCGGGGAAATGGCCCGGCAATATTCCGAAGACGCCTCGGCTTCGCAGGGCGGCGACCTGGGCTGGTTCGGTCCCGGCCGCATGGTGGCGCCCTTTGAAGAGGCAGCATTCGGGGCACGCATAAACCAGGTCGTCGGCCCGATCAAAACGCAATTCGGGTATCACCTGATCGTTGTCGTCGCACGCGCAGAGAACGAGGTCAGTCTCGCGGATTTCGCCCTGGAAATCGACGCGAACGTCGCCACGCTCAACCAGCTTCAGGAGCAACTGGAAGACCTCCGGTACTTTGCGGAAGAGACAGGAAATTTCGACCAGGAAGCGCAACGCATGGGCATGACCATTCAGCGGGTCCGGGTTGAAGAGGAACAGGTGAACATTCCGGGTATCGGGAGCGGGTATGCCGTGCTCGACTTTCTCGAAACGGCTGCGGAAGGCGATATAAGCGACATCATCGAACTGGACGAAACCTTTATCACCGTTCACGTAGACGAGATTATACCGGAGGGCTACCAGTCTTTCGAAGAGGTACAAACGGAAATAGAACCCCGGGCCTATATCGAGAAGAAAAAAGAGGTGCTGGCAGAGCGTTTGGAACGCGCTTACGAGGCCGGGGGCTTCGACGATATTTCGAGCATCCCCGGCGTCCGGACGCAGAACGCCTTTGTAACCCTTGAATCGACTGTAGTGCCCGGACTCGGCGCAGAACCCTTGTTCGTGGGCACTGCGTTCGCTCTTGACGAGGGCGCCTCCTCGGGCGTCATTGCCGGAGACAATGCCGTCTTTGTATTGCGAGCGACCCAAGTCAACGAACCGGCGCCTATCACGGAAAGCGAACAGGAAAACATCCGGCAGCAACTATTGCAGCAGCGACAAAACGCCGTGCGCACCCAATGGATTGCGTCCCTGCGCGAACACGCGGATATCGAGGACTTCCGTAGTCGTTTCCGCCAGCAGCAATAGCGGGCGGGCGGCTTTACGCCTCGAAGGTTCCCCGGTATACCACCTCTGCGGGGCCTTCCAGATACATAGCCTGTATGCCCCCCTCTTCCAACCGGACGCCCACCGTCAGGCGTCCGCCGGGCATATCCACATGGATCCGGTCACCCTCCGCGCGCTCCAGCATACGGGCCACGACAGCGGACGCTACGGCCCCCGTACCGCATGCCAGCGTTTCCGCCTCCACGCCTTTCTCGTAGGTCCGGACAAGCAGGCGATGAGCGTCTACGACTTCGACAAAGTCGATATTGGCGCCGGCCGGCGCCAACGCTTCGTCCTGCCGGATAGCCGGTCCCCATGCATCCACGGGGATGTCCGCCACGCGATCCACGAAACACACGAGGTGTTCCGTGCCGGTCCAGATATAATGGGCGTCGGCAATATCCGTTTCCGCCATGCTGTGGAGCGCCCGGTGCGGCGTATAGTCGGCCAGTGCATCCTGGTAGATGCGGAAGGACCCGTCTTCCGCTCCTTCCGCCCGAAAAACGCCCGCATCGGTCTCGACCCGCATCGCTGACGTATCCAACCCGGCCCGCCGGGCAAACAAAACAAGGCAACGGGCGCCGTTTCCGCACATCGTGCCGATCGTACCGTCCGCGTTGACGTAACGCATCCGAAAATCATGCCCGGCGTCCTCCGGGGGATTGAACGCCAGCAAGCCATCCGCGCCTATGCCTTTCCGCCGCGGGCACAAACGCCGGGCGAAGCCGCTCAACTCTTCATCGGAAAAGCGATAAAAACGATTATCGATTACGATAAAATCGTTTCCGGCCCCATTCATTTTTGTAAATTCCACGATGATCTGCATAGCAAGCAAGGTGACCTCTTGGCGGAAAAGACATTAACGATCGAAGGCGTCGAACCCCTCCTCCTGTACGGCTTCAACGACGCATATCTGCGCAAGATCGAACAGGCCTTTCCCGAAACGCACGTCACGGCGCGCGGCGATGCGCTTATGCTCAACGGTAAAAAAAGCGCCGTAGAAGATATTGAGCGAATCGTCGAAGAACTCGTGGACGTCATTACCCGTAACGGCGCCCTGACCGAAAACGACGTAGACACGGTACTGGCTCTCTTCACCACCGGGAACGGCGCGGGTTCCCGTTCCATGGGCGCACGCCATGTCATCCTGTTCACCCCCTCGGGTAAAGCTATTCGGGCGACGATGCCCGGTCAGATAGGCCTGGTGGAGGCCGCCGGATCGAACGACATCGTTTTCGCCATTGGCCCGGCGGGCACGGGGAAAACCTACACCGCGGTCGCCCTGGCGGTATCTGCGCTCAAATCGCGCAAGGTGAAACGGATTGTGCTGTCCCGGCCGGCGGTAGAGGCCGGCGAACGGCTTGGCTTTCTGCCGGGAGATTTCCGGGAAAAGGTCGATCCCTACCTGCGCCCGCTCTACGACGCCCTTGAAGACATGCTCTCCAGCGAAAAATTGCGGGGGCTCATGGAAAAGAAAGTGGTGGAAATTGTGCCGTTGGCCTACATGCGCGGGCGTACGCTGAACAATGCGTTCGTCATTCTGGACGAGGCCCAAAACGCCACCTCGTTGCAAATGAAGATGTTTCTGACCCGTATCGGAGTAAACAGTCAGGCGATCATTACCGGGGACATTACCCAGACGGACCTGCCTGCCCGCGAGCAAAGCGGCCTCGTGGAGGTCCGGAACGTACTGTCGGACATAGAGGGCATCCGATTCGTTTACTTTGACCGCCATGACGTTATGCGTCATCGCCTCGTGCGAAACATTATCGACGCCTACGAACGCGGCGGCCCGGATGGCAAAGATAGCGCGCCCGATCAGGAAGCCGCTTCGTAATCGTAAAAACCGCGTCCGGATTTGCGGCCCAGCCGGCCCGCATCCACCATTTCCCCGAGAAGAGGACAGGGCCGGTACCGGTCGTCGGCCAGTCCCTCGTGGAGCACTTCCATAATGGACAAACACACGTCCAGCCCGATGAAATCCGCAAGGGCAAGCGGTCCCATCGGATGGCGCATGCCAAGGGTCATCACTTTATCGACACTCTCCGGCGAGGCCACGCCTTCCATAACGCAGCGGCAGGCTTCGTTGATCATCGGCATCAGGACCCGGTTCGAAACGAATCCCGGGGCGTCCCGCACCTCGACCGGCTCCTTGTCCAGATCGCGCGCGAGGCGGAACACCCGCTCGAAGGTCGCCTCGCTTGTCGCCGGACCCCGTACGACTTCAACCAGCTTCATCACCGGAACCGGATTGAAGAAATGCATGCCGATAACCTGTTCGGGGCGGGCCGTAGCAGAGGCCAGCGAGGCTATGGATATGGAGGAGGTGTTGCTCGCCAATACGGCATGGGAAGGCGCCGCGGCATCCAGTCCTGCGAACACGGTTTGTTTGCGCGCCAGGTCCTCCGGTACGGCCTCTATGACCAGGTCGGCGCGCGCCACCGCCTCCTGCAGATCGGAAAAAGAAACGATACGGCGCAAGACCTCTTCCGGATGCGTCACGCCCTGCCGGTCCAGATTTCGCCGGATTGAAACAAGGGCCTGTTCAAGAGCAACCGGGGACACGTCGACGAGATGTACCGGATGGCCATGCAGGGCGAAAACATGGGCAATGCCGCATCCCATGGCGCCGGCTCCCACTATAGATGTCCTGCACCGGCTCATGCGACTTGAACCAGAATACCCGTAAAAATACGATCAGAACGCCAGCATGCCCGCTGACGCTATCGCCGGGAGATCCTTTATATCCACCGGGGTGTTTTCTTCGTCCACCAGAACCACGCGAGGACGGTGACGGCGGCCCTCCTCGGGCGTCATGCGGGCATACGCGATGACAATCACTTCGTCTCCCCGGGCAGCTGCGCGAGCGGCGGGGCCATTCAACTTGACGATGCCACTGCCGGCCGGGCCCGGGATAGCGTATGTCTCAAGGCGCGAACCGTTGTTTACATTCACCACCTGCACCTTTTCGTAGGGAAGGATCCCTCCTGCTTCAAGCAACGCTTCGTCCAGCGTAATAGAGCCTTCGTAATAGAGGTCGGCTTCGGTAACCCGAAGGCGCTGCAACTTCGCCTTGAACATCGTAACGGTCATAACAATCCGGCTGTCCGGTCTTTCACATAACCGGGGTGAGCATCATTCGTCATATTTTTCTGCACCCTGATCCGCCAGGGCTTGCGTAAAAACACTGTCGATGAGCCGTGTATTCCCGAAATAGACGGCTACGGCCGCAAGTACGCGCTGGCCGGGCGATATTTCTTCGACCGGCTGCAACGTATCCGCATCCACCACATCCGCGTATTGCACGCGTGCTTCGTCCTCCCGACGCAGTATCGAGCGCATGATTTCAACCAGTGCCGCACGGCGCTGTTCCCCCTTTTCGATAGCCTCCTCCGCGCCATGCACTGCCTGCGACACGACCACAGCCGCCTTGCGCTGCACAGGAGACAGATAGGCGTTGCGGGATGAAAGCGCTAATCCATCCGCGGCGCGGACGGTCGGCACGCCAACCATTCCGATGTCCAGCAGCATGTCTTGCACCAGCCTTTTCAGAATGACGAATTGCTGTGCATCCTTCAGCCCGAAAACAGCCACATGCGGACGGCATGCATGGAACAACTTCAACACGATCGCTGCGACGCCCTCGAAGTGCCCCTTCCTGAACGTTCCGCACAAATACCGGCTCATATCCCCCACTTCGACCGATATCCGGCTTGCCTGTATGCCTCCCGGGTATATCTCTTCTGTTTCGGGGGCAAACACGGTGAGCCCGGAAGACAACTTGCCAAGCGTTTCCACATCCTCGTCGAGGTGACGCGGGTAGGCGTCAAAATCCTCCCGGGGGCCAAACTGCGTCGGATTTACGAAAATGGACACGATCACATCGTCTGCGGAGGAAAGCGCCGTCCGAACGAGCGCATCATGTCCGGCGTGTAAAGCCCCCATAGTGGGTACAAGCGCAATACGGCGCCCTTCGCTGCGGCGCCGATCGGCCCATGCCTGCATCTTCCGAACGGAAGTGATTATTTTCATAGGGATACTCTGATTAAGTCCGCAAAGCTCAGAGGCTTGCGAGAAGCGGGCTGGCAAGGAATGACGAAGCAATGTGGCAGGCCCCACATAATGAGGAATGACACGGCCAGCGTGCTTCTCGCAGT
>LXNI01000662.1_pt1 | contig 37790 bp, 35 predicted proteins | sample 809091 | NCBI WGS metagenome assembly LXNI01 (sample SAMN04870527, study PRJNA318959) | sponge metagenome | biome: 01000161; feature: marine sponge reef; material: water | host: Sarcotragus foetidus | place: Greece: Milos, Mediterranean Sea | collected 2013-05-29 | depth 5-7 m
GTATTGCGCGTACACTTCTGCTCATGAGTTATAGTACCAAGTTTTCTCGGATATCAACAGTCGACCACCCATTTGTCCGCTCCGGTCAAACGACCGCCTGCCGCTTCGGCCGACTGACGGGTACGACACTGCGGGTCTGTGTTTTTTTTCGGAAGGCAATTATATCACCTACGGTATGAAATGAACCAAAGACAAGCACGCGATCATCCCTTGCGGTCTCCGCCATCGCCGCCAGATAACCCTGCACCGGATGGTCACACAGCACGGTCTGGACACCGTGATCTCCCTTTTTCAACTGCACCTCCAGATCAAGGGCACTTTGCCCCCTGTCACCCGGCAGGCTGACCAGGTACCAGCGATCCACCATCTCCATCAACGGTTGGGTGATCTGCTGGACTACCTTGTCCTCCAGAGCACCGAATACCGCCAACGTTCTGCCACCGGGGTGAGGCAAACGGTGCAGGAATGTTGACAGTTCGTGCACAGACTGTTGATTATGAGCGACATCCATAATGACCTGGGGCGCCTCGCTAACGATCTGGCACCGACCTGCAAGCGCGGCCTGGCCCAGCCCCCCGGGCAATGACGCCGGGGTCATCGCGGTGCGACCGGCAGCAAGCGCCAGTGTGGCAATCACCCCGCCCAGATTCTGGACCTGGTGTCCTCCGTTAAACGGCACCTGAAGCGACTCAAACCGCCGCCAATCCGCTGCCAACCACGGCGACTCGCTGCGCCAGTTGACCCCCATATCATCCTGATCAACAGTATAGTCCCGTCCATTTTGCAACAGCACCGCATTACGTTGACGGGCGGTGCTGACAAGGCTGTCGGGGGGGTGAGAGTCGGCGCAAACCACCCATCCATCGGGATTGATGATTCCGGCCTTTTCCCTGCCAATGGCCTCCCTGTCCCCACCCAGCCATTGCTGATGATCCAGATCAATAGTGGTGATCAATGCAATATCGTTCCCAATCATGTTGACCGCATCGAGCCGTCCCCCCATACCCACCTCCAAAATCGCGATATCAACACGATACTGATTGAACAGCCACAGCGCACAGAGCGTACCAAACTCGAAATAAGTCAATGGAATTTGTCTTCGGGCCTGTTCAATGTGGTGGAAACCGCGGCAAATTTCCTGTTCGCTGACGGATTGGCCGTTAATCCGGATGCGTTCGTTGTACGACACCAGATGCGGAGAGGTATAGGCACCCGTGACCTTTCCGGCCATTCGATAGACCGCCTCGAGCATGCTGACCGAGGACCCCTTGCCATTGGTTCCCCCCACCGTGACCACAAAATCAGGTTGCACACCGTGCATCTGTTCCCAGGCCATTCGAACACGGTCCAAAGACAGATCAACCGTACGATGATGCTGTTTTTGCGTGTACTCGACCCAATCATCCAGGGTGAATCGGTCAAACTGGGGCATCAGCGACTATCCATCGGCACAGACAACAAAGCTCATTCGCCCGACTGGGGTAACAATTATTTCCCGGGCGTCAACGGATCGGCGTCGATCAACTCGCTTTCCGGCATCGGCGCACCAAACCCCATCTTGGAGATCAGCTGCGCCACTTCATTGCGCAAATTTCGTCGATCGAGAATCATGTCTATCGCACCATGCTCCAATAAAAACTCCGCCCGTTGAAACCCTTCGGGCAGTGTTTCGCGGACCGTCTGCTCGATCACTCTGGGTCCGGCAAAGCCAACCAGTGCCTTTGGTTCAGCAACAATAATATCACCCAGCATCGCCAGGCTGGCGGACACACCGCCCATCGTCGGATCGGTCAGAATCGAGATGAAGGGAATCGATTCGCGTCTCAATCGGGTGATCGCGGCCGTGGTTTTGGCCATCTGCATCAATGAAAACAGCGATTCTTGCATTCGGGCCCCTCCACTGGCGGAAAAACAGACGAAAGGCTGCTTGTGTTCCAGGCTATGGTTTACCGAGCGCACAAAACGTTCGCCGACCACAGATCCCATGGACCCCCCCATGAACTTGAATTCGAATGCCGCCGCCGTAATCGCAATACCCTGCAATCGTCCGCTAGCCGCCAATATCGCCTCGGTCGATCCACTGGATTTGCGTGCTTCGACCAGTCGATCCCGATATTTCTTCTGATCCTTGAATTTGAGTATATCCACCGGAAGAATGTTTTCCCCGATCCACTGGACCGGCGCTTCATCGAAAAAACTCAACAAGCGTTCCTTGGCACCGAGCCGCATATGGTTATTGCATTTCGGACACACCTGAAGGCTGTGCTTGAGTTCTACGCCATACAGCACGGCCTGACAGGCCGTACATTTGTTCCAGAGCCCTTGCGGCACGCCCCTGCGACCGATCTTGCTGCCTTTTTTTATTTTAGGCGGAAGTATTTTCTCGAACCAATTCATCTCGCTCGCAACGGTGAGGACGCCTCTTCAGAAACATGATTCAGGACCGTACGACAAAACGTCCGGATTTTCAGCGGGTCTTTGACCTGTTCGGTCTCGACACCACTGCTCACATCCACCGCATAGGGGGCAGTCAGCGTGATCGCCTGACTGACATTCTCCGTTGTCAGCCCGCCGGCCAGGATTACCGGCTTGCAACCGCCATATCGGGCCCGCTGCCAGTCAAAGGGCTGTCCGGTCCCACCATAATGGTCCGGCACATGGGTATCGAGCAACAGGGCGCTTGCATCCGCATAATCCCGTTCCACCTGTCGCAGATCGGTCGTCTGCGACACCCGGACTCCCTTGATATAGGGCAAGCCGAAACTGGCACAGAACCCGGGTGACTCTTCCCCATGATACTGCAGCGCATTGAGCGGCACTTGCTTGAGAATGGCCCGCACATAGTCTGCTTCCGGATTGACCATGACGCCCACCCGAGTCACGAAGGGAGCCATCCCGTGACAGATCGCTGCCGCCTGCTCGATGGTCAGATATCTCGGGCTCGGCGCATAAAACACCAACCCGAGTGCATGGGCACCTGCCTCAATGGCCACCGACGCCATCTCCTTGTCTGCAATCCCACAAATTTTTATTTTGACTGTCAACTTTCATATCATCCGGGAACTGATCGTATTCTACCAAAACCGGCAGGCCGCCGGTGCAGGTGGAAGCAGATACTTCCCGTCATAACGCACCGCAACGAAATACAATCCATCGGCCGCTGCCGTCACGCCTGCATGGGTTCGCTGACGGGCGGACAATACCTGACCTGCCCACTCAATGGTTTCCAACCGTTCGCCGATGCGCATCAACACGCCGGCAATATTCCTCACCATGTGATGCAAAAACCCGTCCGCCACCACATCCATCCAGACCCACTCGCCTGACCGATTCACCTCCAGGATACGCACATCCTTCACCGGATTGCGTGATTGGCAACTTGTGGCCCGAAAGGCACTGAAGTCATGCCGCCCGCGCAAATACCGGGCGGCCCGCTGCATTAATTCGACATCCAGTTGCACCGGATGCCAGGTGACGCGGCCGCTGAGATGGGACGGGGCGACCGGTCGATTGAGGATCACGTAGCGATAGGTTCTTTCCAGTGCCGAGAATCGGGCATGAAAATGCGACGCGACCGGTTGTGTCCAAAGGAGGGAAATATCATCCGGAAGATACCGGTTGGTTCCCCTTAGCCACTGGTGGGGCTGACGCTGGCAAGTCGTATCAAAATGCACCATCTGTCCAAGCCCGTGCACCCCGGTATCGGTGCGGCCTGCCGCCACCACCGCAATGTCCTCGTCGGCCACCCGTGAAAGCGCCTTTTCCACTTCCGCCTGTACCGTCTTTGAGTGGGCCTGTCTTTGCCACCCACAATAGCGCAACCCGCAATATTCAACACATGCGGCAAACCGTTTGGGCGGCGAAGGCTCCTTCATCGGATGACCGGACCGTCACCGGCAGTTAAACGGACCGACGATCCTGGAAGGCCTGATTCAAAGTGCCCGGATCCATATATTCCAGTTCACCACCCATCGGAAGCCCTCTGGCCAATCGCGTTACTGTCACCTCCTTGCGCTGTAGCAAATCAAGCAAAAAATCCGCCGTCGCCTGCCCTTCGACGGTCAAATTGGTCGCCAGGATCACTTCCTGAATGGTTTCCCGTTCAATCAGCGCCAACAATTGACGAACCCCCAAGGACTCCGGCCCGATGTCATCCAGGGGTGAAAGATGCCCCATCAGGACAAAATACATCCCCCGATAAACGGCCGCCTGTTCAATGGCTTCATGGTCTGCTGGGGTTTCGACGACACACAACTGGTTCGGATCCCTGCTGCGCGAAGCACAAATCGAACACAATTCCAGCTCACTGAAATTATTGCAGCGAATGCAATGCGTCACCTTGGCCAATGCATTGCTGATCGCATCGCTGATTTGACGTGCACCGTCTCTGTCCCTTTCCAACAGATGGAAAGCCATGCGCTGGGCCGACTTCGGTCCGATACCGGGCAGGCGTTGCAGTGCCGCCTTCAATGCCTCAACCGAACGGGGGTCGCTCATCGGCTAAAACGGCAGCTTCAGACCCGGGATATTCAACCCGGTCGTCAGGCCGCCCATTTTTTGCTCGGTCGTTGACTCAACCTTGCGCACGGCATCATTGATCGCAGCGGCAATCAGGTCTTCCAGTATCTCCTTGTCATCTGACATCAAGGCAGTGTCAATCGTCACTTTTCTGACATCATGCCGACACGTCATCACGACCTCGACCATACCCGCACCGGACTGGCCATGCACTTCGATGTTGGCGAGTTCTTGCTGTGCCTTTTGCATGCTCTCCTGCATCGCCTGTGCCTGTTTCATCAGGTTACCCAATCCACCTTTCATCTCGAACCTCGTATTTTCACTTGCTGTTTTTTTCAAGCAGATCCCGCCATCGCCCGTTCACGGTACGGACCAAATCATGCGACCGACTCCTGCCTTTGGGTCAGGCCTCAGGGGGCCTGATGGAATCACTGACGATTTCCGCATCAAATTGATCGACCAATGCCTGCACAGTCGGATCATGCATAAAGGCCTGACGCGCACTGGCCAACCTTTGACGCTGTTCACGTTCCTTTCTTTCAGAGGGGGTTTCCGTCCGGATCGCTTTTTCCGTCTCGGTCACCACGTTAAACGTCACTTCCAGGTCCAGTTGTTCGCGACAGTACCTTTCTATTTTGCTTATCCTTTCCCGATTCAACAAAAAACGGTTGCCCGTCGCCAAACTCAGGTCAAGCGTCTTCGTTTTCTGCGCAACCGATCTGGGTACCAGATGCATCAGCAGTTCCTTCGATAAACCGTTGAGTCCGCAGTTTTCCACAAAATCATGCCAGCCTTCCCGCTCGGCAATACCCTGAAGGGACCATTTTTTGCCATCACCCGGCGGGACAGCGGGTTGCCCGGCAATCCCCCCGTCCCTCCCCTGGGTCACCTCACTTTGACCGGCCATGTCCCCTTCTTGCATCGACAGCGTCGTTTCGTCAGTGGCCTCGCCACGGTCGGCCGCCTCCACAGGCGCCGTTTCGTGCGGGGTCACGGTACGGGCTGTTCCCCGGTCCCCGGCCCCCGTCTTGGATAGTGCCGCTCCGGACGGACGGGGTCGGTCCTCGCTGGCCGGTTGAAAGGCAATCATTCTCAGGATGGCCATTTCAAAACCGGTTCGTGGATCAGGGGCCAGCGGCAGATCCTTTTTCGACATCAGACCGATTTGATAGTAAAGCTGCAGTGTTTCCGCTTCACAGCTTTCCGACAGGGTATTCAGCCTGACCGAATCGATCCCTTTCCATTCAACCGCTTCCGGGCTGACCTGAAAAAGGGAAATATTGTGTATCAGGGTCAACAGTTCATCGAGGGCCGTGTTGAACTCGACCGAGCGCAGCGCCATTTCGGCAATGGTGTCCAGGCAAGCCCTTGGTTGGGATGCGTTGAGTTGTTCAAACAACTGGAAGATGTAGTGATCATCAATCATGCCGAGCATCGCCCGGACCTGTTCGGATTTCACTTTCTGATCCCCAAACGCAATCGCCTGGTCCAGCAGGCTTAACGCATCACGCACACTCCCGTTGGCAGAACGTGACAGGATGAGCAGCGCTTCGCGGTCATAGCTCAATTGCTCCGCCTGCAGGATAGTCTCCAACTGACGGGTCAGTTGACCGATCTCCATTGAACGTAAGTTAAACTGGATACAGCGGGATAAAATCGTGGTCGGAAGCTTTTGCGGATCCGTGGTAGCCAACAGGAACTTGACATGCTCAGGTGGTTCCTCCAATGTTTTCAATAACGCATTGAAACTGTGGATGGAAAGCATGTGCACTTCGTCGATCAGGTAGATTTTGCATCGACCCTGTGTGGGCGTATACTGAACGTTATCCAGTAATTCGCGGGTATCGTCGACCTTGGTTCGAGAGGCCGCATCCACCTCGATCAAATCGATAAAATTGCCCCGATCGACACTCTGGCAGGCATTGCACTGCCCACAGGGTGTCGCACTGACACCACGCTCACAGTTCAGCGCCTTGGCAAAAATACGTGCCAGGGTGGTTTTGCCGACCCCCCGTGTTCCGGAAAACAAAAATGCGTGATGAACCCGCTGATTGTTCAACGCATTGGATAACGCGGACACGACATGTTCCTGTCCGATGACCTGCTCAAACGTCCGTGGGCGCCATTTACGGGCCAGTGCCTGATAACTCATCGGGAAGCGGAACCGTGCATTACATTATTGTCAATTTTGCTCGTTATATAGTCGACTCCAATCCGAGCCGGTCTCCCGTATCCTGCCAACAGACGGTACCGCTCAACCGCACGCTGCGACATGTGACGGTGCGGGGTTAACCGCACAGACCGACTCCGGATAACCCGATCCGGTTCAGCAATGCCAACCTGCGCTTTGTACGGTCACCTTTCGGTGAGTGGGTGGCGGATCGAGAGAGCCTGACCCCGATACCCGAATGTGTTGCTGCGGCTGCTTCCTTCCGGACCTGACCGGGTTCACAACCTATCGTCACCAAGGAGACCCTCTTTCACCGCCATAGACTGTCGACAGACCTATTGCGGGTATTGTATGAAAAATCCATCGCATCGGGAACCCAAATTGAATAAAAGCCACCCGATAGCAGATCGCAACGCCTTGTCATGATCGCCCCTTCCCTCGGCCCCATCGCAGCGACGCAGACGCGTTGTTTTTTAGTGATATCATTAATAGCGGTCGATCCAAAAAAAACAGGATGCTGATGATCTTTTCCACCCCTTTTCCTGACAACAATCCCAAAAGACAGGCGATCAGAACCCGGTATCATGCCGATGAAACCGAGTGTGTGGCACAGTTGCTGCAGGGACTGGCAAGGACCGAGCAACAGGCCCGCAATATTCATCAGGATGCCGCGCAATTGGTTGAGGCCATTCGGGCAAACAATGAAAACCATGGCGGGCTGGATGCTTTCCTTCACGAATTCACCCTGTCCAGTGAAGAGGGTATCGCACTGATGTGTCTTGCCGAAGCCTTGCTCAGAGTCCCCGATGCCGCTACAGCGGATCAACTGATCCAGGACAAACTGTCGAACAGGGACTGGTCGTCCCATCTGGGAGAAAGCCATTCCTTCTTCGTCAATGCATCGACCTGGGGATTGATGCTGACCGGAAAGCTCATTGCTTTCGACAAATCGACGGCACAAAACCTCGGCGATCATCTCGGCAGACTGATCGCGAGAAGCGGAGAGCCGGTCATTCGTACGGCAATCAGGCAAGCCATGAAAATACTCGGGAAACAATTCGTCGTGGCAGAAACCATCCACCAGGCGCTCAAGACCGCCGTGGAGAAAGAGGCCAAAGGATACTGTTACTCCTATGACATGTTGGGGGAAGCGGCCAAAACAGCAGACGATGCGGCCGCTTATCTGGCGGCCTATCAATCTGCCATTACCGTCATCGGTCAGCATGACCAATGGCACAACCCCTACCAAAGCGCCGGGATATCGATCAAATTATCCGCCCTGCATCCGCGGTATGAGGTCATGAAAGACCAGCGAATCATCAACGAGTTGTTTCCCCGTTTGAAACAACTCTGCGTGCTGGCCAAGTCGTTCAATATCGGATTGACCATTGATGCCGAAGAATCCGAACGCTTGGATCCGTCTTTGACCCTGTTGCAATCACTGTGCACTGACCCTTCCCTGGCCGACTGGCAGGGACTCGGATTCGTGGTGCAGGCCTACCAGAAACGGGCACCGGCGGTGATTGACTGGATCGCCGACCTGGCTTTGCAAACAAACCGTACAATCATGATCCGTCTCGTCAAGGGTGCCTATTGGGATACTGAAATCAAGCAGGCACAGGTTGAGGGTTATGCCGGTTATCCGGTGTTCACCCGAAAAAGCGCCACCGATCTTTCCTACCTTGTCTGCGCCCAAAAACTGCTCAACAATCCGACGGCATTTTATCCCCTGTTCGCGACACACAACGCCCACACCGTCACATCGATACTGCACTTTGCCGGTTCTCGTCGGGATTATGAGTTTCAGTGTCTGCACGGGATGGGAGAGACACTGTATGACCAGGTCACCCGACATAACCAGGTCAACTGTCGTATCTACGCACCGGTCGGCCCCCACAAGGAGTTGCTTGCCTATCTGGTCCGGCGGTTGCTGGAAAACGGAGCCAACAGTTCCTTTGTCAATCGACTGGTGGACAACCAACTCCCGATCGGGCAAATCATCGCCGACCCCGTCGAGCTCATCCAGGCCCTTGAACCCAAACCCCACCCGACCATCCCGCTTCCGCTCGACCTGTATGACGGTCGCCGAAACGCCCGTGGATTCAATCTGCACGATGCATTGGAACTGGACACCCTGTTTCAGAAAATTGCCACCCGGTATTCGGCCGGGCCTGTCCGTGTGACGCCACTGATTTCAGGACTGTACATCGCTGAAAACAACCGCAGCATGAGTGACGCGGTCAATCCGTCAACCGGAGAGACGATCGGCACTGTCGTCAACGCAGTGGGCTCGGACATCCCGGTCGCCATCGACTCGGCCCATGCGGCTCAGGGTCAATGGGACGCACTGGGTGCAACAAAGCGTGCGGACATCCTTAAAGCGGTCGCTGATCACTATGAGGCCAATCATGATGAACTGCTGTCTTTATGTATTCAGGAAGCGGGGAAAACGCTTCACGATGCCGTCGCCGAACTCAGAGAGTCGGTGGATTTTCTGCGCTATTATGCGCAACAGGCCGAGCGTGCATTTGACCGGCCCGTCACATTGACCGGGCCCACTGGAGAACTCAATCAGATCATGCGGTGCGGTCGGGGGGTGTTTGTCTGTATCAGCCCCTGGAATTTTCCACTGGCCATTTTCACCGGGCAAGTCAGTGCAGCCCTGGCGGCAGGGAATGCGGTGATCGCGAAACCCGCCGAACAAACGCCAACGATTGCCTATCGTGCGGTGCAGATGATGCATCAATGCGGGGTCCCTGAGGCCGTCTTGCAACTGCTGCCCGGCGACGGAGAAACCATCGGCGCCGCCCTGGTCCGTCATCCGAAAGTCAATGGCGTCACGTTTACCGGTTCGACGGTCACGGCAAAAGCAATTCAACGGTCACTTGCCCGACAAACGGGGGCCATCGTTCCATTCATTGCGGAGACCGGTGGCATTAACGCCATGCTGGTGGATTCTACCGCCCTGCCTGAACAAGTGGTGCGTGATGTGGTCCGTTCCGCCTTTCAAAGTGCCGGACAACGCTGTTCGGCGTTGAGAATACTGTATCTTCAAGAAGAGGTGGCCGACGTCATCACTGACATGCTGACAGGGGCCGTTGCAGAGTTGAAAGTCGGCAACAGTGCCGAATTCGACACCGATGTGGGACCGGTGATTGATGCCCAGGCCCGACAGCAATTACTTGAACATGTTCAGGTATTCAAAGCTCGGGGAAACCGGATCATTGATGGCCCTCCGGTCGAGGATCATTTGACCGGTTTTTATGTCAGTCCGACGATCATTGAAATCGATGACATCGCTGATCTGGTGGAAGAGACATTTGGTCCGATACTCCATCTGTGTCGATTCCCAGCCAATCGTATTGATCAGGTGGTCGATGACATCAATGCGCTCGGGTATGGGTTGACATTTGGTATCCACAGTCGGGTCCAATCAACGATTGATCGGATTACTGATGCCATCAAAGCCGGCAACATTTATGTGAACCGAAACACCATCGGTGCCGTGGTGGGCGTCCAGCCTTTTGGTGGGGAAGGGCTGTCTGGGACAGGCCCTAAAGCAGGCGGACCCCATTATCTGCACTCGTTCACCGTGGAACGCACGCTCAGTGTGGATACCACCGCTGCCGGTGGAAATCCATCCCTGCTCTCTCTGGAAGTACTGTAAAGGCTGCCGGTAATTTTATGTGGCATGATTGCCTGAACGACCCATACGCCCCCTTTGCAACACGATCAACTCAACCGCGAAGGCCTATGCGTTCCACCATTGCTCAATACCTACTATTCCGGCAGAATAATATTTTTGATGACTTGGGTACGACTGTTGGAATTTGACTATGTCATTGCAGGCGCAGGGTCTGCGGGTTGTACTCTGGCGGCGCGACTGGCCGAAGATTCTTCACTTAAGGTATGTCTGGTGGAGGCGGGCGGGCGCGGTCGTGATCTGTTTATTCGTATGCCCGCCGGGAATGGCTTTATCTTTGGTAATCCGAAACTCGACTGGGGATTTGAATCGGTTCCGCAGGCGGGTCTGCACGGGCGAAGCGTTTACTTTCCACGTGGCAAAGCCCTGGGTGGCTCATCGATCATGAACGGGATGATCTATATGCGCGGGGTACCCGCAGATTATGACCGCTGGCGCGATAGCGGGCTGCCTGGCTGGGGGTTTTCTGATCTGTTGCCCTACTTTCGGCGGTCACAGGGGTCGCAGAATCGGAACGATGCGTGGCACGGGAAGTACGGCCCTCTCAAAACGGAATTATCAGCCAATTTTGGCGTTTTGGAACAGGCATTTGTCGACGCATCCGTCAATGCCGGTCATAAACTTCTGGATGATTTTAACGGCGCTGAAAGAACCGGCGTCGGGCGTACCGACAGCACGGTTTATCGGGGTATCCGGCAATCATCTGCGATTGCCTATCTCACAAGACCTCCCGAAAATCTGACCATCTTGACACATCACCGAATTAACCGGGTTTGTTTTCAAGGCAACCGTGCGATTGGCATTGAAATCGATTCAGGGAAACACATTTTGGTGACGCGGGAAGTGATTCTTTGCCAGGGTGCCTTTGGTACTCCGCAAACATTGATGCTGTCCGGAATCGGTCCAAAAGATCATTTGACTTCGCATGGAATCAGTCCCCTGGTTGACCTTCCCGGTGTGGGCTCCAATCTCGCTGATCATGTGGATGTATCGATGCAATTCGGTTCCGATAGAATGGATTTGAGTCTGGCGCGATATCAACGACTCGACAAGGCCGCCGGGTTGATGGCGCGTTGGCTGTTGAATGGGAAAGGGCCGGGTAGCGGCGTATTTTTCTCGGTTGTTTTATTCCATGCGCTGCGCGATCAGGCACTGCCGGAATTTCAAGTGTACATGACCCCGATGGTGATCGATGAAAATCTAACGTTGGATGAAGATGAAAAAACACCATTTCTAAAGCGACTCGGTCGTAGGCTGTTAGTACGCGGTCGTAAGGCCGCTCAGCCAGGCGTACAAATCGACATTAACCTGGAAAGGCCCAGATCGCTTGGTACTGTGCGACTGGCCAGTAACAATCCGCAGGATGACCCGTTGATCAATCCCAACTATTTTTCTGAGCCACCGGACCTGGATGATTTGCTTCAAGGGGTGAAAGCGGTGCGCAAGATTATGGCTCAGAAGCCGATATCACCGTACCTGACTGGAGAAATGGGCGTCTGGAAAGACGCCAAAAGTGATACCGAAATTTTAGAGGCGATCCGTGCGACGACTTATACTGGCCATCATCCCTGTTCGACTGCACGTATGGGAGCGGCAGGTGACCCCGGCGCTGTATTAGATGCGCAGTTGCGTGTGAATGGGGTTGAGAACTTGCGTGTTTGTGATGCAGCGGCAATGCCGACACAAATAACCGGAAATCTGAACGCGACGGTTTTTGCGATGGCCGAAAAAGCGGCAGATATGATTCTTGAGCGGGATCCCTTACCACCCGAAGATCCGAGGATAAATGTATGACTGAACTGAAAACTTTTCAATATTTCGCCAATAACGAATGGCATGACCCTGCGTCGGGCAAATACTTCGAAAGTGAGAACCCAACCATTGGGGAAGTCTGGGCACAAGTCCCTGACTGCAACCCAAATGACGTCAACCGGGCGGTCATGGCTGCTAAAGCGGCGTTTTATGACGGTCCCTGGGGCAAGTTGCTACCCGCCGAGCGCGGTCGCATGATGCGACGAATCGGTGAAGTCATTTCAAAACATGCCGATCGTCTGGGTGAGATAGAAACCCGGGACAATGGCAAACTGGCGAAAAATATTACGCCATCGCTTAAACCGGATGCCTGGCAAGTAGACAGCTGGAGTTATTACGCCGGCATGTGCGACAAGTTTGAAGGCAGTCTGATCCCGGCTGAAATGCGTGATATGCACAATTACCTGAAATGGGAACCTTTCGGTGTCTGTGGGTTGATTTTGCCGTGGAATTCTCCGATTGGCACTTTGATCTGGAAACTGGCCCCCTGTCTTGCAGCCGGTAATACCGTGGTGATGAAGCCTTCCGAACATTCTTCCTGTTCAACCCTGGATTTAATGGAAGTACTGCTTGAAGCAGAATTGCCACCTGGTGTATTGAACGTCGTCACCGGTTTTGGTTCAACGACCGGAGAACCGCTCATCGATCATCCCGATGTACGCATGGTTTCCTTTACCGGAGGAACTGCGGGTGGGCGAGCAGTCGCCGGCATAGCTGCTCGTCAGGTGAAACCCATCATTATGGAACTCGGTGGCAAATCACCACAGATCGTTTTGCCCGATGCGGATCTCGAACTTGCCGTCAATGGTGTTGCTTCCGGCATTTTTCCGGCTGGAGGACAAAGCTGTATTTCGGGGTCACGGCTGCTGGTACACGATTCGATTATTGACGAGTTCACCGAGCGGTTAGTCGAAGTGGTCAAAAAAGCTCGCGTGGGTGAACCGAATGATCCACAGACCCAGATCGGTCCGATGGCGAATCGTCCTCACTACGAGCGTGTGCTGTCACGGATCGAAGCGGCGGAAAAAGCGGGACACAAGTTGCTGCTCGATGGGCGCAGTGCCTGTCGCGATAAAGGTTATTACATTGGCCCAACGATCTTCGCCGGTGTCTCCAACGATGCGGATCTCGCTCAAAATGAAACGTTCGGACCGGTGCTATCAACCGAAGCCTGGTCAGATGAACAAGCCGTCATACAAATCGCCAACGATACGATTTATGGTCTGGCGGCCGGTATCTGGTCGCGTGACGTGGCCAAGGCCATGCGAATGGCCGATCGCATTGAGGCGGGTACGGTGTATATTAATAATTACTTTAATGCCGCGACCCAGTCACCCGTAGGTGGCTTCAAACAGTCGGGTTATGGCCGCGAAAACGGTTTCGAAGGCATGCGATGTTTCATGCAAACCAAATCCGTCTGGTTGTCAACCAACCCTTCGCAACCTGATCCTTTCGAGAATTAGAAACCACGACAGATTCTAAATAGTGCCGTAAGGGGCGACATCGATATCGCAATGCCAATCCGGGGCGATCTGCGAGCCCATCGATGAGCGGCTCAATCGGTGAACGATATCAACCGCTGCATTCTGGAGATTTGCCTAAGATCGATAAAACCGTCCGCGCGATTCTGTCAGATGCGAGTATGGCGGAAGCCCCCAATAGTGTTATCCACCATATTACTGCTGCTGGCGGGCACTTCGATGATGAAGGTCGCCTCTACTTTTCGCTGGAATTGATCGAGAATGCGCCAATGACTTGCCTCGCAATTTTGCGCTCTGCGGTCAAAATCCGAAACATGATAGGCAACTTGATGTGGCGAAAATCCATGCCGGTTCCGGTGGTACGGTGCCGCTTATCCTGTATCTGGATAGCGGGGTTTATCGCGAATCCACGTATGTAACCTCTACCATGCGGCACGACTGGTCGATTGTCTCGATAGCATCCATTTTTTCAGTCGTCCGATGATCGCCCGGGATATGCCCGATACCCGTCCGCTGGATATTGACACCGCCTATGTCTGTCTGACAGGAACGGGGAAGCATGTTTTCGCTGCGGCAACAGCAGCCGTCTATATCGAAGATGTCGCTAACCGGTATGATACGATAGCCGACTCCCGAGAGCCGGGAAGCTTTTCTGGCACACCCCTTTTTGTCCTTGAATGACAATATGTCGGTAGCAACCTGATTCCCCAGACCAGCGGGATGCAAGGTCTGTCTGATGGGTTGTGCACTGGAAAGTTATGTGATCGATAACGACAGACTCGAAGTGGTCATGAAGTCTTTATCTGGAATCGAAGTGAATGATGAAACCCTCGCATTGCAGGCCATCGATGAAGCTGCCCACGGCGAAGGGCCTTTCCTCGGCAGAACCGAAACTCTCGAACATATGCAGAGTGATTTCGTCTATCTTGAAATCGGTGACCGTCGAACCATCGATGCATGGGCAGTCGATGGAAGCCAGGATATTCGAAGTGTTGCCATCGATCGAATGCGGCAGATTTTGCAGACACATTATCCCGATCATTTAACCGAAGAACTGGATCGACGCTTGCACGAAAAATTTGATATCCGGTTACCGCAATCAGATATGCAGATGAATCAAGCAATTAACACTTTATCAATTCGACCATTTCATTGTTTCCGTTCATCCGGAAATGACGTAAATTACTCGAATACGACAACCGGAGAGAACAATCGTGGAAAGAATTTATGACTTCAGTCGCAGCCCGTCTGCGCGAAACTATACCGTCGCCGATCTGCAGTCATTAAAGGGGTCCGACAAAAAGCTCAGCATGAGCAATCCTAAAGATGGTGTCGAACTGAAAGCCTGTATAGAAGCGGGCATTGATCTGATGGTGGTCTGGGACAATCAGATCGAAGAATGTCGGAAAATCGCACCGCATCACTTTATGGGGGTCGGTAGTACCTGGTCGCAATTTGGAGACCCCAAAGAGATTCTCGATCATGCTTTCGACATGATGCGTAAGGGGGGTGATATGTATTACACGTTACGCTCCTTCGAAGTCATGGAAATGTTGTCGAAAGAGGGTATTCCGGTTCAAAGCCACATCGGTTTGATTCCAACCTTCAGTCATTGGTGCGGGGGGTTGCGCGGTTGGGGTCGCACTGCGGATGAAGCGATGGAAATTTATCGCACACTGAAACGAATGGAAGATGTCGGCGTGTTCGCGGTTGAGGCCGAATGTATCGCTGAAGAAGTGCTGGAAGCGGTTAATGACAAGACATCGATTGTGACTTTCTCACTCGGCTCTGGTATGGCTGGCGATGTGATCATGTCATTTGTATCGGATATTTGCGGTGAAGATAGCGAAGAAGAAAAGCCCCCCAAACATGCCCATGCTTTTGGAAATCTGGCTCGACTTCACAAGCAGATGTATGAGGAACGCGTGGCTGCGTTGAGCGAATTTCACAGCGAAGTCACGAAGAAAAAATTTCCTTATGCCGAAACCAATATTTCCATGCGCCCGAATGAAAAAGAGAAATTTCTAGAGGCTTTGGATAAAGAGTAACGCACTGTAAGCTGGTGCTTACTCGCCCAATTCAATCATCACTCGTCGGGGCGAGCCTGACGCAATCGATGATGGGAAGTATCGGAAGCATTGAGACCCTATTTCCACTGATCCAGGAATCAGCGACCCGGGGTTGACACTGCTCTCCATGGATTCTTTGCATCTCCTCTTGCATGGTTACGTTTCCATCCCGAAACCGCGCGAGAACCGTTGATCTTGGAAAGATATGTCTTCATCACGGATCATTTGATCCTGACAGCTTGTAGCGGAGAAATAATCGCGCTCTCGCCGAGTTCGGATGAGCTGGCGAAAACAATATTTAGGCTAATTAAAAATAATATATTGAATTAGCCTAAATATTCGGCTATATTGTGCACCATGATTCAGCGCGATCTCGCTCCCAGATTGACAGCAGCGGCTGGAAAATGGCCCGCCATTACGCTGACCGGGCCCCGACAGAGTGGCAAGACAATTTTGTGTCGCGCCCTGTTCCCCCAGCATCCCTATCGGACACTGGAGGCACCGGATATTCGAGCCTTCGCCATAGAAGACCCCCGTGCATTTTTCGCTCAGCTCCCCCAAGGTGCCATTCTCGATGAAATACAAAGGGCACCGAACCTGCTCTCCTACCTACAGGGAATTATTGATGCCGACCCGGCACCCGGGCGTTGGATTCTCACTGGGTCGCAGAACCTCTCCTTACTCAAGTCGGTCAGCCAGTCGCTGGCCGGAAGGAATGCTGTGTATAATCTGCTTCCGTTAACCCGAAACGAGACAGCACGTTTTCCGCGATATCCAAAGACTCTCGAAGAGACCCTTTTCACCGGATCGTATCCACGCATATTCGATAGTGAGCTGGATGTGGTCGACTGGCTTCGCTCCTATGTCGCCACCTATGTCGAGCGTGATGTTCGGATGATCGCCAACGTGGGTGATCTCATCACTTTCCAGCGCTTCGTCGCACTGTGCGCCGGTCGAACGGCGCAGTTACTCAACTACCTGTCGCTAGCGGGAGATTGTGGTGTTTCACAGCCGACCGTCAAAACCTGGTTCGGCATACTCGAAACCAGTTTCTTGACCTTTCGCCTGCCCGCCCTTCACTCGAACGTGCGCAAGCGACTGGTGAAAACGCCCAAACTGCATTTCTATGATACCGGACTGGTGTGCTGGCTGTTAGGTATACGCGCACCCGAACAACTCCGCACGCATCCACTTCGTGGTCCGATCTTCGAGACTTGGGTCGTCTCTGAGATCGCCAAACACCGAGCCAACCGCGGCGAACCCGGTAGGCTGGCATTTTATCGTGACCGGAACGGTGTGGAGATTGATCTGCTGATCGAACACCCCAACGATGTCACACTGATCGAAGCCAAATCCGCTGGAACCGCATCATCCAGTTTGTTTGGCAGTATCCAACGCGTACGAACACATCTCCAGTCGGCCGGACCGTGTCCGGCCGTCGTGGTCTACGGTGGCGATCAACCCCAACACCGGGGACAGGACAGGCTGATCTCCTGGCGGGAACTTCACAACCTCGACGGAGCAGCATCCGACAGCCCCATCACCGTCAGGTCAGACGACTGATCGGTTTCCATGGGCTGGCAGGCACGGTACACCCGGTATTTGCAAACCCGGAAAGAGACCCTGATTACTCCCACGCACTGGAAATTCGGTTGGGAAGACATCGGTCAGGCAAGCCGGTAGGGCTGACATGCCTGAGTGCCCAAATCAGCGTTTCCGCCAGTAACTTGACAAGCCCTGCGAAAACATTTCACGCAAGTTATCAAGCCGGTCTCGGATCAAAGTTGCAATGGTTGGTCGAGTTTCGCCGATAACGCAGTAGTCGATATCAAGTCCCTCGCGCCTGATGCTTTCGGCGTCCTCGGCGCTCACCATGAATCGAGGACGCTCCGGATTGAAATCACACATTATCGGGCTTTTCGGTACGGGATGTTGACGGGTCACATAATGGCTTTGGCAAAGTGAGAGACTTTCCTCCCGGCACTGTTGCCTGGCATATCAATCCGTATTCTGCCTCCAACTCCGCCTTGGTTGACGGATAATCGTTCGGAGACAGGACCATCGTTCGATTTTTCACAGTATGTCTCGATACGTTGTGTTTTATATGAACAGTGTCGAGATTAACACTGGCGATGTCAACCCTAACACCCTCCTTCCCTCGATCGCCCGCTCTCCTGTCGCTATCTCCAAGCAAAACTTGAATTATGACAAAGGCAATGCCCGGAACAACAGGCATCAGCCCCGGAATGACCATCAACAATCCTGTCCACCAATCCCAAAGTCACATCCACGGCACTGAAGTCAACACCGAATGGGGCATAATCAATGGGATGTGAAATATATCGAAATGAATCACTCCAAAAGCAGCGTTCCAAAAGCAGCGTTTGACCGAACAGCGGCATTCGGATAGATTGTGGACTGTGATAAATTTCCATATCCAGCCCGTTACAATCCGAGGCTTGCCTCAATCGCCATCACAACATTCAGCCGGGGTGATGTAGCGGGTTTGCTACCCCGACAAACAATTCACCGGCCTTGATAATAATGTCATGCTGAGACGCAGGAGATGAAGATCAACAAGGCCTTGGATAAATCGCCTGCTCCTCACGAATGGCAAGCACTGCAAAGCACTCTGGGGCTGGCGTTGTTTCTCCGACTCCTGGCTGTTTCCCGGTCGAGCACACGACATTAGATGGATGGCAGGCAGTCGTTCAACACCGGATTCAATGGCAGTCCGCTTGCACTATCTGACCCTCATCGTCGGCGATCTCTCGGGAGCCTATAACGACATCGGCATTCGGGGTCGGTTCGATCGGACACGCAAGCGCCTAAATAATAGAACACCGACCCAAATACTCGCTTCTGGTTGGCTTCCCGATGAGGAACAGCCTTGCCACGTCGGTGCTCTCATATCATCGTCGGTTACGTGATCGCCTTTCGCCATACCGATTCTCGCTTTCCCTTTTTACGCGAGGATTCGGCGTAAATCGCCGGATATTTTATGCTACTGGTCCTGTCGACAACGGGTCTCTCGCAGGAGCAGCGAACAAACCAGCGCGCCCCCGTTTGCCACAAGCAGGACGGTAAAGGCCTGAGTAAAGGCATCTGCTTCATAGATACGTGCTCCGTTGAGAGTATGTCCCAACCATTGCCGGTCCAGCAACCACCCGATCAAGGGCTGCATCACTGCGCCTGACCCCACGACACACATGTTCATCAGTCCAATTGCCGTCGCACCATAAGCGGGCGAATTGACTTCCTTGACCGAACTGAAACTGATCGTCATCACCGACCCGCTGCAACCGCAGAGGAAAAACAAAATGGAATAGGCGGACACGCTGACGAACCCGCCCTTCAGTACGATCATGAACAGCAGCATGTTGACCAGACAACCCAGAATCAGCAATGGCTTGCGATGTCCCAGGTAATCAGACAACCAGCCCACGACAGGGGAAACGGTCGCCCAGCCGAGAAACAACATGGAGGCAACCGCAGCTGACTGGGTCTTGGAAAAACCCATGACTGTGTTGAGCCATGGCACCGACCAGAGACCACCAAACGACAGCATGATCGCAGCGAGCCCAAATCCGATCCCGGCACAGTACCAGCTTTGTGGATTGATACAGACTTGTCGAAGTCCCGCAAATGCATGGGACAGGGTCTCTGTGTGTCTGGCAGTGAGGGACAAGGGTCTTCTTGGGATCGACAGAAACAGCAGTCCGGACAGACCGATGGCGAAGATCGCCAGCCCACCCATCGTCGGTCGCCAACCCCATTGCTCTACCGCATAGCGCAGAGGTGCCTGGCCCAGTACGGCCCCACACATTCCCACGGCTTGAAGCATTCCGGCCAGCATGGCAAACCGTTTGGGAGAAAACCAGTAGCCCACAATCGTCAATGAGCCGATAAACGCGAACGCAACGGTCGCCCCCACCAATGCCCGACTCACTGCCGCCATCCACAGCGACTCGCTGACAGAAAAACCGACAGAAGCAAGTGCACAGAGCCCGACGGCAAAGGCCATCAGTTTGCGGGGACCAAATCGATCCATCAACATGCCGACCGGCAATTGCATAGAGGCATAGGTATAGAAGTACCAGGCAGAGAGTGATCCCAACGCCGCCCCACCAACGGCAAAATCCCGCATCAGTTCGTCCGTCATGACACTCGGGGAAACCCGCTGGATAAAGGCATAACAAAAGAACAGCGCCCCCAAACTGAAGGCTAAAGTGGATCGCACACCGGTAACACGACCCGGGGAATCAGTCAGACGGGGCAATGGATGGATACGCCTGGATGCAGTGGCACGGGCAGCGTGTCCAGTTTGCGGGGAAGTTGTTCGGCGGTCTCTTGCAAAAGAGACACCCAATCAGTGAATAGACGGTCAATCGGTGCGGAAATCAACAGCCACAACTGATCAAAGCAATGCCGGTATTCGACCAGAACACCAATACATCCCACACCCCGTTCAGCTTCCTCATGATCCAGACCATACCCTTGCGCCCTGGCTTCCTTAACCGATTCTTGCAGGATATCGAGGGTGGTCATCGTGTTCGATGTATACCGCGGCAACTGCGTTTGCCTGGCATAACGTGCGACACCCTGTTCGCCCCATTCTCCGAACATCAGTTCCCGACCGCCGTAATATGAAGCAATGCCCGACTTCCGATAATCTGCTCGACACGCATCATCCTGTTGACCGTGGCTCGCTCGGCATAGACCACCTGATGATCCTCTCTAACCAAAAGATTGACCATTTCCCCAACCTGATCTCTCAGATCTTCGAGCACCTCTCTGGCCCGTTCCCGACTATTGACATATTTTGCCGCGAGGGTGCCCCGTTCTGACAGCCGACGGCCCAAACGATACCGTCCGTTGACATCCCGTTCAACCCAGTCGTGTTGCGACAGGGAGACGAGGATCCGAAAAACCGTGGACGGATGCAGACCGGCATCGGCAGCCAGAATTTTCTGCGTGACCCCGTTCTCATAGTGTGAAGTAAGCTCCAGCAGCAAGGACATCCTGTCAATGACCTGTATCAAACGCGATGACTTGTTCATCGGGTTTCAGTCTTGATCGCTTCGGCTCGGTCAGAACACACAACAGGCGGAGCTATTCACGACAACAGCACAGGGTCCGGCACCGATCGGCCAACGCGACGAACAAACAGATTCCAACAACAGCAACCCGACTACCTGATCACGCATCCACCTCGACAAACGCGGGCGACTTCCCACAAGCCAATGCCCCCCACCCTTGTGTCTAGCCGCCGGTGCTTGTGTCCTTGTACTTTCCCGATTTTCCTGCACCCATGACAGCCGACGCACCCTGCGCATTCATCAGGGCCGGAATGCCAGGAATTGACTAGCAATCCAGTGTGTGTTCCCTTTCCCACTGTCCAATGGATCGGGTGAAATCATCCCACTCATCCATCTTCAGCTTGCAATAGGCCTCAATCAACGCACTGCCCAGTGCCGCCTTGAGTGATTCACTGTTCTCAGTCAGTCGAATGGCATCCAACAGATTCAGGGGCAGTTTTTTGACCCCTTTTGCCTTGTGTCCCTCGGTATACATATTAATGTCCAATCGTGTACCGGGATCACGTTGATTCGCGATGCCATCCAGCCCGGCGCCCAGAATACCCGCCTGGAGCAGATACGGGTTCGCGGCTCCATCCATCAACCGCAGTTCGAAACGACCGGCATCGGGAATGCGGACCATATGGGTCCGGTTGTTGCCCCCATAGCTCACCGCATTGGGCGACCAAGTGGCCCCCGACAGCGTTCTTGGGGCATTAATTCGCTTGTAGCTGTTGACGGTAGGATTGAAGATCGAAGTCAGTTCCTCGACGTTATGCATAATCCCGCCCAGAAAATGATAGGCCAAGGGCGACAATCCCATTTCGTCGTTGGCATCCTCAAACAGATTTTTCTGGCCCGTCTCATCCCACAAGGAGACATGGGCATGACAACCGTTCCCGGTCAGATGGGCGAATGGCTTGGGCATAAACGTCGCCCGCAATCCGTGATTCTCCGCAATTTGCTTGGTCATGTATTTGAAAAACACATGGCGATCCGCCGTTTTCAGACAATCAGCATAATCCCAATTCATTTCGAACTGACCATTCGCATCTTCATGATCATTCTGATAAGGCCCCCAGTCCAGTTCAATCATACTGTCGCAGATATCCGTGATCACATCATACCGACGCATCAGTGCTGACTGGTCATAACACGGTTTCGACTGAATATCCCGTCCGTCGGCAATGGCATCACCCTGTTCGCTGATCAGGAAATACTCGCACTCGACCCCGGTCTTGAGTTGGTATCCCGCTGCTGCTGCTTTCGCAATCTGCGCCTTCAATGCCACTCGGGGGGAAGCTTCAATCGGTTGCCCGTCCAGATACAGGTCACTGGCCAACCAGCCCACTTCCGGTTTCCACGGCAATTGAATCAAACTGTCCGGATCCGGAATCGCAAACATGTCACCGTCCGCCGGGCTCATATCCAGCCAGGCGGCAAAACCGGCAAAGCCGGCACCCTCTTTTTGCATTGCTCCAATAGCTCGGGCCGGGACCAGTTTGGAACGCAGCACACCAAACAGGTCCACGAAACTGATTAAAAAATATTTAATGTGCTGGTTCTTCGCAATTGTGTCTAAATCTTTCGCCATCTCAATACCTGCCAACGTCACTGATTGTTAAAAGTCTGAAGTATTCGGATACTTCATGCATGTCATGATGCCATTATATCGGTTAGTATTTCCCACCGGAACCCGGAATCCAGTCGGTACCTGCCAATGGAATTTTCGCCATCGCGGCGGCTTCAACGGTGAGCGCCACCAGATCTTCGGGCTCGAGGTTCCGAACATGGGTCTTGCCTGCCGCCCGGGCAAGGGTCTGGGTTTCCAGGGTCAGGCATCGAAGGTAGTTCGCGACACGACGACCCGCCACAACGGGATCGAGTCGCTGTCCCAGTTCGGGATCCTGGGTCGAAATGCCGGACGGGTCCCTGCCGTCCTGATAATCATCATAGTACCCTGCACTGGTTCCCAGCCGGTTGTATTCCTCCTCATGTTCCGGGGCATTGTCACCCATCGCGATCAGGGCCGCCGTACCGATGGAAACCGCATCGGCCCCCATTGCCAATGCTTTGGCAACATCGGCCCCCGAACGGATCCCCCCGGAGACAATCAACTGCACCTCGCGATGTGCCCGCATCTCCTTGAGGGCTTCAACAGCCAATCGGGTTGCCGGAAGGGTCGGGATACCCACGTGCTCGATAAACACATCCTGAGTGGCTGCAGTACCGCCCTGCATGCCATCCACAACCACCACATCGGCCCCGGCCTTGACCGCGAGTTGCACATCAAAAAAGGTCCGCGTGGCACCAACCTTGATATAAATCGGAATCTGCCAGTCCGTGATCTCCCGCAACTCCTGTACCTTGATCTCAAGGTCGTCCGGACCGGTCCAGTCCGGATGGCGACAGGCGCTTCGCTGATCAATCCCCTTGGGCAGGTTGCGCATCTCGGCAACACGATCGCTGATTTTCTGCCCCAGCAGCATCCCTCCTCCGCCTGGCTTGGCGCCCTGTCCAACCACCACTTCGACGGCATCGGCTTTCCTCAAATCGTCCGGATTCATTCCATAGCGTGAGGGCAGATACTGGTACACCAGACACGTGGAATGCCCCCGTTCCTCCGGTGTCATCCCGCCATCGCCCGTGGTGGTACTCGTTCCCACTTCACTGGCACCACGTCCCAGCGCTTCTTTGGCTTGCGCGGACAGCGCACCGAAGCTCATGCCGGCAATCGTGACTGGTGTCGACAGGGTAATCGGATTCTTTGCAAAACGGGTTCCCAGGGTCACTTGGGTGTCGCACTTCTCCCGATAGCCCTCGAGAGGATATCGCGACATGCTCGCCCCGAGAAACAACAGATCATCGAACGTCGGGACACTCCGCTTGGCACCGAAGCCGCGAATGTCGTAGATCCCCTCCCGGGCCGCCCGCTGAATCTCGCGAATGACCGGTCTGGAGAAAGTCGACGATTCCAGCAACCAACTTTGATCAATTCTTTTTGTCATTGCCTGTTCTCCGGGCTCATCAATAGACGCTTACATTGTCTATTTGGAAGTTATACAGCTGTCTTGCGGAACCATAACGCCTGAACGCGTCAACCGGATAGTCCAATCCGGCCTGGGACAACAACCCGGCCAGTTCGGCCCGGTGTTCCGCCTGCATCGGTTTTTCGATACAGTCGGTTCCCAGGCTGGCCGCGTTCCCGCGCAGATAAATACGCGCCTCGTAGATGGAATCCCCCAATGCCGCCCCAGCATCACCGCACACCACAAGCCGGCCTGTCTGTGCCATAAACGCGCTCATATGACCGATCGAACCACCGACCACGATGTCCACCCCTTTCATCGAAATTCCACAGCGCGCGGCCGCGTCACCTTCGACAACCAGCAGGCCACCATGGGCTGTCGCCCCGCAATATTGAGACGCATTTCCCTTCACCCGCACGATGCCCGAGATCATGTTTTCCGCCAACCCGGGACCGGCATTGCCATTGACCGTGAGGTCAGCCGATTGATTCATGCCGCCGCCGTAGTAGCCGATATGACCGTTGATAGTCACCTGGCAGGCCTCCCTTGCCCCAACGGCAATGTTGTGTTTCCCCCCGGGATTGTCCACCACAATATGGGTTCCCCGACATTCGGATTGATGCAGGTACTGGTTAAGATTACGCACCGTGGCTTCTGCCAAATCGAAATGGGTCATATCAATGCCTCTCCCAACTGTAGATTCTCGCCGGCTCCGGTTCCCAGATTTTCGCCTTGTCGCTATTGGGCAGTTGCGCAATCGCCCGAAATTCCGATGCCATCGCCACCCAGTCATCGGTTTCAGCCAACACAGCCGGTTTACAGGCAATCGGATCACGCAACACCGCAAAACCGTCCCGGGTCCCGATCGCAAAGGTGTAAAAGCCGTCCAGGTCGACCAGCGCCGCCTCCAGTGCCTCGTTGAGACTGGCTCCCTGACTCAATCGCCAGGTCAGATAGCCGGCGGCCACCTCGCTGTCATTGTCTGTCTGGAACCGAATTCCCTCACCACGCAATCGCTCACGCAGTTGGTTGTGATTGGACAACGAACCATTGTGCACCAGGCAAAGGTCCAGTCCGGTCGAAAATGGATGGGAATGCTCGGTCGTCACCCGGCTCTCCGTCGCCATACGGGTATGGGCCAGTGCATGGGTGGCCCGCATGGTTTTCAAGGCAAACTTCTCGATGACCTGATCGGGTAATCCTTTCTCCTTGAAGATTTCGATCGAATGACCGACACTGGTCATGTTGATGTCCGGCAGATTTTCCTCAATCCATGCAACCACCTCGTCCCCCGGCATATTCACCACCAAGACCGCATGATTCGCCACCGGCGATAATGACACGAAACCCGCCAGGTTTCGCTGCAGCACAGCCCGGTTGTGCTCCCAATTCACCGTCTCTTCTCCCTGCAGCGTGATCTTGGTCGCCTCAGCCGCCACCGGGTTATGGTAAATCGCAAATCCGGCACTGTCCGGACCACGATCCGTCATCTGCACCAGCATGGCCGACAGCATCTCACCGAGATGCGCTTCCAACGCTGGCGTCTTGGTATATAAACCGACAATTCCGCACATGATGCCGTTCCCCGCTGACGTTTCAAATAAACCGGCAATGAGATTACCAGCTTTTCATCAAAAATTCTATTGGTGTGAATAATTTTTTCCTGTTAGTAAAATTTAGTCCTGTTGCTTCATCCCGTGCCGACCGACGATCACGGTCAACAGCCTGATCGGTAACGAGATCAGTTCTTCCGGACCATGCGGCGCCTCGGAATCAAAATACAGGGAATCACCGGCTTTCAACGGATAGGTCTTGTTGGCATGGCGATAAATCACCTCGCCTTCCAGCACATAGATGAATTCGATACCGGCATGCTGGAAGAGCGGGAAAATATCCGATTTCTCACTGAGCGTGACAATATAGGGTTCCACGGTCGGCTGCTGCCCGCCTGAATGCCCGAGCAGGGTATATTGATGACCCGCCCGGGTCCCCTGGCGCTCAATCGCCAGCCCTTGACCGGCGGCCACATAGGTCGCTTCGCGTGTTTCCTCATAGAGTCGGAAAAACGACGTCACCGGCACATTCAATGCCCCGGCCAGTGCATTTAACGTCGCCAGTGAGGGGGACGTCAGCCCATTTTCGACCTTGGACAGCATGCCCGGAGACAGATCAGCCTGGCGCGAGAGATCAAGGACCGTCAGACCCTGCTTCTTTCGAAACGCCTTGACTTGGGTGCCAATGGCGAGCTCCAGCGCATTCGCTGCGACATATCTCGAGGGGTCGGGATCCTTTGTCATCAACTGCTCACCGCACGGACGTCATGATGTCACCGCCGTTGCCTCGGCTTGTCAGCGATCAGCTTCCTCTGGTCCATCACAAAAGGCATCCATCGATCACATGGACCCGGTAGCGCAGTGGCCGTGAGTGAAATTCGCCTGGCGCGTCCTCAGCCCGGTTGCGATCAGACCCGGGGTTGTCCGACCGTATAGAACGGTGTGGTCTGCCTCGTCGCGTTGCGCTGTACCCCGGGAATCCGATGGCACCGCAAAAACGATCAATGCCCGGAAACCGGTTCGTTGAGTTCGATCGGATAGCCATCCGGATCCTTGATGAACGCAATAATACGGGTTCCATTTTTCATCGGGGAAGGCAATTTGGTAAACTCCACCCCCTCCGCTTTAAGATAATCGCTGGCCGCATAGACATCGGAAACCTTCAGCGCAATATGACCCCAGGCATTACCCCGATCATAGGGAACGGATTGATCCCAGTTATAGGTCAACTCCAGTGTGGGGCCGGCATCCTCATCCTGATAGCCGACAAAGGTATTGGTGAACTTGCCCGCCGGATAGTCATTTTTCCGCAACACTTTCATGCCCAGAATACGGGTATAGAAGTCAAGGCTCTTGTCGAGATCACTGACTCTCAACATAGTATGATCGAGTCGAAAATCCGGTTGAAATTTATTCATTTGAGTCATTTAATTAACCAAAGTCAGTAGTTAAATCAAGGGAATCGCTGCAGCACTGACGCTGCAACCAATTCCTGGAACTGCCGGACACTGTCCTCCCAGCAGGGCGACAGATAACCGCCCTGTGCCGCCACATCCGAAACCCGGCCGGCCTGCAGACGCTCACAGATTGCGTGATCCTCCCGGTGCACATCATGCCACAGCAAACGCATTTTTTCTATTTGGTCGGCCGAGGGCTGATTCGATTCATCCAGGTAAATGACCCGGCGCTGGTGCGTTTGACCAGCCCCGAGAGGGCGATTCAAATGGACACCGATTTGATCCGGCGCATAAGTTCCGATGACAAAGTTGGGGAACAGCGTTAAAAACCGGGAGGTCACGGCCAAGGTGCCGGCATCATCGATACTCCGTCCCTGCCCAATATCACACCCGCTTCCCAGGCAATGCCGATCAATGATCGTAAAATGATCCCTGAGCGGCTGGCTGGTCGTGGTCCGGTGCACGAACTGGACATGATACGGCTCGATAAAGTTTTCCATCAGCGCTTTCCAGTTGGTTTCCAGCACCCCAAAATCCAGTGTCGTCACCGGTTTGATGCGATTCAGGTCAACGTCCTTGAGCTGGTTGGCCAACGGGGCAATAAACTGTTCAAACGACTCCCCCTCGTCATCCATGTTGATGAATATCCAGTCATGCCAGGTACGGCATTTGACCGCTGTCAACCCATGCTCTGCCAGCGAAAAACCGGGCGGCGGTGATCGGTCACGCCCGCCAAAGTACGGGGCAGCCTGCAGTGCCCCGTCCAAGTCATACAGCCAACTGTGGTAGGGACACTGAATCAGCGAACCGCAGTTTTTTTTCGTCTCGACCAGTTTGAGACAGCGGTGACGACACACATTGTGAAAAGCGTTGATTTCATTTTGCTGATTACGCACCAAAAAGAAGGGTCTCCCGGCCACCTCGACCGGCAGCACATCCCCGATGGAGGCCAGTTCGTGCGCAAAACCGACGAACACCCAACGGTGCATGAAGATGGATTGATTTTCCTTGTCTGCAAACTCCGTACTGGTATACGTAAACGCCGGCAATCCATGCTTGATCGGTTGGTCGGTTTCAAAAAAAGATTGCCAATAATCACTCATGTCGAGGTCACATTCAGTCAGTTGGCTTGATCAAAGAACCCTTTCGGGCCAAGCTCGAACTGCGGATTATACCGCCTCTTTTCTACCAATTGAACATGTCTGACCGCCCTCGCCTGGACTTTCAAAAGTCGTTTTTTGCGTGAGGACCCCGGAGCATCAGGGTGGGTGCCCGTTTTTTTGCATTGACCGCTGACTCTCCGAAAGAGGTGATGGCGGGGTATCGGGATGCCGGACTTTGCCACGCTGATGCAGATCGTGTAAACCCCGACGAGCGCAGGACGAAGCGGCATGTTCCGGCTGGGTCAGGACGACGATGGCTTCACCACAGTTCAGTTGCAGCCGCCGAATTTCGGCAAGGCTTGCTGCCTTGCGGCGGTGGGCGAAGCTCACCGCGAGTGTTGTTGAGGCTGGCCACACGAGGGGCCTGGTGCGGTACGGAAGTCACCCTGCCCGACTAACACCCAATCCACGCCCTCCCCCGGCACCGATCTGGATCCCGGGGCCCGAATCCAGGCCAAACCGTCAACAAAAACCAGCCTGGCGCCGTATTATCCGTCTCATCTCCCTGCTACCGTATCAACGGCCCCACAACACTGTAAACAGACAAGGAGAACCCTTCACGGCATCAAACCCGCGTATTTTTTAAATGTTCCTGCCGTCCTCGCCATCCATCACAGAACCCTCGATGCATGACCCCTTCTAAAACAATCCACCCGATGATTCGGAAATTGCGATCTTGTATTGATTAAAATATTTCTTTACCTGTTAGATGCAAACACGGACACTATCATTGGATCACAAGCCAATCACTCAATCACTTAACAGGAGAACCTTATGATCAAGACCGGAGAACAGTATCTGGACTCTCTTCGGGATGGACGGGAAGTCTACATGGACGGTCTGCGTGTCGATGACGTGACCAGCCATCCCCAGTTCAAGGCACTGGTGGATATTCGGGCACGGATCTATGACATGGCCCACGAGGAAACCACGCGCGACATCATGACGTATGAAGAAGACGGCGAGCAGTATGCCGTGGGTTTGCAGCTGCCCAAAACACAGGCCCACTGGGAAGCCAAACGACTCGCCGTGGATACAGTGATGCGGGACATCGGTGGTGTGGTCACCCGCGTCGGTGACGAAACCATTGGTGAAATGTGGTCCTTGTGGGATGGAGCGGATATTCTCAATGAAATTGATCCGCGCTTTGCCCAGAATATACAACGCCACATCCATCGTGCCATTTTAAAAGACCCTTTCCATGTTTCCGCCAATACCGATCCCAAGGGTGACCGGTCCAAAAAGCCACAGGACCAGGATCCGGACATGCTGGTGCATGTTGTTAAGGAAACCGATGCCGGAATCATCATCCGAGGAGCAAAATACGAAACAGCCGCAGCCTATGCCAATCAGGCCTTTCTCAAGCCAACGATTGCCAACTGGGGCGATGCCTCGATTTCAGATTATGCCCTCGGCTGTATTGTCAAAATGAACGCACCGGGTGTCAAGCACATCTGCCGGGCGGGTTTTGCCGGCATGCGGCCTGCGCAGGATTATCCGTTATCCAACCGGTTTGACGAAATCGATACGCTGATGATTCTGGACAATGTACTGATCCCCTGGGAAGACGTCCTGTTTTACCAGCATACCCGTGCAGCGACCTTCATTCGAACCACTTTACATCGCTATTCGGCCTTTCCCTTCGTACAGCGGATCCTGACCTACACCGACATGATGATTGGGACAGCCCTGTACAATGTGCGGCAAACCGGACTGGACAAACAACCTGCCGTACAGGAAAAGCTCGCCCAGCTCGCGGTCTATCGTGAGGGAATCCATGCCCATCTGACTGCCTCGATCAGCACCGGACAGATCAGTCCCAATCATCTGTTGATGCCCAATCAGTCGCTGCTGATGACCGGCAGGGTCCATGCGTGTGCCAATCTCCCGGCGATGATGCATATCGCCCGGGAACTTTGTGGCGGACAGATCTGCGTCACCCCGGACAGTGCTTCTTTTGAAAGCGAAACCACCGGAAAATGGTTGACAAAATTTTACACGATCAATGACAATTGGATGGCGGAAGACCGCCGCAAGCTGCTGGCCTTTGCAAGAGATCTGCTGAATTCCAGTTACGCCGGGCACCGGTTGACCTTTCAGCTGTTCGCACAGTCGCCCCCCTTTGCCCATCTGGCAGCGGTTTATCGCAATTTCGGCTGGAATGGTCCACTGGATTTTGTTAAAAAGGCAGCGGGTCTTTCCGATAACATCGACGATTGACCCGCCCCATGGCATTCCTGCAAATCCTGACAAACCGTTTACCCCGTCCCGAGTGAATCCGATCATGCCCCATCAACGTTATCGTCAATTCAATACCAAAGAAACCTATCCCGACCAGAATCTGGACAATGATTTGTGTCAGGTTGTCAAGGCGCGGGGTACCCTGGTGTTCGTCCGGGGCCAGGTGGGGCAGGAAATAGAGGGATTTGCGAGCATTGCTGACGCCTCCGCCTATGCACAAGCCGATCAGGCAATGAAAAATGTCAAGCAATTACTCGAAGAGGCCGGGTCCACACTCAATGACATCTGTCGCATCCAGGTCTACCTTACCGATCGAATTCACCGTGATGCGGTCTATCAGGCGATCGGGAAATGGCTCAAGGGGGTCTTTCCGGTCTCGACCGGCCTGATCGTCAACGGCTTGGCCAGGCCGGAATGGGTCATGGAAATTGAAGTAACCGCTGTCATTGCGGATGACCCCTTATCATGACTTTCTCAATTATCGGACGCTGCCAGCATAGCGGAATGTTCGGGGTCGCGATCACGACCTCAAGCATTTGTGTCGGCGCACGCTGCCCGCATGCCCAATCCGGGGTCGGTGCCGTTGCCACCCAGAATGTCACCGACCCGGCACTTGGTCCGGCATTGCTTGCAGAACTGGCACGGGGCCATCACGCCGAGCAGGCTCTGACCAATGTCCTGGATAATCGACCCTTTGTGGACTATCGTCAATTGATCGTGATCGATAACCAGGGACAGACCGCCTGGCACACTGGTGCCAATATCCTCGGGATCCATGCCCTGTCCGAGGGAACAGACTGCGTCGCTGCCGGTAATTTATTGTCCAGCTTGCGTATCCCTCGGGCGATGACCGAGGCCTTTGAACTGGAATCGGAACAGCATCTTGCCGAAAGGTTGCTAAGAGCGCTGGAAGCCGGTCACAACGCCGGCGGGGAAATGGGCGAAGTGCATTCTGCCGCCTTATATGTGGTCGACAAGACCCCGTTTCCGTTGGTTGATTTGAGAGTCGATTGGCAGGAAACCGATACGGTCAACACCTTGAGAAGGTTATGGCACCACTATAAACCACAGATGCAGGACTATCTTGTCCGGGCACTTGACCCGCCCTCGGCACCTTCATACGGTGTACCTGGTGACGAATAATGTGTAAACTCTGACGCGGATGCTGATAACGACACCCTGATTTGATGTTTTGCTAAACGGTGACGAAACATGCGTAAACCGCCTGCCCTGAACGACGCTCAAATCACACATTTTCACCAACACGGTTACCTGCTGATTGAACAGGCGCTGCCGGCCCACCAGATCACCGCGCTTTCGGACGTGTTTTCAACATGGGTTCAGGAGAGCCGACAATATTCAGAACCGTATGGAACCACCCTTGACCACCGGCCCCGATTCGATGTCGAGCCAGGGCATTGTCACGATGCGCCGGCACTGCGACGGGTCACTTCGCCGATCGAAATCTCACCGGTATACTATGATGTCATGAAAAACAGTGCCATTGCTGACTTTGTGGCCCAGTTGCTCGGTCCCAATATCAAGTTTCATCACAGCAAGGTCAATTCCAAACTCCCCGGCAGCGGTACGACCGTGAAATTTCATCAGGATTTCCCGTATGAGCCTCATTCGAATGACAGCCTGATCACCGCACTCCTCTTTCTGGACACCGTGACTGAGCAAAATGGCCCCCTTGAAGTCGTTCCCGGTTCCCACAAGGGTCCCTTGTATGGACTATGGCACGACGATGTATTCACCGGTGCCGTCACCGAGGCCCAGGCAGAATGGGCCCGCAGCCAGTCGGTCCGCTGCCTCGGGCCTGCCGGCACCCTCTGTCTTATGCATACCCGGTTACTGCACGGTTCGACCGCCAATCTCTCGCCGAATCCGCGTACGCTGTTCCTGTGCACCTACAGTGCCGAAGATGCCATTCCGCTTTCACCGAATCCACTCCCGAGTCGATATGCAGGCGAAATCGTTCGAGGCAAATCAACCAATCGGGTCCGATGTTCGCACTATGAAATGGAATTACCGGAAGTTCCCGAAGGCGCCTCCTTTTTCTCCCAGCAGGCCAAGATGACCTGATCAGGGAACGGACCCGTTCCCTGGACTGCCTCTGTGCTATCATTGAAATTCACCCTCCGACAACTGAGATACTTTATCGCCACCGGCGATGCGGGCAGTATCAGTCGGGCATCGGAAAACATCCATGTCTCCCAGCCGTCGATCTCCAGTGCGATTTCGCATCTGGAAAATACTTTCAATCTGCAGCTTTTCATTCGCCATCACGCACAGGGAATGACCCTAACAAGCGCCGGCAAGTCCTTTCTCAAGGAAGCAAAAGACTTTCTCAACCATGCCGAACAGTTACAGGGTTTCGCAGGCGAGCTGTCACAATCCGTTTTCGGCATGCTGCAGGTCGGCTGCTTTATCCCCCTGGCACCGATCATTACTCCGGATCTGTGCCATCAGTTCATGCTAAAACACACCGGGGTATCCATCTCGGTAAGAGAAGGTCATCAGACCGAACTGCTGCATTTTTTGAGACAAGGGTCGATTGATCTGGCACTGACCTACGACCTTGAACTGGACAGTGACATTGCATTCATACCCCTGGCCCGACTCGAACCGTATCTTCTGCTGTCCAGATCACACCGCTTGGCACACAAAAAACAACTGCAGCTGAATCAATTGATCAACGAAAACTTTATCCTTCTGGACCTGCCGTTGAGTCGTGAATATTTCATGTCGCTGTTCAAAAAACAGCATCTCAAGCCGAAAATTCATGCGCGAACCAGACAAACCGATGTACTGAGGGGATTGGTAGCCAAGGGATATGGATACAGCCTGGCGAATGTACGACCCATCAACCAATCATCGCTTGATGGCAGCGAACTGGCCTACGTGCCGCTGGCCGAACCACAACCGGCATTGACACTGGGCATTGCAATGCTGGGCACACTTCGGCAAACCCGGTCACTGAGCACGTTCATTGAATATTGCCAGGAAAAAATCCGCGATGAGACCATCCCGGGCATGACAACCCTGTAGCTGAGCCCCATCGCACTCAAGGGTAACGCCCTGTCAGGGCGTATTGGCCATCTGTTGATCCCGCAGTTGCTTGCGGTGCTGCCGCATCATAATCCAGCCGGCCAGAATCACGCCAACCGCCACCGTCACAATAATAATCGTCGCCAAGGCGTTGATATCAGGCCGCAACCCGAGGCGAATACGGGAATAGATCAGTATCGGCAAGGTATTGGACCCCGGTCCGGTGACGAAACTGGAAATGACAAGATCGTCCAGAGACAAGGTAAACGCGAGCAGCCATCCGGCCAGCATCCCCGGAGCCAACATCGGCAAGGTGACATCAAACATCACCCGAAGCGGTTTGGCGCCCAAATCCTGGGCCGCCTCTTCGAGGGACTGCCCCATCCCCGAGAGCCGCGATTGGATGATCACCGCCACATAGGCAAGGGAAAAGGTAATATGGGCAATCGTGATGGTGGTAAATCCCCGCTGGTCCGGCCAGCCGATGAATTCCTTCAGACTGATAAACAACATCAATAACGACAGCCCGGTGATCACCTCAGGCATGACCAGCGGTGCCGAAATCATTCCACCGAACACGGTGCGTCCGCGAAAGCGCCCGAATCGCACCAATGCCAAACCCGCCATGGTTCCAAGCAACGTGGCAAACGTCGCATTGACGATGGCAATTTTAAGGCTCAATGCCAAAGCCGCCCAGACTTCCTCGCTTTGGAACAAGGTGCTGTACCAGCGCGTCGACCATCCTCCCCAGATCGGAACGATTTTCGAGTAATTAAAGGAATAGATGATCAGCAACAACATCGGCACATATAAGAACGCCATACCGAAACAAAGCATGGAGAGCAAAAAGGTGGACCGTTTATGCCCCATTCATGCCTCCGATGCCTTGCCTTGGATATGTTGATAAAGCATCATCGGGACCACCAGCAGCACCAGCAGCGCAATGGCGACAGCCGATGCAACAGGCCAGTCATGATTTGAATGAAATTCTCCAAACAGTACCCGGCCAATCATCAGTACATTCCCCCCGCCCAACAAGTCCGGAATCACAAACTCACCGGTGGCCGGGATAAACACCAATAGCGATCCGGCCACAATACCGGGTACGGTCAGCGGAAGGGTAATGGTAAAGAAGGTCGAGATCGGTTTTGCCCCGAGGTCGGCTGCCGCTTCATTCAGCGTCAAATCCAATTTCTCCATATTGGCATAGAGCGGAAGAATCATAAAAGGAACATAGGTATAGACGATCCCGACATAGACCGCAAAATGGGAATACAGCAGACGGATCGGTTTATCGATCACCCCCAGCCAGATCAAAAAGCTGTTAATGGTGCCCTGATCGGCCAGCAATCCCATCCAAGCGTATACCCGGAGCAGGAATGACGTCCAAAACGGCAGGATCACCATCAGTAACAAAATATGCTTGGTGGTCGGTGACGAACGTACGATCGCATAGGCAATCGGATAGCCGAGCAACAGGCAAAGCAGCGTGGAGATAGAGGAAATCTTGACCGAACTGATATAGGTATCGACATACAACTCATCTTCCCACAGATAAGAGAAGTTATCGAAAACCAACCGAACGGTCATGATCCCCTCTTCGGTCCAGTCAATCAACGGAGAGAACGGGGGACTGGCAATTAATGACTCCGCCAGACTGATCTTGAGAATAATGAAGAAAGGGGCCAGAAAGAAAATGAACAGCCAAAAAAACGGGATCGCGACGACCAGCGAGCGCCACCGTTCCTGTAGCCTGCCGAGCAGTCGGACGGTCCAGGACAAAGGCACCACCACGCGCCCGTGACCTGTCGATTTGTTCATTTGGTGAGCACCACGGCACTGGCCGGCTTGAAGTGCAGATAGACCTCATCATCCCAATCGACGACATGTCGACCATCACGCGGACGACTTTGATTGGGGACAGTCACTTCAATCAATGTCTCTTTGTTGACCTCGATACGGTAGGTGGAGATATTACCGAGATATCCAATGTCGTGCACGGTTCCCTTTAACAGGTTACTGGTCGATGACGGGGGCGTTTTCGAAACCAGTATCTTTTCCGGACGCACTGCAATCCACACCCGGGTCCCTTCTTTTAGGTCGGTACCGTGTTCCACCTTGAAATCGCCATTCAACTCACTGGAATGCACCAGAATATGATCATCGTCACTCCCGGAAACCCGTCCCTCCAGCATGTTCGCCGATCCAATAAAATCGGCAATGAAACAGGTTTCGGGGAATTCGTATATCTCCGTTGGCGTACCGACCTGCATGAAACGCCCTTTATCCATTACGGCAATGCGGGTGGAAAGTGTCATTGCTTCCTCCTGATCATGGGTCACCACAATAAAAGTGACCCCGAGCCTGTCCTGAATGTTCATCAGTTCAAACTGGGTTTGTTCCCGCAGGCGCTTGTCAAGTGCCGCCAGTGGTTCATCAAGCAACAGGACCTTGGGTCGTTTTACCAACGCCCTTGCGAGCGCGACCCGTTGTCGCTGCCCCCCTGAAAGTTGTTCGGGCTTGCGTTTGTTGAATTCAGCCAACTCCACCATGGACAGCATCTCAGAAACCCGGTCCACGATTTCATTTTTCCCAACCCCATCGCGCTTCAATCCATAAGCCACATTCTGCTCCACATTCATATGCGGGAAAAGCGCATAGGACTGGAACATCATATTGACCGGACGCTCATAAGGCGGCACCTGATTCATTTCAATGCCATCGATAGAGATGGAGCCTGCCGTCGGCGTTTCAAATCCTGCCAGCATTCTGAGCAGGGTGGTCTTGCCGCATCCTGAACCGCCCAACAGTGAAAAAAGCTCGCCTTTATAAATATCCAGATCCACACCGCTGACCGCGATAAAAGGACCGAACTGCTTGGTAATACCCCTCAGTTTAATAAATGGCTCGGCATCCGGATCAAGCCACGGTCGGTCATCATAGTTGGTTTTTTCAGGCATAACTGAACTTCGCTTTTGCTTCCGGTATGATTAAACGACTGATGCAACCGGTATCCGGTGTCCTCGTGCCGTGCGAGGACACCGGCTCATCCAAAAAACACCGGTGAACGTTCAGTTCCCTGCTTTGAAGTTGGTCCAAACCCGGGTTCGGACCCGTTCGATTTTGGGCGGCAGCACCGCAAGGGTGTACATCTGTTCCACCGCTTCAGCCGGCGGATAGGCTGCCGGACTGCCGGTCACGGCAGGATCCACCAGATCAAATGCATCCTTGTTGGCCGTTGCATACCAGGTGAAATTGCTGTCGTTGGCCGCGACTTCCGGTCGCATCATATAGTCCAAAAAGAGATGGGCATTCTCAAGATTCTTGGCATCGGCGGGAATCACCCAGCCATCCACCCAGACATTGGCCTTGCCCGCTCCCGGTGGAGAAAAGAAATCCAATTCGACCCCGGTATTGGCTTCCTCCGCGCCAGAAACCGCCAGCAGGCCATCAGGTCCCCAGGTAACCGAAACACAAAATTCCTTTTCCGGCATTCTCTGATAGGCATAATTATCAAATGTCTTGATATAGGGGCGTATCTTCAGCAGCATTTCTTCGACCATTTTATAATCGTCCTTATTGGTCGAACTCGGATCCAGGCCAAGATATGCCAATGCCATGGGAATCACATCGGTCGGTGAATCCAGAAACGACACGCCACAGGGCGCCAGTTTCTCCATGTGCGCAGGATCAAAAATCATTTCCATTGAACCGATAGGCGCCTCCGGATGCGTCTCCATCACCAGCGCTTCATTATAGGTGACGCCATGCGTACCCCACATGAATGGAATGATATACTGATTACCCGGATCCCAGTTTGTCGCCACCTGGTCCATGATATCGGGGCGCATGTGTTTCAGGTTGGACAGCTTGTCCTTGTCCACCGGCTGTAGAATGCCCGCGGGAATCAGCCGGGCAATGGCACTGCTGGAGTGGCTCACCACATCGTATCCGGTGCTTCCTGCCAACAATTTCGAATCGATCGACTCGACCGAATCGTAATTGTCATAAGTTACGTCCACATTGTATTCTGCGGCAAAGTTGGCAATAGTATCCTCGCCAATATATTCCGCCCAATTGGTTACATTGAGCTTGCCTTCTGCCAAGACAGATGAGGCACCTAACAACAGCACGGCAGTGACACCACCTACCATACCCGATTTGAAAGTTTCGGGAAATTGAATCATATCTACCTCCATAGACCTAACTTTAAATTGTCTGAGAATTGTCCAGTATACCCCCGTCTTTTGGTTAAATCCAGAACTTGTGATCACAAATATGAGGCACCGCCCGGCACCCGGAAAGCAGGGTTTTCAATCTTCCAGTTGACTCGATTTGACCCAGTGTTTTCCAATCCAGAAATGAGCCTGAAGGCGTGTGTTTTTCCATGGATTTATTCACCGCTTTTCCAGGAGTCACTCAGAAGCGCTGAGACGGTGTTCAAGGGCTTCGAAGTCTGATTCAT
>LXNI01000663.1_pt1 | contig 37782 bp, 31 predicted proteins | sample 809091 | NCBI WGS metagenome assembly LXNI01 (sample SAMN04870527, study PRJNA318959) | sponge metagenome | biome: 01000161; feature: marine sponge reef; material: water | host: Sarcotragus foetidus | place: Greece: Milos, Mediterranean Sea | collected 2013-05-29 | depth 5-7 m
GCTTCCTCGAAGCACTCCCGGACTGCGGCCACCCAGAACGCGAGACCTCCATGATCGACGCCGATCATTGCGGAGGCGGTTGCATCGTCGAGTCCGAAGCAGACCGCCTCCAAGCCCGGGTCGTCTCGATCCTCCGCGTCGACGGCACCGCCGGGGAAGACGAACTGGCCGGGGACGAATTCGCTGCGTGGGTTGCGGCGCAGCATGAACACCTCGAGTCCGTCGGTGCCGTCTCTCACCAGCATCACGGTGGCTGCCAGGCGCATCGGAATTTCAGCCGTCATGGCGGAATCTGTCACGGCGGCTCCTGTCGTCGGACACGCCTTGGCGACGCTACTTGGGGCACTTTGGCTGCGCCCGTGGTCGCGCCCTTAGTCGCGCCCGGAGTGCGGTGGCATCACCGCCTGGGCGACAGCGCAGCGCCGCCCGTTGCGAGTGCCGTCGTTTTGGCGCTGCGAAATACGCCCAGTCGGCGACGCCACCGCACTCCTCAGTCTTCTGCGCCTTCCTGCTAGGGGCTGGCGCGGTGGCGATTGTCTTGGCGCTGCGAAATACGCCCAGTCGGCGACGCCACCGCACTCCTTGGTCTTCTGTGCCTTCCTGCTAGGGGTTGGCGGGGTGGCGGTAGTGTCCGGGCGATGCGGCCGCCGTCGGTGAACGATTTGGCGCTTCGGATCGCGGACGTGGGTTTGCCGCATCCTTTGCTGGTCATTGCTGCCCGGGCGGCTATTGCGGCTGGGGACCCCGACTCGGCAGCCGATGAGGCGCACCGGTTGCGGCGCAATCTGCTGGGACCGGCCATTAACGCGACTGGGGTGCTGCTGCACACGAATTTGGGTCGAGCTCCGCTCGGCCGTCATCACAGTCGGGCTCCTCTGGGGCTGGAGCATGACGGCGGGTTGGCGCGGTTCAGCAATCTGGAATTCGATCTGGCTTCGGGGCGGCGCGGGTCGCGCACTTCGCATGCCTCGTTGCTGCTGGCGACGCTTACCGGTGCGGAAGCAGCCCTGGTCGTCAACAACTGCGCTGCCGCGGTGACGCTGGTGCTGGCGGCGCTGGCTCGTGACCGCGGGGTGGCCGTGTCTCGGGGCGAACTCGTGGAGATCGGGGGCGGTTTCCGGGTTCCTGAGGTGATGGAGCAGTCGGGCGCGCGGCTTGTGGAGGTGGGCACCACCAACCGCACCCGGGCTGGCGACTACCGAGCCGCCGCTGAGCGTGACGACATCGCGCTGCTGCTGAAAGTGCATCCGTCCAACTACCGCATCACCGGCTTTACCGAGGAAGCCGCTGTGGCCGACCTTGCCAAGATCGGGCCGCCGGTGGTGTCAGACCTGGGATCGGGCCTGCTCGACGAGCGCTGCCCGTGGTTGGGGGCGCGGCCGGACTGGCTGGCTGGCGAGCCGGGTGCCCGCCAGACGCTCGCTGCGGGCGCTGCGCTGGTGACGTTCTCCGGCGACAAGCTGATGGGCGGACCTCAGGCCGGGATCATCTGCGGTCGGGCCGACTTGATCTCCGCCTGCGCTGCTCACCCGCTGATGCGGGCCTTTCGGCCCGGTTCGCTGGTGCTCGACGCGTTGCAGTCGGTGGCGCTGGCCTACCTGCGGCGCGATGCCGATGCGATCCCCTTTTGGCGGATGGCCCAGGTGCCCGTCGACGAGCTGGACGAGCGTGCCGCGGCCCTCGGTGTCGGACGGCCGGCGCGCACGAGCGCTCTGGCCGGCGCCGGGTCGTTGCCCGGCCAGGAGATCCCCTCCGCCGGCATCGAGCTCGACGGCGACTACGCAGCAGCACTGCGGGCGAACGACCCGCCGGTTGTCGCCCGGGTCAACGAGCAGACCACCGTGATCGACCTGCGCACCGTCGACCCCGCCGACGACACCGTGGTAGCCGCCGCCGTCCGCCGCGCGCTGAGCGAGTAGGCCACATCGCCGCACTCCGCGCAGGGCATGCCGTGACCCTTCTGGTGATCAGAAAATCATAAGAGTCACTGAAGCTCTGCCTGCAAGCATGACGAGGGCCGCACCCCGAAAGGTGCGGCCCTCGTGGGGTCACCGCTGGTGCGGCGAGCCGGCCTGAAATCTGGCCTCGGACGGTTCGATTCCGTCTGACTCCACCAGCGACCTTACGGTCGCGCCCACACGCTACACAAGCCGATTACCCCAGCCGGCCAACCGCCGCCTCAGCATTCGGCGCAATGTGACCCCGGCGGGGCATGCTGGCGGCGTGCACATCGTTGGCACCGCAGGACACGTGGATCACGGCAAGTCGACACTGGTGCGTGCGCTCACCGGCACCGATCCCGATCGGCTGGCAGAAGAGAAGGCGCGCGGGCTCACCATCGACCTCGGCTTCGCGTTCTGCACCTTGCCGTCGGGCCGGCAGGTCAGCTTCGTGGATGTCCCCGGTCACATCCGCTTCGTGAAGAACATGCTGGCCGGCGTGGGAGCGGTGGACGCCTCCCTGTTCGTCGTGGCGGCGCCGGAGGGCTGGAAGCCGCAGTCGGCCGAACACCTGGCGATCCTGGATCTGCTGGGCATCTCCCACGGCGTGGTGGTGCTCAGCCAGATCGGTCTCGTCGATGACGAACTGGCCGAGCTGGCCCGGCTGGACGTCGCCGAGCATGTCGAGGGCACGTTCCTCGCGCATGCACCGGTCGTCGCCACCGATGCGATCGACGGCACCGGGCTGGACGAGCTGCGGGGCGCGCTCGATGACCTGTGCGCTGCCACGCCCACCGCAGCCGACCGTAACCGGCCTCGCTTGTGGATCGACCGGTCGTTCGCCGCCACCGGCGCGGGCCGGATCGTGACCGGCACGCTCGCGGGCGGCAGTGTTGCGGCCGGCGACGAGCTGGCGACTGCACCAGGAGGCCGGGCGGCGCGGGTGCGGGCCATCCAGACCCAAGGCGCGGCAGTCGAGCGGATTGGGCCGGGTCACCGTGTCGCGCTCAATCTCACCGGTGTCGATGCCGACGATCTGGGACGCGGCATCGCGCTGGTGCGGCGCGACCAGTGGCACCACACCCGCAGCATCGACGTCGACCTGACAGTGCTCGCCACCCTCGGCAGTGATGTGACTCGGCGGGGCGCCTACGCCCTGTACCTCGGATCGGGCGAGTGGCCGGTGCGGCTTCGGGTGCTGGGGCCCGAGCGCATCGCTCCCGGGCAGACCGGCTATGCCCGGCTGCACCTGCCGGTGGCGCTGCCGCTCGTGATGGGAGACCGCTTCGTGCTGCGGGACTTCGGCCGGGGGCAGACCGTCGGCGGCGGCACCGTGCTGGATCCCGACCCGCAATTGCGGGCTTCGGTCGCCAAGCCCGACACCCGCCTTGAACGCATGATCGCCGAGCGCGGGTGGGTTGAAGCGGCCCAGCTCGAGCGGCTGACTGGCGAACGCCCCGAACCGGTGCTCGGCGACTGGGTGGCGCCGCCAGAACTGGCCGAGGCGCTGGTGGACGACCTTCGTGACCAGATCGAGCGTGCCGGACCGCTCGGTCTCGACCTAGCTGCGCTCGACGAACGGCAGCGGCTCGCGATGGACACGCTCGACGGCGTCGTGATCGAGACCGGCCGGGCCCGGCGCGCCGACGCAGCCGACGTTCTCGCCGACCATCCGGTCATCGCCGAGTTGGCGGCGTCGCCCTTCTCGCCGCCTGCGGTGAGCGGCGTCACCCAGCGCGAGCTCTTGGCGCTGCAAGCTCGCGGCGACCTCGTGCATGCAGACGGGATCTGGTTTGCGGCTTCCGCTGTCGAGGCGGCAGCCGTACGGATCGCGGGCCTGCTCGGTGCTCAGCCAGACGGCGTCACCGTCGCGGAGATTCGCGAGGAACTCGGCACCACCCGGAAGTACGCGCTGCCGCTGGTGGGCCACCTGGACCGGACGGGCGTGACGCGACGGCGGGGAGATCTACGCATCGCCGGACCAAGGCTGCCCGCAGTGTCCGATGGACGCAGCCCCTGAGGGATGTCACGGTATGGCTGCACCCACGCTGGCGCGCTGAGGCGCCAAACGGTGGGTACGGGACTGACGTTGGGGCTGTTAGCTGGCTTCGGTGCGAACGAGCAGCATGTTGCGCCGCTCGATCTCGTTGCGTCCGCCCCAGATGCCATGCGCCTCGCCGACGTCGAGTGCATGATCGAGACAGGCGCTGATGACCGAGCACTGGCCGCAAATGGCCTTCGCCCGTGACTCGCGCTCAGCCTTCTCGTCTCGCCGCTCCGTACGGGGCGGTGGAAAGAACACCGCCGCCTGAGGTCCTCGACACGCTGCCCTGTCCTGCCATTCCTCGACCAGCAAAGCGCTCATGTGTCCCCCTTGTCGCAGGGGACATTAGAACACGAAAAACCGCTTGACAAGAGGTAAACGAAACCTCATTAGGTTTCGGAAACGGTCGAATTGTCCCGTTTTCGTCTCATCTGGCGGTAGGCCACGGCCGCGCCTTCGAGCGGCTCCACCTCCAGCACGACCCCGATCAGGCCGCTGACACGCAACGGTTCGCCCGCTTGCAAGGGCGTGAGACGGTTCACCCTCGCCCGCCACCGGGCGCCATGGACTTCGACAGTTCCGTCGGGATCGATGTCGGTCACCGCGTGCCCCTCGACCCCGATCAGCCACTCCCGACCCACGGTGGCGGTGCCGTAGCGGGTCCGCACCAGCGAAGGCAATGCCGACAGCACGTACACGGCGACGCCAACGAGCCCGACGAGCAACGGAATCCAGCTCATCGAGTGCTGACCGAAAAGCGTCAGCGACCCGGTGAGCACTGCCACGCCGCCCACCAGGGTCCAAAAGCGCGGCACACCCGTCTGGATGTCCACCGCGAAGGCCACGAAGCCGGCGATGAGCAGCGCCAGCGCCCACGGCCGGATGTCCAGCGTCCCCAAGCCGAACGCGGCAAGCAGCCCGCACGCCACTGCGACGAGTGCGGCGATGCCGATGCCGCCGGTGTAGAAGTCGAGCAGCAGCAGCGACAGCCCACAGAGCAGCAGCAAGTAGGCGACCGCAGGGCTGGCAGCGGTGTGGAACAGACCGTCGAGCAGCGGCAGCTTCACGAACGAGACCACCACATCATCTGCGGGAGCCCGCCGGACCACGCCGTCGTCACCGGTCACGTTTTGCCCGATCGGCGGCAGGTGGCCCTCGTCGGACATGGCGAACAGGAACTCGCCGATCACCGGTGCCGTGCTGTGGGTCAGCTCTGCACCCATGGCGGTGTCGGCGTCGTAGAAGCGCACGCTCGAACCCGAATGAAGTCCATCGCCGTCGTGGCTGTGGACATCGCCGGTGCCCGTGCCGTGAGCATGAACGAGACCCTGGACCGCCGTGAAATCGCCGATGCGCCCTCCCGGAGCGATCGCGGCGAAGTCGGCCGAGGTGACCAAGTGAGCGGCGCCTCCCAGCGCCTGCGCCCCGCTGGGGCCGACCCAGACGCCTACCGGCAGGTGCGCGAGGCGCACGTTGTCTGCCAATTCGACCAACTCGTCGTCGTCGAGCGTGCTGCCTGCGCTGTCGATCTGGAGCACCACGCCGATCGCGTGGAGACCCGACGCGGAAACGAGCTGTCGCTTGATGTACGACGCCATGATCGGATCAATGAGCCCGCTGACTTCCACCACCACGATCATCCGCGGACGCTCTTCGCCGACAATCTGGGGGGTATCGGACTCGTGTGAGTCGGGGCCCGACTCATCGTGAGCAGACGCCGGAGCGGCAGCCAAGCCCATCACCGCACTCAGCAGCAGGATCAAGGCCCCCAGGCGCGCGAACCGGCGGCGGTGCTGACGTGCGTTCACACAGGCTCCCTGGATTGGCGGCCGCCCGAACTCTAGAGGCGCGGCACGACGCCGGGCATCGCCGACCCCATTACGCTGCGCCATCGTGACCGACGTGCTGCTGGCCACCGATGCCGACTGGGTGGTCGAAGAGGTGGCCGCCGCGCTCTCGGCTCCTGAGGTGACCTTCCGAGTGGTGCGATCAGGTCAGGACGTCCGCGGAGCGGTGCAGGCGAGCACGCCTGACCTAGTGATCCTGGACTTCCAGATCGGCAACATGGGCGGCATGGCCACTTGCTTGGACCTGCGCCTCGAATCAGGCGTGGGCAGGCTGCCGCGGGTGCCCGTGCTGATGCTCGCCGATCGGGAGGCCGACATCTTCCTGGCCCGACGCTCGGAGGCGGATGCTTGGCTGGTCAAACCGCTCAACCCGCTGCTGCTGCGACGCACCGCGCAGGAACTGTTGGGGCGCGACGCCGCGAGCACCCCCTGAGCGATCTCGTCGCCCGGTAGCGCCCGCGCTGGCAGGACCGGTAACTTCAGCCGGAGCGATTCGCTTGTGGCGGTCGGAAACGGGCAGTGGCGCAGGTTGGTAGCGCGCTTCGTTCGGGACGAAGAGGTCGTGGGTTCAAATCCCGCCTGCCCGACTGGTTATTGCGAGCGCAAGGCTTCGCCGCGCTCGCGACAATAGAAGGGCGTAAGGCTCCGCCGCGCTCGCGACAATCGGGGTGAGGCGGCTTCGCCCTCGCTCGCAACTCAAGGGGTGCCGTGCGAGTTGGCTTTGTTGGGCTTGGGAATGTTGGGGGGAAGCTGGCTTCTTCTTTGCAGCGCAATGGGTTTGACCTGGTTGTTCGTGATCTGGATCGGGCGGCTATGGCGCCTTTTGTGGATGCTGGTGCTGGCGAGGCTTCTTCGGGTGCTGAGCTGGCGGAGCGCTGTGATGTGGTGATCACTTGCCTGCCGACGCCTGCTGCGTCCGCGGCGGTGCTCGAGGCGCCTGATGGGGTGCTGGCCGGGTTCGGTTCAGCCGTCGCATCGGGCTCAGCCGGATCCGGTCCGAAGATCTGGGCTGAGATGAGCACTACCGACCACCACGAGGTGAGCCGGCTCGGTGCACGGGTGGAAGCGGCGGGGGGCGCCGCCATCGACTGCCCGGTGTCGGGCGGATGCCATCGGGCCGCCACCGGCAACATCTCGATCTTTGCCGGCGGCGAGCGCGACACCTTCGAGGCGATGCTGCCGCTGCTGAGGGCCATGGGGCGGCGCATCCTGCACACCGGGCCGCTGGGCTCGGCGTCGATTCTGAAGGTGGTGACGAACTACCTGGCCACCGCCAACCTGGTCTCGCTGTGCGAGGCGCTCGTCACCTCCCACGCCGCAGGCATGGATTTGGCCACGACGTACGAGGCGATCCGCATCAGCTCGGGCAATTCGTTCGTCCACGAGACAGAGAGCCAGGTGATCCTGAACGGCTCGCGTGACATCAACTTCACCATGGACTTGGTGTGCAAGGACATCGGGCTGTTCGCCGACATCGCCGCTGAGCATGGCCTGCCGCTGGAGCTGTCGCCGGTGCTGGTGGATGTGTTCGCCGACGGTGCGGCCCGTTACGGCGAGCGAGAGTGGTCGCCGAACATCATCCGGCGGCTTGAGGACGCCACTGGTTGGACCATTACGGCTCCCGGCTTTCCTGCTGAGATCGTCGACGACGAGCCTGAGGTGGCGGGTGCTGAAGTGGTGGTGCGCCGCGGCCAGTAGTTGCGCCCGCTGCGGAGGCGGCAGGTGCCCTCTGCTCCGGGAATCCAGCAGGTTCCAACCTCGCAGAGTTCTCCTGCCGCCTCCGCAGCTACAACATCTGTGCCTCTCGGCACCATGCCCTACGTCGCCGAGAGAACCTCGGCGACCTGGATTGCGTTGAGGGCTGCACCTTTTCGTAGGTTGTCGCCTACTACGAAGAGGGCCAGGCCGTGGGGCACCGTGGGGTCGCGGCGGATGCGGCCTACGTAGGACGGGTCTTGGCCTGCTGCTTGCAGCGGGGTGGGCACCTCGGCCAGTTCTACGCCGGGTGCATCGGCTAGCAGCTCGGTGGCTCGTTCGGGTGAGATCGGGCGTTCGAAGCGCAGGTTGAGCGACAGCGAGTGGCCCGTGAAGACCGGTACCCGGACGCAGGTGCCTGACACCGCGAGATCGGGGATTCCCAGGATCTTGCGGCTCTCGTTGCGGAGCTTCTGCTCCTCATCGGTCTCCCCGGTGCCGTCGTCGACGAAGCTGCCTGCCTGAGCGAGCACGTTGTGGGCGATCGGGCCGGGGAACTTGGCGTGCGGGGGATGGACAGCGGCACGTCCGTCATAGGTGAGCGCAGCCACACCGTCGATCGTTGCGTCGAGCGCGCGGTCGAGTTCGTCGACGCCTGCGAGGCCTGCTCCTGATACCGCCTGGTAGGTCGCGGCCACCATCGACACCAAGCCGGCCTCGGTGTGCAGCGGCGCCAGCACGGGCATCGCGGCCATCGTCGTGCAGTTGGGGTTGGCGATGATCCCCTTAGGGGCGTTGAACACCTCTTTGGCGTTGACCTCTGGCACCACGAGCGGGACGTCGGGATCCATGCGCCACGCCGAGGAGTTGTCGATGACCGTCGGGCCCTGGGAAGCGACGTGCTCGGAGATCGCCAGCGACGTGGTCTTGCCGGCGGAGAAGAGCGCTATGTCGAGGTCGCTGTAGTCGGCTTCAGCGGCATTCTCGACGGCTATCTCACTGCCGTTCCACTGGATCTTGCGGCCTGCTGAGCGCGCTGACGCGAACAAGCGCAGCTCGTCTATGGGGAAGCTTCGCTCGGCCAAAATGGCCTGCATGACGCCGCCTACTTGACCGGTGGCTCCGACGATTCCTACACGCATGCCAACGAGGCTACCGAGGCCCGTTTAGCGGGCTCCTGTGATTTTCAGTCCAGGCTGTGTCTGATGCGCCTGGTCAGTCCAGGCTGTGTCTGATGCGCCTGGTCAGTCCAGGCCGAAGGCTGTGTGGAGGGCGACCGTGGCTCGGTCTACGTCGGCTTCGGCTACTACGCAGGAGATGCGGATCGGCGAGGTGGAGATCATCTCGATGTTGATGTGCTGGGCGGCCAGCGTCTCGAACATGGTGGCGGCCACGCCGGGATGGCTGGCCATGCCCGCGCCCACGAGCGACACCCGGGCGATGCCGGCATCGGTGTTCGCCGATGAAAAGCCCACGGTGTCGACCATGTCCTCGCAAATGGCTCGCACCTCATCGGCGCTCTCTGCGGGCACGGTGAACGAGATGTCCGTGCGGTCGTGATCGCCCACGTTCTGCACAATCATGTCGACAATGACCGCCGCGTCGGCGAGGGTGCGGAACACCTTGGCAGCGATGCCCGGCTCGTCGCGGACGCCGACCAGCGTCACCTTGGCTTGCGATGTGTCCGGCACGATGCCGGTCACGATCGGCTTTTCCATCTCTCTCGCGTCCATGCCTGACTCCGTATCGACGACCCATGTTCCCGGTTCCCACGTAAATGCCGAGCGCACGTGCAGGGGAACGCCATACGTGCGGGCAACCTCGACCGATCGGGCAGCCGGCTTGGGGCAGCCCATCGCAGTCATCTCGAGCAGCTCGTCGAACCCGATGCGAGCAATCTTGCGGGCGTTGGGGCACACCCTTGGATCGGTCGTGAACACCCCCGACACGTCGGTGTAGAGCTCGCAGGCGTCGGCGCCGAGACCGTGCGCCAGCGCAACAGCGGTCGTGTCGGAGCCGCCGCGGCCCAGGAACGTCACATCGTTGTCGGTGGACACGCCCTGCGCCCCCGCCACGACGGCGACGCGTCCGGCTTCGAGCGACTCGGTCACCCGCTTGGGCGTCACCGACAGGATCTTGGCGTTGCGATGGTTGGTGTCGGTGAGAAAGCCCGCCTGGCTGCCGGTGAACGAGTCGGCCGGGACACCGGCGTCGTGCAGTGCCATGCACAACAACGCGATCGCCTTGCGCTCGCCCGCCGTGATCAGCATGTCCATCTCGCGGCCCGACGGCTCGTCGGAGATCTGCGTGGCCAGCGCGATGAGCTCGTCGGTTTCGGAGCCCATGGCGCTCACCACGAGAACGATCTCGTCGCCGCGGCTGCGGCAGTGCTTCACATGATCGGCAACCTCGCGCATACGCGTCGCGCTGGCGACCGACGTTCCACCGAACTTCTGCACTACGAGCGGCACGTCGGGCGAGGGTAACGGGCAGGCGTCCGAGGGGTGCCGGGGTGCCGCGCCGGGCGTGCTGGGGCGTCGGTAGTGTGACCGCCGGTACTGGTCAGGGGTCTTTATGAGCAGCGAGAAGAGACGACGCCAGCGAGAGAACCGCATGCGGGCGGTGGCCGAGGCCGAGCGCGCCAAGAAGCGCTCCACCGTGGGGCGCAAAGTGCTGCGCGTCGTGCTGGCCGTGGTCGCCGTGCTGGTGGGGCTGTGGCTGTGGAGCACGTTCTCAGGCGGTGACGACGAGGGCGACGACGTTGCGACCGACGCCGACGCTGCGGCACCCGCGGTCACGACGTTCGAGACCAACGAGCCGACCGGCGATACAACCGGCGCAACGAGCGACGAAGCGACCGATGCCACTGACGCCGTGGCCGCTACGACCACCACAGCCCCCGCGGCGGCGGATCCGACGAGTTGCCCCGCTGAAGACGGCAGCGATGGCCCGCTCAACCAGTTCGACGCACCGCCCCCGCTGTGCATCGACGTCGAGACGCTGTATGCCGCGAGCTTCGACACCAACATGGGCGCCTTCACGATGGTGCTCGACCCGTCGCTGGATCGCCTCAGCGTCAACAACTTCGTGGTGCTCGTCCGCTGGGGTGCCTACGACGGGACTCTGTTCCACCGGATCATCGCCAACTTCGTCGTGCAGGGCGGCGACGTGCAACTGCAGTACGGCAGGGGCGGTCCCGGCTACCAGTTCACGGGCGACTTCCCGCCAGCCGACGACTGGTACCGGATCGGCTCGGTGGCGATGGCCAACCGGGGCAATCCCGCCACCAACGGCTCGCAGTTCTTCATCATCACCGGCGACGACGGCGCAGGGCTGCCACCGCTGTACTCACCGCTCGGCCATGTCGTCGAGGGCTTGGACGTCGTGATGGAGATCGAAGGCGTGGCGACCGGCGCCGGCGACGAGCCGGTCGACGAGGTCGTGGTGCGCAGCGTGACGATCAGCGAAGCCGCCGAGGCCCAGATCGACGCGTACACCGATGCGCGCAGCTAGCGCAGACACGATGGGAGGCCGGGCGCAGCGAACCGATCAGGCGTAGGCTCGCTCCGATGCAGCGCCAGTCTGAAGACGGCCCGACGGAGCCAAACGCGTCGGGATGGTCGTTCCCGCCGGCGTCCACCGCGGACGAGAACGGCCTGGTCGGGGCTGGGGCAGACCTCGAAGCGGGCACGCTGCTCGGTGCCTACCGGGCAGGACTGTTCCCCATGCCGCTGGGCGACACCGTCGGCTGGTGGTCGCCCGACCCGCGGGGCATCCTGCCGCTCAGCTACCTGCGGGTCAGCCGTTCGTTGCGGCGGGCCTGCAAGCGCTTCGACATCCGCATCGACACCGCCTTCGAACAGGTGCTGGAATCATGCGCCGATCCCGCCCGCCCGCATGGCTGGATCAGCGACGACATGCACGCCGCTTACCTCCAGCTGCACGAGCTGGGGTGGGCACACAGCGTGGAAACCTGGCTCGACGACGAACTGGTGGGCGGCCTGTATGGCGTGGCCGTCGGCGCGCTCTTCGCCGGCGAGTCGATGTTCCACACCGAGAGCGACGCCTCCAAGGTCGCGCTGGTGGCCCTGGTGGATGCGATGAAGGTGACGGGGGGCGCACTGCTCGACGTGCAATGGTCCACGCCGCACCTAGCTGGGCTGGGCGCCGTAGAGGTCGAGCGCGCGGCGTACCTGGAGTTGCTGGCTGAAGCCATCACCCGGCCGCTGCCGGAAATCTGGCTGCGCCCGATGGTCTTCCGCATGCTCGACGGCTAGGAGGCGCGCCCGCTGGGGCGGCGGCAGGAGCCTCTGCGACCAGCGATCCGGCGAGGGCCTAGCGTTCACGGCTGTGACTGGCACTGAATCGCCACGGCGCACGCGGCCGTGACTGCCTCTCAGGGGCCACAGCGCACGCGGCCGTGGCTGATGCGCACGTACTCGGGGCATTCCACGGCCCGGGCGTCCAACGAGCTGTACCGCTCGATGCTGGCCAAGGGCCAGACCGGGCTGTCAGTGGCGTTCGACCTGCCGACGCAGACCGGTTACGACCCCGACCACCCGATGGCGCGCGGCGAGGTGGGCAAGGTGGGCGTCCCCGTCACCCACCTGGGCCACATGGCTCAGCTCATGGACGGCATCCCGCCCGATGCCATGAACACCTCCATGACCATCAACGCCACGGCGCCGTGGCTGCTCAGCCTCTATATCGCCAACGCGCAGAACGCCGGTGTCGCTTCGGAGGCGTTGCGGGGCACCACCCAGAACGACATCGTGAAGGAGTACCTGAGCCGGGGCACCTACATCTTCGGCCCCGACGCCAGCAGGCGGCTGACGACCGACGTAGTGGCGTACTGCTCGCAGCACGTGCCGCAGTGGAACCCGATCAACGTGTGCAGCTACCACCTGCAGGAGGCCGGGGCCACACCCACCCAGGAGATCGCCTACGCGCTCGCGACCGCCATCGACGTGCTGGACGCGGTGCGTGACAGCGGCAAGGTGCCCCCGGACCGGTTCGACGCCACCGTGGGCAGCATCTCGTTCTTCGTGAACGGGGGCATCCGCTTCATCGAAGAGGTCTGCAAGGTGCGGGCCTTCACCCAGATGTGGGACCAGATCTGTGCCGATCGCTACGCGGTGGCCGACCCCAAGATGCGACGGTTCCGCTACGGCGTGCAGGTGAACTCGCTCGGGCTCACCGAAGCACAGCCGGAGAACAACGTGGCCCGGATCACGCTCGAAGCCCTCGGCGTCACGCTGTCGCAGCGAGCCCGGACCCGCTCGCTGCAGTTGCCTGCCTGGAATGAAGCGCTGGGGCTGCCACGCCCCTGGGACCAGCAGTGGTCGCTGCGAATCCAGCAGGTGCTGGCCCATGAGACCGACCTGCTGGAATACGGCGACATCTTCGACGGCTCGGTGGTGGTAGAGGGCTTGACGGCTGAGCTGGTGGAGTCGGCGCAGGCTGAGCTGACAGAGGTGCTCGATATGGGCGGCGCTTTTGCGGCGATCACCGAGCTGAAGCGGCGGCTGGTGGCGAGTCACACCGAACGGGTGCGCCAGATCGAGAGCGGCGATCTGACCGTGGTGGGGGTGAACGACTTCACCGAGACGGCGCCGTCGCCGCTGGAGGGCGACGAGTCGATCCTGCGGGTGGATCCCGCGGTGGAAGCCGAGCTGGTGGCCGACCTCGAACGCTGGCGCAGCGCCCGGAACTCGAACCGGGTCGTCGCGGCGCTGGACGACCTGCGGGTGGCCGCATCAGGCGACGTGAACATCATGGGGCCGAGCATCGAGGCGGCCCATGCCGGGGTGACCACCGGCGAGTGGGCACAAGCCCTGCGCGAGGTGTTCGGCGAATTCCGTGCGCCGACCGGTCTGGGCGGCGCGGCTGCGGGCGGCGCCTCGAGGGGTTCGGCACTGGCGACGGTGGCCCAGCGATGCGCAGCGATGGTGGGAGGGCCGCCGCGGGTGCTGGTGGCCAAGCCCGGCTTGGATGGTCATTCCAATGGGGCCGAGCAAGTAGCGGTCGCAGCACGCGACGCCGGCATGGAAGTCGTGTACGAGGGCATTCGGCTGACTCCGGGTCACATTGCCGCGACAGCGCGCGACGAGGACGTGGACGTGATCGGCCTGTCGATCCTGTCGGGCAGCCACCTCGAACTCGTGCCAGAGGTGCTGGCATGCCTCGATGCCGAGGGTGTGAGCGCTCCGGTGATCGTTGGCGGCATCATCCCGCCGGCGGATCATCAGGCGCTGCGTGACGCCGGGGTGGCCGCCGTCTACACGCCGAAAGACTTCGAGCTGTCCGCGATCATGGCCGACATCGCCGGCTTGGCCGAGCGATCACGCGCCGTATCGGGCTGACCGTAACCTCACCTGCAGTTGGACCAGGAGGACATGTTCTGTGCTGAAGAACCGCCTCCGGGTTATTCAGTTGCTGCTGCTCTTCAGCATCGGGTTTCGCGCGCTGAAGCGCCGGCAGCGGTCACAGGAGCCTCCACCCGCGGATCGCGTCTGGCTGGTGTACGACGGCGAATGCCTGATGTGCAACAACTACGCCCAGTACCTGAGGCTGCAGCAGGCAGTCGGGGAATTCGTGCTGGTCGATGCGCGGCTGGGCGGCCCGATCGTCGATGAAGTCCGGGAGCTGCCGCACGATCTCAACGACGGCATGGTGGTCAAGATCGGCGAGCGCTTCTTTGTCGGTCACGATGCGCTGAACGTGCTGGCTCTGCTGGCGGAGGACCGTGGGATGTTCAATAAGTTCAACCGGCTGGCGTTTCGTTCACCGCTGATCTCGCGTGTTACGTATCCGGTGATGAAGGGTGCTCGGTGGGTCTTGCTGAAGCTGAAGGGCGTGCAGCCGATCGGCTCCGGCGGCTGAGGCAAGCGCCGCCTGCGCCCGCCCCTCGATCATCGGGGCCAGGGGTCGGCGTCGGTGAGGTCGGTGAGGCAGTCGTTGTCGGCGCCCTCGTCGCGGCCGGTCCAGCGGACTTGGCCGGGTGTGGCGCTGAGGCGGGCAATCACGTTCTGCTGCACGAGGCCGTCGACCTCCACGAAGACCTTGCGGGCCTTGGCGTGGGGGTCGGCTGCGAGCTGGCTCATGTCGAGGACTGGTGCTGCTGCGGCCTGGGCTTCGTCGAAAGCAGCGACCGCTTCGCTGAGCGTTCTTTGAGATACCCAGGTGGCCATGGCCGTGTCGAGCTCGGCGCGGTGGGCCATGCGGCCCTCGAAGGTGGTGAAGCGCTCGTCGTCGCCGATGCCGATCATCGCCATGACTCGTGCCGCGACCGAGTCGCTCGACGTGCTGACGGCCAGCCAGCCCCCGTCGGACGCCTGGTAGGTGCCCCGAGGGACGCTGTAGGGAATGCCTGATCCGAGGCGGGGCTGCAGGTAGCCCTCGGAGTGCCAGGCGGTCATCAGCGGGCCCATCGCCTGGGACATCGAGTCGAGCAGGTTGACGTCGACCACCTGGCCGACGCCGCTGTGCAGCGCCGCCATTGCTGCGAACGCGCCGGCCAGCCCCGCGATCTCGTCGGTGAGCGCCACCGGCGGCAGCAGCGGTGCGCCGTCGGCCTCGCCATTCATGGAGGCGAAGCCGCTCATTGCCTCAGCGAGGGTGGCGAAACCGGGGCGGTCGCGGTACGGGCCGTCCTGGCCGAAGCCCGTTAGCCGGACGATCACCAGCTTCGGATTGGCTTCGATCAGCTCGTCGGGCACCAGTCCGAGGGCTTCGAGCTTGCCGGGGCGGAAATTCTCCACCAGCACATCGGCGGCAGTGAGCAGTCGCCGCAGCATTGCGAGGTCGCTGTCGGCCTTGAGGTCGAGCGTCACGCAGCGCTTGTTGCGGTTGACGAGGCGCCACCACAGCGTCTCGCCGTGAGCGTCGCGCCAGCCCATGTTGCGGACGGTGTCGCCGCCGGGCCGTTCCACCTTGATGACATCGGCCCCAAAATCGGCCAGGTAGCGGGCGCAGTGCGGCCCGGCGAACACTGAGGACAGGTCAACAACCCGCAAGCCGTCGAGCGGCATGGGCCCAGATTCCATCGGGCGATGCTGCCATGTCCCGACTGGGTCGTGCCAGCCGTCAGCGTTTTGGGCTCGAAAGAATAAGTTCTGCGTGGTGTATCCCCGTGATTTATCTTTTCCCCGCCAAAGAAAATAAAACCTACGCGTGCGTCACACGGATTTATGTTTCTTGAACTCAAAAGATAAACTCATGCCGATGCCGAGTGAAGACTTTTCTTTTCTCCCACCCCCATCACACGACGCTGAGATCGAACGTGTCTTGAGCGCGCTGGCCGCGGGGGACGCAGATCCAGACACCCTCGAATCTCAAGTCATCGACCTCAAGGAGGAAACGGGGCGGCGGAAGGGACCGCTCGTCCTGCCGGGCGAGCCCCGCAACGAACCCGTCGCCAAGCAGCTCGCCGCCGAGGCGGCGTGCTTTGCGAACAGTCCGGGCGGCGGAGTCATCGTTGTCGGCGTCGACGACAAAACCGGTGAACTCATCGGCGCCGCGAGCGACATCGATTGGCTCCGGACCCGCTTGTACCAGCTCACCGACAGCAAAATCACCGTCGATATCCGGGAGGCCAACGTCGCGGGAGCAAGGCTGCTCGTCATCGCGGTGCCCCAAGCCGTCGAACCCGTTCCGTTCGAGCGCAGATACCAACACCGGCGAGGGGCAGTGTGCGTACCGGTCACTTCGACAGAGCTGTTGCAAGGACTCTTCGCCGCGGCCGCTGCCGACCCGTCCCAACGCGAGTCGGTGTTGACGCTCGACGATGTGTCAGAAAGTGCCGCGGCATCGCTGCGTCGACGACTCGCGGCTGTCGACCCACCGAAATCTTCACTCGATCTTCGCGACTTGCTCGCCCGGCTCGGCCTCCTCTACGGCGACACAGACTCGCTCAACCTCGCCGGCCAGATCCTGCTCGAACGGCGAGATTCGCCTGCCCTCGACTACACGCACCGGGCCGTACCTGGTAGTCCGTCCGATGCACGAGTCTTCGAGTCGGGATGCTCTGTGCTCGAGGAACTCGACCTCATCGAGCTCGAGTACAGCCGTCACAACCCCGCTCATGAACTCACGATCGGACTGAGCGTCGTCCGGGTGCACGCGATTCCCGAACGCTCGCTGCGCGAAGCGATCTTGAACGGAGTTTGCCACCGCGATTGGAACCAACCGGACCCGACGGTGATCGAGCACATCGGCAATCAACTACGTGTGACCTCGCCTGGGGGCTTCATCGGCGACGTAACCGCGGCGAACATCATCACCCACCCATCTCAACCGCGCTATCGCGCGCTGACGAACGCGTTTCGCCAGCTAGGCCTCGTGGAGCAGGAGGGTGTGGGCGTCGACATGATGTTTGCCGACCTCATCAAGGTCGGCGGCGATCCGCCGTTCATCGAACAGACCGAGCAGCCTGCCGTGCGGATCGTCCTAACGGGGCGTCAAGTGGATGACAGCCGCTACCAGTTCTTCGCCAACTTGCGCATGCCGGCGACTCAAGGTGCGCAGTCGAGTGACCGCGCCGGGGACGATGTCGACGCCGCGTTGCTGGTGTGGCGCGCGATGAACCCGGCGACGGCGCACCTCACCGCCGAATCGTGCGCGCCACTTCTGCAACGAACATCTGTCGACGCCACCCAAGCGCTGCGTCGCGTCGCAACGTACCGAACCGGCGACGGATCGCAGTTGCTCGCACCCATTCCCGTTCCTCCGAATTCTGCCGCAGCATGGTGCCTGTCGCCTGCAGCACGCCGGACCCTGCAAGTCGATCGCCCAGGTCGTGAAGCGGCAGCGGCATGGGTGAAGGAACGAGGACGGATCTCGACGGCGGAGTATCAGGCGATCGCCCAAGTCAGCCAACCGACCGCCAATACTCACCTTCGCAACGTCGCGATGTCAGAAGGCTTGGTGCCGAGCTGGCCCTCGGGGCGTGGACCCGGTTTTCACTACCGGTACCCGGACTCCAAAGACGACGAGCAGTCTCAAGGCCTGCCGCTCATATTCGACGACTGAAGTCAGGCCAGCTGTGCCCGTGTGCAGCGCCCATTTCTAAGCGGCTGCGCTAGGACCCGGGGATCAGCGGCGTGTTGCCGGAGGGCATGAAACGAAAGCTAGCGGTAGCGGACGGCGGGCCAGGACGTGGGGGCTTGCCAGAGGCGGCCGCTGAAACGCCACTTGGTGGGTGGGCCCGCGTGCGGGGCTGAAGGAACGGGGCGAGGCCACACCAGCTCCAGCGCAGCGACAATGGCCGCTGCTTCCTCCGTCGTTTCGACGGGAGTGATGGCCACGCTCGATGCGTCGATCACAGGCGCCGTCATCAGTTGCTCGCTGGGTCGAACGGCAACTCGGTCGCTGGGCCGAGCTGTGACTCGGTCACAGTGGCACGTTTCCGTGCTTGCGGCGCGGCAACTCCTCGCGCTTGGCGCCGATCATGTCGAATGCAGCGATGACCTTCTGGCGGGTCTCGGCAGGGTCGATGACTGCATCCACGATGCCTCGCTCGGCGGCGATGTAGGGGTTCGCATACTTGCGGCTGTACTCGTCGACCAGCGCTGCCTTGCGGGCCTCGGGGTCGGCGGCCTGCTGCAGCTCGCGCCGGTTCAATATCTCCACCGCTCCTTGGGGGCCCATCACGGCCAGCTCGGCTGTGGGCCAGGCGAAGCTGACGTCGCAGCCCACCGACTTGGAATCCATAACGACATATGCGCCGCCGTAGGCCTTGCGGGTGATCACCTGCACCCGCGGCACGGTCGCCTCGCAGTAGGCGTACAAGAGCTTGGCGCCGTGGCGGATGATGCCGCCATGCTCCTGGTCGACGCCGGGCAGGAACCCGGGCACGTCCACGAACGTCAGCAGCGGGATGTTGAAGGCGTCACAGAAGCGCACGAAACGGGCCGCCTTCTCCGACGACTCGATGTCGAGCACGCCGGCCATCACCATCGGCTGGTTGCCCACAACGCCCACTGAGCGGCCGTTGAGCCGTGCGAAACCGCAAACGATCGAGCCCGCCCAGGCGGCGTGGTACTCGAAGAAGTCGCCGTCGTCGACGACCTCGCCGATCACCTGCTTCATGTCGTAGGGCACGTTGGGGCTGTGCGGCATGAGGTCGCGCAGCGACGGGCACCAGCGGTCTGGCTCGTCGGTGGCTTCGATGACCGGCGGCGCGTCGAGGTTGTTCGACGGCAGGAACGACATCAGGTAACGCACGTCGTCGAGGACAGCCTTCTCGTCGGCCGCCACGAACGTGGCCACGCCCGACTTGGTGCTGTGCGAACCGGCGCCGCCGAGCTCCTCGAGGGTGACATCCTCGCCGGTGACGGTCTTCACCACGTCGGGGCCGGTGATGAACATGTGGCTGGAGTCACGCACCATGAAGATGAAATCGGTCATGGCGGGCGAGTACACAGCGCCGCCGGCGCACGGACCCATGATGACGCTGATCTGCGGGATGACGCCCGAGGCCAGCACGTTGCGGCGGAAGATGCCGCCGTAGCCGGCCAGCGAGACGACGCCTTCCTGGATGCGGGCGCCGGCGCCGTCGTTGAGGCCGATGATGGGGGCGCCGACCGACTCGGCGAGGTCCATGACCTTGTGAGTCTTCTCGGCGAACACCTCGCCGAGGGCGCCGCCGAACACGGTGAAGTCCTGGCTGGCCACGAAGACCTTGCGGCCCTCGATATTGCCCCAGCCGGTGATGATGCCGTCGGTGTAGGGGCGCTCGTCGAGGCCGACATCGTGGGCCCTGTGGCGAGCGAGCATGTCGAGCTCGTGGAACGTGCCTTCGTCGAACAGGTACTCGATGCGCTCGCGGGCGAGCATCTTGCCCTTGTCGTGCTGGCGCTGGACGGCCCGCTCGGTACCGGCGTTGCGCGCCTCGTCGCGGCGGCGGGCGAGCTCTTCCAGCCGCTCGTCCATGGTCGGCTCAGACATCTGGCAGAGCCTACGAGAGCAGGCCGCTCGGCAGCTCAGGTGGGTCGGGGTGCGGGGCTCGGGTCTAAGCTGCGGGCATGGAACTGGGGCCTGTGCATCACGTGTCGATCAATTGCGCCGATGTGGATGCTGCGGCGCCGTTCTATACCGACGTCTTGGGCATGAAGCAGCTTGATCGGCCCGATTTCGGCTTCAACGGGCGGTGGCTGCAGACCCCTGGCGGCGGCGAGGTGCATCTCATCGAAGTGGCCGACTGGGTGCCGCCCAAGGGCCAGCACTGGGCCTTCAAGGTGGCCGACATCGACGCCACCGTGGCCGAGCTGCGCGACGCTGGCGTGAGGGTCAAGGACCCGGTGCCGCTGCCGGGCACGTCCGCCCGCCAGACGTTCTTCTTTGACCCTGCCGGCAACATGATCGAGCTGAATCAGCCCGCCTGACTTACGTGTCGGCGCGGTAGGCCGCCAGATTCATCACCCGGTCGAACAGGTTCTCGGCGCCGATCTGATTGCAAAGGTTTTCAAAGCCGCTGTGCGGACCGTGCCATACCAACTCGTCGATGCTGTTGGACACGGGCGCGTCGGTGCGCACCGTGGCGATGCGGCGGAACAGCAACGCGAGATCTCGCTCAGCAACCAGCGTTGCAGCGAGGCCGGCAGCCCCGCGGACCTTGGGCTCCCAGTCTTCGTGCGAGTCGGGAATCGCCTCGATGTGGCCGTAGTGCGACAGCATCACTGATGTTGACTTGGCGCCCCAGCCCTTCAGGCCTGGAAAGCCGTCGGCGCTGTCGCCGACGAGGCCGAGATAGTCGGGAATCGATTCGGGCCTGACGCCGAACTTGGCCTCGACGCCTGCCGCGTCGATGACCTCGTCGGCTCGGCGATCCCACTGGACGACCTTGCCGCCCACGCACTGGCCCAAGTCCTTGTCGGGCGTGCAGATGAACACCTGCCGGACTTGCTCGTCGTCGTCAGCCAGCGCCGCGCCGGCCGCCATGGCGTCGTCGGCTTCGAACTCGATCATCGGCCAGACAGCGACGCCCAGCAGCTCCAACGCCTCCTCGGTGGGATGGAACTGGGACGCCAGGTCGGGCTCGATGCCCGAACCGTCCTTGTAGCCCGGCCACAGATCGTTGCGGAACGACTCCACGACATGATCGGTGGCGACGGCGACATGCGTGGCGCCTCCCTCCAGCAGCATCACGATGTTGCCCAGCACGCCCCGCAGCGCCCCGATCTCACTGCCGTCGGACGCCTTGCGGCTGGGCACCGCGAAGAAGTGACGGAACAACTCGTAGGTGCCGTCAATCAGGTGAACATCGAACTGGCCGGCCGGGGGCGGTGCTCCTGGCGATCCCTCCATGGGCGCGACCCTAGGAGCCAGCAGTCCAGGGCATCGCCGCCACAGGCCGCCCTAGAGTTGGCGCGGCCGAGCCGCCGGGGCAACCTCCGGCCGCCGGGCGACTGAACCAACAGACGAACATGGTCCACGGCGACGCACGACACTGAGGGGACGACATGAAGGTTCCGTTTACTGTTTCCGACTTCCTGTACCGGGCTGAGAACGTCTACCCGGAGCGGGTGGCGCTGGCCGACGAGCCCGAGGCGCCTGGCGGCGGGCTTGGCGAGATCACCTACGCCCGGTTCGGCGAACTGGTGCGGGCCCAAGCCGCCAAGCTGGACCAGATCGGCATCGGCCACGGCGAGCGGGTCGCGATGGTGTCCCAGAACGCCGGCCGTTTGATGACGTCGTTCTATGGCGTGTCGGGCTACGGCCGCATCTTCGTGCCGATCAACTTCCGCCTCAGCCACGACGAGATCAGCTACATCATCGATCACTGCGGCGCCACGATGCTGCTGGTGGACCCCTCCATGGAGGACACCTGCAAGGACATCGACGTCGAGCACTTCGTGGTGATGGGCACCGACGCCGACGATCAGATGTACGCGTCGGGCGTCGAGCCCGCCCCCTGGACGCCCGACGAGGACGTCACCGCCACCATCAACTACACCTCCGGCACCACCGCCCGCCCCAAGGGCGTGCAGCAGACCCACCGGGCGCTGTGGGTGAATGCCACCACGTTCGGCTGGCACTCGGGCGTCAGCGACCGCGACGTGTACCTGCACACGCTGCCGATGTTCCACTGCAACGGCTGGGGCATGCCCTACGCCGTGACCGGCATGGGCGGCAAGCACGTGGTGCAGCGCGAGGTGCGCGGCCCCGAGATCCTGCGGCGCATCGACCAGCACGGCGTGACGCTGATGTGCGGCGCGCCGGCCGTGGTGGCCGCAGTGCTGGATGCTGCGGCCGAGTGGGAGGGCCCCATTCCCGGCAGCGGACGGGTGCGGATGGTGGTGGCGGGCGCCCCGCCGCCCACTCGCACCATCGCCCGGATGGAGACCGAGCTGGGCTGGGAGTTCATCCAGATCTACGGCCTCACCGAGACGGCGCCGCTGCTGACCATGAACCGCTGCCGGCCCGAATGGGACGATTTCGAGCCCGACGACAAGGCCCGCAAGCTGAGCCGGGCGGGTGCGCCGGCGATCGGCGTCAAGATCGACGTGGACAGCCAGGGCGAGATCCTGGCGCGGGCCAACGTGGTGCTCGAGGGCTACTGGGAGCAGCCCGAGGCCACGGCCGAGGCCATCACCGACGGCTGGTTCCACACCGGCGACGGCGGCACGATGGACGATGAGCACCACGTCACGATTTCCGACCGCAAGAAGGACGTGATCATCTCTGGCGGCGAGAACGTGTCCTCCATCGAGGTGGAGGACGTGCTGTTCAGCCATCCGGCAGTCACCGAGGTTGCGGTGATCGGCGTGCCCGACGAGAAGTGGGGCGAGACCATCAAGGCCCTCGTGGTCGTCGACGGCGAGCCAACCGAGCGGGAGCTCATCGACTTCTGCCGCGAGCGGATGGCCCACTTCAAGTGCCCCACCAGCGTCGACTTCCGCGAGGAGCTCGCCCGCACCGCCACTGGCAAGCTCCAGAAGTTCAAGCTCCGTGCGCCGTACTGGGAAGGCATGGAGAAGCTGATCAACTAGATCGCGACCGCTGCGGAGGCGGCAGGACCCTCTGCTCCCGCGATCCAGCAGGTCGCAACGTCGCAGAGTCTCCTGCCGCCTCCGCAGCTATCGATTCTGTTCGGCGCCTCCGCAGCTATCGACTCTGTGCGTTGCCTCCGCGGTTAGAGGGGTTCGACGCCGCCTTCTGCTCGGCGGCGCTCTACGAAGTCGGTGAGCTCGGCACGGATGGCGTCGTCCATCGGCGGCTCCTCGTAGTCGGCCAAGAGCTGCTTCCAGATGCCGTTCGCTCGCTGGGTGGCGTCGAGCGAGCCGTCTTCCTGCCACGTCTCGAAGTTGCGCCAGTCCGACAGCATCGGCTCGTAGAACGCCGTGTTGTAGCGCTCCAGCGTGTGGGCAGCGCCGAAGAAGTGGTTGGCAGGCCCGACTTCGGCAATGGCGTCGACCGCCAGCGACGCGTCGTCGATCACCGTCGGCTGCAGCATCGCCCGGATCATCTGGATCATCTCGGCGTCGATGATCACCTTCTCGTACGAGGCGCACAGCCCGCCCTCGATCCAGCCCAGACCGTGCAGCACGTAGTTGATGCCGCCGACGACGCACGCCCACAGCGACATCTGCGACTCGTAGGCGGCCTGAACATCGGGGGCGTTGGAGGCGTTCGCGTTCGAGGCCCGCAACGGCAGGCCGTAGCGGCGCGCGAGCTGGCCGCTGATGATGGTGGCCTTCGCGTACTCGGGCGTGCCGAACGCCGGCGCACCCGATCGCATGTCGACATTGGAGGTGAAGCTGCCGTACACGACGGGGACGCCAGGGTTCACCAGTTGCGACAGCGTGATGCCCGCGAGTGCCTCGGCGTTCTGCAAGGTGAGAGCGCCAGCGATGGTGACGGGTGCCATCGCCCCCGCGAGAGTGAACGGCGTGAACACGACCGGCTGGCCGTGGCGGGCGAGCTCGATGGCGCCTTCCAGCATCGGCTTGTCGTACACGAGCGGCGAGTTCGCGTTCACCACCGTGTGGATGGACGGTTCGCGCAGGAGCGTGTCGTGGTCGATGCCGCGAGCGATGCGGGCGATCTCGATGGCGTCGCTGACGCGTGCGCGTCCCAGCGAGTAGCAGAACCCAGGCTTGGTCGACAGCGTGTACATGGCCGACACGGCGTCCAGATGGCGTGTGCGCACTTCGAGATCGATCGGCTCGACGGAGTGGCCGGTGCAGGTGTCGGCAGCATCAAGCGATTGCTGCAACCGCAGCATGTTGCAGAAGTCGACGTAGTTTCCAGTGACCCGGCCGCGGTCGAGATCGGACACATTCGGCGGGCTGCCGACCATGCCGAACACCACCCAGTCATCGCCGAAGACGACGCTGTTGGCTGGGTCTCGCGCATGCAGCGTGAACTGCGACGGTGCGAGTGCGACCTGCTCGGTGACCATCTCGGGCTCGAACCGCACGCGCACGCCATCGTCGGAGCTTGCACCTGCCGCGCACAAGATCTGTACCGCTTCGGGCAGCAGGAAGTTCATGCCGATCTCGCACAGCACCCGCAGCGATGCCTCGTGGATGCGTTCGACTTCGTCGGCGCTGATGAGCTCGAGCGGCGGGAAGGTGTTGCGTGCTTGGCCCAGCGGCGCCGGCGCAACGGTGGTCGCGGCCTGCCGCCTACGACCTCGACGCGCCATCGTCGCTACGCCACTGCCGGGCCATCTCGATCAGCCTTGGGCTCACTGGGCTGCTCACTGGCTCGAACCGTACGGACCTGTTTGGATCACGTCAATATGAACGCGATGCAAGTTGCGCAATATCTGAATGAACGACTGATCGTCAGCGGCGCAGCCCCGCAAGGATTTCCGTCCGTTCGACATCGGTCGGTGCACGGCCGACATAGATCTCGAAGTAATACGTCAACGCTTCGATGCGGTCATCCATCGGCACATCGACCTCCAACTCGTACCAGCCCATCTGCAGGAAATAGATGGTGCGCGCCCGGTGCAATCTCATTTCCGGGTCGCTGACCTCCGAAGCGAGCATTTCCACGCACGCATCCACCCGTCGCTGATCGGTCGCCCTGAGCTTCTGCCACAACTCTGGGTTGCTGCGTCCCCAATTGCGCACCGCCACTTCGAGGTGCGGGTCGAAGCGTTCGAAGCCCAGCCAGCACCGCATCAACGCGACATAGCGGTCGACGATGCTGCCCTCGAGCGTCGCCGCCCCGATGATCGAACCTGAATTGGTGTCTTCCCACACTTCCAGGAGGCGGTTGAGCAGGGCTTCGTGGTTCTCGAAGTGCCAGTAGAAGCTGCCCCGCGTGACGCCGAGCTTCTTGGACAACGGCAAGACCTTGACGGCGCTGATGCCGTCCGAAACGAGCACGTCCAGCGCGGCCGCTACCCAGTCGTCGGCACGCAGGCGCACGCGTTCAGCCATCGAGCCACCCTAGCCACCGCCCAACCGGTCGCTTTTGGACGCAACCAGGGCGGCGAAGTGCCGACTCTTGGAGTCATCACTCCCACAATCGGCCTACGCTGAGGCAGTGCGAGTCGAAGAGCTGGCATCGGCCCACTCGGTGAGCGTCGACACGGTGCGCTATTACCAGAAGATCGGGCTCCTGCACCCGCCCGTGCGCGAGGGGCGGGTGGCGCAATACGACCAGGGCCACGAGCGACGGCTCGGCGAGATCCGGCGCCTGTCAGGGGCGGGTTTCTCGCTTGCGCAGATTCGACAGCTCGGCGACGGCCACGACGACCCGATGCTGGGGGCGCTGGGCGCACGCCACGACGACACGCTGACCTTCGACGAGCTGGTGCGGCAGTCCGGGCTCGATCCCGAACTTGTGCGGCTGGCGACCGACACCGGCCTGGTGCGGCCGCTGCACCCCTCGGTGAGCAACCTCGGCGAGGCGGCGGCTGGCGGCAGTGCCGCCGACAACGTGCTGTACAGCTCCGGAGCGCTCACGATGCTGAACGCTGCCACCGAGCTGCTCGCCGCCGAGATGCCGCTCGACGATCTCATCGGCCTCGCGCTGCGGCACGCATCCAACATGGAAGCTGTCGCTGCGGACGCCGTCGAACTGTTCGCCGAACGCTTCGCGGACCGGCCCGCCGTGCAGCGTGCGGAGCTGGCGGCACGGCTGATTCCGCTGGTCACCGATCTGGTGGCACAGCACTTCCGCGAGTCGCTGGTGGAACGAGCCACCGAACGCATCCTGGCCGGCGACGACCACGACCGTGGGGCCGTCGGGCCAGACGCCGGCGGGCGCGACACCCACACCGTGACGTTGGAATGTCGGGAGCTCGCCGGCGCGACCGACCCGCTCGCGGTGTTCGCCGCAGCCAAGGGTCCCCAGCGGGTGTACTGGGCATCTGGAGCGGACGACCTGGAATTCTGCGCTGTGGGCAGCGCCTTCGAAGCCGAGGCTCCCGCAGGTGCCGAACGCTGGGCCGCCGTTGCTGAGACGCTGGGCCGGCTGGAGGTCACGATGACCGGCGACAGCGGCCACCCAACCGGTCCACTGCTGGTGGGCGGCTTCTCGTTCAGCGCAGACCCACCGCAGGCGGGCTCGGCGTGGGAGGCGTTCGGCACCGGCACGTTGACATTGCCCGAACTGCTCGTGGTCCGCCACGGCGACCGGTCTTGGGCGATCTCCGTGCCGGGGGCCAGCGACGCACCGCTCTTCGAGGCTGAGCCGGCAGGCGACGCCGTAGCCCCCGCGACCAGCGATCTGAACGCAGCGGCGCTTGCATCGCTCGGCGACAGCTACCAGACCGACGACGGCTACCTCCAGCTCGTGCGGCGCGCCCTGGGCAGGATCGCCGACGGCGGGCTCGACAAGGTCGTGACGGCCCGCGAGCTGCGCATCGCCTCGGGGCTCGAGCCCATCGCCCTGCTCGACCGGCTGCGCCAGCGATACCCATCGTGCGTGACGTTCGCCTTCGGGCGGGAGTCGCAAACGTTCTTGGGTGCCACGCCCGAACGGCTGGTGCGCTTCGACGGCACACGGCTGGGAACCGATGCACTGGCCGGCTCGCAGCCCCGTCACCGCGACCCCGCGCGCAACCGGGAACTCGCGGCCGAATTGCAGCGCGACCCCAAAGAGCTGACCGAGCACGCGATGGTGGTGACCGACGTGCGCGACACGCTGCGCGCGAGCGGGGTGATGCTCGATCCCCCGTCACCGACCGGCGTCATGGAACTGCGGCGCATCATGCACCTGCATACGCCGATCGCCGGGCGTGTCACGGCCGGCTCGACGGTGCTGGAACTCGCTGGCGCACTGCATCCGACGGCGGCGGTCGCGGGACTGCCGCGGCGAGTCGCCCGCGACTGGATCGCCGAGCACGAAGGCTTCGACCGGGGCTGGTACGCAGCGCCAGTCGGCTGGACAACACTGGACGGGCACGGCGAGTTCCGCGTCGCGTTGCGCTGTGCGCTGACCGGCCCGTCGGAGACCAGGTTGTTCGCGGGCGGCGGCATCGTGGCCGGCGCAGACCCTCCCGCAGAACTGGCCGAGACCGCCACCAAGTTCGAGGCGCTGCTGTACGCGCTCAGAGACGATTGAGCCGCGGCATGCAGATCGCCGACAACGACGCCGCCTACCTGGCCTGCCGCTCGCTGTGTGAGGGGCTGGTCGCAGCCGGCATCAGCGATGCAGTGGTGTCGCCCGGTTCTCGGTCGATGCCGCTGGCGCTCACCGTCGACGCCACCGCCGGGTTGCGCACCTGGGTGCGGATCGACGAACGATCCGCGGGCTACTTCGCGCTCGGGCTGGCGAAGGGTTCAGGGCGGCCGGTGGTGCTGGTGTGCACGTCGGGCACTGCAGCGGCCAACTACCTGCCGGCGGTGGTCGAGGCACACTATTCCGGCGTGCCGCTGGTGGTGCTGACTGCTGACCGGCCGCCTGAGTTGCGGGGCTGGGGCGCTGGGCAGACCATCGATCAGCACTCGCTGTATGGCAGTCATGTGCGCTGGTTCTGTGAGACGCCGGTGGCTTCGGAGCTGCCGGTTGATCAGGCGGTGCGGTGGTTCGGTGTTGCGGCTGCTCGGGCTGTGACGCTGGCGGCGGGAATGAATCCTGGGCCTGTGCATCTGAATGTGCCTTTTCGTGAGCCTTTGGAGCCGGTTGGGTCGATTGGGGTTGGTTCTTCGCCCGGGGTTTCGGGAGGGGAGGGGCAGTGCTCTGCTCCCGCGATCCAGCCGGTCGCAACGTCGCAGACCCCTGCCCCTCCCCTCCCTATTCGTGCGTTTGTCCCTGGGACGGGCTTCGGTGTGTCGGCGGGGGACGTGGCTGCTCTGGTGGCGTTTGCTCGTGGGCGTGCTCGTGGTGTGGTGGTGGCGGGTCCGATGCATGACGGGGATCGGTGGGCGGATGCGGTGGCGGCTTTCTGCAGAGCGTCTGGGTGGCCGCTGTTGGCTGAGCCTTGCTCGCAGCTTCGGCTTGAGTTGGGTGGGGTTGTTGTTACTGACCATCACGATTTGCTGCTGCGGACGCCGTGGGCAGACTCCGAGCCGCCTGAGGCGGTGCTGCGTGTTGGTGGGGCTCCTACTTGCAAGCCTTTGCGGCTTTGGATCGAGCGCCATCGGCCTGCCTTTGCGCTGGTGGATCCGGCGGGTGGCTGGACTGATGCGAGCTTCAGCGTTTCGCTGCACCTGTCGATGGGGCCGGACGCGCTTGCCGACGCCGCGGCGCAGCTGAATCCCGGGGACACCGCGTGGGGGCAGCGCTGGGCAGACGCCGACGAACGGGCGGCCATGGCCATCGACGGGGTGCTCGATAGTGAGCCGTTGCTGGAAGCTGGCGTGGCGCGACAACTCGGTCGCAGCCTGCCGGGGGGTCATGCGCTGTACGTGTCCAACTCGATGCCTGTGCGCGATGTCGATTCGTACTTGCGAGCCCGCTCTGAGTCTTTGGCGGTGCATGCCAACCGGGGTGCTAGCGGCATTGACGGTGTGATCTCCGCGGCGGCCGGCGTCGCGGCTGGCGGTACCGCGACGACCGTGCTGGTCGGCGATTTGGCGTTTCGCCACGATCTCGGCGGGCTTGTCGGAGCGTTCGACACGGGGCCGGCTGAAGCTGCTGGACCAGACGGGTTCGACCTCACCGTGCTGGTCGTCGACAACGGCGGCGGCACCATCTTCTCGTTCCTGCCGGCGTACGGCGTCGTGGATGCCGGTGCATTCGACCGGGTGCTCACCACGCCGCCGAAACACAGCAGTGCCGCACTGGCCCGCGGGCTCGCGAAGAGCATGGGTTTCGAGCACCACCACGTCACCAGTTGCGACCAGCTCGGATCACTGCTGGCATCCCACGAACCGGGGCGCGGCCTTCGCATTGTCACGATCGACATCGACGCCGACGCCAACCGGGACCAGCACCGTCGCCTGGCCGGCGCGGTCGAACGGGCGGTCGGGGATGCAGCGACCAGCGTGTCGTGATTCCGCAACCCGAAACGCTGCAGCTCGCCGCCAACGTGAGCGGCAGCGGCGAGCCGGTCATCATCATCCATGGGTTCACCGGCAGTGGTGCCGCGATGGCGCCGCTGGTCGATCGCCTCGATGGCTACCGGTGCATCACCGTCGACCTAGTCGGTCACGGCCGCAGCCCCTCGCCGGCTGACCTCGCGCCCTACAGCGTCGAGGCCATGGCAGCGTCGGTCGCCGTTCTCGGCGTCGGCATGGGCGGCGAGCCGTGCCATGTGGTCGGCTATTCGATGGGTGGCCGAGTGGCGCTGGCGCTGGCCGACGCGCACCCGGATGCGTGCAGATCGCTCACGCTCATCAGCGCAACTGCCGGTATCTCCGATGCGGCAGAGCGTGCTCAGCGTCGCGACGCGGACGCAGCGCTGGCCGGTCGGATCGACGCAGGGGGCATGGCGCGCTTCGTGGACGACTGGGTGGCGCTGCCGATGTGGGACACGCTGCGGGCACGGCTCAGCGCCGCCGAGTGGCAGGCCTCCATCCGCCAGCGCATGGCTTGCGATCCTGTCGGCTTGGCGAACTCGCTGCGTGCGGCGGGAACGGGATCGATGACGCCCCTGTGGGATCGCTTAGCCAACCTCGAAGTGCCGACGCTGGTGCTGTGCGGCGAACTCGACGCCAAATTCGTCGCGATCGGCCGCGAGATGGCCGGTCTGATGCCCCGCGGCGAACTCGCCGCCGTGGCCGATGCGGGCCACGCCGCCCATCTCGAAGACCCCGACGCCTGCGCAGCGGCCATCCGCCGGCACCTCATCGCACACTGATATCCGGTCGTCAGCGGCGTACTTGCCCGTCTTGCTGCAACTGGCAGGCCGACGCTATGGCCAGCTGTGCGTCACCCTCACCGGAACCCCAAGGTGCTGGGTAAGCAGATCGCCGATCACCGCTTCCAATTCTTCACGCGAAACGTCGTGACGGTTCGTAATCGTCTGGGCGCTGCCCGTCAACACTGCTGAGGCGACCGGGCGAGAGATACGGAGCGAGTCAATCGCAACTTCGAGTCGATTGGCCCGATGATCGATATGGCTCCGTTGCACGACCGACCGCAGTTCGAGCTTCGGGTACCGCAGATAGGAGGTATCGCTGAACGGAAGATAGAATTCACGGCCGCTGTTGAATTGCATCAATGCCTGATCAAGTTCCTCATAGGTGAGCCCTGCTCCAATGCGAAGTTCAATGTCGTCGTGCTCATCTGCCACGAGTTGTGCCGCGTCACTTGGAGGATTTGAGCCCGCGATCCACAACCAGGCCAAGTATGATCCATCAGTGCCGTCGCGGTCGATTCCCCAACCGGCAAACCGGTGCTGCTCTATATCACGCAACTGTTCGAGCACTCCTTGAAAACGTGCTATGGACGCAAATTGTTGTTGTGCTTCCGAAGGGAAGACTCTATAGCGCATCGAATACTGTTGATCAGGACACCAGATTCCATGCCTAGTGTAATTCCCGGCGCAGGGTGCCACATCCCAAGCGCGCAGGATCAAGCGATCATTGCACGTGTCACTCAGGGTGACGCTCGCGCCTCCCGATGTTGAAACAAAATCACCTGAAGCGAACGGGCCATACACGAATCCAGAGCGTTGATGCAAGAAAATTTCACCACTGTCTGAGTCGTATTGGGTCCAACCGCGCGGGAATGAGAGCGCAATACGCCGATGCTCACTCGGAAAGGGTGCTTCAAAGTCAACCAATTCCAAGTACACGCAGTCACCGTCTATAGCTAAGAATCCGGACTCGGGCCATCCAAGCCCATCCATATTCGCGTCAAGATTCGGCTCGTGCATCTCGGCAAAATCTGCCCACGGCAGCAGCAGCGGCCTAGGGGGTACCGAATATGGCACCGGATGCACTTCATCCCGGTTGCCCAGCTTCGATGTAGAACTAGTTGATGACAATTGACTCGTTGCGCTGCCTAGACCATGACCCGGTACGGTGCTCTTTGGGTTCACATCGCTCAGTGGGTTGGGTTCAACAGACGGGAGACGTGCTTGACTGGTCGCGGGGTATTCGGTCGCTGTGTCAGTGCAACCAAGGAGCACGATTAGGATGCCCACGAGAACCGATCTAACTAAGCCCACAGACACTTGCGACATCGCTCAACGCCTCAGATGATGAAGACTCAGAGAACGTCTCTTGCCCAACCTGTCACGACCGAGGCATTAAGAATACCCTCGACCCTTTGAATCGCACTGAAATAGATCTTCGTATTTGGCCTGTTGCAGTTGTTCCCGCTGTTGCTGCCTTTGTGGATGCCATAGGCAGACGAATAGCTATAGACAGGGCCTCCGCTGTCGCCACTGCAGGAACGCATGTCGGGTCCAGTAGCTCGGACGAAGACCGCGGCACAGCTTGAGCCATTTGCGTCACAGCCGCCCGAGGGGTTCGGCCGAACTCTGACGTTGTCAACTGTGCCGCAGCTCGCAGCCGAACGAATTCCGAAGTGGCAGACGTAGTGACCATTCATCTGCAGTCTGTGGGGTCCGATGCTCTGAATCGCACACGTTTCGGGCCGGAGCAGGTCCGTGTTGCACCGGATTCGGTGCGTGACGCTGTGGTTCTGGCCCTGCGGTATCAGATACAAAGCGGCATCGACGAACCGGTTCCAAGATCGCGCACCCTCCGTAACCGTTACGCCTTGTGTCCGCCGAGACTGGCCGCGGCAATGTCCAGCCGTGATAATGCCGTGGCGGCCCGTTCCGTTCTGGACGGCTGTGAATCCTGAGGTACATGTGCCCATGCTGCGGCCGCCTTCGAATGCCACTTCGTCTACAAGGGGTTCCGAACCTACAACGTCGAAACTGACGTCAATATGTGGCGCCAGAAGCACTCGCACACTGCGCAGGACTGCGGCGTCCCGTTGGCTATTCTCTCCAGTGGAGCCGACAGGGCCAACGTCGTCAGGCAGTTTCCCGCCAGGAGTCACTGAGGGTGCGATTGGGACGCTCGCCGGGTGAATACCGATCTCCAAAGCGTTGGCACGCAGGTCAATACCCGTGTGTGTGACGGCGTCAGTGAATGTCACATCGCTGCCTACTGCGCCGGTGTTGCCGACCGAGCCGACCGCCTCGCCGAAGCCGAACCGGTCCTGAGCGGCGACCAACTGGGCGAAGGTGGAGGTAGCACCGGTGCGGATCTCCACATCAGCATGAGCGGCAGCAATTGCAGCGGTCTGACTGCTGGGAGGCTGATCGCCGGTGAGCAACACCCACGCGGTCAGCGCGCCTCTGTGGTCAAGGCCCCAACCGGCCAGACGGTCGGCCTCATGTTCATGAAGTGATGCAATGACCTCCTGCAATTTGGGTATGCGTTCCAAACGCCGCTGTGCCTCGGCGTAGGTGACCGAATAGTCCGACGCGTATGAGGCCACGACCGGGTGCGTCGCGGACTCGTCGTCAGGAGCGGAGTCGGCATGAGCGGTTGTCGGCAGCAGCACACCTATCGCTGCTGCAGCAATCAGCACGGCGAACAGTCGCCGTGCTCCCGGCCAAACGGGTCGCCTCGGGCTGCTCGAGGGCGGTCGGGGTTGTCGATGGTGCATCGTGCTCTCCTTTCGAACCACTGGCTCGGGCGAGACGGCTCGCTACGAGCCTTCCGTTGCTCCCACCTTACCGAACGTCCAGTAAGCAACAAGACGCCAATCGCGACATCGGGTGCTGTCAAGAGGCCGCGCGGATAGGTGAGACCGCGTCGGACCAATTTCGTTCACGTCATCGGGAGGCTCAGCAAAGCCGCGATGGTGCCGCTGGTTGATCGCCTCGATGGCTACCGGTGCATCGCCGTCGACCTGGTTGGCCACGGCCGCAGCCCCTCGCCGGCTGACCTCGCGCCCTACAGCGTCAAAGCCATGGCAGCGTCGGTCGCCGTTCTCGCCGCCGGCATGGGTGGCGAGCCGTGCCATGTGGTCGGCTATTCGATGGGCGGCCGCGTGGCGCTGGCGCTCGCCGCCGCGCACCGCGATGCGTGCAGATCGCTCACGCTCATCAGCACAACTGCCGGCATCTCCAATGAAGCAGAGCGGGCTCAACGCCGCGAAGCCGACGAAGCGCTCGCCGACCGCATCGACGAAGGGGGCATCACGCGCTTCGTCAACGACTGGGTGGCGCTGCCAATGTGGGACACGCTGCGGGCACGGCTCAGTACCGCCGAGTGGCAGGCCTCCATGCGACAGCGCACGCAATCCAATCCGGTCGGCCTGTCGAATTCGCTGCGTGCGGCGGGAACGGGATCGATGACGCCCCTGTGGGATCGACTGGACGGCATCGCGGTGCCGACGCTGGTGCTGTGCGGGGCGCTGGACTACAAGTTCGTCGCGATCGGCCGCGAGATGGCCGACCTGCTGCCCAACAGCGAACTCGCCGTGCTAGACGGCATCAGTCACGCCCTCCATCTCGAATATCCCGACGCCTGCGCAGCGGCCATCCGCCGGCACCTCATTGCTCACTGCCTTACTGCCGACGGCAGCCGGAGTGATCGGCCACTCGAAAGTGGTGCGGCTTCAGTCGTCAGGATCGGTGTCGAGGTCCATCCCTTAAGTCGCGCCGCCGCGCGTCACCGAGTTTCGAACTCAGTGCGTTGCAACCGCGCAAGGACAAATGGTCCGAACTCGACCACGTACGGTGCTGACCTCAACGACAATGGATCGATCGCGATGCCGAGGGATGCCAAACGCTCGCGTATGTCCTCATACTCATCGCGAGCGAAAACCTTCTTCGTCTGCTCGGCCAGATGCTCTCGAGTGGCCCGTTGCCACCAGTTCTGTGTCAGCACTGCATTCCAGCCGCGGTCGTCACGGAGCATGATGCGCCGACCGTCGGCGACATCGGCGAATTCCGACACTTGGAACTCGATCCTTCGCGCGAGCTTGCGAACCAGCTCACGGTCAGGAGATGTCGCCGCCAAGCGCGGGAAGTACTCGCGAAGCCGACCGTCGGGCATCTCTAGGCATTCAATGGCCATCTCCGGCTCTGTCAGACGAAAGTTGTCGTCGGCTACCCAGACTCGTCCCCAACTGACGTCGCAATAGGCACCCAGAGCGACGACCGACACAGCGTCTCCGCGATCAGCATGAGGCACGGCGGCTCCTACAACGGGCAGGCTTCAGTAGATCCGGCAGGGAATTCGAACGCACCGGGCAACAGCGCACTGACGGTGTCGTCCTCGTTCACGATGCAGTCCGGGCCGCCGGCCTCCACCAGCAGCTGTCGGCAGCGGCCACAGGGAGTGATCGGATTGCCGTCAGGACCGGTCACTGCCACCGCAACGAGACGCCCGCCGCCGCTGCGGTGCAAGTCGCTCACCATGCTGCACTCCGCGCACAGCGTCAGGCCGTAGGACGCGTTCTCGACATTGCAGCCGGACACGATGCGGCCGTCGTCGGTGAGGCCGGCCGCTCCTACGTAGTAGTCCGAGTACGGCGCGTAGGCCATGCGCGCCGCTTGGCGGGCCGCGGTGCGCAGTTCAGCCCAATCGATGTCCTTGTTGCTTGGCATCGTGGAGTGCCTCTCGCCTTGAGTGGTTGATGAGGGTATGGTCGCCACCCCTCGTTTTCTTGGGGCCTCGGGGCAATAGCGTCTTGGCGGTGCAGGCGACCTTGCGGGAGTTCGAGCTGGTCATGGCTCGGCCTTTGCTGACTGCTCATGGGGCTATCACTGCTCGGCGGGGCATTGAGGTCATGGTGGGTGATGACGCTTGTGTGGGTCGGGGTGAGGCGGCGCCTTTGCCGGGGTTCGGGGTGGAGACCTATTCCGAGGCGCTGGCTGCGCTGGAGCGCTGGGCTGCCGATCCTGAGGGCGAGCCGCCGCGTGAACCGTGCGCTGCTGCTGCCGTCGAGTCGGCGCTGACACAGCTTGACGCCGAGATCGAGGGGGTCACGCTGGCCACGTTGCTCGCTGGGCGCGCACCGACCCAGCGGCGCATCGCAACGCATGCACTCGTGTCCGATCTGGATCCTGAGGCCGCGGCTCAGCGGGCCGCACGGGCGGCGGCTGCGGGGCACCTGGCGGTGAAGCTGAAGGTTGCCGCGCGCGATCCGGACGGCAGCGCTGCGGCGGCTACCTCAGCGAGCGAGGCGGCGCGCATTGCCGCGGTGCGCCGGGCCCTGCCCGCCGGCGTGGCGCTGCGGCTGGATGCCAACGGGGGTTGGGACCGATCCACCGCGGTGAGGGCCCTCCGCCCTGTCGGTCATCTCGACATCGAGTTCGTGGAGGAACCGACGCCCCAGCCAGCGGACTGGGCGCAGATCAGCCGGACTGTCGGGTTGCCCATAGCTGCCGATGAACACCTGCGCGACCCTGACGCGCTTGACCGGCTCGTCGAGGTGGGCGCCATCGAGGTGGCGGTGCTGAAGCCTGCTGTGCTGGGCGGTCCGCATGCCACCTATGACCTTGCTCGGCGTGCGGCCATGCGTGGGGTTCGGTCGGTGGTTTCTACGTTTATCTGCGGGCCGGCAGGGTTGCGGGTTGCTCGTGACACTGCTGTGGCTGTTGATCCGCGCGGCGTGCATGGGATCGGCACTGCTTCGCTGTTTGCTGAGGCTCTGCCGGAGGATGTGACTCCTGCGGGGGGGTATCTGCCAATTTCTAGCTCTGCAAGCTGACGATCTCTTCGACCCAGCGCAACTGTCGCAGCCCGAGTTCTTCGCCGGGGAACACTCGGGCCACGATCTCTGTGATGTCTTCGAGAGAGTCGATGCCCTGATGCGTCAGCAAGCGGCGCAGATCGGACTCGTCGGTTCGACGTGCCGAGCGTGCCTTCATGGCGATCATGTGCTCGGCGGATGCGGCGACAACTGACAGGCTCGGCCGCTCAAATGCGATCGCGCCGCGTCGATCACGCTCTTGGGGCATGTACATCGTCGCCTGCTCGTTGATCCATGTCGACGGCCAGCCGCGCTCGCGGGCAATCTCGTGCGCTGCCCGCATCACCTCGTCGTAGCCGGCCGAGATCGAGGCATCCACGTCGCGGGTGAGTCGAAGCTCGTCATAGAGCAACGCCATTGCCGCTCCACCGGCGACATAGATGCGGGCAATCACGCCTCTCGCGTCGAGCCGCTGGGCGAGGTCGTCGAATGCACCGCGGATGTCGGATGCGCTGAGCGGCCCCACGGTTAAACAACTGTGAGTTCTTCGCGCGGAATCCAGATGCCGTGAGCCTCGAAAGTTATCGGCGTGGTCACGATCGTGCGAACCCGGTCGTAGTCATGGCAGCCGCCTGCGTACCAGAACGTCCGCAGATGCCGCTCGCGATGCAGCGTCCACGCGGGCGGCTCGATGCCATCCTCGATGCAACGATGTTCCGCGTAGGCAGCCAGGAATGCATCCCACCGCTCGTCGACGCTTTCCGGTGCCCGGCACACGAGCGCTCGACGCTGCTCGACCGGCGTGTCTTCCCACACTTGGCCGAAGTCGTGCAGCACCAGCCTGAGCTTCCATTCGTCGTCTTCGGTGCGCAGCGCGGGGACATAACGCCACAGGGCATTCGGCGGCTGGTCGTCACGGCCTGGGCTGCTCGCATCGCCGTCGGCAGTGACGCTTGCGCCGCCGAAGCCAGCCATGACTGCCAGCGTAACGGCACGGCAATTGCCGCCAAGGGGACGCCGCGAAACGACGGTATGTCGTGCGCTGCCAAGCGCCGGCCACGGCATCTGATGCACCGACTGCCTAGCGGCAGCCGCCGTTGTCCGTGTCCCAGGCGCAGTTCGGAGTCTGCCCGTTGACGTCCACGACATCGCCGACCTGTTTCCACGTCTGCTCAGAGGCGTCGAATCGGCTGAAGTCCGAACCCCCGACGAAGTACGCATCGGCGTTGCCGTTGAATTGGGTGATGATGCCGTCGAGGATCATCGGGTGGTAGATGCTCAGCGAACGCACCGCCAAGATGAAGTTGGTGCGAGTCAGGCCGCCCGGAAGATCCGCAGCAATGCGCAGAGCCTCGCCGTAGGGATAGCCGTACATGTAGCCGATGGCATACAGCGACACGGTCGGGTCGAGACCGGCGGCCTGCAGGTTCGAGTTCGCGAATGCAATGAAGGGCTCATCGGCGTACTTCGGGTCGGTCGAGTCCTTCGACCCGCCGCCGACGATCCACCAGCCATCAGCCGCTCCGCCGGCCGGCTTCATGTAGGCGTCGAGGCTCTTGCACACCGACGGCGTGAACAGCACGCCGCCCTTGGCATTGATGTCATCGATCAGACCGCGCTGGCGGGCTTCCTGGATGGCCAGCAAGCACGGGTTGCCCGCCGTCATCGAAATGAACACATCGGGCTCGATCGCCGAGATGGTCGTCATCTCGTTGTTCAGCGTCGGCGCAGCCGGGTCGTGACGCACCGGCCAGAACTCGCTCACCACGTCGGGGTTGGCCTCTGCCCACTCATGGAAGCCCTGTTCATAGGCAAGACCGAAGTCGTTGTCCATCACCAGGCCGGCGACCGTCACGGGGAGCTTGGCGGCGAGGTTCTGCTTGATCCAAGTTCCCCACAGAATCGACTCGGTCGAGTACGACATCTGCATGATGCTGGTCCACGGATGGTTCACCGGGTCGCCCCACGCCGGGTGGCCGGTCATCACGAACGGGTGCGGGATGCACTCCTCGTTGATCTTGTCGTACACCGCCAAGGTGTTCGGCGAGCCCAGCGTCAGAATCGAGAACACATTCTCCGCCTCGATCAGCTCATCCACGAACTCGACCGTCCAAGCGGCGACGTAGGCGTCGTCCTTGATGATCAGCGTCAGGTCGCGCGGGGTGCCGCCGACCATGATCGGATCGTTCTCGTTGATCCAGTCGAAGTAGTTCTGCCAGCCGTAGGCGATGTTGCCGTA